>ENA-OPYV01000102-OPYV01000102.1-human-gut-metagenome-genome-assembly--contig:-NODE-102-length-25927-cov-3.088062_pt1 | contig 25927 bp, 36 predicted proteins | sample MGYA00242474_ERZ504485 | MGnify/ENA primary metagenome ERZ504485 (study PRJEB26092, sample SAMD00036263) | human gut metagenome | host: Homo sapiens | study: EMG produced TPA metagenomics assembly of...
CCTGGCTTTTTGAGGCCAGTTTATCAGGCATTTTTGTTGCGAAAAAACGGGGTGTGCTCGGAGGTCTCAGAATTTGCCGCATACTTCCGAAAAAAAAAAAACGCGGTCGATCTGGCTCTTGCTAAACGATTTAGCAGCGTCGGGTAAGGTGTGGTTTCGCCATCGGGCGAACACTTTTAGCGCTTGGGACTTTATTTTTGGGCCTCGAAAGGTGGATTTCGCGCTTTTGGTAAAGAAATGGGTGCGTGTTTTGCCGTGTGCCGGCATTGACACAGAAAAAGGGCCCGGAAGGCGAAGCCTTCCGGGCCCTTTGCAATGCAAACATGCTTGCAAGTACGACTTAACGCACCTGAGCGACGTAAGCGACGTTGGTCGAGGAGACCTTGTCCTCGAGCTGGACGCTCATGCGGGGATCGCCGGCGGTAGCGACGGTCAAATCGCCAGCCTCGACGTAGCCGAGCTCCTTAGCGGTCTCGATCGCCTTGACGATCGTGCCGTTGACGGTGCCCTGGGTAATCTCGGCCTGATGCGGGATAACGCCCCAGTACATGATCATCTGCTGGACGGCCCACTCGTGGCGGGAGAACGCGCAGATCGGCATGTTGGGACGGAAGTGCGAGATCAGGCGAGCGGTACGACCGGTGGTCGTCGGCACGGTGATGCACTTGGCGCCAACGGTGGTAGCCATGTTCACAGCGGACATACCCACAACGTTGTTGACGACGCGGGTGCCGTGAGCATCGGCCGGAACCTCGAGCGGAGCGTGGGCCGGGAGGTACTTCTCGGTCTCGAGAGCAATGCTGGCCTGCATCTTGACGGCCTCGACCGGGTACTTACCGGCAGCGGACTCGCCAGAGAGCATAACGGCGTCGGTGCCGTCGTAGATGGCGTTAGCAACGTCGGCAACCTCGGCGCGCGTCGGGGCGCGGGGTTCTGCTGCATGGAGTCGAGCATCTGCGTAGCAGTGATGACGGGCTTGTAGGCCGCGTTGCACTTGGCGATGATCTCCTTCTGGATGTGGGGAACGAGCTCGGGCTTGATCTCGATGCCCAGGTCGCCACGGGCGACCATGATGCCGTCGGAAGCCTCGAGGATCTCGTCGAAGTTCTCGACGCCCAGGGCGCACTCGATCTTCGGGAAGATCGTCACGTGCTCGCCGCCGTTCTCGCGGCAAAGCTTGCGGATGCCACGGACGGACTCGCCGTCACGGATGAAGGAAGCGGCGATGTAGTCGATGTTCTCGGTCAGGCCAAAGAGGATGTCCTGACGATCGCGCTCGGTGATGGCGGGCAGCGAGATGTTGACGTTGGGCATGTTGACGCCCTTGCGCTCGCCGATCAGGCCGTCATTCTTGACGACGCAGGTCATGTCCTGGCCGTCGACGGACTCGACCTCGAGGGCAACCAGGCCGTCATCGATCAGGATGAGGGAGCCCTTTTCGACCTCGGAGGGCAGAGCCAGGTAGTCGAGGGAGATGTGCTCAGCGGTGCCGTGGAAATCCTCGGACGTAGGCTGAGCGGTGACGACGATCTTATCGCCGGTCTTGACGGCAACCTTCTTGCCGTCGACCAGAAGGCCGGTGCGGACCTCGGGGCCCTTGGTGTCGAGCAGGATGCCGACAGGCAGACCGAGCTCCTTGGAAATACGGCGGACGCGCTCGATGCGACCGTGGTGCTCGTCGTAGGAGCCGTGCGAGAAGTTAAAACGGGCGACGTTCATGCCCGCCTTGATCATCTCGCGGATGGTCTCGTCGCTATCGCAGGCGGGACCCATGGTGCATACAATCTTAGTGCGCTTGTACATTCAGACCTCCATCTGACATCGTCTTGCGCTGATAGATAAACCATAAGAAATAAAACCGAGATGATTATAACGAAAATGCCGACCGAATACCCCAAAAAATCGACCGTATGCCGAAATGGAAGTTCATTTTTTGCGGGAAAAACGGTATATGAAAAATCTTTACCAACCACTCCAACCGCTGCTATCTGGGCGATATGTCAGTTTGGCGATGTGCCGAAGAAAAAAACGTTTTTTACCAATGTTGAGCATCACACGGTCTGCACCGTTGCGTGCGGACCATATTTCCAAACCGATTGTTTTGGCTAGACGCGTCGCTTTGGGGTACCATAGCTCCACTATCAACTGCCGCTCAGCACGGCAGCCTTGATGAGCCCTTGCCCTTCTCCTGGGAATTATGATCGGGCATCAATCTGCTGAGTGGCCCGAATCCCAGGAGGGGACTCTATATGCAAAAGGAATACCTGTCCGCCGCGGCGGAGGTGCTCAGCGACCAAGGTGTCGATGAGAACCTCGGCCTGAGCAACGACGAGGCGTCGTCGCGCCTCGCCAAGACAGGCCCTAACAAGCTCGAGGAAGCTGAGAAGACGCCGCTGTGGAAGCGTTTCTTTGAACAGATGGCTGACCCCATGGTCATCATGCTGATCGTTGCCGCCGTCATCAGTGCGCTCACGGGCATGGTCAAGGGCGAGCCCGACTTTGCCGATGTTGCCATCATCATGTTCGTCGTTATCGTCAACTCGGTGCTGGGCGTGGTCCAGGAAGCCAAGAGCGAGGAGGCCCTCGAGGCCCTGCAGGAGATGAGTGCGGCGCAGTCCAAGGTGCTACGCGACGGCAAGCTCGTGCACCTGCCGAGCGCCGAGCTCGTGCCCGGCGACGTGATCATGCTCGAGGCGGGCGACTCCGTTCCGGCCGACTGCCGCGTGCTCGAGAGCGCCACGATGAAGATCGAAGAGGCCGCGCTCACCGGCGAGTCCGTGCCCGTCGAGAAGCATGCCAACGTGATCGAGCTCGCCGCCGGCACCGACGACGTGCCGCTCGGCGACCGTAAGAACATGTGCTATATGGGCTCCACCGTCGTGTACGGCCGTGGTCGCGCCGTCGTGGTCGGCACCGGCATGAACACCGAGATGGGCAAGATCGCCGGCGCCCTGGCCGAGGCCAAGGAAGAGCTCACGCCGCTGCAGGTGAAGCTCGCCGAGCTCAGCCGCATCCTCACCATCATGGTGATCGTCATCTGCGTCGTCATCTTTGGCGTTGACATCCTCCGCCACGGCGTGGGCAACGTCCTTACCGATCCGACTGCCCTGCTCGACACCTTTATGGTTGCCGTCTCGCTCGCCGTCGCCGCCATCCCCGAGGGCCTTGTTGCCGTCGTGACCATCGTCCTTTCGCTTGGCGTGACCAAGATGGCCAAGCGCCAGGCGATTATCCGCAAGCTCTCTGCTGTCGAGACCCTTGGCTGCACACAGACCATCTGCTCCGACAAGACCGGCACCCTTACCCAGAATAAGATGACCGTCGTCAAGCACGAGCTCGCTGCGCCCAAGGAGAAGTTCCTGGCCGGCATGGCGCTGTGCTCCGATGCTCAGTGGGACGAGGAGCTGGGCGAGGCCGTGGGTGAGCCGACTGAGTGTGCGCTCGTCAACGATGCCGGCAAGGCGGGCCTCACTGGCCTGACTGCCGAGCACCCGCGCGTGGGCGAGGCCCCGTTTGACTCGGGCCGCAAGATGATGTCCGTGGTCGTCGAGACCCTTGACGGCGAGTATGAGCAGTACACCAAGGGCGCGCCCGGACGTGGTGATCGGCCTGTGCACCCATACTCTACGAGGGCCGATAAGGTCGTCCCCCTGACCGAGGAGCGTCGCGCCGAGCTCGTGGCCGCCAACAAGGCCATGGCCGACGAGGCCCTGCGCGTGCTGGCGCTGGCAAGCCACACCTACACCGAGGTCCCGGTCGACTGCAGCCCCGCCGCGCTCGAGCATGACCTGGTCTTCTGCGGCCTGTCCGGCATGATCGACCCGGTCCGCCCCGAGGTCGCCGAAGCCATCCGCGAGGCCCACGACGCTGGCATTCGCACCGTCATGATCACGGGCGACCACATCGACACCGCCGTGGCCATCGCCAAGCAGCTGGGCATCGTCACCGATCGCAGCCATGCCATCACCGGTGCCGACCTCGATCGCATGAGCGACGAGGAGCTCGACGCGCACATCGAGGACTACGGCGTGTACGCCCGCGCCAGCCCGAGCACAAGACCCGCATCGTCGAGGCCTGGAAGTCGCGTGACCAGATCGTGGCCATGACGGGCGATGGCGTCAACGACGCCCCGTCCATCAAGCGCGCCGACATCGGCGTGGGCATGGGCATCACCGGTACCGATGTCACCAAGAACGTCGCCGACATGGTACTTGCCGACGACAATTTCGCCACCATCATCGGTGCCTGCGAAGAGGGCCGTCGCATCTACGACAACATCCGCAAGGTCATCCAGTTCCTGCTTTCGGCCAACCTTGCCGAGGTCTTCTCGGTGTTTATCGCCACGCTCATCGGCTTTACCATCTTCCAGCCGGTGCAGCTGCTGTGGGTGAACCTGGTTACCGACTGCTTCCCTGCGCTCGCGCTGGGCATGGAGGACGCCGAGGGCGACATCATGAAGCGCAAGCCGCGCAACGCCAAGGATGGTGTCTTTGCCGGACATATGGGTCTGGACTGCGTGGTCCAGGGCCTAATCATCACCGTGCTGGTGCTGGCGAGCTTCTTTGTGGGCGTGTACTTTGACATGGGCTACATCCACATCGCCGATATGATCGCCGGCAATGCCGACGAGGAAGGCGTGATGATGGCCTTCATCACGCTCAACATGGTCGAGATTTTCCACTGCTTCAATATGCGCAGCCGTCGTGCGTCGCTGTTCACCATGAAGAAGCAGAACAAGTGGCTGTGGCTTCCGCCGCGCTGGCGCTGGTGCTGACGGTGATCGTAACCGTGCAGCCGACGCTTGCTGAGATGTTCTTTGGCCCCGTAACGCTTGAGCTCAAGGGCGTTGTCGCTGCCCTGGGCCTTGCCTTCCTGATTATTCCGCTGATGGAGATCTACAAGGCGATCATGCGCGCTGTGGAGAAAGAGTAACGTATCTGTCCGGGCCCGACCGCTGCGGGTTCACGGGCACGTCTCGCGCGTGCGGCTGCGGGATGTGCCCTTAGGAAACCCCTCCCGGCGGGCGGGCCCTGCGGTATCCTTGTTGGCTTTTCTCCCGCGCGGATGATAAGGGCTGAGGGAAAGTTTGTGAGCTGGTCGGGCTTTGCCCGGCCAGCTCTTTTTGATTTAAAATACCTGCTCAGTTGTGATTTATGGTGCTGGGAGGCGCTTGTGGGCAAGGCTAAGGCTAAGGCGAAGAAAAAGACGACGGGGGCGCGGGCTAAGCGCGATCGTCGTCGGAAGCTCGCGACCGAAGCCCCTGCATCTGCTGAGGAATTGCTGGCGAGTGTACCGGGGCTTGACGCGCTGCAGGATGTTCCGGCGTTTTGATGACCTGCCGGTCGATGAAGCTCAGCAGACTGCCTTTGATGATTTCTGCGCACATGCCGAGGAGCCCGAGCAGATGCAGCTTGGCGCCGTGGTGCGCCTGGACCGCGGGTTTCCGCTGGTGGCGACTGCCGATGACACGTTTCGTGCCGAGCATGCCGTGGGGTTTGCCAGTCGCGCGGCGAGGACGAGGTCCTGCTGCCTGCCGTGGGCGACCGTGTGGCGGTGCGCCGCGCTCCCGGGCACGATATGGGCGTGATTGAGTGCGTGCTGCCGCGCCGTACGAGCTTTGAGCGTTGGCGTGGCCGTGCCCGCGGTGAGCGCCAGGTGCTCTGCTCCAACGTTGACAGCGTGCTGATCGTGCAGGCGCTCGGCGCCGGCGAGGTGCTGCTCGATCGCGTGGCGCGCTCACTGGTATTGGCGCTCGATTGCGATGCCGAGCCGGTGGTGGTGCTCACCAAGGCCGACCGCTGCGAGGCCGATGAGCTCGAGCGCGATCTGGACCGCGTGCGTCGTCTGGTGGGTCCGGACGTGCGCGTGATCGTGACGTCTTCTGCCGAGGGCCGCGGTCTGGACGAGGTCCGTGCCTGCGTGCCTGCCGGGAGCTGCGCCATGATTCTGGGCGAGTCGGGTGCCGGCAAGTCGACGCTGCTCAATGCACTGCTGGGCCACGATACGTTGGCGACCGGCGGTGTGCGCGAACGCGACGACCAGGGCCGTCACACTACCGTCGCGCGCGTGATGGTGGCGCTGCCGGGCGACGCCGGCGTGATCGCCGATGCCCCGGGTCTGCGCAGTTTGCCGCTCGTGGGTCACGAGCGGGGTCTGGCACGCGCCTTCCCCGAGATTGTCGAGGCATCGCGTGCGTGCCGGTTTGGCGACTGCACGCATACCCACGAACCGGGTTGCGCCGTTCGCGAGGCCGAGGACGCCGGGCAGATCGACGGCCTGCGTCTGGAAACGTTCCAAAATCTGGCGTCATCCATGCGCGTGAGCGCTCAAATGCTCGATCCCGATGTCCATCTGTAATTGATTTTATCTATGACAGCCGTCTCCCAACTGTTCGGGAGACGGCTTTTTTGCTGCGGAAAAGCCTCGAAACATGCAGTTTGCTGACGTGCTGGCCAAAACCTTGTCACGAGCTTGACGGGCTGTTCAGCTTTTGGTCAGCGATTGGTTTGACATCGAAAACCAAGATTGCGATTGCGCCGCTTTGCACTCTGGCCGCCCAGACAATGGTGGTACGGGCATTCGCCCGGCACTGCCATGAGAGGAGCGGCCGTGAACAAGAGCAAGCGCATCGCCATCAGTCTGGTCGCGGGCGTGCTCGCTGCTCTGCTCTGCATGGTTTACGGCTCGTCGATCCGCTCGCAAGCCGAACAGGTCCAGGCTGACGTGCCTTCGGACCAAGTAGCGGGTGGCGATCGCGTCGAGGTATGCGTCGCGGCGCGCGATATCGATGTGGGCGAGACCCTCGATGAGACCAATGTCATAACCCAGGAGTGGTTGACGAGTCTGCTGCCGCGTGACGCGGCGACCGAGCTACGCCAGGTGCGCGGCGACGTGACGACTTCGCGTATTCCCAAAAACGCCGTGATCTGCAATGTCTACACCAAGGCCGAGAGCCACATGCTCGAGGTGCCTAAGGGCAAGGTCGCCGTTTCGGTGGCGGTCGATGCCGAGCACTCGGTCGGCGGTGCTGCGGGCGTGGGCAGCTACGTGGATGTGTACGTGCAAAAAGACGGCGTAACCGATCGGCTGTGCGGCGCGTACGTGATCGATACCAGTGAGGATTCCGGTGCCACGCGTGAAGGCAAGATCGAATGGGTGACACTGGCGGCTGACCCCGAAGACGTCAAGGAACTGCTGGGAGCCTCGGGCAAGGGAACGGTCAGCTTGACGATTCCCGCCACGGCGCGCGGCAAAAAGAGCGGAGGCGACGAGTGATGAAGGCGATCTGGCTTGCGTGCTGCGCGTGCGGCGATTACGGGCTGTTGCAGCGGGAAGTCGAGGGCCGTGATGCGGGTGCACAGGTGCTTCGCGTGGGTGACCTGGACGGGCTGGTTTCCATGGCGCGGGCGTTCCGTCGCGCCGCGGGGCTGCCATCATCGCGGCGTCTCTGTTTGATACCGAAGATGTTCGCAAGACTGTTGCGCGCCTGACGGCCGAAGGCCGCGTGAGTCGCGTGGTCGTGTTGATAGAAGCGCTCGATCCGTCGGATATCGAGGGGCTGTTTCGCGCGGGGGCGACCGAGGTCATCGCTGCGCACAGTATATGCGGCAACGGGCGCGCGGGCGAGGGAGCGGTTGATTCCGATCGGCGCATGACGATTGAGCCCGATGCTTTTGTTGATAGGGAACCCGGGGCGCCTCGCGCTACAAGAGGCCCGCGTGTTGATGATTATGGAAAAGCGGAAGCCGAGCATGGTCGCGCCCCCGGAACCCCCTTGTATACGATGACGCTGGAGGGCCGTCGCAGCATGCTGGCGACTCCCCGACTGTAGATATGGGATACGTGCACGGCGTGAATCTGGCGGATGAACTCGACGAAGTTGAGCTTGCCGGGTGCGGCGAGTTGTCGCCGATGCAGCATGAGCAGATTGCACAGAACGAGCCTGCCTCGCAGACCGAACAAGCTGCCATGCCGGCTTGGACGCAGCGTGTGGTTGCGGCGGGGGAGACGGGGACGCTGTCATCGACGCCCGCCCCGCCGCTTCAGATGCCGCCGGCAGACGCCGCCGCACCGCCGCATCGAGCTCCGGTCATCTGCGCCATTTCGGGTTCGGGCGGTTGCGGCAAGTCGACGATTGTTGCCACCATGGCACACACATCGTCGCTGTTGGGCTTGCGTGCCGCCGTGCTCGACCTGGACCTGATGTTTGGAAACCTTTACGACTTGTTAGGCGTCGATGCTCCGCGCGATATGGCGGCACTTATCGAGCCGTCGGCGGCGGGCGTGCTCGCCGAGCCGGATATCGTAGCCGCTTCGATGCGCGTGGCGCCGGGCGTTACGCTCTGGGGTCCCGTCGCGGCGCCCGAGCAAGCCGAGCTCATGGCACGTCCGGTGGAGCTACTGCTTGATGTCCTGCGTCGCGAATCCGACGTGGTCTTTATCGATACCTCGGTCTTTTGGGGCGACGCCGTGGCGGCTGCGGTGGCAGCGAGCGACCGTTGCCTGGTCGTTGGCGATGCGGCGGTGTCGTCCGCGACATCGGCGTCGCGCGTCATTGAACTGGCAAGTCGAGTAGGTGTGCCGCGCACGCGCATGAGCGCCGTGTTCAACCGGTTCGGTGCGCGCGGGGCAGACGAGGACGTCGCCATGCGCTTTGAGATTGCCTGTGCGTTGAGCTCCAAGATTCGTATCGCCGATGGCGGGCAGGATCTCGCCGCGCTCATGGCGTTTGGGCGCGCTGACGAGGCAGTGGGGCAGACCAGCGCTTTTGCGACCAGCGTGCGCGAGGCCACGCGCGAGATGCTCGTGGAACTGGGGTGCGCCGTCGGTCCTTGGAGCGATATGGTCGCCGACCGTGCAACACGCACCGAACGCCCGCGTATTCGCCTTCCCTGGTCGCGCGAGGGTGATCAGCGATGAGCCTGCAAACGAGGATTAAGGCTGCCGGCGCTGCAGCGACGGCAGCGCCTGTAGATGCGGGGCGTCGCCGCGCGGTGAAACGACGCACCAAGCGCGCCGTAATGGACCGCATGGGTTACGACGAAGTGGCGCGTATCAGCGCCTATATCGACCCGGCACTTGCCCGCTCGGAATTGCGTCCCGCGGTGGAGGCGGCGCTCAATGTTGAGGAGCCGACCGATCTCGCGACGCCCGAGCGCGAGACCATCATCGACGAGATTTTGGATGATGTGGTGGGCTTGGGGCCGTTGCAGCCGCTCATCGAGGACGACACCGTTACCGAGATCATGATCAACGGCTGCCGCTCGGCTTTCTTTGAACGCGGCGGCGTTTTGTATCCCATCGAGCACGCGTTTGAGGACGACGAGCAGATCCGTGTGCTCATCGACCGCATCATCTCGCCGCTCGGCCGTCGTATCGACGAGCGTAGCCCCATCGTCAACGCCCGCCTCAAGACGGGTTATCGCGTCAACGCGGTGATTCCGCCTGTGGCGATTGACGGACCGATTCTCACCATCGAAAGTTTTCGGACCGCATCTGCTCGCTGGACGAGCTCGTGGGGCTGGGGGTCGCTGCCGCTTTGGTATGCGCAGCTGCTGTCGTGCGCGGTGTCGCTGCGACAGGACCTGGCGGTTGCGGGAGGCACGGGATCTGGTAAGACCACCCTGCTCAACGCGTTGTCATGCGAGATTTCCACCGGCGAGCGCATCGTGACGATCGAGGACTCTGCCGAGCTCAAGTTTGCACATCATCCGCACGTGGTGCGACTAGAGGCGCGCGAGGCTTCAATTGAGGGTGAGGGCGCGGTGACGATCCGCGACCTGGTAACTAATGCCCTGCGCATGCGCCCCGACGCATCGTGGTGGGCGAGGTGCGCGGTGCCGAGTGCTGCGACATGTTGCAGGCCATGAACACGGGCCACGATGGGTCGCTCACCACACTTCATGCGGGTTCAGAACAGGAGACCGTGGTGCGTCTGACGTTGCTTGCACGTTATGGCATCGATCTGCCGAGTGAGCTCATCGAGGAGCAGATCGCCATGGCGCTCGACGGCATCGTGATGTCCGAGCGCCACGCCGATGGCAGGCGCTTTGTGGCCTCATATTCGGGGGTTCACCGCGGCGTGTCGGGCGGTGTTGAGCTCGAACGCTATGTGACTTTCGATGCTGCCGAGCGCATCTGGACGCTCGACCGCGAGCCGCCGTTTATCGCAGAAGGCCTGCGGTCGGGGACGCTCACACAAGAGGAGGTGGACGAATGGAGATCACTGTGCCCCTCGTCGTAGGGGGCTTGGCAGGGCTTTCTGTCGCGACGGCGTGCGGGGCGGAACCTCGTGTGCCGCAGGTACGCCGGGCGGAGTTGGCACGTCAGGCGCTCGAGACGGTGGCAGAGAAGCTGCCGCGTGAGCTGGTGGAAAACGATCTGCTGAAAAAGATCGCCCGTTCGTGGGCATCGCTGGCTCCGGCGCATCGCCTTGGCCTCGTGATCGAAGATGCTTCGGGACGTTTGGCGTTTCTGCTGCTGTCGAGCGGTGTCTGCTGCGTTTTACTAACGATGGTGTCGTTATCGCCCCTCGGATTTGCCTTGGGACTTGTTGCTCCGTTTACCGTTGGTGCCGCTCGGGATGGCTTTGAGAGCCGGCGCGAGCAACACGATGCAGAAGAGGCAATGCCCGAGGCGTTTACCGCACTTTCCATGTCGCTTGCCTCGGGACATTCGCTGGCCCAGGGCATGCGCTTTGTGGGCGCTCATGCGCAAGAGCCAGTGCATACCGAGTTTTTGCGGGTGGCGGCGGCGATCGATTGCGGCATCTCGGCGACCGACGCGCTCGATGACTTGCTCGTGCGTATCGACGCCCCCGGTCTTTCGCTTGTGACCTTGGCGCTTAAGGTGTCTCAGCGCACCGGCGCTCCGCTTGCCGACTTACTGTCCGAGGCGTCGAGCATGGTGGGGGAGCGCATTGAGCTCAAGCGCCGCCTGGATGTTAAGACGTCGCAGGCTCGCATGTCTGCGCATATGGTCGCGGCGATGCCGGCGGGCATGTGCGCGGTGTTGGCGCTGCTTTCGGCAGATTTTTCGTCGCGGTCTTGCGACGCCCGCCGGCGCGGGCGCTGTGGTGCTGGGTCTTGCCCTCAACGCCGTTGCCCTGGTGGTTATCCGGCGCATTATGCGGGTGGAGCTATGAGCGCCCCGGTTGCAGTTGCGGCTTGCCTGTGCGCCCTGAGTGTATTTGTCGCGACGGGTTTGGATCGGGCGGATGCACGCAAGATCGGCAGGGGCCTGCAAGCGCGAGGCGGTGCTGGTCGCTGCCGCAGGTCGCTCGGTGGTCGATGCTCTGACCGCGCGAGTGAAGGGCGCGGTTGGAGCGGGCGGCCCGGCGCGAGTGTCGCTCGGCGAAGTTTCCGAGATGATCGATGTTGTGCGCTTGGGTCTTTCGGCCGGTCTTTCGTTTGATGCGGCGCTTGAGATTTTCTGCGCCAACCGCCGGTCAGTGCTGGCTCTTCGCCTTGAGCGCGCCTGCATGGCGTGGCAGGTGGGCGTGGGCACGCGTGAGGACGAGCTGTTGGCCGCCGCGCGCGACCTGGACGTGCGAGCGCTCGAGACCTTTGCCATCACGGTGGGGCAGGCGCTCGTCCTGGGTGCCCCACTTGCCGAGACGCTGGCCGCTCAAAGTCGCGAGATCCGTGCGGCTCATCGCGCCGCGGTCGAGCGCGAGATCGAGCGTGCGCCCGTCAAGCTGCTGATTCCCACCGGCACGCTCATCTTGCCGGCGTTGCTTCTGTCCATATTGGGCCCGCTGCTGGGAGCAGGCGGGATGATGTAGGGAGGAATATATGAACACGATGACCAACATTGCGGGCAAGGCTTGGAGCTGGGCTTTTTGCCGGACAATCCGCGCTCGCCAGCGTGCCAAGGCGCTGTTGCGGGAGGAGAGCGCGCAGGGCACTACCGAATACGCCATCTTGGTCGGTGTACTCGTAGTGATTGCGATTATCGCCATCGTCGCGTTTAAGAGCAAAGTCGAAGAACTATGGAACGCGATCAAAGACGGCATCAACAGCCTGTAGGAGGCAGGCGTCCTGTTGGTTCGCCGCTGGTGCTCGTCTGTTTGCTCGTGGCAATAGCGGTGACGCTTTGGGGGCTGGGTGCTGCGCGGCAGCAGCGTCCAGGCGCTACTGCCGATTTGGGATCGGGCTCGGCGGCGATGTCACAAGCGGAAGGCGCGGGGGCGATGGGCGGTCAGAATGCCGCCGTCACGGCTCAGACCTTTTTGCAGGCACTCGACGAGCGGGCCGCCAGCGCGACGGAGCCGTCTGTAGACAACGCGATCGCGGTTCGGCTCGCATGGTCCGAGGACCGGCCGATGACCGAGGCAGCGGCAGACCTGCTGCGCGCCTACCGCGAAGTGCCCACGGCCCAGCTCGCCCTGAGCGGCTATCTCGATATTAAGGGCAACGTATGGGGCGCCATCGTGCGCGATGGGCGAGGCTGGGTCGACATGGTGACGGTTGCTGCTGATGCCGGCGATGCCTCGTGCCGCCTGCGTGCCGTGCGTCTGGTTCCGCAAACAATGGAGTCAAAGGAGGGGTCGTGAAATGCATGGTGTCCTGCGTGAGGAATCTGCTCAGTCGACCGTCGAATACGCCATCGTCACCGTGGCGCTGTTGTCGATTGTGCTGGCGATTGCGGGGCTTTGGCGCGCTGGCACCGATGGACGCTTGGCGGCACTGGTTGAGCGGGCAGCGTCCCATGGCGTCGCCCCATCGTCGGTTATCGATGCCGCGACGGGCGCCAAGGACATTGCTCTGTATTGATATCGCGTGCGAGGATCGGGCGCAGTCTACGGTTGAGGCCGCCTTTTTGCTGCCGACGTTTTTGACGCTCATCCTGCTGGCGCTGCAGCCGGTATGCCTGCTCTATACGCGCGCGGTCATGGAGTCTGCCGCCGCCGAGACCGCGCGGCTTATGACCACGACGACGGTGGAGGACGACGATGACCTTAAGGAGTTCACTCGCCGCAGACTTGCCGCGGTGCCCAACGTCTCGATTTTTCATGCCGGCGGGCCGCTGTCGTGGAATATCGAGTTGGGGCGGGCCGGTGCCGGCGGCGTTTCGTCCGTGTCTGTTTCCGGCGAGGTCAAGCCGTTGCCTGTGATCGGTGCGTTTGCGCAGGCTATGGGTGGTACCGCCGAGGGCGGCTACGTTGAGCTCAAGGTCGATGTCTCGTATCAATCGCGTCCCGAATGGCTGGAGGGAGATTATGATTCGTGGATTGCTGCATGGGATTAAGCGTTTCTGGTCTAGACGCGTTTTGACGCACCGTCCGAGCTGCCATCGCAAGCGAGGCGGCTTTATGGGTCGAGCCGGTGTCGATCTGTTTATCGAAGATGGCGCCTATACCACGCTTTCTTCTGCCGTGGTCATCCTAGTGGTGCTCACATTGTTGTTTTCGTCGACCGCGGCGATATGGAGCATGTCGCGTGCCGGGGATACTCAGGTGGCGGCTGATAGTGGCGCGCTGGCGGGTGCCAACGTAGTGTCGTCCTATCACACGGCTGCCACGGTGGTTGATGCGAGCATCTTGAGTCTGGGGCTGGCGGGGTTTGCCACGATCGGGACGGGCCTGGTCGCCATCCTCATCCCGGGTGCCGAGCCGGTTGCCGGCAATATGGTCGACACCGGGATTGAGATCATTAAAAACGCGCAACAAGTTTGCCAAAAGCGCATCGGAAGGCTTACAGAAAATCGAGACGGCTCTGCCGTATCTGATCGCCGCGCGTGCCACGCAGACGGTGTCGGCGCAGGATACCGATAGTGTGACCTATACCGGTACGGCGCTTGCCGTGCCCAGGACATCCGAGTCTGACTTCGCTGCGCTCAAAGGATCAGAGATCTCGACCGATACCATTAAAGACACATCAGATGATTTAGAGGGTGCGGCCGAGGAGCTGCGGAAGGCTTCTGAGGACACGGCGAAGGCTAAAGAGCGTGCTTGGCTGGCGGATTGTGGTGGGTCTGACAAGGGCTCGGTCGGCAGCTGTTCTTGCATGTGGGAGCGTGCGAAAAGCCTAACGGATCTCTCCGGTGTTCAAAATCCGCATTACTCATCGAGCGTTACGTGGGAGCCCCAAGTTGCCCTTGATCGCGCGAAGGACTACTACCATTGGCGTCTGACAAATGAGAAGCCCCACGGCTCGAGTGTCGAGATGAAGGCAGAGTCTGCGGCGCGTAAGGCGTTTTATACCTATGCGAGCGCGGAGGTCGATCGGGCGCATATAACCGAGAACGGAGACAGGGTTTCCTCCTATATTCCGCTGCTGCCGCGCAACTCTGATGAGGTTCGGGCGACGGAACTCTATACCGATGCGGTGTGGCCGACTAGCGTGAACGATGACAAGGCGTATCTGCATTACGGGACGACCTGCCCTAACTATAAGAAAGGGACGCCGAGCGGATTTGCTTCGGTTGCCGATTACGATGGACAGGATAAATGCAGCAAATGCCATTTTGGCGTTTTGTCGCTTGGTGCTGTTGCGGCGCCTTCAACCTCTATCGAAAACGGCTTCGAATATCACTTCGACGAGTTCAAAAAGGCCTTGGAGGAATACGTCAAATGTCGGAACAAAGAGCTTGAGCTCATGCGTCAGACCGAGGATGAGGCCGACCGTGCGAGCAATGCGTTTGACCAGGCCATTAAAGCGCTTTCGGGCGAGCGTCCGCGTATCGCTCCGCCCGGTCGCAACGGCGTGGTTGCCTTTGCGGTTTCGGGTGCCATCTCGAGCCCCGATGAGCTCAACTCTTCGTTTAACACGGCAGTCAGGCTTGGCGATCGCGGTGCCATCTCTGCCGCGGTGCTGGCGCCCGATGAGGCGACGGCGCAAAACAACGTGCTTTCGCGATTTTTCTCGACATTGAAGGAACGCTCGGGTGGCGTTGCCGGCGTACTCGATGGCGTCATGGATGTCTGGGGACGGCTGCTTGTGGGATACGGAGACATCCAAGGTTCGGCCGACGAACTTATGGACGAGATGATTAAAGGCCTAGGAGGGGGCAGCGGCGCGTTGGGCTCCATCGCATCGTGGCTCGGCGATACCGTTTCGGCGTCCGTGGCGGCGCTGGGTTGGAACCGTGCGACTTGCGCCTGCGAAAGCCGGTGCTGACTGATTCCGCCAACGTCATTAAGAGCCCGGGGTCTGACATTGCTGGTCTCTCTCAAGCGCAAGACAAACTGCGAAGTATTCCGTTGGGCGTGACCGATCCCAAGGCGCTTTGCGAGGCGTGGAATATCAAGTCGAACGCACCATCAGCGGTACGGTGTTCACGCTTGCGGAGATTCCTCTGCCCGGCGGCGGCTCCATCCCGCTCACCGTCGATGTCGCCACGCTGGTTGGCGCTCTGGGCGGTGGGTCGTAATGAGTATCCGCATGCGTCTGCGCGAGGAGCGCGCCCAAGCGACGGTGGAGATAGCAGTGGTTACGCCCGTTTTGCTGGTGCTGGCACTCATCGTATACAACGTCATGATCTATGCCAGCGCTGTCGCGCGCTTCGACCGCGTGGTGCCCGACATCGTGTTGGCGCACGCCGTGGCGCCGAGCGGGGAGGGCGACGAAAGCTCTGTCGATGCCTCGGCGACGGTCCGGACTCAAATTCTGAATGCCATGGAAGGCTATGACTTGCAGATCGAAGTGTCGAGCGAGCAAGGCGCGGAGGCATCGGATGGTGGCCTGCTCTCCCTATCCGGTACGTTTAGGACCTACACCTGCACCATGCACTATGAGCCGTGGCCGACTTCTCTCAGCATCGCTGGCGTTCCGCTGGGGGCGCCGACAACGTTGTCGCACGAGCGCGCGGTGACGGTCGATCCATGGCGTCCGGGGGTGGTCATGTGACCGCGGTCTCGTCCTACATCGCCTACGCGCGGGCACTCAATAGGCTGGGCTGGACGCCGGCCGAGTTTGCGGTGGCGGAGTCGTTTGCCGTGCGCCTGCGCGGCATGCTGGGACGGTGTCCGGTTGCCGCCAACGGTCTGCCGCTCGTCATGGCATTTCCACGCTGCTCTTCGGTCCATACGTGTTTTATGGCCTATCCCATCGATATCGCCTTTATCGATGCACGTGGCTATGTCCTCGTATGCTACGAAAACGTACGTCCCTGGCGTATGTGCTCCTGCCCCGGCGCCTGGGCCGTACTAGAGCGTCCTTCAATCATTGTTTCGACCCCTGCTCTCCACGCGTGCCGGCTTAAGAATTGGCGACAGCGGACTTTCGTCATACGAAATTGGGTAAGATGGAGGAGAAGATGCATGGATGTTGAGATCCATCCCAACGCTAAAAAGCACCTGACAGAACAGCAGGTGCTTAGCGCTTGGCTTGCGGTTACTGAGTGCATTCGTCGCGAGTCGAAGGACGAGCCGCCGAGATGGCTTGCGATTGGATGGCTCCCAGACGGACGAAGCGTGGAGCTTGTCGCGGTCGAGCTTCTCCGTGGGTGGCTTATCATTCATGCCTTGTCTCCAGTCCAGAAGAATTTGCAGGAGATTGAACGGGCTCGGCAAAGGGGTCGATGATGGGCAAGACGTATACGGCCGCTAATGGTCAGGTTGTAACGGATGAAATGATTGACGCGTGGTGCGAGTCGTACGAGCGCGGAGAGTTTCCGGATGGCGAACACACCGTTGGTGGGATCGTGCATGGACGGCCCCCACTCTCAGGTGAGGGGACGGCAACGCTGTCAGTCAAGATTCCTCTGGGAATGAAGGAGGCCATTCGTCGACGGGCGGCTGCCGAGGGGATGACGCCAAGTGAGTTTGCCCGTGCGGCTCTGAGCGAAAAACTTCTTGCTGCCGGCTGATGCCTCTGACGTGCCGATTTAAAGAACCGAGGCTGTGCTCAAAAACTTTTTTAAAATTCTCGGTTGACCGGAACGCGTCCTTGGTTATACTAATCAAGCCTTGAAACAAGGCACACCTCAAATGGCTGGGTAGCTCAGTTGGTAGAGCAGAGGACTGAAAATCCTCGTGTCAGGGGTTCGATTCCCTTCCCCGCCACCTTGAATTGACTAGGACCTCTGCAAGGGTCCTTTTCTTTTATATGGACCCTGCACGGAATCGAACCCCGTGAGCGCGGAGCTGAGGAAACGCGCAAGCGTTTGCCAGCGTAGCTCGCAAGGCGCGTAAGCGCCGCAGCGGTCCGTCCGCGCAGCGCGCGGACGCGATTCCCTTCCCCGCCACCTTGAATTGACTAGGACCTCTGCAAAGGGGTCCTTTTCTTTTATGTAGGGTTCTGCGGAAACTGCGTCCCAGAATAAGGGCTCAGAACGGGACACACTTTCCGGGTGCCTGCCTTTGGCGCGCGTACACACCTCGTCGCACCATTCCGAGCCCGCCCGCCCCAGACATTCCTCCCACTTTCGCGTCACTTTGCAGACCGTTCGGTCGCCTGTCCGCACACGCGGGTATACTCAAAACGATACTTATCCTATGCAATACGATGCGGGTTCGACCTGCATGATCCGAAGGGGGCAGTGATGGAGAGGATACTCGGCGTTAATCTCTCTGGCTGGTTTATTCCCGAGCCTTGGGTGACCCCGTCGCTGTACGCGGCGACCGGCGCATCCAACGCAGCCGAGCTGCAGGAGGCCATGGGTACCGCCGCTTACAACGAGCGCATGCGTCGTCATTACGAGACGTTTGTGAGCGAGGACGATTTTCGCCGCATGGCGCAGATCGGTCTCAATGCCGTGCGTCTGCCGGTGCCCTGGTATGCCTTTGGCTCACAGGAGTCCGATGCCTCCTACATATCGGTTGTCGATTACATCGACCGCGCGATTGAGTGGCTGCCAAGTACGATATCCGCGTGCTGCTCGATCTGGCAACCGTGCCCGGTGGCCAGGGCGATTCCAACGATTCGCCCACCACGCCGGAGGCTGTCGCCGAGTGGCATTCGTCCACCAACGGCCGTCATGTCGCACTCGACGTGCTCGAGCGCTTGGCCGATCGCTATGGCGAGGCCGAGAGCCTGCTGGGCATTGAGCTGCTGGACACGCCGCAGATGAGCGTTCGCAAGAGCCTCTTCACCATGACGGATGGCATTCCTGCTCACTACCTGCGCAATTTCTATCGCGATGCCTACGAGCTCGTCCGTTCGTATATGCCCGAGGATAAAATCGTCGTCTTCTCGTCGTCGGGGCATCCCAGCGAGTGGAAGCATTTTATGCGCGGCGCCAAGTACAAGAACGTCTACATGGACCTTCACCTGTACCATTACCGCGACGAGTATGCGCTCGACATCACGAGCCTCGCGGGCTGACGACGGCGATTTCGCGTAACAAGCGCGAGCTTAAAGAAGCGATTTCGACTGGGTTCCCCGTGCTGGTGGGCGAATGGTCGGGCGCGGCGATCTTTGCCAACTCGTCGGTTACGCCCGAGGGCCGCAATGCCTACGAGCGCGTGTTTATCGCCAACCAGCTGGCTTCGTTTGCGCCGGCTGCCGGTTGGTTCTTTCAAACGTGGAAGACCGAGAAGCGCATTGCAGCATGGGACGCCCGCGCGCGCTCGGTACGCTCGAGCGCGGCATGATTGAATAGGTTGATATGACGCAAAACAGCGCCCATACGGGCAAACTCTATGTGGTCGGCACGCCCATCGGCAACCTGGGTGACCTGTCCCCGCGCGTTGGCGAGGCCTTTGCCGCTGCCGATGTCATCTGCTGCGAAGACACGCGTGTGACGTCAAAGCTGCTGATGCACCTGGGCATTTCCAAGCCGCTTGTCCGTTGCGACGAGAATGTGATCGCTAGCCGCGCTGCCGGCCTGGTCGACCGTCTGCTGGCGGGGGAGACCCTCGCCTTTGCCTCGGACGCCGGCATGCCGAGCGTGTCCGATCCCGGCCAGGCGCTGATCGAGGCGGCGCGTGAGGCCGATGTGCCCGTCGAAGTTATTCCTGGGCCCTCTGCTTGCGTCACGGCGCTTGTTTCGTCCGGCATTCCCTGCGAGCATTTTTTTCTTCGAGGCTTTTTGGGCCGAAAGCACGGCGACCGTGTGCGCCGTTTGCAGCGCCTTGCCGTGGTGCCCGGCGCACTCATCTTCTACGAGTCTCCACATCGCATCGTGGCGACGCTCGAGGCCGTGGCGGAGGTCTTTCCCCAGCGTGAGGTTGCCGTCTGCCGCGAGCTCACCAAGCTGCACGAGGAGGTCTTGCGCGGGCCCGCTGACCAGCTTGCCGAGGAGCTGCGTGCTCGCGGCGAGGTAAGGGGCGAGATTGCGCTGGTCATCGCGCCGCCGAGCGAGGATGAGGAGGCCGGTATCGTGCCGGTTGGCGCCGCGGCAGCGGATCCCGACGAGGCCCTGCGCGAGGATATCCGCGCCGCGCTCGAGGAGGGGGAGCCCGCGTCTGCGGTGGCCAAGCGCCTGTCTCAGAAGTATTCGCGCCGCAAGCGCGATGTCTATGCCATAGTGCTCGATATGCAATAGATGGAGGATATCCAGCCCTTGCGCTAGAATCATCCTCTGTATGCAACGTTTTTCTGGAGGACAAACCCCATGGATCAAAGCAAGCCTTCGTTCTTTATCACGACGCCCATCTACTACGTCAACGCCGATCCGCACCTGGGCACGGCTTATTCCACCATCATCGCCGACGTTCAGGCTCGCTATCGCCGTTCCGCCGGCTATAACGTCAAGTTCCTGACCGGCATGGACGAGCACGGCGAGAAGGTCGCCGAGGCCGCAGCCAAGCATGGCATGACGCCGCAGGAGTGGACCGACAGCCAGGCTCCGCACTTCAAGGAGCTTTGGAGCAAGCTCGAGATCTCCAACGACGACTTCATCCGCACCACCGAGCCGCGCCAGCATCATGCCGTGCAGTACCTGTGGGAGCGCATGAAGGAGTCCGGCTATCTGTATAAGGGCAGCTACGACGGTTGGTATTGCGTGCCTGACGAGACCTACTTCACCGATACGCAGGTCCAGAAGGGCGACGAGGAGTACGGCAGCGTTGGCCAGCACCTGTGCCCCGACTGCCACCGTCCGCTTGAGCGCGTGCAGGAGGAGTCCTACTTCTTTAAGCTTTCCGCCTTCCAGGACAAGCTTCTCAAGCTCTATGACGAGCACCCCGACTTTGTCGAGCCTGCGTTCCGTATGAACGAGGTACGCAGCTTTGTCGAGGGCGGCCTTAACGACCTTTCCGTGAGCCGTACGAGCTTTGACTGGGGCATTCAGGTCCCGTTTGACGAGGGTCACGTGACCTACGTGTGGTTCGATGCGTTGCTCAACTATATGACGGCCGTCGGCTACGGTGTCGACACCAACGAGGCCCGTGCCGAGCTGGCCTATCGCTGGCCCGCGCAGTTCCACATCGTGGGTAAGGACATCATCCGCTTCCACTGCGTCATTTGGCCCGCGATGCTCATGGCCATCGGCGAGGCCCTGCCCGAGCACGTCTTTGCCCACGGCTTCCTGACCGTGCGCAATGCCGAGACCGGTAAGGCCGAGAAGATGTCCAAGAGCCGCGGCAACGCCATCGCTCCGCAGGATGTTATCGACATGCTGGGCGTCGAGGGCTACCGCTATTACTTTATGACCGACGTGGTCCCCGGCACCGACGGCGCCATCAGCTTCGATCGTATGGAGCAGGTCTACAACGCCGATCTGGCCAACAGCTGGGGCAACCTCATTTCGCGCTCGCTCAACATGAGCGCAAAGTACTTTGACGGCTGCGCCCCGGCTCAAACCGGCGTCTGCCGACGCGTTCGATAACCCGCTGGCAAAGATCGCCGATGGTCTGGTCGAGCGCTACATGGCCAAGATGGACGTGCTCGATTACGGCGGAGCCAAGGACGAGGTCATGGAGCTCATTCACGCCGCCAACCACTACATCGAGGACTCCGAGCCTTGGGCACTTGCCAAGGACGAGGCCAAGGCTGACGAGCTGGCGTTTGTGATCTACAACCTGCTCGAGGCCATCCGCATTGCTGCTCACCTGCTGATGCCGCTCATGCCTCAGACCTCTGCCGAGGCCCTGCGCCGCCTGTCCTGTGAGGGCGAGGCCGCGAGCGACGACCTCAAGGGCATTTGCACTTGGGGCCTGCTTGCCGGCGGTCAGCCCGTCGAGAAGGGCGATCCGCTGTTCCCGCGTCTGGCGTAGAGACCGCGCGAGCGCCATATCGGCAATTTGCTGTTTAGCTGTAAGGGCATGGCCGCCACGGTCCATGCCCTTTTGTTTCAAGACGCCGCCATCATGCTAAGGAGGCAACCATGACAACTTCGCCTTTGGCAAACCCCACGGCCACCAGGGAGCTGCTGGAGGAGTTTGGCCTTGCGACCAAGCATCGCCTGGGCCAGAACTTTCTAATCGACAATCATGTGATCGAACGTATCTGCGAGCTTACCGAGCTTGCAGGTGACGAGCGCGTACTCGAGGTGGGTCCAGGTTGCGGTACGTTGACACTTGCGTTGCTGCAGGAAGCGGCGTGCGTTACGTCCATTGAGGCCGATCCCGAGCTTGAGCCGGTGCTCGATGCCCACGCCGCCGACTATGCCAACTTCCGCTTTATCATGGGCGACGCGCTCAAGGTGACGCCGGAGCAGATTGAGCAGGCTGCGGGCGGTGAGCCGACGGTATTTGTCGCGAACTTGCCCTATAACGTGGCGGCGACGATCATTTTGCAATTTTTCCAGACGATGCCGGCGCTAAAGCGCGCCGTCGTCATGGTGCAAAAGGAGGTTGCCGATCGCATTGCCGCAGTGCCGGGCAACAAGACCTATGGCGGCTATACGGCAAAGCTTGGCCTGTATGCGCAGGTAACGGGTCGCTTTGAGGTGCCGCCGCGTTGCTTTATGCCGGCGCCACACGTGGACTCGGCCGTCGTGCGTATCGACCGTGTTGACGGTGTGGTGCCCGAAGGACTCGATCGCGAATTTGTGGCCCGCGTGATTGACGCTGCATTTGCTCAGCCGTCGCCAAGACCATCCGCAATTCCATGAGCGCCAACGGCTTTGCCAAGGACGTGCTCGATGCCGCCTTTGAGGCTTGCGGTATCGCACCCACCACGCGCGCCGAGACGCTCGGCGTCGCCGACTTTGTGTGTCTGGCTCGGGAGCTTTCCCATGACGCTTAATGCCGAACGCGTGACGTTTACCAAGAAAAAGAAGACGGTTGCTTGTCCCGTGCCCTTGGCACCGCTTGCCGACACACATGCGCATCTGCTTTCGTTCTGGGGCAAGGATGTGCCCGAGACACTCGTGCGTGCCAAGGCGGCAGGCATCGACCTGTTGGTGACGGTCTTCGACCCCATCGCCGACAAGCGCAGCGTGACGGACTATAGCGACTGGCTCGTGCGCGAAATTCTGCCGATGCAGGATATCCCGCAGATCAAGTATCTTGCCGGCGTGCATCCGTATGGCGCGCCGGACTATACCGACGACATTCACGCGCAGGTTGTTGCTGCGCTTGATGACCCTTTGTGCGCCGGTATTGGCGAAATCGGTCTGGACTACCACATGGACTATGACGACGATATCGCGCCGGCACCCCATAACGTGCAGATTGACTGCATGGCGCGCCAGCTCGAGCTTGCCGTGCGTCGTAACGTGCCGGTGGAGCTGCATCTGCGTCACGAGGACATGGACCAGGAGCGTACCTCGCACGTGGACGCCTACAACGTGCTTCGTGGGGTGGGCGTGCCCCAGACCGGTTGTGTGCTGCACTGTTTTGGCGAGGACCGCGCCACGATGGAGCGCTTTGTGGAGCTGGGCTGCTATATCGCCTATGGTGGTGCGGCCACCTTTAAGCGCAACGACGACGTGCGCGAGGCATTTGCGGCAACCCCACTCGATCGAATTTTGTTCGAGACGGATTGCCCGTATATGGCTCCGGAGCCCATCCGCGGTCTTGAATGCGAGCCCGCAATGATCTCCATTACGGCAAACGCGCTGGTTAACGACCGTATCGATCGCACTGGTGAGGACGCCGAAACAATCGCGCATGCCGCTTGGGAAAATGCCTGCAAACTTTTTCAAAAATAGTTCTTGCGTTCGCGGTGGCGCTCCGTTATTCTAATTCCTGCACGCGGGCGTGGCGGAATTGGCAGACGCGTACGGTTCAGGTCCGTATGGGGGCAACCCCATGAAGGTTCAAGTCCTTTCGCCCGCACCATTGATTGAAAGAGCTCCCAGCAATGGGGGCTTTTTTGTTATGCACGATCTCCTTGGACGGGTATCCTAATGGCAACGTGTGCCTATCAGAGGAGAGACCATGCTGTTTTCCGGTATCATCGCTGCCCTTACGAGCCTTTTGATTCCCATCATCATCCTGCTGCTGTTGCTTCCCAACGCCTGCTACGTCGTTGAGCAGTAGCACGCTGTGATCATCGAGCGCTTGGGTAAGTTCAATCGTATCGTCAACGCGGGCTTCCACGTGAAGGTGCCCGTGATCGACCGCAAGGCCGCCACGGTGAGCCTGCGCACCATGAAAAACGGTTTTGGCATCGACGTTAAGACCCAGGACAACGTGACCATCGGTCTTGAGGTCTCCGCTCAGTACCACGTGAGCTACGACATGGGCGCCGGCCCGGCAGATTCGGGCATCTACAAGAGCTACTACATGCTGCAGGAGCCCGTCGACCAGATGCGTGACTTCATCACCGACGCCCTGCGCTCTTCGATTCCTGTCTACACACTCGATGAGGTCTTTGCCAAGAAGGATGACATCGCCAAGGATGTCAACGCTACCGTTTCCGAGCAGATGGCCGCCTACGGCTTCACCCTCGTGTCGACGCTCATCACCAAAATCGCACTGCCGACCGAGGTTGAGAACTCCATGAACGACATCAACGCCGCCCAGCGCAAGCGCGCTGCGGCACAGGAGCTCGCCGAGGCACACCGCATCAAGCGCGTCACCGAGGCGACCGCCGAGGCCGAGGCAATGGAAAAGGCGGGCGAGGGCATCGCCAACCAGCGCAAGGCCATCGCACTGGGTATCAAAGATTCGCTCGAGATCATCCAGGAGACGGGTGTCGGCAATGACGAGGCCAACCAACTGTTCATGTTTACGCAGTGGTCCGAGATGATGACGGAGTTCGCTCGCACGGGTAAAACCTCGACGGTCGTGCTGCCGAGCGACTTTTCGCAGTCGGCCTCGATGTTCGAGCAGATGCTGGCCGCCGGCAAAGTTCAAAACGATTCGAAGGAGTAGACGCGCGTGAAATACACCGTCGTTTGCGTCGGTAAGCTCAAGGAGCGCTTTTGGAAGGACGCGTGCGCTGAGTACACCAAGCGCCTAGGTGCCTATGCCAAGGTGGATATCCGCGAGGTGGCCGATATCGACCCGGCTAAGGCGGGCGGCGTGGATGCCGCGCGCGACAAGGAGGGGGCGGCGATTCTTGCCGCCTTGCCATCTCGAGCGCATTTGATCCTGCTGGCTATCGAGGGCAAGGAGCGCTCGAGCGAGGAGTTTTCGGCGAGGCTCGACGATCTTATGCTGCGAGGCAGCAGCGACATTGCCTTTGTAATCGGCGGTTCGGACGGCGTGAGTGATGAGGTGCGCGCCCGCGCCGACGAGATGCTCAGCTTTGGACGCATTACCTTGCCGCATAACCTGGCGCGTGTGGTGCTGCTAGAGCAGATTTACCGTGCCTGCAAGATCAGTCGTGGCGAGCCGTATCACAAATAGGTCGGCAATACGAAACAATGGCGTGGGACAATACCTTTCGTTTTGAGGAATGTGTCTGAAAGGACTATGAGATATGAAGATTGGATTTGTCGGTTTTGGCAATATGGCGAGCGCTATGGCCGATGGCTGGATCGCTGCCGGTGTAGCTGCGAGCGACATGTGCGCCTGCGCGGGTCGCTACGACGCGCTGGTTGAGCGCTGCGAGGCGCGCGGCATGGTCGCCTGCCACGATGCCGCCGAGGTTGTCGCCGCATCCGATATCGTGGTCGCTGCGGTCAAACCGTACATGATCGAGAAGGTATTCGCCCCGATCAAGGATGCTCTTGCCAAAAAGGTCGTTCTGTCGGTTGCCTGGACCTGGGACAGTGCCAAGTGGGAGCAGGTCCTGCCGGGCGTCGCGCATATCTCGACGGTGCCCAACACGCCGGTTTCGGTAGGCGAGGGCGTCATCGCCTGCGAGAAGGCTTCGACGCTTAACGACGAGCAGCGTGCTGTGGTGCTCGACCTGCTCGGTAAGCTTGGCGCTGTCGTCGAGCTCGACACAAGCCTGCTGTTTGTGGGCGGCACGGTGGGTGGTTGCGCTCCGGCGTTTTGTCGCCATGCAATCGAGGCCCTGGGCGATGCGGCGGTCAAGCACGGTATCCCGCGTGCGGATGCTTATCGCATTGTGAGCCAGATGGTGCTGGGTACGGCAAAGCTGCAGCTTGCAACTGGCCAGCATCCTGCGGCGATGAAGGATGCCGTATGCTCGCCCGGCGGTGCCACCATCAAGGGCGTCGTTGCACTCGAGGACGCCGGCATGCGCAGCGCCCTGGTCAAGGCAATCGACGCAACCCTCCAGTAAAACCGACCAAAAAAGGGACAGTTTATTTTGGCAGGTTTTCTCGCGGTTTTGTCCTTTTAGCGAAAAGTGCCCCGCAACTGGCTCAATTCCAGTTGCGGGGCACTTGCGTTTGCCCAGATAAAACCGACCAAATAAACCTGTCCCTTTTTGACAGGTTAGTCCCAGAAGCTGTCTTCTTCGTCCTCGGACTTGGGGCCGCGGTCGACATACATCTTATGGGTGCGCTTCTCCATTACAAAGGCAATAATCGCAAACAGCAGGATGCCGCCGGCGAAAAGGATGGCAAAACCGGTGCGGGTGCCAAACAAAAGGAAAAAACTGCGTCCATTGGGTGCCTTCTTGCGTAGTTGAGTTGGGTCGTAAACGCTCATAAGTATATACTTGCCCATACATGTACAAGGTTGCAACCTAAATGGAATGTATATCGCCGGAGGATCTAATGCTTGATATCAAGTTTG
>ENA-OPYV01000103-OPYV01000103.1-human-gut-metagenome-genome-assembly--contig:-NODE-103-length-25919-cov-2.443277_pt1 | contig 25919 bp, 31 predicted proteins | sample MGYA00242474_ERZ504485 | MGnify/ENA primary metagenome ERZ504485 (study PRJEB26092, sample SAMD00036263) | human gut metagenome | host: Homo sapiens | study: EMG produced TPA metagenomics assembly of...
CTACAGAAATGGTGGTCAGTACCAGGAAGAAATCACCCCCAGATAGCGGCACCGGTCGGCATCAGGTACATGGCAATACGGAAACATCCGTAACCTCCTATTTCATCAATACACCGGCATGCAGCATACTTACGGCTGTCGGGGCAGAAGCATGACCGTCGGGGCTCCATGTGTGGAAGGGGAACAAGGCACCCAGCACACCGAATCCTAAGAAGACCATCGGGAAGAAGATACGTTGCATTTCGGTCGGTATCTGGTGTTTTACGATTTCCAGAATATTCATGGTCTCGGCTCCGGCTCCGTAGTAGATGCCTAAGATACCAATCAACAGGAAGGCAGAACCACCCATCAGCATCAAGGTCAGCTTCATGGCAGCATATTCCTTGCGGCCGCTTCCCCATACACCAATCAGCAGGTACATCGGAATCAGGGCCACTTCATAGAACATGAACATGGTGAACAGGTCGGTTGAGATGAAGAACCCGAATACTCCGGTGCTCAGCAGGGTGAACCATAAGAAATATTCTTTGGTGAGCGGCTTCAGCTTCCAGGAAGCAAATGTACCGGTAAATACGATGATGGAACTCAGCAGCAGCATCACTACGGAGATACCGTCTACTCCTACAGAGTAACAGATGTGAAGCGGGGCATACCATACGATGCTGTCTGTGAAAAGCATTTCAGCTGTAGCTCCCACATGGCGCTGTCCGATGTAAGACACCGTGAGGTAAGCCGCAAGTGCCAGCAATAAAGTGGAACCGGCCACCATCACTCCTCTGACTTGATTGACGTTGCGGGCAATCCATAGTCCCAACAACATCAGCAGAGGTATCAATACGAAAAGACTTAATATATTCATAAGCGTATAAGTTCTTCTTTTTTAGTTCAACAGCAAGATAATTGTCAGGACAATGATACCTGCCAGGAAATAATGCGTGTAGGTTTGTACCTTTCCACTTTGTATGGGCTGTACGGTCTCTCCGGCTGCGTTGGTACTCCAGGCCATGAAATTCATGAACTGGTCGATGACGTGGCGGTCAAACCATGCCAACGGAGTAGAGATGCAGCGGAAGATGATTTTCTTGGTCACGAACAACCAGATTTCGTCCATGTAGAAACGCTTGTAGGCCGCACGGTGCAGAGTGCTGAAGCGTGTAGCGAGCATGTCGGCTACAGGCTGCTGTTCGCGGGCGTACATCCAGGTAGCCAAGGCAATGGCGATGACGGCAATAGCGATACTCGTACCGGCTACTGTCCAGTCGAGGTGGATGTCGTAGGATTCACCGTTGGCTGAAACGAAATGTCCGAAAGGAATAAAACCGGCTACGATGGTGATCAGCGCCAGGAACATCAGCGGGAAGGTCATGGTCAGCGGACTTTCATGCGGCATGTGGTGTGCATGCAGTTCCTTGTTTTCCTTTCCCCAGAAGATGCAGTAGTACAAGCGGAACATATAGAAAGCAGTCATTCCGGCAATGATGGCCATAATCCATCCCATCACGGGGCTGTACTGGAAGCAGGCGGTCAGGATTTCATCTTTTGAGAAGAATCCGGAGAACGGAGGGATACCTGCGATGGCCAGACAGGCAATCAGGAAGGTGATGTGGGTAATCGGCATGTATTTGCGCAGACCGCCCATGGTTTCCATTTCGTTGCTGTGTACGGCGTGGATGATGCATCCGGCTCCCAAGAAGAGCAGGGCTTTGAACATGGCGTGTGTGAACAGGTGGAACATACCGGCCATGTAACCTAAACCGCCTTCGTGCGGGTTGGCTGCCGTACAAACACCCAGTGCCACCATCATGAAACCAATCTGTGAGATGGTAGAGAAGGCCAGCACACGTTTGATGTCACTCTGTGCACAAGCTACGCTTGCGGCATAGAATGCGGTGAAAGCACCTACCCAGGCTACCAAGTGGAGTGTGTGCGGCGCGAAGCCGATGAACAAGGGGAACATACGGGCTACCAGATACACTCCGGCTACTACCATGGTAGCGGCATGAATCAGGGCAGATACCGGTGTCGGACCTTCCATGGCATCCGGCAACCAGATGTGCAGCGGGAACATGGCACTCTTTCCGGCACCACCGATGAACATCAGTCCCAATGCCCAGGGCAGCACCATTCCGGCCTGCATCAGGCGTTCGGTTCCAGGGTTGAAGGTGAAAGTCTGCATGTAGTATCCGTAGATAAGGATACCAATCAGGAAGCCCAAGTCAGCAAAACGGGTGACGATAAAGGCCTTCTTGCTGGCAGCGATTGCTTCCGGTTTGGTGTAGTAGAAACCAATAAGCAGATAGGAAGACACACCTACCAGTTCCCAGAACACATACATCTGGAAAATGTTGGTAGCTACCACCAGACCTAACATAGAGAAGGTAAACAGCGACAGAAAAGCGTAGTACCGTTGGAAGCCGACTTCACCTTTCATGTAGCCGAAAGAATAGATATGTACCATTAGTGACACTGTGGAAATAACCACCAGCATCATGACGGAAATCGGATCGAGCAAAATACCCATGTCGATGTGAAGGGAGGAAGTGAACGGCAGCCATTCAATGTTCCACGGAGTCAGCGTAGGGTAGAGACCTTCGGCAGTACGTGGAGCAGAGAAATAATTGAATGCCGTCAGATAGCTCAGCACGGCTACCGCTCCTAACGATAGGGTACCGATTGTGCCTGCTACTCGATGAGGCATTTTCATGCCGGCCAATGCCAGAACCAGGAAGCTCAGCACCGGGAGGGCAAGTATCAGAATTGTATAATCCATAAGCAATTGAATAAAATGTGAGAAAGTTATCCTTTCAAGTCAGTAATATCATCGGTAAGCACCTGTTTCAGGTTGCGATACACATTAATAATGATGGCAATGGCTACAGCCGTTTCAGCTGCGGCAATGGCTATGCCGAACAGGCTGAAGAAATGGCCTTCCAGTTGTCCGGGGAAAAGATAACGGTTGAATACCGCGAAATTGATGTTGGTTGCATTAAGCATCAATTCTACCGAAATCAGTAAAGCCAGCAAGTTTTTGCGGGTAAAGAATCCGTAGATGCCGCAAAACAACATAACGGTACTGATGACGAGGTAGTGAACTACATGAATTTCTATTTCCATAATCTTACTGTTGTTATTTTTGTTTACGTGCAATCAGTATCGCACCAATCATACAAGCTAAGAGCAATACACTGACTACCTCAAATGGTAATACAAACTGGTATTTCCCTGTACCAATCAAGGCATGTCCGATGTTTTCTACCGGAAGTTCGACTCCCTGTGGAATCAGGTTCAGGGCAAATCCGTTGGTCATAACTAAGAAAAGCACGAGAGCTGCACCGATAACAATGGTCAGCAATACACTGATGAGCTTGGCGCGGTTTATTTTGTACTTCATATTCTTGTCCGACTGGGTCAGCAGGATGGAGAATACATACAGCACCACGATACCTCCGGCGAAACCATCAGCTGTACAGCGCTCAGGAAGGTATAGCCCAGGATTCCGTAGATGGCTCCCGTACCTAAAAGAACGAACAGCAGATAAGTAGCGGCACGCAGGATTTTTCCTGTAGTGACAGCTAAAATGGAACAAGCAATGATACAGGCTCCTACGATATAAAATACGATTTCTTGAAGTGATATATTCATATCCGTTTCGTTTTTATTTTATTTCTTGTTCAGTGTCATGACGAGTTTTTTCTTTCTGGAATACCGCATTCTCAAAGTCATTCGTAAACTGAATGGCATTGTGAGGACAGGCATTGACGCACAGCATGCAGAACATGCAAGAGCCTAAGTTGTACTCGTATTTCACCAGGAATTTTTTCTTTTTACCGTCTTCCGTCTCACGCATTTCCGTGGTCAGCCGGATGGTGCCGTTCGGGCAGCTCATCTGACAAAGTCCGCAGGCAATGCAATGGTGATTTCCTTCTTCATCCACCGGCATCACCAGCATGGCCCGGTGACGTTCCGGAATGTGAAGTGTAGTATGGCGGTTTTCAGGATACTGTTCGGTAATTTTCTTCTGGCAGAACACTTTCATGGAAGTGCGCATACCTACCAGCAGACTCCTGACTCCACCGACATATCCTTTTAAATATTCTTTAAATCCATTCATAGTCAAAAATTTTTAATCAAAATGTCAGACCAAATACTTTGCATACGGTCATTAATAACAATACGACCAGCGAGAGCGGCATCAGGTATTTCCATTCCAGTGTCAGTACCTGATCGATACGCAAACGGGGGAAGGTCCAGCGAATCCACATGAGCAGGAAGACGATGAAGAAGGTCTTTCCAATGAACCATACAAATCCGGGGATGTAGTCCATCACCATGTTCAGTCCGTCGAGTCCGGCAATGTGCAAGGGCATCCAGCCTCCCAAGAACAGTGTAGTGGCGATACCGGCAGTAATGAACAGGTTCAAGTATTCGGCCAGATAGAAGAAGCCGAAATGCATACCCGAATATTCCGTGTGGTATCCGGCGGTCAACTCCTGTTCTGCTTCTGCCAAGTCGAACGGACCGCGGTTAGCTTCCGCGTTTCCGGCAATCAGGTAGATGACGAAAGCCATGATGGCAGGAATGTGTCCTTTGAAAATGTTCCATCCGTTGGCCTGACCTTCTACGATGGTCTGAATATCCATGGCACCACTCATTACGACCATGGTCAGTACGCTGAGGCCGATAGAAAGCTCGTAACTGATAATCATGGCTCCACTTCGTACGGCACCAATCAATGTATATTTGCTGTTACTACTCCATCCGGCCAGCAAAATACCCAATACACCGATGGAAGAAGCTGCCAGCACAAAGAAGATACCGATGTTCATGTGAAGGATTTCTCCACCTTTATTCCATGGAAGACAAGAGAATGTCAGAATGGAAGCAAGAATTACCAGGAACGGAGCCAAAGCATAAAGAAAATGGTCGGAATGCTTCAGGCTGATGATTTCCTTGGTAAGGATTTTCAATACGTCGGCAGGTACTTGCAACAAACCTCCTTTTCCTCCTACACGGTTCGGGCCGATACGGCACTGGAAAGCCGCACAGACTTTACGTTCCATGTAGATAAGAATGATGGCCAGTACCGCGTACATGACGAGGATAAATACTCCCACAGCGAGTCCTTCCAATGTAAGTGCCAGCCATTCAGGCATTACACTGCAAAGGAATGCATGAATCTGCATGAGCAGCGGGCTGAGATTATAATAATCTAAAACATAATTCTTTTTATTTTTTCAGTTTTCTGTAATGATTGTTCCTCTGTTTGTGTGGAGATTAACGGTCAATGTCAGGGATGACAAAGTCGAGTGTACCTCCAATGGCAATTAAGTCGGCAATTTTTAGCTCCACGGCAAACGGTATCCATGGCGTGAACCAACGGAAGTCCGGTGGAACGATAGTGCAGACGGTAAGGAACTTTATCACCATGGCTCTCCAATATCACATCAAACTCACCACGACTGGTTTCTACTGATGAAGTGAATACACCCTCCGGCAACTTGATGATGGGTTTGGTCTTGGCACGGAATTCTCCTTCCGGAATATTGTCAATCAGTTGCTCGATGATATGGCAAGACTCCATGATTTCGTCCATACGTACCATGTAACGGGCAAAGGAATCACCTTCCGTGTACACAATCTCCTTGAAGTCCACCTTGTCGTAGAGTGCGTACGGATGATGCTTGCGCACGTCGTTGGCCCATCCGGAAGCACGTCCGGTACCTCCTGTACATCCCAGTGAGATGGCGTCTTCCTTTGACAAAACTCCTACACCTTTCAGACGGGTATCGGCAATGACGTTTGAAGTAAAGATGTCATGATAGTCCTGAATTACACTGCGCAGGTGTTTGATAAAGTCTTTCACCTTCTGCTGGAAGGTAGGATGGATGTCAGCCTGTACACCTCCAATCATGTTGTAGTTCTGAATCAGACGGCCTCCGGTAGTTTCTTCAAAAATATCCAGAATCATCTCACGTTCACGGAAACCATAGAAGAAAGGAGTCAGTCCACCCATATCCATGACCAGACAGGAGTAGAACAGCAAGTGTGAGTCGATACGCTGCAACTCGTCCATGATGGTACGGATGTACTGGGCACGTTCCGGTACTTCTATTCCGGCAGCTTTTTCAATACACATACACAACGCATGGCGATTCTGGTGAGCACTCAGGTAGTCCAGACGGTCGGTCAAGGCTAATGTCTGCGGGTAGGTGAGGCTTTCGTTCATTTTTCGATGCCTCGGTGGATATATCCCAGTATCGGGTCAATCTTACGAATGTTTTCTCCTTCAAGAGAGGTACGCATACGCAATACACCGTGTGTAGAAGGGTGCTGCGGCCCGATATTTACTACAAAATCATCTTCTCCAAACACCACGTTCTTACGTCCCTCAAGTGTGCCGTCGGGGCGGAGAAAGTATTCATCTGTCATATCGGCATTTTCCTCGTTGTCCATCCGAAGTGGGTTGGAGTTCATGTCATAATCCTTTCGCATAGGATAGCCAATCCAGTCCTCACGCAAGAAGATACGGCGCATATCCGGATGATTCAAGAAGCAGATACCGAAGAAGTCGTACACTTCACGTTCTTTAATCAGAGCGGTTTTCCACAAGTCGCTTACTGTGGGAAGTAATGCCTTTTCACGGTCTGTTGTTACCGCTTTGAGTGTGATTCTTGCACCTGTGCGGGTAGATTCCAGTAAGTAAAGCGCACCTAAGCCTTCTTCACCCCAGTCCATTCCTACGATGTCACGCAAGAAATCCATCGGGTTTTCTTTGTCATTCAGTAGTGTCTCAGCTATCTGGTGTAACTTTTCTGCCGGAACTTTTACGACAGTCTCTCCTGTCTGGCTGATTTCGGCTTCAGGAATAATGCTTGTTTATTTTTTCAATTTCCATTTGCATTTTTTCTTTTTACGTAGGGTTTATTCCTCTTTTTCTTTACGGTTTACTTCTCCTAAGAAGCGCTCCACCTTGATTTTACGTTGGAGTTGCATCATGCCATAGAAGAATGCTTCCGGTCGGGGAGGACATCCCGGAATGTACACGTCTACCGGAATAATCTTGTCGATACCGTTTACTACGTGGTAAGATTTGATGAAAGGACCTCCGGAGATGGTACATCCACCTACTGCTACTACGTATTTAGGTCGGCCATCTGGTCATACAGACGTTTTAATACCGGAGCCATTTTGTGTGTGATGGTCCCAGCACCATGATCATATCGGCCTGACGAGGAGAGTTTCGGGTTACCTCAAACCCGAAGCGGGCCATGTCATAACGGGCTGCGCCTAATGCCATAAATTCGATGGCACAACAGCTGGTTCCGAACGTCAGACTCCAGAGCGAATTGCTTCGTCCCCAGTTAATCAGTTCGTCCACTGTTCCCAGTACGATTCCGGCACCGTCCATGTTCAGACGACGTACCATGTCTTCCAGATAATCATTGTTCTTGAAGTCCTCATACTCCATAGAACGAATAGAGGTAGCTTTTTTACTTCCATTCAAGAGCTCCTTTCCGCCAGGCGTATGCCAGGCCCAAAATTAAAACTACCAGGAAGAAACCTACACTGACCAGTGCATATACTCCTACCTGGCCGGCCACTACAGCCCAAGGAAAGAGAAATACCGTTTCAATGTCGAACATCAGGAACAAGATAGCAAACAGGTAGTAACCTGCCTTGAATTGCACCCATGATTGTCCACGCGTAGGAATACCACATTCGTACGGTTCTCCCTTCTGCGGATTGAATGACCGTGGAGCAAGTAATTTTGCGATGGTCATTGCTGCCACAACAAGGACGATAGCAGTCAGAATAACGACAATAATAAATGTAAAAACATATATCTAAGAATTTTTGATGATACATATAGATGATAAACTACTTCCGTTACACTGCAAGCCTCTGTCTGCAATGTATCAGAACAATCTATTTTAAACTGTTCTTAGATAGTATTAAATAAGGATTTTTTGAGGGTATATAGATAATAGAATTTATCTAATTGTGTATAAGGATGTGTGGAATATACAGAACAGACCAGCCTAAATGTGTGGGTGGTCTGGAAATAAAGTCTTGTCCAAACGAGAATACCGGCAGGAAAAACTTACCGTCCAGGTTTTTCTGGGTTTGTATGAATAAAATTTTCTGCGGAATATCTGCTTGTATGTTGGCAATCAGAAAGTCAAGCGTTTTCGAAGGAATATTGTCCGGATGCTGGTAGATGGAATCAGCCGATTGGGTTTCCTCTGCTGTATTGTTCTCATTGAGCACGGTGGAATAAAGCGCAAAGAAGTTTGCTCCTATGAGTACACTCATAAGAGTAATTAGGGATATACAAGCAAAAATCTTCCACTTATTCATGCTAATACCTTCAAAAACGCTGCAAATGTAGCCATTTATTTTGATTCATGAATCTGTATTTCATTAATTTTTCTTGTCAGGCAGTTTGCTCTGTTTTTAGAAAGGATAACCAATGGCAAAATGAATACCCATTCCGTCCTTGAATTTAGGTATATTATAGTATCCACTCTTTTCGGTATCGTATGGCACATGAAGGGCAAAAACCGAAGTCCAGTCTCAGAATCAGGAAGGAAAGGTCATAACGAATTCCTACTCCAGTTCCCAATGCAATGCTGTCAAAGAAATGCCGGAGATTGAATTCTGCACCGGGGCGAGCTTCATCTTTGCGCATAAGCCATACATTTCCTGCATCTAAAAAAGCTGCTCCGTTTAAGTTTCCTCCCATAAAATTTGAAAAGATACGGAAACGGTATTCCAGGTTGGCTTCCAGTTTGATGTCTCCTGTTTCATCCACGTAGGAATAACCTGAATTATTAGCCGGGTGGAATCTTCCCGGACCGATGGAGCGTACGGTAAAGGCACGAATACTGTTGGCACCTCCCACATAGAACTGTTCGCTATAAGGTGCGATTGTCTTGTTGCCGTATGCCCATATCACTCCTCCCATCAGTCGGGTAGCTAACTGTTGCTTTTCACTGATGTGGTAGGTATATCTTACTTCTGAAGAATATTTCAGGAACTGCGCAAACGGATTTCCCAATAGTTCCTTCTCCTTTTTGCTGAATTTCTGTCCAAAAGCCGCATAAATGACGGATGTCACATTTCCGGCAGAGGTGAGTGAGTTTTCCCACCACACACGGTTCTTTTTCTTCCGGTAGCTGTTGTCGTAAGTAACCGTGTAGGTCAGTGACGGAATGAACTGGTCGTCCAAACTATGGAACAGCATCGGGTTGGCATTGGCAATGGAGTCAAAGCGTGCGGTACGGTGCTGCAAGGTATTGAACGCCAGGTGAATTGGAGTTACGGTGTGCTTGATGCTGCGTTTCGGTTGAAAACTATAGGATACGGTACCTCCGAATGACAACATCTTGAAGTAACGGGCACGGTTCACCTGTTCTGCATAAATCTTAAAGTTGGTTTCAGACGGGAAACGGAAGGGGTCTACCCGGTTTTAATCCAGGGTAAGACCAATCGTGGAAAATTCAGGGAGAGGGCAGCCCCCAGCTCGTAAGAATTCATCACGGAACTTTCTCCGTCTACAGTAGAACTGGTCTGCCATTCGTATGAACCTTTCAACTCTAAGTTCAATGAAGCACCCATTCTTTTAAAATTCTTCTTTGAAAGATTGAATTTGGCTCCCGGCCCTGTTTGCTTGGTACTCTTAGTAGTGACATTAAGTTCCAGTTCGCTGTCGTAAGGCAGGTCGAACATGGCGTTGACCGTAATGTCCAGGGTATCTCTTCCCGGACGAGGAGTATAGTTAAAGTCATTGTATTTGAACACGCCTAATCTGGACAATGCCTGCTGGGTATAGTTCTGGCGTTGCTGAGAATACATTTCTCCGCTTTTATAAAGGAAACGTCGGCGGAGTACCCCATATCGTATGCCCGGCTTTTTTCCTGCATAATTAATGGTGAAGTTATGAAAATTCAATGAATCATTGGGTTGTTCTCCATTATGTCCTACCAGATTGATGCTTGTCTTTCCAATATAGTAAGTACGCAATCCCTCTTCCGGAATATTATGTTTCTGTACAACTCTTAAGTTGACATAACCGGGACGAATCAATGTGTCGGCCATGAACGTAATAAAGTCTGGGCGATAGAAATAATATCCGTTGTTACGGAATAGTTCTACCAGGCGATTCCTTTCTTCGTCCAATTTATTGACAGTGAACGCATCTTCTTTTATTAACAGGCGTTTACTATATGTCGCATGAATCAGACTGTCTTCCTTGGGTGAAAATCCTACATAGGTAACGGAGTCTAATTTGTAACGTTGTCCGGTGTATATGGTATAATTTAATTTGGCTTTCTTCGGGTTCTTGGCTGTATCTACTTGCACTGTCACGTTGCCTTGGAAAAAGCCATTTTCACGTAAAACGTTACTTGCTACCTTTGTACGGGTATCAGGGTTAACGGTAGATACATAAATCGGGTCGGCAGCCAGTTTCTTGAAAATCCATTTACCAATACCTTTTTCGTATCGTTCAAACCGGTTATACACCCATAGTCCTAATGGGAAAAGGGATACGGAGGTTGGGGCTGCCGAAAAATGAATTGTTCGGTGCCACGTTCAATGCGCCTTGTACTTCTTCCAGCGTAGCGTCTCCATTATCGGCCTCATTGTACCCCACAATTTTAGGAGTCGGTGTACCGATATAGAGCAGCTCGTCTTCCGGAAGATGCTTGGTTGTGGAACATCCGGTTATGATAAACAACAGAAGTCCTGCCAGTAACAGTTTATTTATTCTTCTCTTCCTCATTTTCATCTTCTTCTTTTTTTCGACTTCAGGCTGCGGTTTTTTCTTCTTTCTGAAAATAAACAGTTCGCCCACTTTACTAACTTTTCTTGCGCAGTACAATACCCGGCTCCGGTTTCTATGACTTCTCCATCCAGCACACTTTCGTAATTTTTGTCATGGAAAAAGCTTGACGTAGCGAGTACCACTGTTGTCCAGACGATATTCTAATGAGATATTATCAATGAATGACTCGTCCTGCTGCACATTATTGCCGGTGGATACTTTTCCACCAATTACCACTCGGATACGGTTGTTCCAGAATCTCTTGGCAAACTGGAAGTTATAATCCGTAGATGTCTGTCCGGTTTCTTCTCCATTATTGGTTTCTATACCGAAATTCACATCAATGGTCTTGAGGGCACTTCCAGCCACTTTGGAAATCTGGTCTTGCAAGAAAGAGTTCATGACACTGCTTCCACCACCTCCCAGTGTACTACCTTCCGTCAGGTACATACCTGTTACCAGCATGGTTACAGCCACCTTGTTCTTTTCTTCAGCCGACATGGAAGCCAATTCATTTTGCATGGTACCGTCATCCGGAGCATCAATGATAAAGGTAAATCCTAAATTCTCCAGTGTATTGGTGATGTTGACACCTACATCGAAGTTGACCATGCGCGATGCCTGCCCTTCTTGTGCTACTGAAGAACGTATTCTTTCCGTCGCTTTTATACTCATGAGAGGGTTCATCGCATTTCCATTCCACTGTATGTAACTTCCGCTTTGAATATGGAAGGTCTTTAACTGGATAATTGGGAGCTGGTATTTCATTTCACCGCTTAGAAGAGAATACCTTCGTTCAGAATGATGTTCCTTCCGGAGTATATTGGAAAGACAAGTCGCCACCTCCTTCAAAGTACATGTAGTTGCTTCCTTTTTCATCCATATTGACACGGCACTGTACCCCTTCGTCTATGTGTAAGGTCATCAGCATGTCGATACCTCCTAGTGAGAGGGCTGGAAGAACCCTTCTTTGTGCAGAAGTCGTATCGCTGAAGTTGGTGAAGGTTACTGTTTCTTCCAGACGGTCTTCTACGGTCAGCGGAGAATCCTGTAGGATATAGGTAAAGTTACTGTTACCCAAAATATTCATGTTACCGCGTATATTCATGTTATCGGGTGTACCTTTAAGAGTAGAGTGGAAATCCACGTACAACTTCCCATATACGAGCGACTGTTTGGTCTGCTTGGCATTCAGCAATTCAAAATTGTTGGCATCCATCTTCAGGTTCATTTTCATCTGACTGAAATCTGCCATGTCCACATCCCCGTCAATGGTGAACGGAGTTTTCCCTTTGGTGAAGATCTTGAAACGGTTTGAATGTAAGCTTGCTGTCCTTGATTTCCACCGGTTTGTTATCAAATCGGAGGTTCAGAGACGCTTGCGGTACATATACATTTACGCTATCCAGGTTGATTTTTCCGTTCATGAGCGGTTGGGAAGCATTGCCGGACATTTGCATGGTACCGTCAATATCTCCACTCAGCATGGCCATCTTACCCGGGATAAAAGAGTTTGCTATTTCCAGCGGGAAGTGATGCAATGCCATACGTGCATCTATCCGGTCTTCTTTTTGTTCCTTCGCTTCAGCCGGGAAGTATGAACCTTCTATACTGATTACTTCATTGTCATTCTGCATGATGAGGCCGTTGATATGCTGTTCACCGCTTTGCTTAGGGAGGTAAACTGCACTCAAGGTCCAGTCGCCCATGGCTATCCCGTTATAGCTGAGCTGGTTGATACTGTTTTCAAGAGAAATCTGATCCATGCCGTCTTCTGTCTGCACATAATGTGCTTCAGAGTTAATCACACCCTCGATGTCTGGCATGTATGGAATCACTCGTTTGAATTCTCCAATGTTAATCTGAGTCAGGGATAGAGTCAAATCCTGCCGTGCCGTAGAATCTGGAGTAGAATAGAAATTCAGTCCGGTACGCAATTCATCGTAAATGGACAAATTGGCCATGATTCGTCCGTCATCTCTCAGATAGATATAATTATCCGGATTAACCGTAAACTTACGGTACACTAAGATGGGGTCAAATGGGGTAATGTGAAGGCTGATTCCACCTTTTTGCAGACCAGCCACCATACCTATATTTACCCCACATTCCTTTTTACCGTTCAGGTATTCAATGGTTGCATTTGCTTTGTCTGCTCCAATATCTCCATTCAGTGTTATATCGAAAGCTTCCTGGAACGGTTTGTCATTGGCAATCACTCCGCTGCTGAATAAAATCTTCTCAGGTTGCTGGGTGGCATTGAAATAGATGGTATCAAGAGCTAAACTATCTGTCTTTAATCCGTAAAGGTTCATTGACGCATTCAAGCCTTCTATAGGGGAGGTGCGTATATTCACATTCATGCGGTCGAAATTTACCTTTTTGATGGCCAGTGTATTGGAGATAGGGTTGTCCTTCCCTGCAAAGATTCTGAACTGGGTTTCCGGCCACAACTCACGAAGAGCTGCCTGATCAATTGATTTTTGCTTCCATTGTGCACTCAGTGCATCCGTCAGTTTGGTTATCTGATTGCCCAACTCATCAATACCTCCTCGGCTTCTGAATAAAAAACGTCAGATCACCCGCATTCGCGTAGCTCCTGATAGAATCGCGTGCCGTACTGAATCCGAAATGTATATCTTTCGTCTTAAATGTCTTTTTTTCAGTGATTAAATTTATGTCTTTTACAGACAAACGGATACCGTGACTCTTTTTCATGTCTGTTTTCAGGTGAATGTCGATATTTTCGGTAGTCTTTAACGGAGAGTTGAGCAATTTCATTCCGTATAAATCGAGGTTCTTCACTTGAACCAACATATCCGCAGCAATTGCAGAAGGGTGTAGAGATGCATCTAACTGAGATGAAATGTTCATCAAGTTATCATTTACATCCAAGTTGAGATTCGCTTTTGACTCTTTCAGGGCTGCATTAAGCTGTACGCCAGAGAAAATACGTGTTCCCCATTGAAGGTGGTTGAGTGCGGCATTGGCTGTTAATGTAGTTCGTTTGGAAAAAAATCTGTTCCTGCTCCTTCAAGTTGCATACCAGCAGAGAGATAAAACAACGAATCAGCTGGCAGGAAATCATGCAGGTTTAGCTCATTGATTTGTAAATCTGCCTTATAAGTCTCTTTAAGTAGGTTGTATTCCGCATTTAGCTGTACTTTTCCTTCCTTCTGGCTTAATGTAGTTTCGGTAAACAAATCGTTACCTTTCATACCGGCCTTTCCATGAATATTCATTCCGGACGGAATAACTACTCCGCCGGTCAGGCTACTCAGGAAATCCATTTTGTAGAAATCTGAATTCAGGTTGATGATTCCCTCTCTGGAAAGACTGTCGAGCACATTCTTTACCGTTCCGTCTATTTCCATCCGGAAACAATCGGGAATTTTAACCTGGCAAGTAGTCAGTTTCAGGTCACTCAGACTTCCATCTACTCCAATACGTATTTGTAATGGAGCTGCAGGGAAGGATTGAATAAATTCTTGTGGCATGTCTGGAATCAGTTTGAACAAATCAGCTTTACCGATTTCAGCCATGAACTGCCCGTTCAATACGCCGTCCTGATTCTGTTCTGTGACCGACCAGTCTATCGTAGCTTTGAGAGCCAAAAATGAATTTGCAGTTTTGATTTGTAAAGAAGGCACACGTATGGCTTTCTCGTCTGCCTGTAATTGCCCCTCGGTCGATTTGATTTCCAGCCCCGAACGCTCTTTCAGTTCGAACTGATGCAGTAATGCCCGGATGTTATTCCCCTGATAGTATAGAGAATCCATCTGTAAATTGATGTCGGTCACTGCGATATGTGACGGATCCAATCCCTTCTCTATAGGAGGTGTGTTCCTGAATTATAGTATAATCCACTCTGTAAAAGCTTAAATTCTTTAGCGGAATAAGCCGCTTTATGCAAGTCAACCAATCCGTCTCTTAAAGAAGCATTTCCGACTTTAAGCCCTAAATTCATGGAATCAAGCGGCATATCCATCTGAAAGTCCACATTGGCCAAATCAATCTTTTCTAATTTAAATTTCCAGAATGTAGGTGCACTTTGAGTGGTATCTTGTGCGGTTGTATCTGCCAGGCATAGTTTCAAGTTGGCATCTTTCAGTGTGAGCTCGTTGAGTACAGCTGTTTCCGGTGTCAAGTCAACTCCATGCGATTTCAAGAAAAGTTCACCCAGGTTTCCCTGTAAGGACATTCCTTCAATCAGGTCGACCGTATTGACCGAAGCGTTTTTCAGTTCCACTCCGTCAATCTCTATCTGCTTCTTTACCAGAGGGAGTAATTGAATTTTTACGGTTAGTTTTTCCACATTCAGGAGCGTATCCTGAGGGTTGGTAACCGTGGTTTCATGGACTACTAAATTTAGTGGAAAAGAAGCGAAATTCGTTGTATATGAATGTTCATTCCCGTAGCTTGCGAGCGTATGATGTCGCCTTATCCACAATAAAATTCTGGATAGCAGGTATATAGATTAATATACACAAGACTATAAAAAGGATAAATGGACTTGCTAATACAATTCCTCCCCATTTTATATATTTTTTCATATACAGTTTAATCATTGGTTATGCGAATATATAAAAAAAGAACCAAAAGGTGATACATTTTGTTTATGACAATGAGTTGAAATCACATTATTTGTTTACCTTTGCGTAGTTACTAATTTTAATACAATTCTATGAAACCAACTTTATTTGTACTGGCTGCCGGTATGGGGAGTCGTTACGGGTGGCTTAAAACAGCTTGATGGACTGGGTCCTAACGGTGAAACAATCATGGATTATTCAATTTTTTTGATGCTATCCGTGGTGGTTTCGGGAAATTGGTTTTCGTAATCCGTCGTGATTTTGAAAAAGATTTCCGTGAAAAGATTGTAAGCAAATATGAAAATCATATTCCTGTAGAAGTTGTGTTCCAGGATTTGAACGACCTGCCTGCTGGCTTTACTTGTCCGGAAGGCCGTGTTAAACCTTGGGGAACAAACCATGCAGTGTTGATGGGTAAGAATGTAATTAAAGAACCATTTGCCGTAATCAATGCTGACGACTTCTATGGACGTGACAGTTTTGCCGTATTGGGCAAATACTTGTCAGAATTGCCAGAAGGTGCAAAGAACGACTATAGCATGGTAGGTTTCCGTGTAGGAAACACTTTGTCAGAAAGTGGAACTGTTGCTCGTGGTGTATGTGCAACTGATGAAAATGCTCATTTGACAACAGTCGTTGAACGTACAGAAATTATGCGTGTAGACGGTGTGGTTTCTTACAAGGATGAAGAAGGTAAATGGGTTGGTATCGAAGATAATACTCCGGTTTCAATGAACATGTGGGGATTCACTCCTGACTACTTCGAACATTCAGAAAAATATTTCGTAGAATTCCTGAAAGAAAATATCAGCAACTTGAAATGTGAATACTTCATTCCGTTGATGGTGAACAAGCTGATCAATGAAGGAACCGCTACTGTAAAAGTACTGGATACTACTTCTAAGTGGTTTGGTGTGACATACGCTGCTGACCGTCAGAGTGTAGTTGACAAGATTCAGGCTTTGGTAGATGCCGGTGAGTATCCTGCTAAATTGTTCTGATTAGAAAACAGATTATAATATTTAATAAGTAAGACCGGGATTGCAGAAATGTGATTCCGGTTTTTTGCGTTATATTCTACATTAGAATTGTGAGTGAGTCATGGTATGATGATGAATAAAAGCTTGTCGGCGAATACTAAAAAACTACCCAAGAATGCGCTGAATACGCAAACTTGGGTAGTTCTATTTTTCTTAAAAGATGGTAATGAAGGTTTATTTACCACCGTTTATCCATGTCTTTTCAGAGTAGATATAATATCCATCTCCATAAACACTGCTGATATTAGGATTACTTAATACGCTACTATTTCCGTACGGTAAGCGTTCTGGGAATCGGTTGACCCCTCCTTGAGTGTTATAAGGATTTGTCAAGACAATATAACTTTCACCCATTGCTTTTACACGGCGTAAATCATTATAAGTTTCCACTTGCTCATCTACGCTTTGAGCAATATACTTCTGTTCGAATACCTTTTTGAAGTGTTGCTGTTCCTAATGAGCTGGCATAGGCATTGGCGTCTGCATCATCTTCAAACCAACCCACAATTTCACTTACAGAAGCTGCAACAGCTTTCTGGAATTCGGCTGTGGCGTCTTCATTTAGACGTAATTTAACTTCTGAAAGAATAAAATATAATTCAGAAACGCTGAACATATGAATAGGCTGTGAACCTAAATCATACCATGCGGGATAGGCAAGACTTCCATCGGCGACCTGTGCGATTTCTTCATCCCCAGGTTGATATGACCCTCCTTCTGACTTATCTGTTTTATAAATGTAATAAGGTAAACGAGGATCATCTGCTCCCATCAGGTTTGTTACAGTCTTGGAAGAAGCTGTATATTCTCTACTCCATATATATGCACTCCATGGATTGTCACAAGTAACTCCATTGAATTCTTTAATCAAGAATCCTTTAAAATTCAATTCTACTGCTTTTTCTGCGGCTTTCTTCACTTCTGTCAATAATGCTGTTTTATCTTCTGTAACAGCTAATTGATGTAATAAAATAGCGAGCTTTCAAAGCGTAAGCTGTAGCCATCCATTGTTCATTATCATTGCCAAATGCAATATCCTGATTTCCGGCAGATTCTAAATCTTTACCTTTTTCAAGATTTTTGATAGCATCTTCAAGAGTATTTAATATACCAGTATAAACATCTTTCTGTGCATCCAGTTTGGGTTGAAGGTTTTCTTGGCCCTGTAATGCTTCGCTATATGGAATATCTCCATGCATATCTGTCAATATTCCAAAATTCAAAGCTTCCAAAGTTTGTGCCATACCCAATAAGTCATATTTTTCGGCGTTACCTTGGGTTCCCGTCCGTGATTTTTTCAATTCATTTGGCGGATGTTCATAAGATTTCCATAGGTTGCATTCCATACGTTATTGAAAGTCGTAGATGCTGCCCATTCCGCAGAGTTACGTAACTCTGCTCTCATTAACTGGTTATTTCCAACTCCAATTTCTTGTTCGGTAAGAGAGGAAAGATAAAAAGCATAGTCTCCTGATACTGTACTGAAACCTGTAGCCATAATTGCATCTGTCAGCTGAAGTGCGGCTGATACATTTTCAGGAGAAGGATGTTGGTTATCCTTATTGATGTCATCCATTATATCCTCGGTACAAGATGTGAGTCCGAGAAATGCAATAGATAAAACGGATAATATATATTTCTTCATATTTGAATCGTATTTATTTTAGAATTTAATAGTAAGTCCACCACCAAAGCTTGAAGTATTAGGAACAGAGAAGCGTTCAAAATATCCACTCATGTTATTGTTACCCTGTGATGATTCCGGGTCAAAATTCGGCAGATTAGCCAGATTAAGATATTACGAGCAAATCCATATACAGAAATGTCGAAAATTCCCATCTTTGGTAATTGGTATGTCAGTGTTACATCGCGCAATTTTACGAAGCTAGTATCATAAATACCAGATTCAGAAATGTTGTAATATTCCTGATAATAAGCTTGCTTGCTAACTTCAACCGTGTTCTTTTCTCCTGTAGCTTCATCAATACCTTCTGCTACCATTGTTCCTTCATGGTATGGAAGAGATTCTTTTGTTGCACCGAAATAGTTTAATGTCATGTTTGTACCATGATACATTTTTCCACCTTGCTGCCAGCTCCATGTAGTAGCTAAAGAAAGACGTTTGTAGCGTCCACCAAAAGTGATACCAGTTGTGAAATCCGGTGAACAGTTACCTAAGTTCTGGCTATCTCCTGTTGCTTGTGGTAAGCCATTAAGCAATAACATGTTTCCTTCGCTATCACGCTTGAATGCAGCACCATAGATATTAGGATAAGTACATCCAGCCTGTGCTCTAACCTGCGGCTCAACAAATCCACCCAACATAATAGATTCTACACCCGGTGCAAGTTCAATAACCTTGTTGAGGATTCTGGTAAAGTTGATACCCAAATTCAAATCATAATCTTTACTTTGCAGAATAGCTGCATTGATAGAGAATTCATGTGCATGGGTACGCATCTTTCCGGCATTTGTCATCATATATTGATAACCTATAGCACCATCTGTCGGTACAGAGAATATCTGATCTTTAACATTCTGTAAACTATAGGTATATTCCATTTTAATTCTGCTGTTGAATAAATGCAAATCAATACCGGCTTCATAGTTTACTGTATTTTGCGGCTTAAGATTCTCATCATATACTACATAATATGGTACGTATGATGAAACACCACTTGGAAGCGGATAAGATACCGGAGTGTAGGCCAAGAAACCTCCTCCGTAAGAAGGTGTATAGTAGAAGTTGTTGTAATAAGTACCAGCTTGACCTACCTGTGCAAATGAGCCTCTTAATTTACCATAGTTGATTACACTGTTGCCTTCCAAGAATGGTAATTTAGTGAATTCCCATCCCAAAGAAACTGAAGGATAGAAGAAACTACGGCTTCCTCTAGGCATGGTAGATACGTAGTCATTACGTCCTGTAACAGTTAAATACAACTGGTCTTTCCAGGATGCAGACACACTTCCAAAGAAACCTACAGTACGTTCTCTTCTTGTATATTCATTAGCACTGGCCAGGTTAGTAGCATTTCCAATGGTCGGGAATCCCGGGAAATTAAAATTGCTTGCATAATAGTCCCAAGTACGAATGTTTTCGTCATTAAATTCATTACCTAAGATGATGTTCAATCCCCATTCGTCTTCATTACCAAATCGACCGTCGAAATTAATGGTAAACAAGTTGTTGAAAACATTGTGTTGTGAACCATAATTTTCAATTTTCGCCACCGAGTAGGGCACTTGTTGTACCCATTTCTTTTTACATCGGCATAATTAGAAGTCCAAATATCCAAACCTGCTTGTTCACGGAACTTCAAAGTAAATCCATCTCCCCAATTTAATTTTGGCTGATATTCAAGATATGCATTGCCAAAAACACGGTTTGTGTGCTGCAAGTATTCATTATGATCAGCCCACCAATATGGGTTCACAAATGAAGTAGAACGGAAAAGTACTTGGTTCGTGATATCTCCAGGTGCGTGTGTCGGGATTCCTTTCAGATCATATTCAGCAGGAGCAGAATATACGACGTCATTATACCATCATTAGCACCAGGAGCAGATGTAATTTTGGTTGATGAATAGTTTGCAGAAAAACCAGTATTCCATTCTTCATTGATTTTCCAGTCAACCAAACCTCTGGCTCCCCAACGATTCATACCTGTAGATGGGATGATACCATTTTGATAAGAGTTGTTTAATCCAAATGAATAGTTTACCCCGTTGAGACTTTGTGATATATTTACATTTGTGTTTTCTGTAAATCCAGTACCTAAGAAATCACCTACGTTGTCATAAATTTGCGGAGTTGTCCAACCATCAAGACCAGCTTTTGCACGTTGAGTGTTATAATATTGACCTTCATGTTTACCAAATTCTGCAGTATATTGGTTGTCTGTATTTCCACCATAAACAGGATCATTTGCCAAATCTGTGATTTTTAGGTCCCCATGTGCTGGAAGATGAAGGATTGTATGCGCTGATTTTATCGCCTTGTGCATATACTGTTTGACGTTCAAATTTTCTAGAAACACGCTGAGCACTCATGTTAGTAGAAATAGTAACACTTGGCTTATTCAAGTTGTTTTTAGAACCGCGTTTTGTTGTAATTACAATGACACCATTAGATGCTCGAATACCATACAATGCAGAAGCAGCCTGTCCTTTGAGTACGTTAATGGTCTCAATATCTTCAGGGTTAATATCAATACTACGGTCTGCATAGTTTGCTCCTGTTACAGAACTACCGGTATCAAAGTCTGCTGATGTATTGATAGGCATACCATCAATTACATACAAAGGTTGGTTGTTTCCATCAAATGAACGGGCTCCACGAATGATGATTTGAGAAGAGGCACCCGGAGCACCAGACGATTGGCGTACTTCAACACCTGTCAGTTTACCTTGTATTGCATTAGCCAGTGATGTTGTACCACTTTTTTATTAAGTTGGTCAGATTTTTAAATCTTGTGCAGCATATCCTACGCCTTACGATCGCGTTTAATACCCATTGCTGTCACAACAACTTCATCAAGCTGCTCAGCATCAGATTTTAATACTACATTTACAATTGGTTTAACTTTCACTTCCTGCGACTGCATTCCGATGAAAGAAATGACCAAAGTTCCGGCGGAACTTGGCACGTTAGTCAACGTAAAATTACCATCAATGTCGGTAACGGTACCTACAGTAGTACCTTTTACCAATACTGATGCGCCCACTACAGGTAAACCATCCTCTTCAGAAGTAACATTACCTGTTACCTTTGAGATTTGAGCGTTTACCAGACCAATACCTATCATCAGGCAGGTCATTAACAGCATCAATTTTCTTTTCATAAAAATCTCTCTTAAAGTTTAACTTTACATTAATAAAAATTCATTCACTCTAACAGGACGCAAAAGTAGTAATATCTTTTTAAATATTTATACCATTTTCAATAAAATTCCCCCAAAAGCTTGCTTTTTAACACTTATACCTGCCACTTTCATGCAAAAGTATGTTTTTATAAAGTAAATGATATGCATTTCTTGTATCTGGGATTTATCATGGTATCAAAATAATGAATCCTTTTTGCCGAATACTTGTTAGTTTTAATTTAGCTAAAATCGATGCTATATAAGTAATAAACTTCTTCTTATTGCATATTATCTGCATATTTTCTTAAAAAACAATATAGTATGAACAAGATTTATTTCAGATTGGTCTACAATCGCAAAAAGAAGTTAAACAAATCAGGCAATGCTCTTATTCAGGTAGAAGCTTATAGAAATCGCAAAAAGGTTTACATTTCGACAGGAATATATGTCAATCCACAGCAATGGGACAATCGTCATAACAGAATCATTAGACATCCACACTCTGAGGAGCTGAATCGAATGTTGGAAGAATTTATTTTGCAATTACAATGGGAAGAATTAAAATCATGGAAAACGTGGTGTGCATATTAACTTGTCTGCTTTTAAAACTATAAGCCGTCAAAATGATACTGAAAAAATGACATTTTTGTCCTTTGGTAGAAACTGGGTAGAACATTCATTACGCAAGGATGCTACCAAAAAGAATCTTTTAACGACATTGGATTTGCTTAATAACTTTCGCTCTTCTATTGAATTTGAAGATATAACTTATTCATTTCTTCTTGAGTTTGAAGATTTCATGCGACAAAAAATGTACGAGACAAATACAATTGCCAAACACATGAGGCAATTAAGGACTTTTGTTAACGAGGCTATTAAAAGAGGATACATTCAGCCGGAAAATTATCCGTTCAGAAAATACCAGATAAAAAACGACTCAGAGCAAACATAGTTTTCTGCTTCCTGAAGAAATCAGAAAAATTGGAGAAACTGGAACTTTCATTGTATTCAAATCGCTAATGCACAGTTTAAAGGCTTTTTTATTTTGTTGTTACACAGGAGTTCGGTATTCAGACTTTGTACTTCTTAATGAAAAAACATTGTTGCGATAAAAGGAGAAAAATGGCTTATATTTAGAACTGTAAAGACTAATACGGAAGTCAGCATACCATTTATATCTTTCTTTTTCAAGGAAAAGCTCTCCGGTTATTGCAGGAATATCATCAGAATGTAAATGATTTTTTCACCTAAATCGAATTCCTCCGTAAATAAGGATTTAAAGAAAAATCGGTATGTTGGCTAAAATAGAAAAAACACTTTTCATTTCATACGGCCCGACATACTAATGCTACTCTTTTAATTTACAATGGGGCTCAAATAACTACAGTCCAAAAGCTATTGGGGCATCAAAGTGTAAAAACTACTCAGAGATATAGCGATATTTTTTCAGGAACGATTGTAAAAGACTTGAAAAAATGTAAGTTCTAATCATTAATCTAAGAATGTAATTATTAATTTAAGAAGACGCTCTGTTATAGTTTATATTTTACGGTGCAGAGCCGTACGTTTTCCGCATGAGAAACATACGGCTCCGCATCGTAAAACGTATGTTTCTCGCACGAGAAACATAATATAATATTATGCATTACATCATCTATATAAATACATTTTCTAATCCTATTAGTAATAATAAGGTAGAAAAACTATATAAATTTTGCAGTTATAACTGATTTAAAATGGCTCATTAATAAATTGGAAATAAATTTACCATTTGATAATCAACGAATTAAAGCTAATATAGTTCCGCCGGAACTTTGGTCATTTCTTTCATCGGAATGCAGTCGCAGGAAGTGAAAGTTAAGCCAATTGTAAAAGTATTATTAAAATCTGACGCAGAACAACTTGATGAAGTTATGGTTGTTGCGTATGGCACTGCTAAAAAATCTTCATTTACAGGAGCGGCATCTTCTGTTGATGGAGCAAAAGCTTTAAAAGATATTCCTGTCACCTCTTTTGAGCAAGCTCTTGCTGGTACAACTCCTGGATTAACAATAAACAGTAACAGTGGACAACCGGGCGCGGCATTAGAAAATTCGCGTAAGAGGTACAGGCTCAAATGAATGCAACCAATGAGCCATTATATGTAATAGATGGTGTTCCCGTTGTATCAGGAGATGTTGCTATATCAGCTGTAACAGACGATAGTAAATCATTTAATATTATGTCATCTATTAATCCCAGTGATATTGAGAATATTACCGTATTAAAGGATGCGGCTGCAGCTTCTTTGTATGGTTCTAGAGCAGCCAATGGTGTAATTTTGATTACTACAAAGAAAGGAAAAGCCGGCAAAAACACGTATCAAATTTTAAAGCCAATTGGGGATTCTCTGATTGGGCTATGAAAAATCGTGAAAATGTAAATGGAACTCAACGTAGAGAACTGACATACGAAGGAGCCTATAATGAAGCTATTCTTTTATGGTATTCCTGATGCAGACGGAAATTACACTCCTGCAACAGAAGAACAAGCAAAAGCGTATGCTCAAGTAGCAGCAGACACCTATGCGCCTGACTATAATGAAGACTGGGAGTCTGCTTTATTCCGTAAACACGGCTCTTCACAAAACTACGAATTTTCTGCACAAGGTGGTGATGATCGAAACTCCTTCTTCGCTTCTTTAGCATACAAAAAAGACCAAGGTAAAGCTAACAACTCTAAAATGGATGGATTTATTGGACGTATCAATGCAACTCACCGTTCGGCAGATAATAAATGGCAAATGGGAGCAAATATTTCATTGTCAAAACAAAAATCCTCTGTTGTTAGTGAAGGAACAGCTTTTGCCAATCCTTTTTTCTTGCTTAACTATGTGATTACCCCTAACATACGATCTACGATGACGAAGGGAACTATGATATGTCAAATCCTATTATTCAGGCTTATTTCCCTAAATCTCATCCTATAGAAGATTTACAGAAAGACAAGAATGAGTCAAATGTTTTCAGAAGTTCGAATAATTTATGGGCCTCCTATGAGATTATTGATGGGTTAACGCTAAAAGAAAAATGTCAGCTATGATTATATAGCTAATAAATCATTAACCTACTGGCCTATGGATTCAAACAATGGTAGCGATTTAGGAGGTCTTGGATCTAACTATATTTTGAATCAAAACAACATCTATTCTTCTACCACATTAAATTATGTGAAGAGCTTTAATCAAAAACATAATTTGGATGTACTTGTAGGATGGGATGTAGATGACCGCAGAATAGAGTATGTAATGGCATCACAAAATGGATATCCGCACAATAAATTGCCAGAATCTATTAATGCTGCTACTCCAATGGAAGGTATGGCGTATTACGAACAAGACCATTTGTTGTCACTTTTGTCACGTGTAAATTATGATTTTGACAATAAATATTATGTATCAGCCAATTTCCGTCGAGATGGAAGCTCACGTTTTAGGTGCAAATAATCGATGGGCAAACTTCTGGTCTGTTTCTGCTGCTTGGAGAATGACACAAGAAGAATTTATGCATAATCTGACATGGTTAAATGATTTAAAGATAAGAGCATCTTATGGTATCAATGGTACTTTGCCTAGTTCATACTACAGCCATCTAAGCTTGTATGGATATGGTTACAATTACCAGGATAAACCAGGCTCTGCTCCAAATTCTGTTCCAAATCCAGACTTGTCATGGGAAAAAAACAAGAATCTCAATATCGGATTTGATGCTCGTTTTTTTGACCGTTTAAACATTACATTTGATTACTATACACGTCGTACAAGTGATTTATTGCAAGATGTTCCCACATCAATGGCTGTAGGTTTTCAAACTATGCTAAAAAAATGTTTGGTGAAATGAAAAATCAGGGTGTAGAAGTAGACATCAATGTGGACGTGTTCAAACACTCACAAGTAAGATGGAATACAGGTCTAGCATTGTCACACAATAGCAATAAAGTAACCAAGCTTTTATGGAGGAAAAGATATCATTTGATGGTACTAGTATTATTCGTGAAGGAGAATCATACTATTCATGGTGGAGCCGTGAATGGGCTGGTGTAGACCCACAAACTGGTGAAGAGCAATGGGTATTAATACAGTAATGAAGATGGCAGTATAAACAGAGAATTAACTAAAGATCCTACAAAAGCTCAACGTGTAATTATCGGCAAACCAGACCCAAAACTAACTGGTGGATGGAGAAACTCTGTTTCATGGAAAGGATTAGAATTGAGTATGCTTTTCAATTTCTCTTTAGGTGGAAAAGTATTCGACACTTGGAGAACAAGTCTTACAGATACAGATGGATATCAGGTATGGTATAATATGTCAACCGAACAGTTAGACAGATGGCAAAAACCTGGTGACGTTACAGATGTTCCTCGCCGAATCAATAATTACAAATGGGGAAATTATGGGAGCTCACGTTTTATGAAAGATTTGAACTATTTAGGCACAGTTGCATAAGTCCGTGGCAATATAATCATGTTATCCAAAGATCATAGACACTCTGAACATAAAGAAAGGTAAATCCTGTACACCGCGTAGTTGTGCTCTAAAGCCTTTCAACTTGGAGTTA
>ENA-OPYV01000104-OPYV01000104.1-human-gut-metagenome-genome-assembly--contig:-NODE-104-length-25827-cov-5.346537_pt1 | contig 25827 bp, 31 predicted proteins | sample MGYA00242474_ERZ504485 | MGnify/ENA primary metagenome ERZ504485 (study PRJEB26092, sample SAMD00036263) | human gut metagenome | host: Homo sapiens | study: EMG produced TPA metagenomics assembly of...
CCCGGACCGCACGATCGGAATCGTGGCATGGTTCCGGTTCTGCCGGCCGATCCTTGTGGTTGGCCGTTGTACTGGTTTTGCGGTGGTCATGGCCCAGGTGAGACGCCCGGTCCCTTTCCGAACCCGGAAGCTAAGGCCTGGTCGCGGCGATGGTACTGCACTCGAGAGGGTGTGGGAGAGTAGCACGCCGCCGCATTCAACGTCGGGTTCCCGTCGAGCGTGACGCTCCGGGGAACCCCCTTTTTTGTCTTTTGGTTCGTGTTTCCCGCGGCGCGCGGGAGGCTCCCAATCCACAACATTCAACTTAATAATATGAAGATCCTTGGTAGAGCGCTCCGCTCCCAAGGATCTTTTTGTATTTCTGGGCAAATAATCGCCATTCCGGCAAACTGCCCGGCATAACGGAATGGTGGCTCAGCAAAGCCGGGCCAAGAAAGGGAAGGCCGGGAACGGCCGCAAATCCATGTCACAGTCCATTGCGCGAAACAATAACACGGCAACGCAAGATGACGAGAACATCTCCATCAATCTTATTCTTGCCATTCTGTCAACTGGAATCATGGCCTTCATTGGCATCCTTACGGAAACCCTCACCAACGTGCTTTTCCCTGGATTAATGGCGGAATTCCACGTCGACACGTCCACTGTTCAATGGCTGACGACCGGCTATCTGCTTACGGTAGCGCTTGTCACGCCGCTCTCAAGCTATTTCAAGCGCAAACTGAAGTTGCGTACCATCTTCCTTACCGCAATCGTGCTCTGCATCACCGGCTGCTGATGGCAGCTTGCACGTTGAATTTTCCTATGCTGATGACCGCGCGAATACTACAGGGAGCGGGCACGGGAATCGCGCTTCCGTTGATGTTCAATATCATTCTTGAACAGTCTTCGAAAAGCAAAATCGGCATGCTGATGGGCGTTGGAGGCATGGTGGTGGCCGTGGCGCCGGCACTCGGACCGACTGTGGGCGGTCTTGTCGGTACGTTCATGCCGTGGCGTTGGATTTTCGTGATTCTGCTGCCGTTCCTGTTTGTTTCGCTGGTGTGCGGCCTAAAACGATTCATCAGGTCACTCCTACCGAAGAGGCGCATATCAATCCGCTGCATGTGCTTTGCCTAGCAGTCGGATTCGTCTGTTTCGTGTTTGCGCTCGACCGTGGCGGATCCGCCGTTACCGCGGTGAGTAATGGGGATACTTCCGCGACTACGCAATGGTGATTGCAGTGGTTCTGCTGCTGATTGCCATGGCCGCTTTGCTAGTGTTCGCTTGGGTGTCGCATCGTGCGTTCTCGCCGCTGGTTCGTCTGACCGTGTTGCGGAGCGTGAAATTCCGTTGGCATTTGCTTGCGTATGTGCTGCTGCAGTTTGTGACGATCGGTTACGGCTATATGATTCCGAACGCTTCGCAACTGGGATTCGGCGCGTCTGTGCTTGCTGCAGGCGTGGTGTTGCTGCCTGGCGCGTTGCTGGGAGCGGCTAGTGCTCCGGTTTCGGGATCGCTGCTTGATAAGTTCGGTCCGGCCCGCCCGATGTTCACTGCCATGCTCGCCGACCTGCGTGCCTTCGCGTCCAAACGATAGCTGCTGTGCTCACGGTACGTGAGTTCGTGTCCGGATCCCTCCACTCGCTGGAAGAATCTGGACAATTCGGGGGTGTATGTGCGGGCAGATTCCTCCAGTGGGTGGGAGAATCCGGATGCTGGGAAGTATACCAACGTATCAATTCCTCCAGTGGATGGAGGTTTCAGGACGTTTGGAGGCCGGTGCGCGGGTGTTTTCCTCCAGTGGGTGGAGGTTTTCGGACTGTAGAAGGCCTATGGGCGTACTGATTGTTCCAGCCACTGGAGGAATTCGGACTGTGAGAATCTTGGCAGCGGGCTGATTCCTCCAGTGAGTGGGCGATCTGGGACGCTGAGAGGTGCGTTGGCGGGTGAATTGTCCCAGAGGGTGGAGAATTCGGTGCGCGGGGAAGTCCTCACGTGTACGGATTCCTCCAGTGAGTGGGCGATCTGGGACGTTGCGACACGCCGATTTGGGGTTTGAAAGAAACTGTTGTATTCTAATCAAGTTGCGTTTCGCGGGTAGACACTGTGAGACGTTGCATAATTGGAGAATTCGCCTAGTGGTCTATGGCGCACGCTTGGAAAGCGTGTTGGTGTAACAGCCTCACGAGTTCGAATCTCGTATTCTCCGCGGGTAGGTTTCGGATGATTTCGAAAACCCTTTTTCATGCCGAAAACGGCGTCTTTCCAACGCTTTGCGTTCTTTTTGCCGTTTTGTATCCAAAGCCTTTGTCCAATCTGAAGTGTCGCTGGGCGCCATAGGATATCGGGTAACCTTTCGGGCATAAATCCAACAAGATTCGATTCCTACCCGATTGGCGTCCAGACGCACTTTTCCGAAAGAGACCAACATGGGCAGACGACGCTTCGGCTACCTCCAGAAAAAACCAAACAAGAAGAACCCCCGATACCTTGAGGCATCGTATGAGCCTCCGGTATGGGCGTACCGCAAGTGGCCCGACCAGCTGCGTGGCAAGAAACGGATCTACAAGAACTTCCCGCTGCGGTTCGCGATCGATGCGGAAACCTGGCTTAACGACGCGGAACGCGACATCATACGGGGCACATGGGTGCCGCCGCAGCTCGAGCAGCTGAAGGAGGAGGCGCACGGCACCACCTTCGCGCAATACGCCATGGGCTACCTGCGCGAGCACCGCAAGGCCAACGGCGAACCCTTGGCCGAACAGACCGTGGAAAAATACCGCCAGTACCTGCGGGACCACCTGATTCCGGCTCTGGGCGTGTACCGCATGGACGAGATCACCGAATCCCTGCTGCGCGAGACGATCGATTCGATGGACGTGTCGGGCGATGGCGCCGGAGCCAGCATCAGATGGCATGTCGCCACGCTCATGCGCGCCATGTTCGCGGAGGCGAGCACGAAGAAGGTGAAAGGCGCAGGAGAGCCGTTGATCGGCAGCAATCCGGCCATCAACATCCGGGTCGAGAAGCCACTGGCCGACATTGCCGACGCCGACGTCAGCCATGAGGAGCTGGACATGCTGTACGCAGCCATGCCGGAGCGGCACGCCCTCGTCATCTATCTGGTTGGGGTGCTCTGTCTGAGGCCAGAGGAGGCGTACGGACTGCAACGTGGGGACATCGACATCAATCCGGACAGGCAAGGCGGAATGGTGCGTGTCAGGAGAGCCGCCATAAGCATAAAGAAAGACGGCCGAACGGTTCGCGGATACGGCAAGACCAAGACCCCGGGCAGCGTCAGAGACGTCGCCATTCCGAAATACCTGGTGCCTTGCTTCGAGCGGCATCTGGGGAAGTTCGTCGGACCGTTACCCGAGTCGCCGATGTTCACCGGTTCGGTCACGCACGATATCGTCAACCCGCAAAGCGTGAGGAACGCCTGGTACAGGGCCCGCAAGACGATTCCACGTCTCGAAGAGAAGAAGGTCAGGCTATATGATCTGCGCCACCGGGCGCTCACGGAGGTGGCGAGCTACACGAACAGCCTCAAGGCGGTCATGGAGATGGGCGGCCACACCCAGGTAAGCACCGCCATGCACTACCAGCACGTCACGGAAAAAGAGAAACGCAAGATCCTCGCCGGAATCGAGGCCGATGCCAACGCGGCCCGCATGAAACGCGCGGCGGCCACCAACGATGGAGACGGCATGAATACGCCATCCCGCGATGAGATCGAGTCGCTGTCGAGGAATCTCGAACAGATGGATCCGAAAGTGCGGGCGAACGTGCTCCGATCGATGGAAGAGGGCAGGCGATTCCTGATACTGTCGCATTTCTCCGAGGAAGCCCAGATCGAAACCATGGCCAAACTGCTAAGCGAATCATGAAAAGTGGGGAATCGAAAGATTCGGAGAAAAAATGTCCAATCCCGACACGCCCGAAAGTGCCTTAGTGTCGTTATAAGCGTCGTGAAGGCGCGAAAAAGCAAAAGACAATCCCCAAGGGAACGTCACGAACGACTAGACAAGGAGCGATAGAACATGCCCAAGAACCAGACGATGAATCTTGAACCGTTGTCCGTCTCGATCATGGAGGCGACACGACTGCTGGGATTCAAGGATCCCAAAAGCGTGCGAAACCTCATTCGCAGCGGAGACCTCCATGCGTGCAAGGCGGGACGCATCTATCTCGTCTCGTACGAATCCCTCAAGGAATTCGTCGGCAGATAGCAACCCCAATATCAATAAAAAAGCGGCCGCTCCACACATTGCCATTGGAGCGCGCCAGATTCCTCGAAAGGAACTGCACTAGTAATGATAGACCTAAATCCGATGAGGGGCGAGTTCGTGGGCGGCGGCATTCCCCGCACCGCCGGTGGGCATCCGTACAACCCGCTCGCCGGAGGATACACCTTCGACGACGACTGCTATTGGGAATCCTGCACGGAACTACGCGAGATTCGCGACTTCGCGGTCTGGCACATGGTATCGCCGTATGCGGTGCTGGCATGCGTGCTGGCGAGGATCGTCGCGGCCACACCGCCGCACATCGTGCTCCCGGCGTTGGTCGGCGCGAGCTACGGTTCGCTGAACTTCGGCGTGGTGCTGCTCGGTGGCCCGTCATCAGGCAAGGACACCGCGTACACCACGGCGGAACACCTCGTTCCCGACGCAGGGGCGCATACGAGGGCGCTCCCGCGACCGGTCAGGCGGTGTCCGCGATCTTCGCCGTCCGATCCGAATCCGGATCGGACGGCGACGGGTATCGTACCGAGTTCGTGAACGGGCGCGCGATCCTGCGATATACGGAGATATCGACGCTCCAGGCGCTCATGGGACGGAAGGAGAGCACCCTGAGGTCCACGCTGCTGGACGTGTTCTCCGGGCATCGGATCGGCGAGACCACCAAGGACCGCAGCCTGTCGGTCGTCATACCCGACCACGGATACCGCGGGATCCCCGTCATCTCCGCCCAGCCGTCCAGCATCGACGTGTTCACCAACGGATACGGCGTCGGCCTGCAGCAGCGGTTCCTCTACGTGTCCGCGCTGAGCGACCGCATCGCCAACCTTCGCGTGGATTTCCGCGACACCACCCCGGAGCCGGACACCACCATGTTTCCGTACGACCAGGGAATCCTGCCGGCCGATCTGCCCGCCGAGATCATGGGAAAGGTGTATTCGGAGGGAGGGTACGGGAAGCTGGCCCTCGAAGGAATGGAAGGCGCTCGGTACGAACTCAAGCCGATGACGTTCCCCAAAATCGTGGAGGAGCATGTGATCTTCGACGGATCCGCACCAATAGCATGGACAGTCCTGCCTCGCCGACCGCGCACAGCACATACATGCGCATGAAACTGGCCGCGGCCATGCATCTGCTCCGTCTCGGGAGCGGCGGCGATCCACTGGTCGTGAGCGAGGAGGACTGGGAGCTTGCCGGCGTTCTCGCCGATGATTCGGCGAAGACGTCGAGGATGCCCGGAAGCAGTCCGATATCATGCGCAGCGAACGGATGGCGGAACGCATGAAGCTGACGGACGACGCTTCCGACGTCGCCGAGACGCAGCGCGCGAAGAAGGTGGAGGATCGGATCATGTCCCTGCTTGAGAACGCTCCAAGCCATGAGCTATCCAGGAGATCCCTGCACAACAGCATCTCGAAACGACAGCGTGAGGTGCTATCTCCGGCACTGGAGAACCTGATGCGTTCGGGACGTGTCAGAGCGTCCTCAAAGGGTGCTGGAGGGGAATGGTATAAGCTGATCTGACATTTTTAACGGACAGCCTACAGGCCTACCGGCCTACATATTGAAATATATGGGATTCATCGACCTGCACAATCGACCTACCAACCTACCGCCGGATCGCAACGTAGGTCGGTAGGTCGATTGTGTGGGTCGGGAAACCTAATAGAGAGTAGGGTGAGGGCGGTAGGCCGTGTAGGTTGCCATATAGAAGATGAGATTTGAATATGGCATTTCCAAAAGACGGGGCTGAAAACGATATAGGGTGAATGAAAGGTTGGTTCTATGCCGTCCATGCTTTGTTAGTGCTGCTGATGCACTGGTGCGTGACAATGTGATTTGAGAAGTCCGTCGCTTTCATTCGCTCCGACACGCTGGAACGCTCCCGCGAAACAGCGTGGTAAACGTTTACCAACAGGATCCGCAGCGGGAAACCACGACACCAGGAAAGGACGGAAACGATGAAAAACGCGAAGGAAATGGTCTGGAAGGACAAGGACCTCGAAGCGCGGTACAGGAGGAACCTGGAGGCCATGGAGGAACGCCACAGGAGGCATCCGAAACTCGCGAGCCCATGGGCCCTGCCGTACAAGGTGTTCACGGAGAACAGCATGCACGGCATCCAGAACATGCGCATCCGCTGGCTGATCGCCAACCGTCCGCAGGAATACCGGGAGATGATGATGGCCAACGTGCTCGAACAGCATCTGCGGGAAACGGAACGACGCACACGCCACCAGTACGGCAGGAACATGGACATGCTCATGGAGCAGAGGCACCTCAAACGCGTACGGACGTGATGGCCGCGCACCCGGAGATCACCGAGACGGACCGCTACTACGGCATGATCCAGGCGCAGCACGGCGCGATGGACATGGCGATCCACGAGATCGTGGAAAGCTACTGAATCGACGTAAAAGGTATGGCGGAAACGACGAATGGAAAACGATTCATGGTTTCCGCGTGCGCGATTGCTCGAAGCACGGCTGCCAATAATCAATCGGACGTTGTTCGACGCAGACGGGTGTCGGTAGCGGGCATGTTGTCAGTCCGCCGTCTCTTCCAGCGATTGCTCCCAAAGCTGCGGGGTCACAATGCCGTCGAAAGCGGCAACGAGATCGCCTTCCACCCAACAGTATTCGCCGTTCCGGGCGTCGAGATAGTCCCGGACGAATGCCATCGTATCCTCGGGAACAGCCCCCTGAGTCCCGAAACGTTCGTCAAAGGCTTTCGAGAACTCCTCGTACACCGCAGGATTGGCCGATCCCTTGTCTTCCTAAAGGAACGGATTCGCCTCGGACGGGAACGTCCGCAAACGCTCCGTGTCATTCTCCTCAAACGCCGCATCGAGAGCGTAAAACATGGATACGAACGTCTGGTAACTGTGTGCCTGCATAAAAATTTAATTCCTTGAAGGCGGTCATGAACCATCAAAAGCCGGTCTACCCGTTATCCTGCGTCTTCACCTTGCTGCATTCGCATTGCTTTTGGTATATCTCGGTGAACAATTCAAGATTTTCTATTGTTGGATACAGCATAAGAGACAGCGTTGATGCTTTCGGATATCTTTTCCCATCATCCTTAAGTACCGTGAAGACGGGCATATTGCCAATGGCGATCTGGCCACCATGAGCAACGCCGCTGCATATCTGCCAAGAAGTCAGTCCTTGATAAAGATGGCGTTTGCCTCTGACCCTACGATAGATAGCATCAGCCTTCTTGACTATCTGAGTATGCTGAGGCATCCCCGATGCTTGCTTGCCTTCAAATGCCTTGAACCGACGTTTGGCGTCACCCAGCAATGCCGTGGCGAGGTCATGTAGCGCCTGGACCTCGCCTGCTTCACCCGCAATTTCTTGCAGTGCCCTTTTGGAGTCCTTGTAGTTATCGAGAGTCAATCTGAGGGCATTAAAGGCTCTCTTTTCCAAAGTGTCGAATGAAGCAAGCCATATTGCCGTGGCGATGCTTTCCAACGCAGAACGGTTCAGGATATATGGGGTAATCCCCAATGCCTCATTTTGCGTTGCAAATATCGCATTAAGAGTTTCCAATGAAACTTGCAGCAAGGAAATGAGCTGACTTTGGTATATGCCCATGGAACGTTTGTTGGCGTTGGCAATAATGCTTCCGTCTTCGGCCGCCAGATTTTCAAGCCCGAGTTTGCGGACAGCCTTGAACCTTGCTTCGAGCTCTACAAGACTCATTTCTGCCTTATGAATGGCTGCCTTGCTGAGCTCTTCATCAGAGCTGGGGTTTTCGATCTGAAGAATGTTCTGCATGGCTACTGCTCCTGGGTCATTTCCGCGTAGCGGTCGAAAAAGGATCTGGAGGCGTTCGTCGTTGCTCTTGCAGGGCTTGGCAGCGCCGAAGGCCACGTCCACCACCTTGTCGAGCGATTCGTGGGCCTTGCGCAGGTCCTGCGGCATGAAGTCCGGATCGTACAGGTCCGCCAGGGACTGGCCCGGATGCGCCTTGCGGGCGTCCAGAACGGCCTTGCCTGCATCGATGACCTTCTGCCGCATGGCATTGTCCAATGCGGGCAATGGCAGATTGTTCCACACCACGGTGTTACTGAACTGGCAGTCGCTTTTCAAACGACCACCAATTGCCTTCTGCCAAGTGATGAACATTGACGATTCAGCAATGGCGAAGTTGATGCCGCTCTCATCTATGCAGGTGTGCAGTTTCTGACCTGCAATTACCTCAGCCGGAAGTAGGCTCGCCGAGGCATAGTCTCTTCTACTGCTAAATACAACTGGCATGGCAAAATACTGTGCTCTTGGCTGGTGTATCTCTCCGAATAACCAAGATGTAGAAGCTGCTTCGACTGTCGCCCCCCCTCTTACTAGAGAGCCGAAATTGTCTGACTTGCTCCACCCGCTTACGAATAAAAAACAGATGCTCTTAGGTCAGCAGGCTCAGCCTCAGGGAACCATAGACACCAACGATCAAGACCGTTTATCAGTTCTCGACCATTTACATATCTACGAACATACCGAGAGGCAATTGGATCGGCCATCGCCTCGTCATATTCCTTCCTGCTATTCAGCATTAAATGCCCATCATCAAGCGAAAGATTGCCAAAGTTGACCCGAGAGAGTTCTGGGGAAATTGGCCCAAGTTTCTGACTCCGCTTAGCCACGTACACATCCGGCGCATCAAGAAGATAGCCGTTTATATGAGCAGGATACGTAATCGTTGGCTCTTCGACGATGTCTTGATAGGAAAAGAGAACAGGCCGTGTTTCCTTCTTGCTGAGGCCAATTACTACCACGTGTACGTTCGCATTGTCAGTTGATTGTGAATCCCATTTGAAAGTACGGTGTGCAAAGCCAATATGCCATCCCTGCTTGAATAGCAATTCAAACAGTTGACGCACCGGCTGACCTTGAGTGATGCTGTTCGTTGATACGAACGCAAACTCTGCTTCATTACTATTTTGCAGATAATCACCGGACTTCTTAAACCATCCAGTTACGTAATCAAGATAGCCGTCATACGCTTTGCCGAACACATGCTTGAGGTCTTCGGTCTGTTCAGCCGTCTTTGAGATATGGCCGATGAATGGCGGGTTGCCCATCACATAGGAGCATTCGGCGGCAGGCAGCAGCTCGTTCCAGTCGTATCGCAGGGCGTTGGCCTGCACGATGTTGCCCGAATCATGCAACGGCAGATGCGGCAACGCCTGTCCCGCGATGGCCTCCGTGTCGTCCAACGCCTGCTGTTCCGCGATCCACAACGCGGTACGCGCCACGGACACCGCGAAATCGTTGATCTCGATGCCATGCATCTGGTCGATCCGCACCTTGACCAGGCTGTTCTCGCCGCCCAATTCCATGTAGCCCTGGCCGTGCAGCAGGTCGGAGATGACGCGGTTCTCCAATTCGCGCAGCCGCAGATACGTTTCGGTCAGGAAGTTGCCCGAACCGCACGCCGGATCGAGGAAGTTCAGCGAGGCGAGCCTGTCCTGGAACGCTTTGAGCCGGTTCTCGCGGGCCCTCTCGCCAAGCGTCTGGTCGTGTTCGACACGGTCGAGCTCGGCCGTGAGATTGTCGAGGAAGAGCGGGTCGATGACCTTGTGGATGTTCCTGACGGAGGTGTAGTGCATGCCTCCCTTGCGGCGCTGGTCGTGGCTGAGGGTCTCCTCCATCAGCGAGCCGAAGATGACGGGGCTGATGGTGCGCCAGTCGAACCCGTTGCCGGCCGCGAGCAGGGATTCGCGTATCAGGTCGGTGAACTGTGGAATCTCGATGCCTTCGGCGAACAGGCCGCCGTTGACGTACGGGAAGCGTTTGAGGTCGTCCTCCAAATACTTGTCGCGCTGGTCGAACGGGGTGTTCAGGACGTTGAACAGGTCGATGATGGCGCGGCGCAGGTGCGCGGCGTCGTAGCTTTCGACGTATTGGCTGAACGAGTTGCCGGGGTAGAGTCCGGCGTCCTCGGCGTACAGGCAGAACACGAGGCGCACGGTCAACACGGCGAGGCTGTGGTGGCTTTCCGGGTCGTCGGGATCGTCGTATTGCGCGGCGAGCGTGTTGTGCAGGTTCGCGACGAGCAGGCCCGCGTGCTCGGACAGCTTCTGCTCGACCATGACGCGGGAATGCTCGCTGCTGAAGACCGATTCCAGGGTGCCCAGGTGTTCGCCGAGGTCCTCCAACGCGAACTCGTCCACGGGTGTTCCTGTGGCGCGTGGATCCTGTTCCAGGTCGTAGAAGCGGAAGGTTTCGAAGTTGCACGTGCACAACACCGCGGGCTTCTTGCTCAACGGCAAGGCGTCCGCGTAGCGTAAAGCCTGCTGCACGGGCGTGACGGGAGTGCCCTGCCTGGCCTCGGGCTTGTCCATGTCGATGCCGGCGCTTTTCTGCTCGACCAGCAGCCGCGCCTCGGGACACAGCACGTCGATGAACCCGCCGCCCACGGTCCTGTATTCGAACAACGCGGCCTCGGTCGGACGCTCGACATCGAGCACGTTCTGCAGCAGATCGATCCAAAAACGCTGCGTCTCCTGCTTCTCGTTGCCACGGCCCTTCCACCGCTCGACGAACTCCAACACCCTCGTACGACGTCAAGAACACTCATGGATTAATCATCCCACGCCATCCGCGCGCGCGTGTTTTCCGACACGTTTCCGTGGAAGAAAATCCTTCGGACGACGGGCCTTTCCGTTCCCGCTTCCTGAATGGAACAGGGGCCGGGCCACGTAGTTTCCGCATCGGTTTTTTGTCCAATCCCGCATCGGTTTTCCTGTGGGAACATGGTCGTGAACGCGCCGTGTTCCCCGGTGCGAAAGACAGGAAGGAAAACCGAAAATGAACGACGAGAACGCGGCCGTTTCCTTGCGGGAAAACGGTCGGAAACCATCCCGATCCGGCATACCGGAATCGGGGATAGCAAGCGACGCGAGTGTGGACACACTCGCTCAGCCCGTGGAACGGTTCGGCTTGCCGGGGAATCCCGGCCCCTATGGTCGGCAAGGCCTCCAGACCGCTCGCGCGGCATCGATCAGCGAACGTCCCTCGGCTTTTCGGAGGTGACGGGATGAGCTGGACGGAAGGACGCAGGAGACCGATCTGCAAAAAAGTCATGTTCGCTCCGGAGGAGTGGGAGCGTGCCGAGCGGCTTCGCCAGGCGCTCATGAAGGAGTCGTTGCGCGCGGCCATCGCATACCGCAGATGGGGCGAGTACGCGCGAGAGAGGCTTCTGTACCCGGTGGTCGAGATGCCCCGGGTGGTGCTGGCCAGCGATCCGGAGGTGTTCAAGTCGGAGCTGCACCAGATCGGAACGAACGTCAACCAGATGGCCCGTGTGGCGAACATGAGCGGTGCCGTCACGCCCGCGCAGCTGGATGAACTGCGCCGCCAGCTCGACCGCATCACGGAGCTCATGGAAGGCATGGAGCGTGCCAAGGAAGAGATGGAAGCCCGCGGCGGGGAGCGTGCGTGATGGCCATTGTGAAACTCGGGCGGAAGGTCAAGACGAACCTTCCGGGCACGCTCGCGTATGTGATCAATCCCGCCAAGACGGATGGAGGCCGGTTCGTGTACGCGAGCTATAGCGGTGAGCGGCAGGACGCCGGAAAGCTCGCCGGACCCATGATCCTCGACCTGGAATCATGCGCGAACGGCATGCGCGAGGGAAGCGTGCTGGCGCTGCATCTGAAGCATTCGTTCGCTCCGGACGAGAACGTGACCCCGGAGCGGGTGCACGAGATGGGCATCGCGTTGGCCGAGGCGATCACGGGCGGTGAATACCGGTACGTCGTCTCCACGCATCTGGACAGGAACCATCTGCACAACCACATCGTCATCTGCACGGCCAACCGACGCACCCGCAGGAAGATGCGTCTGACCCGCGGAAGCATCGACCAATGGCGTGCGGTCAGCGACGAATTGTGCCGCCGCGAGGGACTGGCCACGCTCGACAATCCTTCGGTCGATGCGGAAGCCGGGAGAATCGACATGCGGCGGATCATGGAACGGACGCCGGGGCAGGAGAGCACGGCAGTGCCGTCCGCATCATCAAAAGTGGTCCCCATGAACGGTCGTGGCGCATCGATGGAGGAATCTATGCCATCGCCAAGGGCAAGGGCGCGAAGGAGCGGCTTCGTGCCGCCATCGAGCTCGCGGCGGCCATGTCCGGCAGTTACGGGGAGTTCGAGTCCAATATTGCCGCCGCGCATGTCGGGGTGGCCTTGCGTGGCCGGCATCTTACCTACACGGACCTGGACACGGGCCTGAAAGTCCGTGACACCAGGCTTGGCCCGGCTTACGACCTTGATTCGGTGACGGCCCGCATCGGAGGCGGAAAGACCATCCACCTCACGTTCAACCAGCGTCTCGTCTCCAGCGTCGGAGAGCGGGCGGTGTGCGTGTGGATGCCCGGCACACAGCGCACCCGCAAGGCCGTCATCCCCACGGAAATGCTCGCCAGGAACGGCAATACGTGGCATCTGTTCCTGCCGGCCGACCATCATGTCACGCTTCTCGACCGCTCCAACAGATACGCGGGACGTGTCGGCGCGGACGATTTGGCCGACGGGTTCGGACGCGGAGCGGCGTCTCGAGCCGTTGACGACGGACAGGCGTCTGTTCGTCAGGCATGGCGTCACGCCCGCCCAACAGCGTTACTACCAGGCGCAGGCTAGAAGCCTCGACGAGCTCCGGGCCGCGGCTGACGGGCTCAATGAGGCGATCCAGGTACGTCGCGAGGCGGACGGGGACATGCGCAGTGGCATGTGCAATCTCGTGGCCCGGATAGATGCGGCGAGGGACGAGCTTCGCTCGACGGTCATCGCGTTGAGTGAAGCCATCGTCAACGGGGACGACGATCTCGCCATCGAGACGCGGAAGGAAATGGGGCAGCGGGAACGGACGCTCGAGCGATGCGAGGCGCGATATTGGACCATAATCCGGGGAGCGCGCCTGGCGGGCATCGATGTCAGCGGTTTTGACGTCATTGACGTCAATCGGGCGGCCATGGAAAAGGAGATAGGTGATGGAACGGGAAACGGGATCCGAACGGACGGGATGGCCGGCGGTCTGGCGCGCAGGCTGTTGGAGCGGTCGATGCCGGAATCCACGAACGAGGACGACGGGACGATGCCCGACCTCGATTCGCTGATCGCGCGGAACAGGGAACTCCAACAGCGGCTGGAAGCGGTTGGGGAGGAAAGGACGAGGCTCTCATCAGGCAATCAGAGGCTCAGGAGGCAGCTTTCCGAGCTCAACGAGACCAGCAGGAAGCTGAACGAAGCCAATCGAAGGGAGAGGGAATGTGCCGCAAGGGAAGAGCGTTGTAGACGCATCGAGCGGCGGGAGGCTGAACTCGCGGACGGCGAGGCCAGGCTTCGCCGGGACCGTTCCAGGCTGGACGCCGAACGCGACGGCATGGAAGACGAGATCGGAAGACGGGTGGCGGAACGATGCGGGCTGGAGCGGGCGAGGCTCGAACGGGAGGCTGCCGACCGTCTCGGGTTCGGACGGCGCTTGTTGTTCGTCCTCGTCACGGGGACGTGCGTGTTCGCCTCGATCATGCTGTTCGCCGTCATGGCGGGGCAGTGGCGGGCGCTTCTCGCGAGTCTTCCCGAATGGGTTCGCGGACGGTCGGAACAGGTCGGGAGCGTTGGCCGATGGGTTTCGGCGATGCTCATGGAGTTCGGCCGAGCGTCTCAAAGCTGGTGGTACAGGCCGCTGCTGCTGATGTCGGGCATACTCGTGTTGGCCTTGGCTGCCGCGATGGGCGTTCTCGTGTATTCGGCCGGGCGTACCGCGATGGATGCCTGGCGGGAGCATCGAGCATGGAACACCCTGCCCGTGCATATGGTGTTCTGGACGTTCCTCGCAAGCGGGACCCTCGTGGTGTCCGTGGAGGTTGGCCGGATGGTCGGGGGACGGGTCCATTGGCTGACTTTGTGGATCGTTCTTGCGGTCTCCGCATTCATCGCCTACCACCGCATTCTCAGCAGGAGAGTGGACGACTTCATCAGGGACAACGGGTGACGGGGTGAAAGGCCGTTCGTTTCCGGTGCAGAGCCCTCCGCGGCGTGCCTCGTGAAGATCCGCATGGCGCTCGACGTCTTCAACCAGTGGCTATCGATACTGTATCGATACCATCGCGCAATCGCCAAAGTGTCGATATAGTATCGATAGTATTGTCGGTTTGATGAAGCATCGACGCCTTTTTCGGGGCGTGAAACGCCGCAAGCATCTGAGATGAAGCCGGGCAAGGATTTCCGGGTATGTAAAACAAGTGGTTGAGAATTGTCAAGCTAGTGGTTGGTCGGATCGACGACTTGCCACTATGTCCCAACCGTTTGTTTTATATACCCCTTTTATGCCGATTCTGGTTTAACAGAGCCAAGAGAAACGCCATGACCCAAAAAGCAAAGGACATTCGGATGACAGCGATACTTGGCGACAGGATGCGCAGGCTCATGCGCCGGCATGGTATCAACCAGTCCCAGCTCGCTGCACGGGCCGGGACGACCCAACCGAACATCTCGAAATACCTCGCGGGAGATCGGGAGCCCTCGTCGGGCACTCTCGCGAACATAGCCGCGGCCCTGCATGCCACGTCGGAATATCTGCTGGGACTGCCCGAGTCGGGTGCCGATAAGCCGTTCGGCGCGATCAAGGCGTACTGCGCCTTGCATGGCGGCGAGCTCAGCGAGGCGGAGACGCGGGATCTCATCATGACGCCGCTGTCCGCCAGGGACCAGGTTTCAGGCCAGAACTGACGAGGGATGGAGACCCGCGCCCGGTGCGCACGGACGGATGGTCTTGCTCAGACGAATTCGAGCTTCTTATGTTCCCGGGCGCATTGCACCAGATATAGATTGATGAGGTTCTGATACGGGATGCCCGTCTCCTTGGACATGTCTTTGAAATAGTCGATCGCCTGTCCCGCGAGGTTCATAGTCACCGGCCTGCGGGCCGTAACGACATAGGGGTTCGCCTTCGCATCGCTGAAATCATATTCATCGCGCATGTCAACGTCCTTTCCCTGCATATTGCCCGCTCTCGTGGCGGGTGGCTTTTCTTGCGGAGATGATGCGGATGGTATTGTTCGCCGTGCGATAGCAGTGACAGACCACCAACAGCCTCGACAGAGCGCTCATTCCGAGGATGATGAACCGATCTTCGTCATACGACGAATGGTCAGGGTCCTCGATGACCCGGGACAGCGGATCGCTGAAGACCGTCTCGGCCTCCTCAAACGTGACACCGTGCTTATGCGCGTTGATGTCCGCCTTGACGTCATCCCATTCGAATCCGACAATCTCCATACGCATATTATATGGACAAAATATTGATAACGTCAATATCAATTTCCAACCACTTATTTTACATACCCGGATTTCCCTGAAGCTGATTTGCGGCGGTTGGTGCCGTTCGTGTATATTGGTGGTGATTTGGAAAGCCGTCCAGCCCACCAGTCCGTGCCGGTCCCACGTTAAACGGAATTCGACGCCAGACGTGAACGGCGTCGCCGCAAGGCGGAACACGTCTAGTCCATCAAGCCGGTGGACGATAAGCATCCGGCTGGGAGCGCGCCCTTAATCGTGATCGTCGTCCGCGAGCGACAGAAAAGACCTATTGACGCGGCAAGCCCCAGGGCCAGCCGGCGTCGATTACTATTTCCTGAATCCGTGCCGAGTCCGGGAGACAGCCGTTGAAAGAGAACCGTTTCGATCCCGAGGACTCGATCAGGGCCATACATGCGTGCGCGCCCGTCTACTTGGAACGTCTGTTGGGCAGGCATGTGCTTTTCGTTCCTGGTGACGGTTCCGCTCCCATGGAGACGCTGTACAGGGCCGACAACTTCATGCACTTGTGCGGCGTGCACTACGAGAACGTCTCTCCGAAGGATTTCTGGGAGATGGCGTTGAGGTCGCGTCTCACGCCGGATGGATTACTGCCGAACAACAGGGGCGTCACCGCCAAGAGGCTCGTGCTGTCCACGTTGGTGCGCATCGACGCCAAGGCCATCATGATGGTCGAAAGCCCCGTGCTGCCGGGCCGTACCAAGACCGACGCGATCTGCGCCAATCTTCCCTATGCGGTCGGTTATGCGCGCCGCAGTTCCGAACTGTTCCCCAACACGGCGTGGATCTGGGCGATGGAAGGCTGAACGGCAGCCGTCCGGTGCTCACGGTGTTCAAGACCGAACGGGATTCGCTGGACTACAACATCGTGTCCAAGGCGATCAAAGAGAAGGATCCGGTCAAGCGGAACCAGAAGCTCGCCCGCGTACGGGGGTCCTTGAAGCAGTACCGCGGCGAGTGCGTGTTGGACAGGGCCGCGCTGGGGCTGATGTAACGAGCCAGTGACGTCTGACGTGCTGAAGGCAATCCGCGACACGCCGGTAACCGGGTTTTGAATAGGGTTTCGTCATGGTGAATTTTGCAAACCCAAGCGGGAGTAGGGCTTACGGGCTGAAAAGTTTGTGTCTCGTATTCTCCGCCAGTAGGGCTTCCGGATGATTTCGGAAGCTCCTTTTTATGCCAAAACGGCGGGTTTTCAATAGCTCGCTGGCGTGGCTCGCTGCGGCACGTGCAACGGAAAGGTTGCGAAACAGTGGGGGAGTTGCGCATATCGCTGATTTCGTTCGTAACGGTATGCTACCTTGCGTTACGCTCGGAACGATGACCGTTGCCAGTGGAGAGATTACCGGCAGAGATTGCTTGAAGAGAGGGAGGGCAGCGATGGCTGAGTTCGACGATGAGCTAGATATGCAGCGTGAACTCGATACCCGCGATTCCCTGGCTTCGATGGCCCACTACCATGTGTCATCGCCAGGTGCCGTTACCACGCAGGTGTTGCCGCCAAGCTTCATTCCCACTGCGACCGGCCGCATTCGCCCTGTGACGGGCACGATTCCCGCAATACCGTCGGATGCTCAGGAAAAACAGGCGCAGATTGGCCGTTCCGTTCGATCCATACGTTCGCTGGCTGCCGGCTCGCTTCGTAAATCGCAAGATTTCGATGCAGACGGTAGTACCGACGGCAACGGCAATAGCGGCTCCATAACGCCCCGCATAGCGTCCAGCGCCCCGCACTACGTCGATTGATCGTCGATTTTGACCGTCGACATTGCTTTCGACTTAAGTTCGATGAAACAGGCCTGATTCTAACCTAATTACAGTCCGCTTTATCGATTAGTCGTCGCAGCCGGATAATGCCCGATTATCAATCTGCCGTATTACTCAACAACAGCAATAAATGGACTTGCAGGCAATCCGAGATCGTTATACAGCAGACTGGAAATAACCGGATTTCCACTCCACCAGTAACGCACTTGAGTTACCGCGTTGCAATTCGAGCTTCCATCGGCGGCACTCAGCACAATCTGATCACCCTTAATCGTTGCCGTTGCCGAAACCCACTTTCCGGAATCGTCGGCAATTTCAAAACCTTGCAATGGCGTGGAAGTCGGCGTTGCAACGTTGGAAATACCATTCAAAGGAGTCGCGTCCGGATTCGCATCATAATCGGGTACGGTCGCGCTCGCAGTCTTCGAATAATTGGGCTTTTCCGCCTGCAAACCGGTTGCGGTGCCGTTCTGGAACGACAATACGATCGTGCCATCGGAAGCATGCTTCGCATGCGCGATAAGCGGCCCGTTGGGAATGGTCCTGCCTTCCGACATCGCCAGATATTGCGCTGCCATGCGCGCGCCGAGAATATCTTTGCCAAGCGGATGTATCAACGTTGAAGTGCCCTTGTCCGTATCAAGCGACACCGTCATTGCAACGTTGGAAGCATTGCGTAATCCGGCATTGCTCAACGTGTTCAACTGCGCGAATCGCACGTTTTGCGTGTACTGGTAGCCAGGCCAGCGTGCCAATTGCACATACAGGAACGGCAGATCATCCTGATCGAACACTTCACGATATTGGTTGATCAGCAGCGTCATCTGCGACTCGTACGCCAGCGCGGTCGCCTCGTTCGTAGAATCATTGCATCCCTGATACCACAGCACGCCCGCCACATGAAACCCTTCCAAAGGCGCAATATGGTTCGCATAAATATCACCGCCTTGCACGTGACGTCGAATCGGCGTGCCACCCCATGCGGTTTGAATAATGCCGATCGGCACGTTCGGATGCGCGGCACGAAGCTGCATGACAAACTGCTGCGCCAGATAACTGAAATGCTGCGAATTATCGGCGGTCGCCTCAAGCCAGGTGCCAGCCTGCTCATTCACGTCGCGTAACGGAAAATCCGTACCTTTCGAGGAATTGGCGCTCGCAACGAAGTGTACGTTGTTGTCGGAAAGCTGTTTCGGCAGATCGTCGGTCGTTATCAGACCTCCGCCGAAATTGTAGGAGTTGCCTGAACCCTCATAATATTGCGAATAATTCAATTCCATATTCGACTGTCCGGCAGCAATAAATACGTCGCCAACATACACGTTTTTCAGAGTCAACAAAGTGGTTTCGTTGTATAAAATCGTTAATGAATATGGTTTAAGACTTGCTTTTTGTTTAGGTAAGGTGCAGGTGAAATCGCCATTTTTGGAAATTTTAGCTTGTGCTGATGCTGATTTCTTTCCTTGGGAAATCGTTGTAATCAGTTGCGTTGGGTCAACAACTTTTCCGCGTTGTGAAGTGGTGGCCGTTCCTTTGACTATCAGCGTTTTCCCACGTTGGAAAACCATGTTCTCCAAATAGTAGGAGGGGAGTTTCACGGTGATGCGGGTCGCATAATTGTTGTTGGATTGCGTGGCGTTGTCGTTGCTGGAGACATTATCTGATGCGCTGTTGCTGCTATTGGAATTACTGCCGTTGACGTTTGCTGAACCGTCGCCCCATTTCGGTCCACAACCAACAATGATCGCCACCAGAATTGCCGTGGTCACTACCGCGGCAATAATCACGCGTGCCAGTCGTTTCTTCTTCAAGATGGCTCCCCTTCTGCGTCCGCAATGCAACGCTTGCAGCGTTTGTTTAACGGAGCAAGCACATTAAAGCCTAGTCATTCTTGCTGCGATGCGCACAAATATGGTCATCCGTCAGGCTCTGCCCATTTCTGTCATCTCTTCATGATGGCGTCCCATGGGCCGGACTTTTATCGGTCGAGAGCGGTGGACGTCCCATAATCACGCCACCCACTGTTCGTTCGTCTTCAGGAAATTCGCCTTGTTCGTAGGATTTGCGCCAGCGATCGATCATCTCATCGGTGATCTCTCGACCATTTGCCGCTGTCCAGCTCATGAGAGCCTCCTTTCCGTTCGTTTGGTCTTTCCCTAGTCTTGCACTTTTCTTTTGACTTGTTACTGCATTTTATAGCCGTGAAGTCTTGAAAATGGCGGAATTTCAACGTTTCTTCTTTTGCCTGCCATGTGACTCTCTTTTGCTTTTCTTTTGATTCTAAAATCAAAAGAAACGTTGGGTATGCGGAAAAGGGGTATGGAAGAGTTGGGAGAAACGTAAAGATGGTGAGGCTAATGACCGGCTTGGTTGACAGGCCTGGTTGGCTTGATTGGCCGGCTTGATCGGCTGGTTGGTTGGCAGCGTTGCGATTGGTTGATTTACTGGAGGAATTGATCGTCCAGCGTTGCGTCGGTCGCGTCGGCTGCGCCGGATTGGTCGACGGTGCCGTCCGTGCGCCCGCGTCGCCGGCAACTCCAGCATCGCCCTCCGTGTCTGTGGCTTCGTCCGTTCCGTCGTCGCCGGCCGTTCCGTCAGCGCTATTGTCGGTTCCGTCACCGCCATCGGTGGCCGCGGATTCGTCGCTCTTCTGCAAAGCCTGCTTGAACTGCTTGGCCTGCTTGTCGTACTCGGCTTTTGCGGCGTTGGCTTTGCTGATGGTAGCGGAAGTGTCGGCGGCGCAGCTCAGCGTTTTCGGCGCGGTAACTTCCGTCTGGTGCAGTTCGGCAAGCTTGTCGAGATCGTAGGACCCGTCGAAGCTGGTGAACGCTTCGGAGATCTTCGCCTTCAGCTGGAACGCCTTGGAATAGGAGGTGTTCATGGCCGTGACGGCTTCCTTGCAGTCGTTGAGTGCGGCCAGGTCGCGCATTTGCTGCGATGCGCGCACGCCTGTGAATCCGAAGACCGCGCCCAGAACAACGACTACGACGACTACGGCGATGATGATCTGGCGGTAGATGTGCTTTACGCGCTGGTCCGTCCAAGCGTCGCCGTCGCTGATGCCTTGCGCTATGGCCGCGTCGAATAGGTCTTGCGGCTGGCGGGATTCGCTGGATTCGCTGGATTCGTGTGATTGCCGGTTGCTGATTTCAGCCGTGTTGCTGCTGCTGATTGTGCGCTCTCCGGTTGCGTTGGTACTGGTTGCGTTGGTTTCGACTTCGGTTGCTTTGACTTCATTGGAAGCGTTGCCGACAAGCGTATTCCCGGTATTGCCATCGGCATCGCTGGCAAATGCGCTGCTGACGGTCGAGCTGTTGACTGCGATACCGCTGGCAGCGGCGTCAGTACTGTCGGCAGAAGTGTTGGTCGTTGCGCTTCCGGCAAGTGTTCTCGGTGTGTGTGACGAGGTACTTTCCTCGCTTGGCTTCTTGCCGTGCCGTGCCATAACCCCTCCAGAATCTGCCTACTATTCTGTACTCCCCGGTGACAGCTCCCGATTCAGGGCAATTGAATCACGTTCGAGAGTCCACCTGAAATGCCAATATACAGCGTACGATACCCGTCCTTCCCCGATTTCCCACACTCGTGTTGTAGTCGTTAATGCATTCAGGTACTCTCTGGAGTTTTATTCGTCTGTGGTAACTTCTTAAAAATTTTTTAGAAGTGTTGGTGGAAACTTCTTAAAATTTTTGAGAAGTGTTATGCTGGGATTGTTGGGTGTTTCGCAACGGACGGCGAAAGGAAGAACTTATGGTGCCGGATAATCCATGTGAATCGTATGCCATGCTGGTTCGTGAGTCCATGCAGTTTGACATTCCTACGCCGTCACGCCGCATCGAAATCATACGCGAGCTGCCGCAGCCGGCAGTGTTCAATGCTGTGCACATCATCACTGGCATCCGACGTTGCGGCAAAACGTTCTATCTTTTCCAGAAAATTCATGATTTGTTACAAAACGGCGTCTCGCGTAATGATATTTTCTATTTCAACTTCGCTGACGATCGTCTGCAACCAATGCAAGACACCGTGCTCAACGATATTGTTACGGAATACTGGCGGCAATATCCCAACTCTCGTGACCATGGCTGCTATCTGTTCCTTGACGAAGTGCAAGAATGCGCCAATTGGCAGGGATTCTGCCAGCGCATAGCCGAACATGAAGCTGTGACGCTAGTCATTACTGGATCGTCTTCGAAACTGTCCAGCGAAGAAATCGCAACGAATTTCCGAGGAAGATCGCATCCGCATGCCATGGCGCCACTGTCTTTCCGTGAATTCTGCGACTTTCGGGGAATCGAAACGCCTACAGCAGGCAGCACTCTTGCCGATGCCGTGTTTTCGCCGCGAGAGGTCACCCGGTTTGAAGCTGCCTACAACGATTACCTAACTATTGGCGGCTTCCCTGCAGTGCAACGTATGGTTGAAGCTGATCGTATTGAAACGCTCCAAGGTTACGTGCGGGACGTGGTTGCGCGTGACGTTGCCGAGCGTCTTGGTCGTGAAAACATTACTCTCGCCACGCAGATAGCGCTGTTTTTGTTGCGCAATACGGCCTGCGAGCTGTCTACCAATGGTCTTGTGGAAACGTTGCGAGCGGTCGGCTGGAAAATCTATTGGGATAAGGCGAATACGTTACTCGAGCTGTTCAAGCAGGCATTTCTGGTGTATCAGCTTGAGGAGTATTCCACCATGCTCAAGCCGGGTAGTACTGCGGTGCCGAAAATGTATGCCGTCGATCAGGGTATGGTTTACGCGGTGTCACGCGCCAGCCAGCAAGATATTGGAAAACGACTGGAAACTGCGATTTTCTGCGAACTGCAGAGACGAACTTCCGGTAGGCGTACGGAAACAATCACTTCGTACACTATGCCGACGTCCAAACAGGAGAAAGTTGACTTTCTTATCGGCGATGCTCTTGCTACGGAACCGTATGGGCTTATTCAAGTGTGTGCCAATATGGGAAATGAGAAAACCAGGGCGCGAGAAATCGGCTCTCTGCAAGCGGTTATGCAACGTACCAACGTTGATTCCGGCCTGATTCTCACGCTTAACGAGGGAGAAACCATTGAACTTCCCGATTCCACTGGCACGATCCACGTACTCCCCTCCTGGAAATGGTCCCTCTACGAAGCGTGATGGGAAGGTCAGCGAGAATGCTGGAAAGGAGATATGGAAATGGATGATGCCATATCGGTGCCCCTAACGAGCTAGTCGATTCTTATCAGTGTGTAATGCGTGAGATGTGGGGATTGGGATGATTTGGGAGTTGGGGATGGACGGGGTTGTGGGTTGCAGTTAGAGTTGACGATTAGGGCGTTCGCGCCGAATATTTGGGGTTGATGACTGTATTCAAGAGAGGCTGACGAATGGTTTCGCCACATCATGTTGTGAAGATTGCGACTGCGCTGTCTGCGGTTGCGTTGACTGCTTCCGTTGCGGTTGCGCCGGCTTACGCATTGCAGGATATTGCGATTGAGGATGCTGTTGCGCAAAGCGGTTCCGTTACTGCAGATAATGGCGTTGTTATGCAGTCTGACGATCAGTCGGATGATCAGACGGGCGACCAGCAATCGCAAGATAGCATGCCCGACAATCCGAATGCGAAACTTCCGGATACCGTCAGTGACGAGATTTCCGACGATGCCACCGTGGTTTCGGAAGACTTGGCCGTCACCCCCGAAGGTGAGGTCAAGAACATTGAAACCGGCGAAATCGTGACCGATCCGACACTGGTCGGTACGCAGGATCAGCAGCCGGATCCGCTCGCCAAACCAACGGCGAATCCTTCATTCCGGTAAGTGCGGAAGATGTCAAAAATGCTGTAGCCGACGCGAATGACGCAAATAGCGCGGAATCGCAATCCGAGCAATCCGACGCAACCGTGGAACAATCCGTGGAACAATCGTCGTTGAAGTCGGCAAAGTCGAATACGGAAACCGCGCAATCGCAATCCTCGCAATCCAACACGAAAGTGCAAACAGCCAAATTCGAGAGCAACGATTACGGCGCGCACTGGGGCACCTACAACAATTCGAAAGCTTTTTCGATTATCAGAACAACCTGTTCGTGCAGCAAGCCAAAGGCGTGATCGACGTTTCCGGATGGCAAGGCGACATCGATTGGGCCAAAGCGAAAGCCGACGGCGTGGAAGGCGCGATCATCCGCCTCGGCTACGGCGAAGGCAACAATGCCGACAAGAAAGCGCAACGTAACATTTCCGAATGCAAGCGATTCGGCATCCCGTTCGGCATCTACTGGTATTCCTACGCGGACACTCCGTCGATTGCCAAAGAAGAAGGTGCCGACGTGGTCGCCAAACTCAAGCAGTTTGGCGTGAATCCGAGAGACTTGGCGTACCCCGTGTACTACGACCTGGAAAAGTGGACCTGGGAGGGGCATCAGCCGCCCACCGACCCGAACGTGTACAACAATATCGTCAACAATTGGTACAGCGCACTGCAGTCCGCCGGATACAAGAACCTGGGCGTCTACTCGTACACCAGCTACCTGCAAGGCCCGCTGAAACATGCCGACATTTACGCCAAAACCACGTGGGTGGCGCAGTACGGCGCTCGCATGGGATTCGACTCGTTCCCGACCAATAGTCGCGGATGGCAATACACCAGCTCCGGCAAGGTGGACGGCATCAGCGGCAATGTGGACATGAATGCGTTTGGGAATAAGGAGTTTGTTCCTGATTATCCGGAAGGAACCGGATATTATATGTCTAATTCTTTGAAGGGCGGCGCTGCCGATTTTTCGTTCGGGTACGGTCGTGCTGGTGACGAAGCCTACGCAGGTGATTGGAATGGAGACGGTAAGGACTCCCTGACCTTGCGTCGTGGAAATATGTTTTATACGAAGTATTCGTTGACCGGAGGAAATGCTGATTGTGCATTCAGTTACGGGAAGAACGAAGATCTTGTACTGCCTGGAGATTGGGATGTCGATGGCAAAGACACATTTGCAGTGCGTAGAGGGTCTACGTACTATATCAAAAATTCGCTAGAGGGTGGAATTGCCGATAAGTCGTTTATCTACGGTCGTTCCGAAGACCAAACTTATGTTGGCGATTGGAATGGTGACGGACATGATACTTTTGTTGTTCGACGGGGCAATGTGTTCTATTTTAAGAATTCACTGACTGGTGGCAATGCGGACACTGTGATTACATACGGTCGTGATGATGATCAAGTATATGTTGGTGATTGGGATGGTGATGGCAAAGATTCCTTGGCCGTGCGTCGCGGTAACACTTTCTATGTGAAAAATACCATTGCCAGTGGTGTCGCTGATGAAGCATTCAGTTATGGCAAAACAAGCGATACCGTTCTTGTTGGTGATTGGGATGGCGACGGCAAAGATACTTTTATGGTGCGACGATAGTTGAAACAGGTGTTGAATGGGTGTAAAGAAACGATTCAAAAACCGTGAGTCCGGTATTGAATTACTGCGAATTATCGCGATGCTGCTTATTGTGCTTCACCACGAGGTGATGCATAATGCGCTGCCTGTGTTGGATCAAGAACTATCTGTAAGAAAACTAACTTTGCAATTATTCTATTTCACTCCAGGTAAAGTAGGAATTGCGCTGTTCTTTATTATTTCCGCATGGTTCGTCGTGGATAAGACGCCTTCTTTGCGTTTATCTTGTCGAAAAGTATGGATTTTAGAGAGAGAACTTCTTTTTTGGAGTTTATGTTTGGGTGCTGTGACTCTGTATAAAGTACCCGAGGAAAGAACCATAGAATCCCTTTGGAAAATATTGTTCCCTCTGTCTCGCAATACGTGGTGGTATGCGACGAGTTATGCTATTTTCCTTTTCCTATCTCCATTTCTAGTGCGTGGACTACGTGCATTGGGAAAGAAATACCATGGACAGTGTTGTCTCGCGATGGGATTTTTATGGGGAGTATTGACGCTGATTCCTAACTCAAATCTAGAAATCAGCCTTAATTCCATGGGCTTTATCTATGTTTTTGTGCTAATCGCATACTACAAGTGGTACATGAGACCGTTTCAAACTGCCACTGCATGGAAAATGTTTTTAATCTCAATTGTAGTAATTTTACTCTGGAACGTAATTGTGTCATTTGCTACTGTAGGTCATAGCGACAGGATCTATGAGTACTTATTGTGTTTGGAGAGAGAATGGTCGGTTCTTTCACTTGCTCTAAGTTTTGGGCTGTTCCTGCTATTTTGCCGACTACATTTCCAAAGTCGTATTGTCAATAGTTGTGCGGCCTCGACGTTTGGGACATACCTAATTACAGAGCATTATTATGTTCGAGGGATATTATGGCAGCAGTGGTTCAATCTTTCGAATTGGTATGACACATACTCTGCGCCGGTCATCCTTCTGATCGTTTTTGTTATTGGGATAGCTGTATTTGTTGTAACGTTGATTTTAGACAAGGTGCGTGCACTGCTTTTCAAGTTGACTATTGATAGGAACAAAGGTCATTGGTTTGATGTCCTTTGGGATGTAGCTGAACGGCGTTTCCCGATTTGAAG
>ENA-OPYV01000105-OPYV01000105.1-human-gut-metagenome-genome-assembly--contig:-NODE-105-length-25786-cov-3.479052_pt1 | contig 25786 bp, 24 predicted proteins | sample MGYA00242474_ERZ504485 | MGnify/ENA primary metagenome ERZ504485 (study PRJEB26092, sample SAMD00036263) | human gut metagenome | host: Homo sapiens | study: EMG produced TPA metagenomics assembly of...
CGTGATGGGAAACCCATCGCGCTCGGCGCGAAACGCACCAAACATGCGAATCTCGATATGGTCGATGGTATCAACGGCTTCAACCTCGCCGGCCTGGAACAGGCGCTCGCCCTCTCCTTCCAAATCGTCGCGCAGCGAGTACCGCGACAGCTCGCGCACGGGAAGCTTCTTGCGTATCCTGCCCGCCGGCTCGCCCAGACAATGCATGCAAGGCGCGCAAAGAGCCGATACGATGGCTCTAGAATCCCCGCACGATTCATGGACATCCAGGCCGCAAGATCGCTGTCTCGGCCCGCACAGGCCAAATGCAGCGCCACCATCCAGGCCTCCGCTCCACCAACCTGCGTCTGGCTTATATCGAGCAACTCCGCTTCCTCGCGCACCGAAACCATCGAGGTGTTACGCAGATATGCCGCACGCTCCAGCAGCAATGCGTTATCGCGCATGTACGCAATCGACTCCTCGGCAAGTTTGAGCACTTGGACCGCACGGAACTTTGCATTAACCGGCCGTCCCTCTGCCAGCGACTGCCAGCCTTCTAGCAACAGGCCAAACAGCTGAATCTGGTTGTCGCGCATGCGCACGGCAAAACGATCGAGCTCGTTGAACGCCGCATCGTCGGTTACCGGCAAGCCGGAAAGGAGCCGCCGTGCCGCCAACACCATGCGCACCCAGATAGCCATCGCCTTAAGCCCACGTACGTCGAGTGCCTCCCGCACCAGCGCCATCTCGTCGTCGCGTTCATCGGTTCCCGAAAAACGACCCGTCAAAGAGCTCCACCAGCATGCTGTCGGCTCGTATAACAATCCCCGCGATGTCGAGCTCGCAGTCGTAGGCCTTGCTCGTTTTGAGCTGTTGTAGAACGCCGCCGTCATTTCCCCGCTCGGTCAGACAGCGTTTGACCTCGATATGCGCAGACAACATATCGAGTGCGGTATGGGACGTCTCTATTTCTGGCACGGCCAGGTTCGTAGGAAGCCCAAGCCCGTTGTCCCCATAGCAAACAGCCGTCAGCGTCTGGGCCACCCTCCATGAAACAGGGTCTATTTCGCAGGCCGCCCGTTCGCCCCCGCGTTCGACGACCGATGCCATATAGCGAGCGAGCTTTGTATTGGACACGCTGACCGCTGCCAGATATACGCCAAGCGCTTCGGCAGGCGTTGGCTCTGGAGCCGGATCGTCGGCATCGATCGTGCCCAGCGCCGCTCGGCAGATATCGGCCCCGTGCCCCGTCAGAGCCAGATCGACCCCATACTGCCCAGCAAGTTCAAGGACCGCTTCACGGTCCAAAAAAAGCGTCCGCCAGGCCCATCGCCGCATCGCATCGGCCCGCCTTAAGCAAAATCCGGGCCGCCCTCGGAACAAGTTCGGGGCGAACCTCGGCCACCAACTTACGCAAGCGCAAGCGTCCGTTATCCTCCGTGCCCAGACACGTAAAACTCCGCTCGGCGGGATCCAAGCCAAAGATCGGGTAGTCGCGCACAAAATAGGACTGGTCGACCATCGACAGCCTCACCCCACAGGCCTCGAGTTCTGCGATATTGCCCTCGCCCATCAAAACCATGAGACATGCCACGCAAAACAGCGCATTATTGTCGAGCGAAGCCAGATCGGCAAGTGCCGCGCCATATACGTTGACAATCTCGTTTTCGAGCAGACCGGCTACGTCGCCTTGGCCATACAGACCCGTCTGCAATGCCGAAACGAGCTCGGGCACGCCCTGCGTGAGCTGATAGAAGTCGAGCGATGTGCTGATCGACGCCGATGCCCACGCCGAATACTCATAGGCATGCACCTTGAGCATCTGCGCATTGATCTTAACCGAATCGCCCAGCCCATGAATCAGCTGACGATTTGAAGGACGGCAGGAGATAAAGACCCCTACCCCCATAGCGCGCAGGCCGCGAATCCTGTCGATGAGGTCTTCGGTATCGTGCTGATCGAGGTTTGGCACATTATCAATCGCGATAAGAGAGTGCGGTTTGTCTTTGAGTTCTTCGGTAACCACCTCGAGCTGCATAAACACCTCGCGCCCAGTGGCGCGATCGGCCTCGATAATCCGCACGGGGCCTCGCGTCGGGTCGCATTTAACCTCATGGGTGTACTGCAGCAGCACCGAGGTCTTCCCAAACCCGTCGGGCGCATAAAGAACCACGATGCCGGCCTTTCGGCCCTTGGCGATAAGCTCATTCATCAAGCGTTCGCGTCGCACCATATAGCCTCCGCCCAGCGGCATCAGCTCGAGCTCGTCTATACCGCTCAAATCATTTACCATGCCCGCTCCTCAACTCGACCGTATGGACACTGTAGCCGCAAGACCATACAAGCCGCGCTATGAATAGAGCGACCTTGTGTTTTAGGTTGTCTTTTGGTACGCAAGCGGCAAGTTTTTGTACAGCGAGGGCCGATTGTTATTAATCCCCCGACTAATCGGTCTTTAAGCAGGTAAATGAGCTTGTCAGCTTGTCCCATCTAAGCGGCAGTGTAACGCAGATGAACAAGGTTCAGCCATGTCATTCAACTCGCCTAGCACCCGCTACCGTCTACGACCTTCTAGTGGCATTTTTGCATAGAATCTGGTATGGAATGAATCAAGCTGTTGGACATCTGGCGTTCGTCAAGCTTGCGGCAAGATTTTGGTCAAGTGGGCGGACAGGGATAGCAAAAAGGCCCCCGCAAAGCGGAGGCCTTAGGCAAGGCTATGTCGAGCTGCAGGATTCGCGCTACTCGCAGAGCGAAAGGGCGGCCTCGTCGGCAACGACAACGCAGTTGGTGTGCAGCTGCAGGATCGAAGCCGGGCACTCGGGCGTAACCGGACCATAGCACATGTCATGCACGGCCTGAGCCTTGGCCTCGCCGTTGGCGACGACCAGGATCATGCGGGCATACATGATGGTCTGGGTACCCATGGTGTAGGCCTGACGGGGAACATCGTCGATGCTGTCGAACAGGCGGCTGTTGGCCTGAATGGTGCTCTCGGTGAGGTCGACGCAGTGCGTGCCCTTGGAGAAGTGGTCATCGGGCTCGTTGAAGCCGATGTGGCCGTTGTTGCCGATGCCGAGCAGCTGCAGATCCGGGTAACCGGCGTCGGCGACAATCTTGTCGTACTCAGAGCAGGCAGCAGCGGCGTCGGGGTTGGAGCCATCGGGCACATGCGTGTTGTTCAGGTCGATGTTGATGTGATCGAAGAAGTTCTCGCGCATGAAGTAGTGATAGCTCTGGGGATCGTCGTGCGAAAGGCCGCGATACTCGTCCAGGTTGTAGGTGCTGACCTCGGCAAAGTCGACGTCGCCCTTCTCGTACCAAGCAGCGAGCTGCTTGTAGGCACCGATCGGGGTGGAGCCGGTGGCAAGGCCCAGTACACAGTCGGGCTTGAGGATAACCTGGGCCGAGATGATATTGGCGGCCTTGCGGCTCATATCCTCGTAGTCTTTAGCTTTAATGATCTTCATTACGCGTCCTTTCTCGTACAAGAGAGGCAAGGCTCCCTTACAAGCACTTGCCCGCGGCCCGCGTCGCCGCAACCAACGTGTGCGGCCACCAGGGCGAGGTCGCGTAATGTATGTGTCTCGTGTCTAGCCGCGTCGAGGCCCCTGCCCGTCCACGGTGACCCAAAGCTGTTTAGCTTCGGACAAATCTCATCTTGCCACGGAGGGCGTCCTCTTTCAAGGGCGCCCTCCGTAAACGTGTTTGAATTGTAGGCTAATGGCCACGTGCACTTGCTAGCGCTCGCGAGCAACGATGAGCTGGTCCATCTCTTCGACATGCACGCCAACGGAACCCTTGATGCTCGAGAACTCAACGGAGTTGCACACCAAGATGGGAACCGTCACATCGTAGCCTTCGGCAGCAATTGCCTCGCGATCGAACTCAATGAGCACATCGCCCTTATGGACGATGTCACCCACTTGCGCATGTACGGTAAAGTGCTTGCCCTCGAGCTGAACGGTATCCAAACCAACGTGGATGAGCACGTCCAAGCCATCGACCGTGTTAAGCGCAACGGCGTGTCCCGTAGGAAAAATGGCCTCGACCTTGGCATCAGCCGGTGCAATCACACGCGTTCCGGTGGGCTGAATCGCCACGCCCTGGCCCAAAAGGCCGGTAGCAAACGTCTGATCGTTTACCTCGGAGAGCGGAATGACGTCACCCGAGATGGGAGCATCCAACGTAAGGACTCGACCACGCATACCAAAAGACCTTAGGACTTAGTGAACATGCTCCCCCTCGGACATACCGATCAACCAAAATAACCTTAACAGTTTACCACTTGGCACCCGTTTTTGACCATTAGGGAAGTTCGCGCTTGACAACCTCGACGATGTCGTCGACAACGCGCTGGGTCAGCTCGTGCGTCTCGGCCTCGGCCATCACGCGGACCAGCGGCTCGGTACCACTCGGGCGCACCAGAATGCGGCCGCGGCCATCAAGCTCCTTCTCGGCAGCAGCGACGGCATCCCAGATGGGCTGGCAATCGTCCAGACCAGCCTTGTTGTCGGAATGCACGTTGACGAGTACCTGCGGGTACTTCTTCATGATGCCGGCAAGATCGGTGAGGGTACGACCGGTGCGCTTGAGCACGGCCAGCAGCTGCAGAGCCGTCACCAGGCCGTCACCGGTGGTGTTGTGCTCCAGGAAGATGATGTGGCCGGACTGTTCGCCGCCGATGACGGCGCCGTCCGCGAGCATGCGCTCCAGAACGTAGCGGTCGCCCACGGCGGTCTGAACCATCTCGAAGCCCTGCTCCTTCATAGCGATGGAGAAGCCCAGGTTGCACATGACGGTCGAGACGATCTCGGAGTTGGCGAGCTTGCCGCGAGCGGCAAGGTCAGAACCGCAGATAGCCAGGATGTAGTCACCGTCGATCTCATTGCCCTCGCTGTCCACGAACAGTACGCGGTCGGCGTCGCCGTCGTGGGCCAGACCGATGTCAGCATGGGTGCGCAGCACGAGCTCGCGCAAGGGCTCGAGATGCGTAGAACCGCACTCAACGTTAATGTCGGTGCCGCAATAATCGGTGTTGATGGCATGGACCGTAGCACCCAGGCGCTGCAGCGCGGCGGGCGTGGTCTGGCAAGAAGCACCGTGGCCGCAGTCGACGGCAACGACCAGGCCGTCGAGCCTCAGGCCATCGAGCGTATCGATGGCATGATCGACATATGCCTTGCGGGCATCCTTCATCTTGATGATGTGGCCCACGCCGGCACCGGTCGGCAGCGTGTCGGCAGCCATGGCTTCCTCGGACATGACCCAGGCGCTGATCTCTTCCTCGACAGCATCGGGAAGCTTCATGCCCTTGCGGCTAAAGAACTTGATGCCGTTGAACTCCGGCGGATTATGCGAAGCAGAGATGACGATGCCGCCGTCGAGCTCGTTTTGAACGGTGAGCAGGGCCACGGCCGGCGTGGGGATGACGCCGCAGCAATGCGGGCGGCCGCCCTCGGCCATAATGCCGGCGGTCAGAGCGCTCTCGAGCATGGTGCCCGAAAGACGCGTGTCGCGGCCGATGCAGATATCCGGACCAAGAAACTTGGTCGCCGCGCGGCCAAGGCGAAACGCGAGGTCGCACGAGAGGCCGGCATTGGCGACGCCACGAACGCCGTCGGTACCGAAGATGTTCTGGGGCATAGGATCGCTCCTTCCCTAGCAGGCGATATGCAACCGCCCGCCCTAGTCGAAAAAGAAAGCGGGACCCGCCGAGGAATCGGCAGGCCCCGCTTGTACATTGTATCTCGAAAGGAGATAAAACCTTAGCGCTTGGAGAACTGGGGAGCGCGGCGGGCCTTCTTGAGGCCGTACTTCTTGCGCTCGACCACGCGAGCATCGCGCGTAAGGAAACCGGCCTTCTTGAGGTCAGCACGGTAGTCGCCAGCGTTCAGAAGAGCGCGAGCGATGCCCAGGCGCAGAGCGCCGGACTGACCGGAGATGCCGCCGCCATCGCACAGAGCGATAACGTCGAACTGACCGGCGGTGTCGGTCACCTTGAAGGGAGCAAGGGCGTTCTCAACGAGCTGATGACGGCCGAAATACTGCTCGGCGTCACGCTTGTTGATGGTCACCTTGCCGGTGCCGGGGACGAGACGGACGCGGGCGACGGCGTTCTTACGACGGCCGGTACCCTGGTAGACAACGGTGTTCTCAGCCATCTTTAAGCCTCCAGCTCAATCTTCGTGGGGTTCTGGGCAGCGTGCGGATGCTCGGCACCAGCGTAGACCTTAAGCTTGGTCATCTGGGCACGGCCGAGGGTGGTCTTGGGCAGCATACCGCGAACGGCGCGCTCGATGACCTTCTCCGGGTGCTTCTCCATAGCCTGGCGGAAGCTCTCAGCCTTGAGGCCGCCGTTGTAGCCGCTGTGGCGATAATAGGTCTTCGTGTCGGCCTTGTTACCGGTAAGCTGGACCTTATCGGCGTTGATGACGACAACGAAGTCGCCGCAGTCGCTGTTGGGCGTGAACTGGGGCTTGTTCTTACCGCGCAGGATCATTGCGATCTGGGTGGCAAGACGGCCCAGGACAGCACCATCGGCGTCGACGAGAACCCAGTTGCGCTGGACCTCGCCCTGCTTGGCGTAGTGAGTCGATTTCGAAATCACTTAGACTCCTCCATGTACAGTACGTGTTGTTACAGAGATTCACGGGGCTCTGCAAGTAACCCGTCCATATTACCCCGCTCGCCGTACGAGTCAACAGGTTTTTTGGCTCCGACCAGAGTTTCTGCACATGTCATCCACGAGCCGTGATTTTCCAGCTCTTTAGCTGTTGTCATTTTTGAGGGTTCGCCGTCGCTAGCGCTCAACGAACTCTTGGATTTCCGCGAGCAGGCGCTTTGCCTCCTGACGTCCCTGGATATACAAGTCCAAAAGCTTTGCCGAATCGTGCTCGACATGGCCGACCTCGACCGGCTTTTGCGGAGCGACGACCAACGCACGACCCTCGCGCTCATACTTCCACAGGTGCATGCGCTGGATGTTGTAACGGTCGTGGCGCGTCTCGATAGCCTCGAGCAGATAGGGGTAGTCGGCATAGCGGGCGCGCGCGGCCGGCAAAAACTCGTAGGGCTTTTTCTCGTACGAGCGGTCCTGCGTGACGATGACGACCGCACGGTCGAAGCCCGCCTCCTCGAGCACATGCTCGATGGGGACCGAATCGGCTACGCCGCCGTCGACGTATTTGTGCCCGTCTATCTCGACCGGCGGCGTCACCAGCGGCAACGAAGTCGAGGCGCGCACGCGTCGAGATCGAGCACAGCGCTTTTGACCGGCAGGTACGTGGCGGTTCCAAAGAGCATGTCCGTCGCGACGGCGTACATCTCGATGGGGCTCGCGTCGAACGTCTCGTTGTCAAAGGGATCCAGGCGGTCCTGGACATCGTTGAAGATAAAGTCGTAGCCGACGATAGAGCCCGTGGATGCAAACGATGCGGCGCCCATGAAGCGGTTGTCGCTGCAGAAAGCCAGGTTGATGCGGTTGGCACGGCCGATCTGATGCGACTTGTAGTTCACGCCGTTGAGGGCGCCGGCCGATACACCGTAGACAGCCGGAATCTCGACGCCGGCCTCCATGAGAACGTCGAGCACGCCCGCGGTAAACTGCCCACGAAAACTGCCACCCTCCAAGACGAGCGCGACCTTGCCAGCGTTCTTTGCCTTATCTTCTGCAGTCATTTTGACCTCCTGCGATTGCGTTTTTGGCCTTCTTCTACCCAGTTTTGGGATGGCGAGAGCGCAGGTTTTGGAGTTGAGGAGGGCGGGGCGGTCGGCGGGAAAGCGCGTCCCGTTCTCAGAGCAAATTCCGGGTCGCATTTTCCGCTGAGCCCGCCATCAGGAAATGAGTCCCATTCCGAGCTTAGATTCCGGGATGCGCTTTCCGCTTGAGCTGCCCATTGGGAAAGCATATCCCACTCTACGGCTCGATTCCGGGTCGCAGTTTCCGCTTGAGGCGCCATCCGGAAACTACGTCCCAGTCTGAATGCGGATTCCGGGACGTGCTTTCCGCCTGGGCCGCCATTGGGAAAGCGCGTCCCACCTGCGCTGCTGCGACGTTTTCTTTACGCCCGCGCCCTGCATAGAGTTCGATTCTCCGCGGTACGGACTAGAAATAAAAAGGCAGGTAGATATAAGTATCTACCTGCCTGTAACTATTGGTGGAGGCGCGGAGAATCGAACTCCGGTCCACGAAAGCCCCCTGATTGGCATCTCCAAGCTCAGTCGCTGGTTTAGTCTCGGACGCTTTGCGCGCAGCGACACGCTCGCGGCGTCCTAACCGGTTCGGTCTTAGCCTGCGCCATACCGATTACGTGCGCAGGAGCATTCCCCTAAAATGACGTCGCGCCGGTGTCGGGGAAATCACCGGGTTGACGCGCCGCTATAAATTAAGCAGCGAGAGCCATAGGCTCAAAAGAAGAGTTGTTGTCAATTCAATTTGACGGTACCCCTGTTTAACGAGGCGAGGAGACCTCGGCTTGCTTCCTCTCTCAGAGCTATCGTGTCGAAACCAGTCGCCCCCGAATGTCGGGAAAGTCTGGATGGCATTGGGCCTGCAAACACCCGATAACCGTCGACTTTTCAAGGAACACGCGGGGTGAGCCCCGCTTGTGGAGTGTTATCTTACCACGTTCTAAAGGCAGACAGCTGTTCTATGCACGAGCTGTGAAGACCCCAATGTGCGCCGCACTTCGCACTTTTGTTACCGATCGCGTCACGTATATTTTCGCCAAGCAAAATTGACCCGTCGAAAGGACCGTTATGGATACCAAACAGCAACTCGTCAATGCCCTCGCAGGCCTGGGTTCAACCATTACCGAAGCTATGGATGTCATCGAAGGCTTTGTCCCCTGCGGACATCCCGCCCTCACGGTTTCGAACGCCCTTGTTACGCTGGACGCTGACGATGATGCCGCTCTCGCCCAGCAGCTTGAGACCGTCGAGGGCTTTATCGACCATGTGAGCGAAAACCGCGGCGTGGCCGCCTACCACGGCATCGAGGTCGAGCTCGCGGGCCCCAAAGCCGATCTGCTCGCAGCAATCCGCGAGGTAGGCGCCCTTATGCAGACCGCAGGCGTCAAGAACACCCAGGTCAACGAGTGGGTCTACCGCAGTTGGCAGCACTCGACAGCTCCGACGAAAAGGCTGCCGAGCAGCTCACAAAAAAAGTCCCGCCATCAAGGCCGAGCTTTTGTAAATAGCAGACGCGGGTCCCTTGGCGCATCGTCATCCAAGAGGCCCGCAAACAGTTCGCGTCAACCGATAGCCGCGCCGCCACGTTCGGCCAAAGCAAGAATCGGCATCATTTGGTGCGGGGTCTTTGCTGCAAGATCGGCATGTTCGAGCAGCTTACGATCGTTGGTCACCAAGTAATCGACCTGCGCGCGCTTGCATGCGGCGAGCACTAAGTTGTCCTCGTAATCGCGATGGAGCGTCAGATATTTGTCGGCTAGCCACAGATCGGATACATCATCGCCCACGGCCGTGGCGTTTTCGGTCATGTTCCGAACAAACGCCAACGCCGCATCGCCAATTGCACGGGCAGATGCCTCGTCGAGCGCTCCCCCGCTGGCAAGAACGCTGCGCTTCAGTTCGTGTTGGACAACGTACAGCACGTCCTTAGCGATATGCACCGGGAAGAACAGCAACGCCCCCCGTCTCTGTCGCCTGCCCAATAAACGCACGCGCGGCAAGCGACTCGGCATGGTCGACGCAAAACGAATCAACCCATACGTTGGCGTCCACCATGATCTTGAGAGGCGCCCCACTCACTGGATCATCCCCTTTTGGCGATAGCGCTCGTCCATGGCTTCGGAATAGATTGTGTCCCAATCGCGATTGTCGGATACGGGCGACGTGGCGATGCCCAAATCTGCATAAAGCCGGTCTGCCGCTGCCCACGATGCGGCGAACGGAGTATCGGGCGCGACGGTCTGCTGCCGGTCGTCGACGGCCGCAAGCACTTCCTCGCACTGCCCGCCACCCTGTGCGACCTTGGCCACGACTTTTTTGATGAGCTCGGGGCAGTGACCTGCCCGAAAGCTGCAGCGCCTCCTCGGCACGGTTCTTGACCTGGCGATCCACGCGAACGTTCACCTGCGCCATGCTGCTAACGGTAGCCATCTCAACCTCACCTTCAGCGTTTGCTAGCAGTGCTAGCACGAGCATATATCTAAGCTAACATCTCGTCAAACAAAAGAAGGCCTGCGCCCGGACGACACTGATCGCCGTCTGCGCAGGCCAGATAACGTGGGCGAACACGTCAGCTAACGCAGGTAAGCCTTTGCGTTGCTCAGGCTATAGGCGATCGTCGAGCCGTTGTGCAGCAGCGACGACGCCTGCGGGGTAATCGCGCCGGTAATGCCCAGCGCCAGCAGAGCCGAGTTGGTGAGCATCACCTTAGAGTAGGAGCTCGTCAGACGGTCGATGAGACCCTGGCTCATACGGCGCAGGCGCACGATCGCGGCCAGATCAGTATCGGTCAGGATGATATCGGCGACCTCCTTGGCGATGTCGCTTCCACCGCCCATGGCCAGACCCACGTCGGCCAAACCGAGCGCCGGCGAATCGTTGACGCCGTCGCCCACCATGGCAACGTGGCGCCCCTCGCCCTTAATGCGCTCCACATACGCGTACTTGTCCTCGGGCAGCAGCTCGGCCTTAAACTCGTCGACACCCGCCTCGCACGCAATGCGCTCGGCCGTGCGTTCAGAATCGCCCGTGAGCATAACGACATGTTTGACGCCCAGCGCATGCAGGTCGGCGATGGCTTCACGGACCCCGGGCTTAAGCGGATCCTCGATGCCGAGCACGCCCACGACCGTGCCGTCGACCGCCAGGTACAGCGGCGACAAGCCCTGCATCTGGGACTCGATGCGCTCCTTGATGTCGGATTCGAGCTGCGCGCCCTCGTCCTCAAACACAAAATGCGCCGAACCGATGATGGCGCGACGCCCTTCAATGGACGAAGCGATGCCGTGCGCCACGATGTACTCGACCGCAGCGTGACGCTCGCGGTGCTCGAGCCCACGCTCGCGGGCGGCGTTGACCACGGCACGCGCCACCGGATGCGGGAAATGCTCCTCCAAGCAAGCGGAAAGGCGCAGGATCTCGTCCTCGCTCCAGCCATCGGTGGTGAGCACGCAAGCTAGGCGCGGCTGGGCCTCGGTGAGCGTGCCAGTCTTATCAAACACAATGGTGTCGGCCTTGGCAAACGACTCAAAGTACTTGGCGCCCTTGACCATGACGCCCATCTTGGCAGCATCGCTCATGGCAGTCATGACGGCGACGGAACCCGTGAGCTTGAGTGCGCACGAGTAGTCGACCATCAGCGCCGCCGAGGTCTTGATGAGGCTACGCGTGGTGAGAGCGACAAGGCCCGCGAGCAGGAAGTTCCACGGGACGATCTTGTTGGCAAGGTCCTCCATATGCGACTGGCCCTCGGACTTGAGCGAGTCGGCCGTCTGCACGAGCGAGACAATTGAGCGCAGTTTGGTTTGCGCCGTATTGGCGCGCACACGCACCAAGATGCTGCCGTCTTCCACGACGGTGCCTGCGAACACATCGTCGCCCACGCTGCGCTCGACAGCCAACGGCTCGCCGGTCAGGGTCGCCTGGTTGACCATAGCGCTCCCCTGCTCGACAACACCGTCGATGCAGATGGACATGCCAGTGCGCACGGCCACCAAGTCACCGGGCTCAAGCTCAGTCGCGGCAACGCTTACCTCGGTGTCGCCGACGACCTTTTGCGCCTTGTCGGGCACATCGAGCAGCGAGTTGATGAGCTCGTTTTCGCTCATGGCGCGGGTGTAGTCCTCGAGCAGCTCGCCCACGTTGAGCAGGAACATCGTCTGGCCCGCGGTGTCGACATCACGTTTGACGAACGAAATGCCAATGGCCGAAGCGTCGAGCACAGGAACGGTCAGGCGCGGCTGTGCCAGCTCATGAAGGGCAGCGCGCAAAAATGCCATGTAACCGGCCACGACAAACACCGCACGCAGAGGCGTCGGCAAGAACCAGCGACGTGCGTAATGGGCACCGACGAGTGTCGCCAGGTCCATAACGAGTTTGTGCTTGCGCGGCTCGAGTTGCATCACGTAGCCCGACTTGGCATCGGCGATAGCTTGAGCATCAAGTGCGCCCAAGGCGTCGAGCACGCTCGCGCGGCGCGGCTCGTCGTACTCCAGCGCCATCTGGCCGATGCGGCCGTAGACGCGCACCTTGCGCACACCATCGATTTCGCCGCTGAGCTTTAGAAGCGCATCGAGATCGCTCTCTGGCACAGGACCCGCCAACTGAAGGCGGGTCCTGCCAGGGATCTCGCTGATAATCGAGAATCTCATAGTTTGTGCCTGGGAGCGTTACTCGGCTGCTCGTCAGCAGCGGCCTCGCTCTGGGTGATGTAGGCAGCCTCGGCAACCATGTCATCGACATTGGCCTTGGCCTGCTCGACCATGTCCTGGTAGCAGTTCTTGACACGCATACCGCACGCGATGCCCTGCACGCAGGCGTTCTTTACCGGAGCGCTGGTGAGCAGCTTGATGCCGGCCGTACCAAGCAGAAAACCGCCACCGACAAGCAGGGTATTGAACGTCGACTTCTTCATGTTGCCTCTCCCTTTTGCCGCATTGGACGCGGCACGGTGCCTCAGCACCCGAGTAAACAAGTTTGCTCGAGCACACTTTTGGAAAATAGTTTAGTTTATCTAACTATTAAGTTCAACAAAGGTTAAACTTTTTGGAAATCTTGGGGCGCGATGCGACCAGGGGACCGCCCCGGCGCCACATCCACAAAAAATGAGGGCGCCAACGGCGACCTCATTCACTCTATTCCATTCAGCCTACCTGACCCGAACGGCCGAGTCGTCACAGAACCCCGGGAGCCCCCGGCAGCGGGTGCTTCCTCAAAATGAGTTCCGCGCGCAAAGAAGGCCACTTAATGTGGCCTTCGTCTTGCGCAGGACTGTTCGAAATTTTGAGGAAGCACCCGCCCTGCCGGGGCTCCCGGGTTCCCGCTTACGCGAGCGACGTTCTCAGCAACTCGTTGAAGAGCTTCGGGTTGCCCTTGCCGCGGCTCGCCTTCATGCACTGGCCCACCAAAAAGCCGATGACCTTCTGGTTGCCGTCACGATACTGCTGCGCCTGATCGGCACAGTTTGCCAGCACCTCGTCCACGATCGGCTGCAACGCACCGGCATCGCTCACCTGACGCATACCACGCTCGTCGACAATCTTGTTGGGATCGTCGCCGGTCTGGGCCATGGCCTCAAAGACCTCGTGCGCCTGGTTGGAGCTAATGGCATCGGTCGCCAGCAGCTTAGCCAGCGCTGCCACCTGAGCCGGCGCAATGCCGGACTCGGCGAGCGACACGCCCGCGCCCTTAAGGTAGGCGATCATCTCGTTCACCAGCAGGTTTGCGACCGTCTGGGCCTCCTTGCCGGCCATACCGGCAGCAGCGCCTCAAAAAACTCGGCAAACTCGGGGTCGCCGGCAATCTGCTCGGCGTCGGCGGCCTTAATGCCAAAGTCGGCCTCAAAACGGACGCGCTTGGCATCGGGCAGCTCGGGGATCTCGCCACGGCAACGGTCGATAAACTCGTCGTCCAGATCGAACGGCGCCAAGTCGGGATCGGGGAACAGACGATAGTCGTCGGCCGTCTCCTTCACACGCATAACCACGGTGCGCTTACGGCTGGGCTCCCAGTGGCGGGTCTCCTGGTAGATGATGCCGCCCTCCTCGAGCACCTCGGCCTGGCGGCAAATCTCGTAGGCAAGGCCATCGTGCAGGCTCTTAAACGAGTTGAGGTTCTTGAGCTCGGTCTTGGTACCCAGCTTGGTCTCGCCGCGGCGGCGCAGCGACACGTTGCCGTCGCAGCGCATGGAACCCTTCTCCATGGAGCAGTCCGAGATGCCCAGCGTCACAAAGATGCGGCGGAGCTTCTCCATAAACAGGCGAGCCTCTTCGGGCGTACGCAAGTCGGGCTCAGTCACGAGCTCAATCAAAGGCGTGCCGCAGCGGTTGTAGTCGACGAGCGACTCGGCCGCGGCGGTAATGCGGCCCTCGGCGCCGCCCACGTGGACCATCTTGGCGGCGTCCTCCTCCATGTGGATGCGCAGGATGCGGATGGGCACCGTGTAGGAACCGTCCTCGCGACGCTCGGGCATCTGCAGGTTGGACGCGTCATAGCTGGCCAGGTGGCCGGCGCGCTGGTTACCCTCGCGCATGGTCGACGTCATGGACGTGGACAGGCCCTCGGCGTTGGCCGAGCGCTCGCCAGGCTCTGGGCCTCGGCCTCACCAAACGCGCAATCGGGGCGCTCGGCGGCACCGCGACCGGTCACGTCCAGGTCCAGGTGACCGTACATGGCAAAGGCGACCGGACCCTGCGTGGTCTGGAAGTTCTTGGCCATGTCGGGATAGAAGTAGTGCTTGCGGTAGAACATCGAGTGGCGCTGAATCTCGCAGTTGGTGGCGAGACCGGCCTTGACGATGCTCTCGATGGCGCGATTGTTGGGCACCGGCAGGGCGCCGGGCAGGCCCAGACACACCGGGCACACGTTGGCGTTGGGCTCGTCATCGTGGCTAAGCTTGCAGTTGCAGAACATCTTGGTATCGAGTGCGGTGAGCTCGGTATGGACCTCCAGGCCGATCACGGCCTCCCAATCCTGCAGGACCTCGGAAAGCTCCTTCATTACAGCTCGCCTCCCTTCCCGGCAAAATCGGGCGCGACGGAAAGCGCGGGCGACCCGTGGCGGCATCGGCAAAGCCGCGCTCCAGGGCGCGGGCAAACGTGAGCAGCTGACGGTCCTTAAAGGCCGGACCAACCAGCTGGGCAGAAACGGGCAGCTGAGTATCCTCGCCCAGGCCCAGCGGCACCGAGATACCGCCGTTGCCGCAGATGTTGAGCGAGATGGTGTACAGGTCGGAAAGGTACATCTGCGTGGGGTCGCTGATCTCGCCAAACTTAAAGGCCGTGCGCGGCGAGGCAGGCATGAGGATGGTGTCCACCTTGGCATACGCGGCGTCGTAGTCCTGCGTGATGAGCGTGCGGGCCTTTTGCGCAGCGTAGTAGTACTTGTCGTACACGCCCGAGCTCAGCAGGTAGGCGCCGAGCATCTGACGACGCTTGGCCTCTGCACCAAAGCCGTGGGCGCGCGAAAGCGAGCTCTGGTCGGACAGTTGGCGCAGCTCCTCCTGATAGCCGTAGCGAATGCCGTCGAAGCGGGCCAGGTTTGAGAACGCCTCGGCCGGGCCGATGACGTAGTAGGCGGCGATGGCGGCATCCAGGTGCGGCAGGTCGACCTCGACCAGCTCGGCGCCCTGGTTCTGCAGCTCCTGGGCGGCGCGCTGAACAGCGGCCTTGACCTCGGGCGTCAGGCCTCGGCCTCCATAAACGCAGGGATAATGCCCACGCGCTTGCCCTCGATGCTGTCGTTGAGATGCTCGGTAAAGTCGACGGCGCAATCCTGGCTGGTGCAGTCGTACGGATCGTGACCCGCACCGGTAAGCGCGTTCATGGCCAGCGCGACATCCTCGACCGTGCGGCCAAATGGCCCCACCTGGTCGAGCGACGAGCCAAAGGCGACCACGCCGTAACGGCTCACGGCGCCATACGTGGGTTTAAATCCCACCACGCCGCACAGCGACGCCGGCTGGCGAATGGAGCCGCCGGTGTCCGAGCCCAGCGAGAGCGCGACCTCGCCCGCGGCGACGGCGGCAGCGGAGCCGCCCGAGGAGCCGCCGGGCACGCGCTCGGTATCCCAGGGGTTGTTGGTGCGGTGGAACGCCGAGCTCTCGGTAGAGCTACCAAAGGCAAACTCGTCCATGTTGGCCTTGCCCATGGGCAGGCAGCCGGCATCGAGCATGCGCTGGACGCAGGTAGCGGTGTAGACGCTCTGGTAGTTCTCGAGCATGCGGGAAGCGCAGGTGGTGCACGTGCCCACGAGGTTCATGTTGTCCTTAATGGCCAGCGGCACGCCCGCGAGCGGGGGCAGCGGCTTGCCTGCGGCACGGTCGGCATCCACGCGAGTAGCGGCCTCGAGCGCAAGCTCGGGCGCCACCTGCAGGAATGCCTGGACCCCGCCCTCGCGCGCCTCGATGGCGGCAAGAGAGGCCTGGGCCACCTCGGTAGCGGTAAAGTCGCCGGCGGCAACGCCCGCGGCAATCTGGGCGGCGGTAAGGGAATCGAAGCTCTGTGCCATTATTCGCTCTCCCCTCTCCCAAAATGGACGGCACGCGGAAGTAGCGGTCACGCGCGCTGCCGGCGTTTTCGAGCGCGACGTCGAGCGGCAGGTCGCGCTCGGGCTCGCGCAGGTCATCGCCCATCACGTTGGACAGGCTTCCGATGGGATGGAACGTGGGCTCCACGTCGGGCAAGTCATATTGCAAGACGGGCTCGAGCATCTGGACGGCGTCGTTCATGTAGGACGTCATCTGGGCGAGCTCGTCATCGGTCAGTGCGATCTTTGCGTACTCGGCGATGCCGCGCACGTCTTTCTCGCTGAGTGCCATAGGCGCTCCCTTCCGCATAACAGATAAACCGCTCTAGTATACAAGGCAACGCCACTTGGAGCAGGTGCTTTACCCAAATGCAGCGAAAACGTAACGAGGGCGTCGGTTGGCAGGCGGCGGGTTGGCGGTTCTGCATCGAAACCGCCCCGTCCATAGCGAAAGCCGCGCCGCCCACAACGAAAAACGTCTCGCCCACAACGAAAACCATCACAACATTCGACACTTTTCGTCAAAATCGCGATTTTCATCGAATGTTGTGATGGTTTGGAACCCCCCGACCACCACAAAGGTGCCTGCCCCCATTGTGGTGGTTCTGGAGAATGTCTTATGCCGAGCCTTGGCCTTGCGGCGCTTACGGACCGCGTGGATCACGATGTCCAGCAGCAACAGCACAATGGCCACGGCCACGATGAGCACGGCAAACTCGCGCTTGCCCCAGTGGCGGCCGGCCAGCGACTTTTGCTTGTCGACGTCCTTCTTGTTGTACTTGGTGCGCACGCAATGCACCAGCAGGCGATGGTCGTTCACGCCGTAGGGCGTGCAGGTGACGAGCGTCACCTTGTCGGCGCCGGGCTCGATGGTCAGCGACTCCATCTCCTCGGGCAGCACGACCTCGGAGTCAACCATCTTGTAGGCGAGCGTCTTGTTCATGGTGTGCAGCAGCACCAGGTCGCCGGGCTCCAGCGAGTGGATATCGTCGAACATGCTCAGGTTGCGCATACCCGAGTGCGCGGTGAGCACGCAATGCGTCGAGGTGCCGCCCACCGGCAGGCTCGTGCCCTCCAGGTGGCCGACGCCCGCCATAAGGACTTCTTCGCTCGTGCCGTGGTAGATGGGCATGCTCACGTCGATGGAGGGGATCTCGACCCAGCTCATCATGGGATCGCGGTCAAAGATGAGCTGCTGGGCGTAGGGCTCGATCTGGTCGGCGGGAAGCTCGGTGGCCTCGCCCGCCAGCTGCTCGTTAAAGGAGCGCGCCTGGAGCAGGATGCGCTCGCGCTCCTCGGCAGATAGCGCGTCCACGGTGCTGGACACCGTGCTGATCTGGTTGAACACGCCCGAGGCCTCGAGCCGGTCCAAGATCCACGGCCAGGTCATAAGGCCCACGCCAATAAGGATGATGACGATGGTGATGAGCCGGTCGGCCCAGCGCGGCAGTCGCTTGCGACGGCGCTTGGGCTTTGGTTGAGGTTTGGGCTGAGGGCTTGAGCCACCGTTGGCCGCGGCGTATTGCTCTTCATATGTTTGGCGCCCTGCACCATCACCGGTCACTCCTCTACAACTCAAGTTGTCTAAACAAATAATAGCCGATTAGCGAGCTCATGCGCCGGACAACGCAGCTAGGACCGAAACGCCGCCTACGGTTCGAATTCTTAGAGACCTTCTACAGCGCTTCTTGCCATGGATATTCCTTTCCAAACATGCGATCGACTTCGAGCTGAATTCGCTCATCGTCGATTGCCGCCAAAGATAGCGCAAGCGAAATGTCGTCGACACGGGAGGAGCCGGCAAACACGGGCGCATAGCGCCACACTTGGATCATCGCCGTTTCGTTATCCGGCAACTCCCCGTCTGCGACTTCGAGGTCGCTCAGTTGACGCCATGTACTTCTTAAGACGGCCTTTTGTTCCATGCCCGGTGCAGCGAGCATCGAACGCGCGGCGAGCGCCGTCTCCCCGGCGTCAGCAAGATAGTCGATCTGCGGCGCCTTCTTTGCAAAAAAGACCTTCGAGACAGGCGAGGAGAGCTCTGCCATGTGTTCGCTGAGCAGAAGATCAATGGCAACAGGGAACACGACGACACGTCGCTCGCAACGCTCGCGCCTCGCGAGCCCCCTGTCGACAAGCTCGGTTATGGCCTCACTCGCACGGCTTGCCGAGATCCCAAGCGCACGACAAAGGTCATAGGGACGATATGCTCCTGGGCTGCTCCCCAGATTGCGGCAGCCTGCGCGTTGGGTGACATCTTGATCGCGTGATTGCGAAACCGGGCACCGCCCCTCTCCGTGCAGGCTGCGCCCATAAATGGAAGAAAAAGCCTGTCTACCTGGGCAGACAAAGGGAATCCCTTGTGCGACCAATGCTTTGCGCTGACGCGCATCGGCACCAGGAAACGAAACGACAACAGGAATCTCCGCACGCAAGGCTAGCTGACTATAGACTCTCTTAGCCTCGGGAAGCCCGACGCAGTAGGCAAACTTGCAAGCAAAAACGAAAAACCGTTTGCGTCAACAGCGCGGACCTCAATCGCCCGCAGATGCAGCGGCAAGCGTGCGAATCCAGGCCAAGTTTTGGCCTTGGCGGAGAGGCCTAGTGCTTCTTGTAAGTAGATTAGCGCTTCGTTCATTTCCATCGTTTTCGTTCGATTCCAGTTTGTATTGGAATTATACATAATTTTCGGAATTAACGAGATTCCGTTCGTGCCTAAGCCCATATTTGAGTTTTCAGAATATCCCGGATCGGCTGGGCGATTCGGGATACAATGTCAATAGAAAACGACGCACCCCGCGTAAGTACTTTGGAGCGCGGGCGACCAGTTTCCGGTGTTGTTAAATGCCCGGGCCTCTAACCCCGGGCATTCTTATTTGCGCTTGCTGCGGCGCAAATGCCTTCTACCGTCCGCACCGCGCGTGCGCCTACGGACCTTAGGCTTATAGGACAAAATGTGTGTCCACGTTGGGGGCATCGGCGCAGGTCGATGCCCCTTTTTCAGCCGTTTAAATTCCGTGCCCACTTTTAACCGCTCGGACAGAATGTGTGTCCGGTTGCCTATCGTTCCCGCAGGTAGATAACCTTTTCCGGAACCGTTAAATACCCTTTTCGGAAGAGGTGCCCATGAAGGCCGTTTATTGCCCCTACTGCGGCGGTCGGACCAAGCGCAACGGCAGGACCTCATCGGGGTCCCAGCGGTGGAGGTGCACGGCCTGCGGCGCGTCGACGACGGTGAGGTACGACGACACGGCGACGAGGCTGGACGAGTTCCTCGGGCGGCTCCTCTCCAAGGACTCCCAGGCGGCGATGCCGGGCGGCGGACGGTCCTTCAGGCGCAGGACGGCCGAGTTCTGGGAGGTCTGGCCCATGCCCGTCCCCGACGGCGAGCTGCACCGCGTGCTCCACGTCGACGGGATCTGGGTCGCGCGCGACCTCGTCGTGCTCATATGCTGCAGCGGCGAGAGGGTGGTCTCCTGGTACATGGCGAGGTCGGAGAACTCGAGGCGTGGTCGGCCTCATGTCGCCGATCCCGGCGCCCGAGGTGGTCGTCACCGACGGCGGGAGCGGGTTCGCCAAGGCCGTGCGCGAGACCTGGCCGCGCACCAGGGTCCAGAGGTGCACCTTCCACGCCTTCTCGCAGGTCAAGCGCTACACGACGACGCGGCCGAAGCTCCAGGCGGGGCGCGAGCTCTACCTCACGCGCGCGACCTCATGGGCATCGAGACGCTCGCACCAGGCCGAGCTCTGGGTCGAGCGCTACCTCGACTGGTGCGGGTTCTGGGCCGACTTCCTGGAGGACAGGACCGTGGTGGACGGCAGGAGGGTCTACACCCACGAGAGGCTGAGGCGGCGCGCTCGTCGCTGTCGTCGCTGGTGTCGGCGGGGACGCTGTTCACCTACCTCGACCCCGCCCTGGCCAAGCCGGCCCGCTGCCGTCGACCAACAACATGATCGAGGGAGGGGTGAACTCGCAGCTGAGGGCGTCCTGCGCAACCACCGGGGGCTGACGTCGGTCAAGCGCGTGAGGCGGTATTCTGGTGGTGCCACGCGCACTCGGGGGACGCGAGGACGCGCGCGAGAAGCTCGCCACGATGCCGACCGACGCGGACATCGACTTCCTGTTCAGCGTCTACTCCGCCTCGCCGTCGCGTGACGACGGAGGGCCGGAGTGGGGCGACAGGGCAGTGTGGGAGGACCTCCACCACAGGGACCCGTACCCGTTCTGGCTGGATTAATGGATGGAAACGGGTGTTCTATCGGGACACACATTTTGTCCTATAAGCCGGACCTTAAACCGAACCTCATACGAGTCAAGAAACGCGATGACGAACGTACTCGCATCGGACGATGGAGGCTGGCTGCGTTATCCCAAAAACAGGGGCAGACTCCAGTGCGGAGTCTGCCCCGAAAAGAGAGTGGCAAAGCAAGAACGTGGATGGACGAGAAAAGTGTCCGCAAGTCTCATGGCCATCACATCCCACCTGCCAAAGGGATGGGTGAGCGAGCGTTACTCCTGCTCGGACTCCTCGGCCTGCTTACGGCTGCGGATGAGGTGCGCCACGCCGATGCACAGCACCGCGCCACCAGCGATCCAAGTGAAGGTCACGCCGTTGAGACCGGTCAGCGGGAGGCCAGAGCCCTTCTCGTTCTTGACGGTAAGGGTGATGGTGCCGCCGTCGGCTGACGGGGTAACCATGGTGGGATTATTGCTCCCCGCGGTTACCTTCAGCGTATTCGGGTCGGTGTTATCATCGAGCCTCTCGCCCTCGAGCTTTTTAAGGCCATTGGCTTCAATGGTGAAGTTAAAGTCTTTCAGCGTGTTGTAGCCGGGGTTACTGCCCTCGACCTCGTGCACCGTGTAGGTGCCGGCATCGAGACCCGCTACGCTGATCTCGCCATTTTTATTAGTCGTGAACTCATAAGCATCAGCGCCGAGATTGCCTTTCTCTTGGACAAACTTGCCATTGGAGGACGCGTCGTCAGGAGTCGTGGCTTGAATGGTGAACCTTACGCCCTCAAGCTTCTTGGCCGTCTCCACAGAGTCAACCTTGACGAGTTTGAGCGCGTAGGTGTAGTCGCGGACGGTATCGGGCACAGACTCACCCGTTCCTTCGCCCATGGGGATTGTTGGAATAAATGAGTTTTACGGCGTTGTCGTTACCCGTGTCGCCGACAGTAACGTTCGTAGCCTTCATGGGATCAAGCATAGCGGTGTAAGTGACGACGACATTGGAGCTACCGTCGAGCGCCGCGTTAGCTTGTTTCGCAGCAGTCTTGAGGTCGGCAAACTTTACGGTCAACGTGTTAGTTACCTTATCAATCGAAACATCGTAACCGGTCTTGGCGCCAGGAGTCGTGTTGGGTGAAAGGATCTTTTCACCGATTTTAACGATGACGCTGCTATCATCTGCCGTCAGACCGTCAGAAAGCTTATCGCTGAACTCATAATGGTAAGTATCGAACGTTGCGATATTGCTGGCAACGGTGCCAGTCAGCTTATATTCAACTTTCTGGCCCATCTGCGAGTCGGCCTTGTCGGCCCAATCACTGCCGTCATCGTTTTTGATCTTCTTCACGACCGTGGGGACGCTCTTCTTGGGGGCTACCTTAACGTCAGAGCCACCGACAATGGTGAAAATCGGCGAAGTGTACACGTCAGTATTGCCGGTCTTACTGGGCGCATCGGTCACGAAAAGCCAGTAGCCTTGGTCCAGACTCTCAAAGTTACCCTTGCTGGAATTGCTTGGCTGTGTCCAAGTAAGCGTCTTGTCCCCCTCCAAGGCCTCGGCAATCAAGTCCAGAACCGTGCCATTATCAACCGCCGTAGTCTCTCCATAATTAGAGCTCTGAGTCGTGCTGATGAACTCCGCCCACGTCTGGGCGTCTTCATTTACGTTAGGTACTCCAGGAACGTCTTTGAGCGCAGTCGTAACGAGGGTTTTCACATTACCCGGAGCCCACTGAATATCGGAAAGTGTCTTATCACCTGACCAGGTATTTCCATCCTTATTCTGCGTGATCTTCGCGGTAAAGATCTGGATGCCCTTAAAAGATGTGTCGGCATATTCAGCGATAGGGTCAGTGATAAACACCTTGCCATCCTCCGTAGCCACCGTTGGCTTGCCCTCAGCAAACGCCATGGTCACCGGGGCCATTACGCCGCCGTGAGGCCGGCGGTTACTGCCAGCGTGCGATGTTCTTGCTCATGCTCATCTTCTTTTCCTCTGCTTTCTGCTCGAATTCCATTTGATCTAAATCTGTCTGTCTGTGTCTTAGCATCTGCTTCGCTATGTCTCGCCCCGCTCTCTGTGGGGCTGCCAGCTACTCTTTATGGCTGCCACCTCCCCGCTTGACCAGGAGCGCGACCACGATGAGCGCGGCTGCGGCGGCCGCTGCGGCGGCCGCGGCGTACATTGCCATATCGCCAGTCGAGGGCATAAAGCCTCCGGTGGTAATGCTAGGGGGTGTGCCGGTGGGCGTGTTAATGAGCGACGCCTCCAGGCTGCCCGTCGACCCGTCCGCGCTGTCGGCGCGCAGGGGCGACTCGGCCGTGATGGTGAGCTTGGGCTTGGCGGCGGCCACCTGGTCGACGTCCAGGCCCTCGGCCTTGACCGTCACGGAGCGCGTGCCCTCGAAGGCAGTGTAGCCCTTGGGCGCCTTGATCTCGCGGACCTCCAGCTTGCCCGAGTCCACGCCCGAGACGGTAACGCGGCCGTCCTCGCCCGTAGTGACGGTGGCCTTGCCCTCCGCATCCCACGTGCCGTCGGCCGCCAGCGTGCGACCGCGGTCGTCGGCGATGCTCAGGACCGCCCCGGCAAGCGGCTTGTCGCCGTCGCTGCCGCGCTTGGTGAGCGCGAGATCCCAGGTGTAGGCGCACGCGTCGTCGCTCGGGCGTGCGGGTGAAGCCGGCATCGCCGGACTGGTCGGCAAAGGGAGAGCTCGGGTAGCGCAGGTAGACCTCGTTGGGGTTGCCCTTCGCGATGCCGTGGCTGCACGCGCTGTTGAGCGGCGCGTGTACACGGCGACCACGCGGGCGCCGCGGTGAAGGCGTCGGCCCCGCCGAGCGCGGCGATCAGGTCGCCGGTGCGCACGGTGAAGGTCTTACCGTCGGCCGCTACCTTGGTGGCGCACTGGGCCGTGATGTCGGTCCAGCCCTTCGCGGGCTCGGTGACGGCGCGGCCGTCCTTGCCGGCCGAGACGGCGTCGATGCCGCCGTCCGCGCCCGCCGCCACGTACACGCGCATGCTCGCGGCCACCTTGGAGGGGTCGAGCCCCGCGCTCATGGTGTCGACGAACCGCACCGTATAGGTGTCGTAGGCCGTTAGCCCTGCCGGAACCGTGGCCGAGAGGCGCCAGTACAGGTCGTCGGCGACCGTGGCGTCGGCGGCCTTCTGCCAGGCGGCGGTGCTGTCCTCCAGCACATGCTTGGCAACCTTGGGCGTCGCCGCCTTGGGCTTGACGGTGACGGCGCTGCCGCCCACCAGCGCCATGATCGGCGCGGTGCCGGCCTCGTCCTGGGAAATGGTGGCGTCGTCCGCGACGATGAGCCAGTAGCCACAGGGCAGCTCGGCCGCCGTGCCCGCGTTAAGGGCCACGGGCACGGTGACAGAGCTCTGGAGGGAACGAGCGAGCTGTGCGCTCAGCGCGCCCGTAAGGTGGGAATCGGTGTTGAGCCACTCGGCAGCTTCCTGCGCGGTGGTCTGGGAATTGGGCATGCCGGCGCTGTGCAGCACGGGCAGCGCGGCGTCGCGCACGGCGTCGCTTGCCCAGGCAAGCTCGGTGGCGATCTTGGCGTCGCTGTCGCCGTCGACGACGTTGGCGCTAAAGATCTGGTAGGCGTCGTAGCTGCGCGCCACGGTGCCGCTCACCGTGATGGAACCGGTCGAGGTCGGCGCAGCCTGCGCGGAAGCGGGGAACACAACCGCGCAGGTGCCGATCAGGAGGGCAAGCAGCGCAAACAAGATCGGGAAGGAGCAAACTTTCTTATTCACGACGCTTACCTCCCTTCGCATTCGCCTTGCGACGAATGTGCATCCAGGCCGCAGCAGCGCAAAGCACCGCCGCGCCGGCAAGGTACGTCAGAGTGACGCCCGACATACCAGAAAGGGGCAAAGAGGTGGAGTAGGTGTTGGTGAAGGTGGGAAGGCTTTGGCCAGCGCCGGTGTCCTCGCCGTACTGCTTCGGTATCCGCTTATTCTCAGGAATTTCATTGCCTTCGGCATCGATTAATCTGGTGTAGGTCACATTGGTTGTGATTCCAGCATCGTCATCCTTTGCGACAACCGTAAGCTCATAGACCGACTGATCAAACTTGTAATGCGGATAGGTCGATCTTTCGTTCTTCTCGCGCACGTAGTACTTGAAGGTCTTGGAAGGGCCGCCCGTGGAGTCGCCCGGGTCGGGACTATTCCTGATATCTGACAGCGAGTACGTGAGTTCAATCTCATTACCATTGCCATCCAAGAATGAATGCGTCTGCTTATTTTCATTACCAGAGGTCACGGCAGTACCGATGATGTCTCCAAATTTGCTGTCTTTCGCAAGCTGAAGTGTAAACTCCTTCATCTCGCCACCCTCAACGACCTTAGTCGCCTTAGGAGCCCAGGAAACACTAGGGGTGTACTTGTTGGTGAATGTACTTCCCCCACCGGAGTCGGCAATCGAATAATAGCCATCATCATCTAGTCGCACATAGTCCTGAGAGTTAGCTGAACCCCCAGGATTCTTAGTCACGGACACATTATCAATCGTGTAGTTATAGACGTTAAGATCTTTAGTCGAATTCGAATTATTCTTTATCGGAACAGACATAAGTAAAGTCTTGTTGTATTCGACTGTCACGTTAATCTCGTATACAGCATGATCGTAATCAACACCAGGAATATTGCCCGCATCTTCGACCAAGTAGTATGAGTATCTAATTTTGCCAGTATCACTCGCTAAGGGCTGCTTGCTAAGTTCATTGCTAAGGTCATTGCTAAGGTCAAAGGTGATGTTGCCGTCAGCGTTATTCGGGGCAGATTTAACCTGCCTGCAGCCACCACTGTTGAATGTTTCGCCATCCCAAGAGGGCGTCGACGCGCCATCCGAATCCTTACGGTAGACGGAGAAGGAGAAGGGGAACTGGTTTGTGTCGAGCGTCATATTTTCGTTGGTCTTCTTATTTTTCAGCGCCTTGGTTGCCTTCAACTTAAGGCTCGGATAGACGTACGCATCCGCAGGCACGCCTAGGTACAAGTCGCCATTCGACATGATGCCGCCACCATGGTCCCAGGAATAGTTGCCCGTGATGAAAGTTGTCGCTTCATTCTGCGCTTGATTCCGCGCATTAATCGCCGCCTCATCCTTGGCCATAACACCCGACATAACACCCGAGGTCAGGCCGATGCTATTTTTTAGGCTCTGTTAGACCAAGATTGACATAAAAACGATGTCACCGCGAGGCGGTACCCTTCAATTACGTCGAAGGAGCGCCCATGGATGCAGACGACCTGGTCATCACCCTCAAGAAGAGCCTGGCGAAGCTCAGCAGGACCGAGCGCCGTAAAGCCGTCGAGTTGGTCGGGGACGTCGTCCGCGCCGCCAT
>ENA-OPYV01000107-OPYV01000107.1-human-gut-metagenome-genome-assembly--contig:-NODE-107-length-25609-cov-2.291029_pt1 | contig 25609 bp, 37 predicted proteins | sample MGYA00242474_ERZ504485 | MGnify/ENA primary metagenome ERZ504485 (study PRJEB26092, sample SAMD00036263) | human gut metagenome | host: Homo sapiens | study: EMG produced TPA metagenomics assembly of...
AGGTGTTGTAACCGATTTGCCTCCCTTGCATAGGGAGGTGGCTGCGAGCTTGCGAGCAGACGGAGGGATTGGACGGCGGGAGCAAGCCCCCGCCCCTACGGCAAGTAAAACAAAAAACTGCCCCTTGATTTTCAAGGGGCGCTGTTATTATACATTCACTTTTCCGTGCCCAGCAGGGCGGTGTATTCCCGTGGGGTCATGCCAAACCGGCGCTTAAATAACGCAATAAAGTGGGACTGGGAGGAGAAACCCAGGCTGTAACACACCTGCTCGGCGGTGCAGCCCTCCCACAGCAGGGTCTTGGCCAGCTCCAGCTTTTGGGTGGTCATATAGGTGCTCAGGTTTACGCCCAATTCGCATTTAAACAGGTGGGAGAGATAGTCCGGCGACAGGCCGCAGTGGGCGGCCACGGCAGCCACCGTCAGCTTGCGGTCCGGGTTTTTGTTGATATAGGCAATGCAGCGGCGCACATGGGGTGAATAGGTCAGGTCCTTTTGCGCCCGGCTGACCATATTGGTCAGTTCAATGGCGCCGTCTACAATGGCGGCGTGCACGGTGCGCTTGGTGCTGGCCGCGTCAATGCGGCGAATAAAACGTCCGAATACGCATAGGCGTTGCTTTCGCCCAGACCCCCTTGAATGGCGTAGCGGGTGGCCAGGGTGATAAAGCTGACAGCCATATATTTTTGCTGCTGCAAGTCGTTCTCCGACATTTGGCCTACGGTAATATTTTGTATGCCGATCTGCCCCAGTTCGTAGATCAGCTTTTTCAGATCACCCCGTTGCAGGCAGGAGAACAGGCGCACCTCGTCCCGGTATGGGGTATGGTGCAGTCGCTCCAGCGCGTGGTGTCCGGTTTCTTCCTTGATGCTTTTCGGGATCACCCGAATACTCATTAAAGACGCACTATCCATTTGAATTCCCCCTAAGTGCAGTATAGCCGACCGGAGACTGTCCGTCAACCGGGGCGAGGCAAGTCAATGGGGATTTGTTGTATTTTCTCGGCTTTTTGGTAGACAAATTGGGGAGGTATGCTATGATAGCGTTGGAAAGGAGTGACCGAAGTATGAAAAGTAAGACCAAGACCCTGCCTACCGATGCGGTGCTGCGGGATATGCTGAAACAAGCCGGACTGGACAGCGCAGGGGTGCAATTTCGGCTGCTGGGAGACGGTATGTTCAACGCTGTTTTTGCAGCGGAGACAAACCCGCCGGTGGTGATGAAGATTGCGCCCCGACCCAGGTGCCGGTGATGACCTATGAGCGGGATATGCTGGCCACCGAGCTGTACTGGTACGATCAGATCCGGCAGCACACGGAGATTACCGTGCCGGATATTCTGTATAGTGACCCGGCGGGCAACCTGTGCGGCGCGCCCTGGGTGGTGATGGAGCGACTGCCCGGGGTGCACCGAGACAAGTGCCCGCTGCCAAGTGCGGAGAAACACCGGCGCACGGCGGAGATGGTGGCGCAGATCCATAATGTGTCCGGCACCGGCTACGGTTATGTGCAAAATGGGCTGTATGAGAACTGGGCGGACGCTTACATTTCCATGATCGAGAACCTGCTGGCAGACGCCCGGCGTATGGGCAAGACCAGCCGCCGAGGGCAGCGCCTGCTGGCGTATGCCCGGCAGTATCGGGCGGTGCTGGCGGCGGCACCTTGCGTGATGGTGAATTTTGATCTGTGGAGCAGCAATATCCTGTGCCATACGGTGGACGGACAAACCCGTTTTGCCTGGATCGACCCGGAGCGCAGCCTGTGGGGCGACCCGGTGCTGGACTTTTTGCCGCTGGAGTCCTTTACCGCGCCGCTGGACAAAAAGACTTTGTCCTTGGCAACCCACAATGCCCTTTGCCGGGTACCGGTGCAAGTCAACCGAGAGACCCGGCTGCGCTACGCCTTTGCCCAGGGGCTGCTGGCGCTGATCCAGGAAGTGGAAAAATACTATCGCTTTACGCCCTTGAGTCAGGGCTGGGCGGTGGATGTGACCGGGGCGGCTGCCGGCTACGCTGCTGCCTTTGCCACTTTGCGCCGTGGGTAAGGGCGGGCGCCAAAAGGCGCAGGACAAGGCGCAGGCGCTGACCACTGCGCCGGTGACCGGCCGTCTGCTGCGGCACCTGCCGTACACGCTGGCGGCACTGCTCTTTAGTGCCTTTTATAATGTGGCAGACACGTTGTTTGTCAGCCACGGGGTAGGCGATCTGGCGGCTGCGGGAATCAGCGTGGTCTTTCCCCTGACGGTTTTGCAGGGCGCTATTGCCCAAATGGTTGGCGCCGGTGCCGGGGCGCTGGTGTCGCCCTGTTTGGGGCAAAAGGACTACCGGGCGGCGGGCCGGGTCACAAAAAGCGCCATGGCGTTCTTTTACACCACAGCGCTGGGGATTACCTGCATTTGCTTGTTGTTTCGCACGCCGCTGCTGCGGCTGTTCGGTGCCACGGCAGAGATCTTGCCTTATGCCCGCACCTATTTTACCATTTTGGCAGCGGGCAATGTGTTCTCCACCGGTTTTTCATCTATTATGCGGGCGGAGGGGCGTATGGATTACAGCCTTTGGATCTGGCTGTTGCCTACCGGGGTGAACTTGCTGCTGGATTGGTTGCTGATCTATCGGCTGCACCTGGGTATTGCCGGTGCGGCTTGGGCCACGGTGATCGCCCAAGCGGCGAGCTTTTGTATGAGCGTATTGTTTTTCACCCGGTTTTCCTGCCAGCAATTCCGCGGCGTGCGGGCGGATTGCGCCACAGTATGGCGGATCTTGACTCTGGGACTGCCCACCTTGGTGCAAATGGGCAGTCTGTCTGTTGTGCTGGTGGTGATGAACGGTTTGTTTAGCCCCTCGGGCAGGTACGGGTGGGTGTGGCGGCCTTTGGCTATGTGAGCCGGTTGGCGGAATTTGCCTTGGCGCCGTTCTCCGCCCTTTGTTTGGCAGCAGCGCCTATCATCGGCAGCAGCTACGGTGCCGGACTGTATAGCCGGGTACGCCAAACGGTGGTGCGCACGGTGCAGCTGGGGCTGGTGTATGCGGTGGCGGCTGTGGCTGTGTGTTATGCTTTGAGCGGAGCGCTGCTGGGTATTTTACCCGCGATCCGGCGATCGTGCAATTTGGCACCCACTGCTTGCGGCGGTTGGCACCGGCTCTTTTATTCTTGCCGCCGGTGTTGACAGTGAGTGCCTATTTTCAGTCGGTAAACCGAGCCAAATCGGCGCTGGTTACCGCCGGTGCGCTGCCGTTGTGCCTGTGCGTGGGTGCGTGCCTGGCGGCACCCCTGGGCACCGGGGCTGTTTGGTGGGCCGTGCCCATTGCTGCCGCCGTTTGCGCCGTATTTTGCGGGGCGCTTTATGCCCGGCAGGCAGGGAAAAGGAAGCGTCGGGCTTTATAGGTGGTGTGATGTTGTTTGTGATTTTCGATAAGGGTGGCAGATTGCCGCCCCTACTTATTTATTGGAACAAGCCAAACAAAAAAGCGCGCCCCTTGCAACAAGGGGCGCCAAAGGGTTTGAATTATTCTTTTTCTTTCTGTTCTTCCCCGGGGCAAAAATGTCCACTCGGGCAGGGGTGAAAAATCCAGCCAGCGGGTATCCCGGTAGACCCGGCAAAAGGCGTGGGGCACATTGCCGGGTACCTGCACAATGTCGCCGGCGTGCATACGGCGCACTTCGTCGCCCACCTGCATATCAATCTCGCCCTCCAGTAGGTAATCCACCTGGGTGTGGGGATGACTGTGGGGCGGCTGGGCAGTGCCGGCCTTGCACTCCATTAAGACGAACATATAGTCTTTGTCGCTGCACAGCAGCTTGCGCCGGGCGGTGGGCATCAGCTGCTCCCAGGGCAGATCCTGGTACGGGTTCAGTTGCATAGGAATATCCCCTTTTCGTTAGGATAACTTCACTATACACCCGGGCAGGCATTTATGCAAGAAAAAAGGTGTTGACTTTAACGCTTTTATGTGCTAAACTAAAATCATCATAAATTTACCGAGAAAAGGGGTTATTACAATGAATAAGGTTGTGAAGAAGATCGCTGCCGTGGCGCTGTCCGGGCTGCTGGTGGCTTCTGTATTTGCCGGTTGTTCCGGCGGCAGTGCCAAGGACACTTATACCGTAGGTATCTGCCAGGCCATGCAGCATCCGGCACTGGACAAGCTACCGAGGGCTTTAAGAAGGCGCTGACGGACAAGTTGGGCGACAAGGTGACTTTCAAAGAGCAGACGCCGCCGGCGATTCCACCCTGTGCTCCACCATTGTTAACCAGTATGTGTCTCAGAATGTGGACCTGATCATGGCCAACGCTACGGACGCACTGGTGGCTGCCCGCACGGCAACCAACACCATTCCGATTGTGGGTACCTCCGTTACCAGCTACGGTGTGGCTCTGGGTCTGAAGGACGAGACTGCCACCAAGACCGGGATCAATGTGACCGGTACCGCTGACCTGGCACCGCTGGATAAGCAGGCCGCCATGGTTAAAGAGTGGGTGCCGGATGCCAAGAAAGTGGGCATTCTGTACTGCTCTGCGGAGAAAAACTCCAAGTACCAGGCCACTGTTGTGGGCGCAAAGCTGAAGGAAATGGGTCTGGAAGTGAAGGAATACACCGCTGCGGACTCCAATGAGATCGCATCCGTAACTAAGCTGGCTTGCCAGAACAGCGATGTGCTGTATGTTCCCACAGACAACACTATGGCCTCCAGCGCTAAGACCATTGACAACATTGCACAGCCTGCCGGCGTACCCATTATTGCCGGTGAGGAGGGCATTTGCTCCGGTTGCGGTGTAGCCACTCTGTCCATCAGCTATTACGACATCGGCTACAAGGCCGGCGAAATGGCTTATGACATTCTGGTTAACGGCAAAGACCCGGCAACCATGGACATTGAGTTCGTGTCGGAAGACAAGTTGACCAAGGAATATGACGCCGCCCGCTGCAAGGCACTGGGCCTGAAGGTGGTAGACGGCTACAAGGCGATCGAAAGTTAAACATTGCCACGATGCCGGGCAGCAGAAATGCTGCCCGGTTTTTGTGTGGCTGATTAGGCGTGTGGTTCGGTGGTGGAGAGATTGGCGTCCTTTATATTGGCGTCCTCTACTTGATTTTTTACGGCGGATTTGGTAAGATAGGATTACGCTTTGCGAATTTAGCACTTTAAATTGAAGGAGATTGTGCAATGAGCGGATTTTTAGCTTCTTTGCCCGGTGCTTGTGCCCAGGGTATCATCTGGGGTATCATGGCAGTGGGCGTGTATTTGACCTTTAAGGTTCTTGATTTGGCCGACTTGACGGTGGACGGCAGCTTTGGCACCGGCGGCGCGTGCTGGTGGTGTGTACCATTGCAGGGATGAACATTTGGCTGGCCATGCTGCTGGCGTTCTTGGCCGGGTGTATTGCCGGACTGGTTACCGGTATTTTGCATACCAAGTTTGGCATACCGGCGATCTTGGCAGGTATTTTGACCCAGCTGGCGCTGTATTCCGTAAACCTGCGGATTATGAGCGGTCGTGCCAATGTGGCGCTGAATATTGATGAATACGGGATCTTGGTATCCCTGCGGTATATTCCCAAATCCATTCTCGTCGGCGGTGCTTTTGCGCTGGTGATCATTGGGTTGCTGTACTGGTTCTTTGGCACGGAGCTGGGCGCGGCGTGCGCGCCACCGGGTGCAATGAGGCCATGGCCCGCGCAACGGCATCAACACCGGGTTCAACAAGGTGCTGGGACTGGTGCTCTCCAACGGCATTGTGGCAATGTCCGGCGGTCTGCTGGCCCAGTATCAGGGCTTTGCGGACATTAACATGGGCCGCGGCGCTATCGTTATCGGCCTGGCGGCGGTGATCATCGGCGATGTGATCTTTGGCAAGCTGTTCAAAAACTTCGCTCTGCGCCTGCTGGCAGCGGTGCTGGGTGGCGTGATCTACTATATTGTCATTCAATTGGTGCTGCAAATGGGCCTGAACGCCAACGACCTGAAGCTGTTCTCCGCTTTGGTGGTGGCGCTGTTCCTGGGCGTGCCGTACTGGAAAGGGCAGTTGGGCGCCAAGCATGTAAAGACGAATAAGGGGGGCAAGGACAATGCTTAAATCACAGGTGTACCAAAGACATTTAACCCCGGCACCATCAATGAGAAAAAGGCCCTTTGCGGCATTGATCTGACCTTGAACGAGGGCGATTTTGTAACGGTGATCGGCGGCAACGGCGCCGGTAAATCCACGATGCTGAATATGATCGCCGGTGTGTACCCGGTGGACTGCGGTTCCATTGTGATCGACGGCCAGGATGTGACCAAGCTGCCGGAATACAAGCGCGCCAAGTTCATCGGCCGTGTGTTCCAGGACCCCATGACCGGCACTGCTGCGGATATGCAGATCGCCGAGAATTTGGCCATCGCCGCTCGCCGTGGCAAGGGGCGAACCCTGCGTTCCGGCGTTAGTAAAAAAAGAAAAAGGTTCAGTATGCGGAGATGCTCAAGGAGCTGGATCTGGGGCTGGATACTCGCCTGACCTCCAAGGTGGGTCTGCTCAGCGGTGGTCAGCGTCAGGCGGTGACCCTGTTGATGGCCACTTTGAAGAAGCCCAAGGTACTGCTGCTGGATGAGCACACCGCTGCGCTGGACCCTAAGACCGCCAAGAAGGTGCTGGATCTGACGGAGAAGATCGTGGCCCGGGATCACCTGACCACCATTATGATTACCCACAATATGAAGGATGCCATTGCCATCGGCAACCGGTTGATTATGATGAATGAGGGCAAGATCATCTATGATGTAAGCGGTGAGGAGAAGAAGAAACTGACCACCAAGGATCTGCTGGATAAGTTTAAGGTTACCTCCGGCGAAGAGTTTGACAACGACCGAGTGCTGCTCTCTACCGAGGCGGGGGAGTAAGTCCATAAAGCAAAACAAAAGACGGAACCATGTAGAGTGGTTCCGTCTTTTTTGCGTTTTTACAGGGTGACACCCGGCGGCGATTGTCTATATTCGGTTCTCGTTGCCCGGCACACAGTCTTACTATACCACGCGCATACCGGCCAGACTTCAGAAAAACCGCCCGGTTTATTAGAAATACTGCTGTTTGCGCCCCACCGACGGTAAAATAAAAAGCAGCCCGGTGGACTGCTTTTTATTTATGGAATTTTGGTAATCGGTTCCTAAAGCAATGGGTCCAGGCGGGCAAATAGCCGCTTTTGACGGCCACTTTTTGAGAGCTTATATTGGCAATATCCGTGGTGTAATAGGGCACCACACCTCGAGCCAAAGTCTCTATGGTCAGCATATTCACCAGCTTTACCCCGATGCCGTTGCCGCGATAGGCAGGGCGCACATCCACGCCAATTTGCCACATTGTCTGGCTATCTGCACTGGCACAAGCAATGCCGACGATTTGCTCTTGGTCATAGGCTACGGCGGCCAGCACTTCTGGTCGCGCGCTGTTGCGGTCATACTGCAATGCGTTTGAAAAGCCCTTGTTTTTATACAAACCGTGCAGGTCTTTATCCAGCAGAACAAAGGAACAGGCGGCATTTTCCATAGGCTTTATGTGCTCTATATCCGGAAGATAGTAGGGATTTGCGCCGTAGACCAGCTTGTCGGTGAGAATTTCGTAGCTGCTTTTGTTCCTGAATTTTTGCTTTACATAGGGCATAACACTTTTAGATGCGTTGACCACGGTGCTTTTGCCCATGGTGATCACCTCCAGACGCGGGGTGACAAATGGCATTTCCCGCCGGCCTCGCTGCATTTTTGCTTCTGTAAAAAGAATGCCGCTTCTTGTAAAATCCTCCGGTTGGCAATTATAGTCCAGCGCCAGTTGGCGATACACAGTGGTCATCATTTCCTGTTTTGTCATTTCAAAATATCCGTCCACCCGTCCGGGTTTTTGCGCTGGATGTATTCCTGTATGTCCTCGTTGGTGAAAACATCCAGCATTTTGTCAAAGCTGGGCGCCAGGCGCATGGAGCGCAGCGCGTCTAATTCGGCCCAAAACACTTTGCCTTCGTTAGAATCATGCAGCGTGCCGGTGTAGCGGTCGGTTTTGAACAGCAGGATAATGTAGCGCCGGCCGTGACCTGCTTCCCACCATTTGATCCCGCACAGTTTGGGGGACTGAATATCCAGCCCGGTCTCTTCTTTCACTTCGCGAATAACGGAATCCACAAAGGACTCGTCTTTCTCCACATGCCCACCGGGAAAGGTGATCCCGCCCCAGCTTTTGCCGACCTTGTCCTGTACCACCACACGCCCGGCACTGTCATAGATCATGCACATGTTGGTCAGTTCCGCTTTTTCGTATTTGCTCATAAATTTGCTCCCTGGATTGTATCTGATATGGTAAGTATTGCGATTTGTTTTTCTAATTCGTTTATTAACTGTTCATCTGTTGCTTGCTCGAAAGGAATAGATGGTTGACTTGTGCATTCTATCCATTGCGCCACAGCAACTTGTTCATTTGTAGCACGCAATTCAATGATTTTATTTATGGTGTTGGCTCGGTCTATTTTGCCGTATGTGCGGTAATCGTAAATGATCTGCTGTCGCTCTGCAATATCTTTCGCATTAGAGAATTTGTCTACGGTATCTTTTATATTCGCCATTTTGTCCAATTCTTTCTTTGATTATTTACAGGTGTTTATGCTGACTACATTATACTGTATCGCATACAGATTGTCTATAACGATTTATCAGTGGCGGCAAAAACGATGCAGGGGAAAAGTTGCTTGCCAACAGATATTTCCTATGATACAATATAATTGAGGAAATTTAATTAAGAATTAAGTGGTGATGATGTATGAAAAAGAGGACTCTCAAGCAAGAAATAAGGATCTTATGCTTTATATTGGCTTTTGTTGCCTTGACTTTTTTATATTCCCAAATTCCATGTATGCACATAGTTTGGATCGACAGTATTGTTTTTTCATCAAATAGCCCGGATTTATTGCTTGACTTGTTTACGGTGCAAGCAACCGTTGCTGCATTAAGCATATCCATCATTGCGATCATCACAGGCTTTCAAACAGAGACATATTACGGAGTTGGCCTAACCAACTATATTACTACACTAAAGCCGATCCTCTTTAAACATAAGAATTTAATGATTGCTGATCTGATTATGATATTTGCTAATTATATTGCAGTGTCACTTCAATGCTATTACTTATCGGTGGATATATTTGCTGTCAGCATTTTGATTTCGATTATATTGGTTAAGGATACGGCATTTGTTTTTAAAAAAGGCACGGACATTAAGCAGGAGATACGAGAGTATGTTCTTCACAATTATTCTGTGAGCTATATAACGGATTTGATAGATAATATAAGTAAACAAATGTATGCAGACAATCTTCTGCCACTTGAAGATGGTTTTGAACTATTGAAAGAAATATATAAAAGATGCTGTGCAAAATCAAAACGAAGAGGTCATTGACCTGATCTGTAAATCTCTATCGGTATTGTTTAGTGAAAAATATGGAAATACTGCAAAGGAAAAAGTGTTTTTATTGTTATGGACAATTAATGAAGTTTACGCGATTTCAAACGAACCGCAGACAATACGGCATATCGAAATATGGGATCGTATTTATGTTGATTTTGCGATTTCCTGCATACAATCACACCGACACAGATGCGCAGAAATAGAATGTTTGACTATTATGCATTTGGTATAAATTTAATGAAAATAAGAGCTACCGGTATTCGAATGGCAGGTACATTTCCCAAAATAGTATGCTTGCAGAATTCTACTATGTTTATATTTACACTATTGTGGTTGCGCCCAATCAGGTGAGTGAGGAAGGCCAATCGGCGGAGGAGATGATCAGGAGTATTTACTTTTGGTATTCATCTTACATTAGCGCGGATACAGATGAACAAAAGGAAGATGCGATAAAAGGATATGGCTTTTTCTTAAAGCAGCTGGTGGATAATCAGGATGAGCGAAATATTCGTAAACTGTACCTAAATCACGCTATTATGCATTTTCACAATAATAAGGAAGGGACAGTATTTGTTGCGCTTTTGTATATGCATATTATTTGGCGTTCTGTGAAGTGCTTGTGGAGGGCCAAAGTATTCAAAGGTTTGCACAGGACTTGATAAAGTCCATGCAAGGATTAGTCCATAAAGCGATTTATGCTTTGAACATCAAGGATATTCTGAAAGAGAACGGTAAGATTCTGCGCAATCTGTTGAACTCATGGGAAAAATTCAACACGGATGAATTAAAAGAAATAGTTATGGAGCGGGTGCTTGTAGATGTTTTGCTATACATTTCAGTGGAAAAGTATTTTAGTGAGGACGATCTATACGATTGTCTAAAATACATAACTTCTGGGGATATGGAATATACCAGTTTAAAGTATTTTGCAAATGGGGACGATGACTTTGTTGCTAACTTTATGGTGTTTCAACAACGAGCATTAGGGTTCACAGAACAGAGCGATATGCAGCGGAAGGTAGACACGCTTCGATCTGCGTTGCAAAAAGGGGTAAAGGCTAAGCAGGTAGAAGTGGCAGAGCATTATCCTTTGACGCAAAAAGTGACAAAAGAATTCGTGGAACGAATTAAAACTCGATTAAACGAAGCGATGAACGAAATTATTCCCTTTTCGTTTAATGAGAATTGTCAAGCTAACAAAAGTGAAAAAAAATAGCATTGGATTATTGTCAGGTGGATCAGGATTGCGTGGGGAGTAATTATTTGCTTGATGATGTATGCCGTTTGGCTTCTTGTAGACTGTTTGATAGACTCGAGACATGTCTTGGAGAACATGTTGAGATCCTTAAATTAAAAAACACAGATAGAACGAAGCAAGAACAGTTTATTGAAAAGTCGACGCCGTATATTCCAAATGTGTTTATTGGCAACAAGCATACATTTTGGGAAGAAAATGACCAATTTATGCTGCAAAACTATATTGATGCTATGGAACAAGTGGATTTTTCATGTGGATGTAAACGTTTGTATCTCATTAACAGCAATTTGGTTTCTTTTCGTGTAAGTCAAATACACATAGAGTGTTTTGATTATACTGAGAGCGATTTTGATGCATTGAATATTGAAAAATCCGGAAACGACTACTTCTATTCTCGGAGCAATGGGGGAATTAAAGCCAAGTATGAAAAAAAAGAACTGCTGGATTTATTACATAAGACCTTAAAGAAAATTCACATTGAGGTTGAATATGAGTATGGTTTTCAATCAGATTTTGTGGGCTGTTCGTTGGAAATTGAGTACATGTAAGTTGTGATCGTCAGTGTGAGCTGAAAAACTCCAAAGGGATAGTGTTAAGAATCATCATACTGACAAAATCAGATTTTATTGTGAAAACAAAAAGAATGGCATAGCGGATGGAGAGAAACACTTCGCAGGGGCCATAGAGTGGACAATGCAAAATCGTTCTCCTGATGCCTCTACAATGAATAAAGAAAGGCACACTGCACAGTTAAGTGCAGTGTGCCTTTCTTTACTACATTATATATTATAGGTCATTAGGGTTTGGATGAAGTGGGTATCCAGGAAATTACGCTGGTAGCCGGTGGAGAAGCCCTGGTTCTCCAGCGCGTCTACCAAGCGGCGGGAGAAGGTGTCGTACACCAGGACAAACTGCTTTTCGTCCGCCAGGTCCTGGGCCTCGGACACCAGTTGCAAAAGCTCCTGCTTTTGGGCGGCGGCGTTGCCAAAGAGCGTGAGCACCTGCACCGGCTTTTCCCTGGGGATCATCACGCCCACGATATTGCGGGTTACATTCCGGTGAGATTGGATCCGCCGGAAACGGTCGCCGGAGAGCATGGACAGGGTGCCCATGGACGGAGAGCGGTACTCCGGTGCGTTTTTGGGCAGCAGCACGCCTACTGCGTGAGCCGGATCGCTGACCAGCACGGTGCCGGTTTGGATCCAGCGGGGCAGGTTGTGCTCCATATAGCGGGTGATGAATTTTTCCCGCTTGTCCCGATCCGGACAATAATACATCATCAGCGGGTGCGACAGCAGCGACGCCCCTAAGAACTCCACCAGCGGTGCTTGTTCTTTTTTATCCCAATGGGACAGCTCCATTTTCCTCACCCTTTCTTATACTTTCGTCTTTTGGCTATGCTGCCGGCGCAGTTTGCGCACCACCAGCAGGAACATCACCACGCTCATGGCGGTGCACACCAGGTCGGCCACGGCCTGGGACCAGATAATGCCATCCAGACCAACCGTCTTATTCATTATAATCAACAGCGGGAAATAAATCAATCCCTGTCGGCTCAACGACAAGATCATACTTTGGGTGCCCTTGCCCATGCCCTGGAACGAGAAGTTCAGCACGAACATACAGCCGATCACCGGGCCGGAGATCATTAAGGCACGCAGCATTTTGACCCCATAGTCGATTACAGCCGGGTCGTCGATAAACACGCTGACCACCTGGCGGGTAAAGATAAAGTATATTACGGTGATCACTGTGCCCAGCACAATGTTGCAAACGCAGGAAAAGCGAATGCTGTGGCGCATACGGTCTAGTTTGTTTGCTCCGTAGCAGTAGCCCACCAGCGGCTGCACGCCCTGCGCCAGTCCCAGCTGCAGCATCACCACCAGCATATTGGCCTTCATGGTAATGCCCATGGCTGCTACCGCGTTGTCGCCGTACGCCTGCAAGAAGACATTGATCAGCATGTTGGAAATGCTCATCAGCAAACTGTTAATGGCGGCAGGCAGTCCAACGGTAATGACCCCGCGGGCAATGCCGCCCCGCACCCGATAGCGGCCGGGGCTGATGGATAAAATGGACTTGCCCCGCAAAAAGTAAATCAGGAAGAATACCACGCTGACCACATTGCCGATGACGGTGGAAATGGCAGCGCCGGCTACGCCCTGACCGGTGCCAAAGGGCATGGCCAGACCAAAGAGCTTGTCGCCCTTGTGCAAAATAAAGATCGGGTCCAGCACAATATTGACCACCTGACCGATAATGCTGCCGATCATAGATACCCTCGCGCGCCCTCGCCCCGCACCAGGTTGCCCAGCATCACGGAGGACACAATAAAGGGAGAGCCAATGGCCACATACTTCAGATAATCGGCGGCGTAGGCAAAGGTGGCGTCCGACGCACCCACTGCGTAGAGCACCGGCTTGCGGAATACCAAAAACAGCACGGTCATCACCAGCCCAACGCCAATAGCACTGTAAACGCAAAAGCTGCTGATGGTCTTGACCCTCTCTGTCTTTCCCTCGCCCAGAGAGCGGCTTACAAAGGCGCAGCCGCCTACACCGAACAGGTTGCCGCAGGCGATAAACAGCAAAAACAGCGGCATGGTCACCGACACGGCGGCCACCATATTGGCGTTGCCGGTCTGACCCACAAAGAATGTGTCTGCCAGGTTATAAACGATATTTACCAGCATGCCCATCATGCTGGGCAGCGCCAAAGTGCGCACGGCCCGGGGCACGCTGTAACTTTCAAAAACTTGGGTATTGTCTTTCATTGATCTTTTATGCCTTCTTCTCATAGAGCGCGTTAGCCAGGGCTGCCATTTGAGACATGGTCAGCTGTTCGGCCCGCGCGGTGGCGCTTAGTCCTAAAGATTGGAACAGCGCCGTCAGTTCTGCCTTGGGCACGCCCAGGGCGGCGTTCAAACTGTTGGCCAGGGTCTTGCGCCGCTGCAAAAAGGCGCCCTTGACCACACGGAAAAAGTAGCCCTCGTCCGTCACCTGCACCGGGGGCTGCTGCCGCCGGGTCAAGGCGATCACCGCAGAGTCTACATTGGGGCTGGGGTAAAAGCTCTCTCGCCCCACTTCAAACAAGATTTCCGCCTGCGTATAGTATTCCACCGCTGCGGACACGGCGCCGCAGTCCCGGGTGCCCAGGGGAGCGCACAGCGCTTGGCCGCTTCCAGTTGCACCATCACCACCAGCCGTTCAATAGGAACTCGCTTTCCAGCAGGCGCATCAGCACCGGGGTGGTAATGTAGTAGGGTAGGTTGGCGCACACCTGCAAGCGGTCACAGCCGGCGAACTGGTCGGCAAACAGCGCCTGCAAGTCCATTTGCAGCACATCGCCGGGCACCACCTGCACATTGGGGCAGTCTGCCAAGTCTCGGCCAGCACATCCGGCAGGCGGCGGTCCAGTTCCACGGCGGCTACTCGACCGCACACGGCAGACAGCTCTTTGGTGAGCACGCCGATGCCCGGCCCGATCTCCAGTACGCCGGTACGGTCGTCCGCTTCCAGCGCTGCTGCCATACGGGGACACACGGAGGGGTCGATCAAAAAAGTTCTGCCCCAGCGCTTTGGAAAAAGTGAAGCCGTGACGGGTTAATATTCTCTTTATTGTATTATAATCATATAAATCCATACAACCGCTCCTCTAACGGTTGCCTATTCTACCACACTTTGGCAGAATTTACAATCATATGCTTGACTTTTTGTGCAAGTGTGCTAAAATACATCATAAGCCGCCTAACGATAGGCGGCTAAATGAATAAAAAGGAAGTGCCTGCATGGAGCTGAAACCCTGTCATCGCCGTCCGTTGCGACCGGATGAGATCGGTCCTCGGGTGATGGAACTCTCTAAATATTTGCGCAAGAATTTTAATGCCGCCGTAGCGGAGCAGGGCCTGTTTTCCGGCCAGCAGGATATATTGCTGCTGCTGATTCGCCAGCCGGGTATGACCCTGGGCCAGCTGAGCCGTGCCCTGGGGGTGGCCAGCGCTACCGCCTCCGTGTCTGTCAAGCGCATGGAAAAGGCCGGATTTATTGAAAAGCGGGTGGACGAAAAAGGACGCCCGGATTGTGCGGCTGTATCCCACTTCGGTGGCGGAGGACGCGCCGAAAAAGATTCACCAAAAGATGAACGCCATGGAGCAGGTGCTCACTGCCGGTATGAGCCAGGAACAGGTACTGACGCTGGCCGGCCTGTTGGAGCGTGCGCTGCAAAATGTGGGCAAAGAAAACCCGTAAGTGTGAAAGATAGAGAAGAAAACGGAAAGGAGAACCGAATGTTAAAGAAGCTATCCAAATATATGAAAGGGCTGTGGGGACTGGCAGCCATCAGCGCCGCCGGTATGATCGTAGAGGCCATCTGCGAGCTGGCCCTGCCGTCCCTTGCCAACAGCATTTATCAAAAGGTGAACACCGCCGCCTCGCCGGAGAGCGTGCGTACTGCGGTGATCCTCAGCGGCTTGGGCATGCTGGCGCTGGCACTGTTGGGCCTTTTTGGCGGTGTGGTGACCATGAAGACCTCCGCCAATGTGAGCCAGCGGTTTGCCTACCGGCTGCGAGGGGATATGTACCGTAAGATCAGCCATTTTTCCTTTAAGAACATTGACCAGTTCTCTACTGCGTCACTGACTACCCGTATGACCAACGATGTGACTACTTTGCAGAATGTGGTGATGATGTGCCTGCGTATTTTAGTGCGTGTGCCGGCGTTGGTGGTGGTGGCCGCCTGCTTTGCGGTGTCCATCAATCCCAGAATGAGCGCTATGCTGCTGACCTTGCTGCCGATTTTGATTGTGGTGGTGGCCTGCATTTTGAAGTTCGGCTTCCCTATGTTCCAAAAAATGCAGAAGAAGATCGACAACGTAAACCGGGTGGTGCAGGAAAACCTAATCGGTATGCGTGTGGTCAAGGCCTATGTGCGGGAGGACCGGGAGAAAGACAAATTCCATGACGCCTCCGATGACTTGGCCGCCCAGGGCGCCAAGGCAGCGGGCCTGATTGTGACGGTGATGCCGGTGATGATGCTGATGCTCAACGCCGTAGTGGTCTTTGTGTACTATAAAGGCGCTTTAGAGGCCAACGCCGGCGTGATGGAAGTGGGCCAAATCTCCGTCTTTGCCTCTTATGTGATTCAAATTTTGATGAATTTGATGATGATCTCTATGATGCTGCTGCAGCTGGCTCGTGGTAAAGCCTGCGGCGACCGTGTGGTGGAAGTGCTGGATACAGAAATTGACATTACCAATCCGCAGAACCCCTATTTGCCGGAGAACCCCAAGGGGGGCGTGGAGTTCCGGGATGTGAGCTTTAAGTATAATACGGAAGGCCACGGGGACGATATTTTGGAGCATATCAGCTTTACCGCCAAGCCCGGCCAGATCATCGGTATTGTAGGCGGCACCGGCTGCGGCAAGAGCAGTTTGGTGAACCTGATTCCCCGGCTGTATGACGCCACCCAAGGGCAGGTGCTCATTGACGGGGTGGATGTGCGTAAGTACGACCTGACCGCTTTGCGGGAGATGATTGGCGTGGTGCTGCAAAAGAATGTGCTTTTTAGCGGCACCATTAAGGAGAATATCCGCTGGGGTAAGAAAGACGCCACGGACGAGGAGATTGTGGCGGCTTGTCAGGCGGCGCAGGCCCATGACTTTGTACTGGCCCAGCCCAAGGGGTACGATACGGATTTGAGCCAGGGTGGGCTGAATCTGAGCGGCGGTCAAAAGCAGCGGCTTTGCATTGCCCGCGCCATGATCAAGCACCCGAAAATTTGATCCTGGATGACTCCACCTCCGCCGTAGATACGGCAACGGAGGCCAAAATTCGGGAGAGCTTCTATAAAGATTTTAAGGACACCACCGTGTTCATTATTGCCCAGCGGGTCAGCTCCGTGCAGGCTGCGGACCAGATTCTGGTATTGGACGACGGCCAAATCAAGGGGATCGGTACCCATGAGCAGCTGCTGGCCGACAACGAGATCTACAAGGAGATCGTAACCACACAGGCGAAAGGAGTGAGCGAATAATGCCGGGTCCCAGAAGAACGGATTTTAAGAAACCCAAGAATGCCAAAAAGACCTTTGGCCGCATTTTGCAGTATGCGGGTAAGAGCAAATTTATGCTGCTGGCGGTATTCGTGATGCTCATTGCCAGCACGGTATGCTCCGTAGGCGCCTCCTACTGGCTGAAGCCTATTTTGAACGACATTGATGCCTCCATCCGGGCAGGTGATTTTGCCACCGTGGGTGTGCAAAGCCTAATGCGTAACCTGGCCATTGTGTCGGCGCTGTATATTGGCGCGTCCCTTTGGTACGTACATTCAAAGCAAGGTGATGGTCAAGATCGCCTACAAGACCACCAACCTGATCCGCAAGGAGCTGTTTGACCACATGCAGACCCTGCCCCTGCGGTTCTTTGATACCCAGACCCACGGCGAGATCATGAGCCGCTACACCAATGATGTGGATAATATTCAGATGATGCTGGAGCAGTCTATGGTGCAGCTGGTGTCCTCCGCCTTTACCTTTGTGGGCATTGTGGTGATGATGATTGCCCTGAGTCCGCCGCTGTTTTGTATTTCGCTGGTGTTTATGATTATTATGCTGGTGACGGTATCTAAGATCGGCAAAAAGAGCAAGCATTACTTTCAGGCGCAGCAGGCCAATTTGGGTCAAATGAACGGCAATATTGAGGAGTCCGTTGAGGGCATGCGGGTCATCAAGGTATTTAACCATGAGGACCAGGCCATTGCGGGTTTTGAGCAGTACAACGAGGCGTTTCGCTCTGCGGCCACCAACGCCAACTTTTATGCGGGGCTGATGGGCCCGGTGTCCAACGGAATTAACAATGCCGGTTATGCCCTGATCGCTTTGTTCGGCGGGCTGCTGGCCCTGACCGGGCGGCTGGACATCGGCACATTCTTTACTTTCCTCAGCTATGCCAAGCAATTTACGCAACCCATTAACCAGATCGCCAATCAGATGAACACGATCTTTTCCGCTCTGGCCGGTGCGGAGCGGGTGTTTGAGATGATGGACACTGCCTCCGAAGAGGACCGGGGCACCGTGACTTTGACGGTAACCGGTGCCGGGGAGGAGAAACGGTGGTACTGGCAGGACGGCGACCGCCGGGTGCCGGTGCATGGGGCTGTGGAGTTCCACCATGTGACCTTTGCCTATGTGCCGGAGAAGGTGGTGCTCCATGATATTAGCCTGTACGCCAAAGAGGGGCAGAAGATCGCATTTGTAGGCTCCACCGGCGCAGGCAAGACCACCATTACCAATCTGATCAATCGGTTTTACGATATTCAGGAGGGCACCATCACCTATGATGGTATTGACATTTCCCGGATCAAAAAAGGACGATTTGCGCCGTAGCTTGGCGATGGTGCTGCAAGACACCCACCTGTTTACCGGTACGGTGATGGAGAATATCCGTTACGGTCGGCTGGATGCCACCGACGAGGAATGCATTGCCGCAGCCAAGCTGGCCTCTGCCCATTCTTTTTATCCGGCGGTTGCCGGAGGGCTACCAGACCATGCTCACCGGCGACGGCGCAACCTGAGCCAGGGTCAGCGCCAGCTGCTGGCGATTGCCCGGGCGGCAGTGGCAGACCCGCCGGTGATGGTACTGGACGAGGCCACCTCCTCCATTGATACGCGCACAGAGAAGCACATTGAGCACGGTATGGATCGGCTGATGGCCGGCAAAACCACCTTTGTGATCGCCCACCGGCTTTCCACGGTGCGGGAGTCTAACGCGATTATGGTGCTGGAGGACGGCCGCATTATCGAGCGGGGCGACCACAACGCCTTGATGGCCCAGCAGGGTCGGTATTACCAGCTGTGCACCGGCAAGGCCAAGCTTAGCTAAGGCCTGCAAAAAATATACAGAAGCGGAGAGCGTGCCTCTCCGCTTTTTGCTTTTTTGACATTTGTCAAAAATTGTTATATTTTCAGACAAAGGGGCAGGTTCGGCCATTGTAAAGACAGCAGTCGGTGCTACAATGAGGGCAGAAAGGAAGTGGCACTATGAACAAAGTGCTGGACAAATTCTTTACCAAGCGGACAACGGCACCGTGCGGCTGTATGATTACGATGTGACCCATTTGTGGCTGGCGGGGCTGGTGTATGCCCATATCGGCTACTGGGTGGAGAACCTGTTTCGCCTGGTGTCTAAGGGCGTTTTGGACTCCCGCAACCAGCTGCTGCCCTTCCTGTTTTGCTACACCATCGCCATGTGGGCCATGTACCTGGCTTTGGGCACCACCAATCACCCGCGCTTCTTCAGCCACCGGGTACTGGAGGGCAACACCCGCCGGGATAAAATATTGGCACGGATCTACTATTTTACTGTGGTGTTCCTGTTTGTCTTTTTCGGCGAGATCGTGGTGGGCAGCATTTTTGAGCAGGTGTCCGGCATCTCCCTGTGGGATTACAGCGGCATTCCCCTGCATGTGACCAAGTACACCAGCATTCCTACCTGCACCGCCATGAGCCTGGGCGTGGCTGTCATTATGGGCAATTTCTTTGAGGGACTGATGAAGAAAATTCAGCGTATTCCCTACCGCACCACGGTGCAGCTGGACTATGTGCTGGGGACGCTGATTCTGGCGGACTGGCTCATTATGATGGTGAGCATCAATGTGTTTAAGAAAGCGCCGGCCTACTGGTCCGTGCAGCTGCTGAGCTTCAAAGATCTGTTGGCGCTCTTTGTAAAATAAACAATAAATAACCCCCTGTGTGCTTTGCTTTTTGCCACCGATTATGGTATAGTGAGTGGACAGGGGGTTTGTTATGCCGAATTTTACCAAGCTGGCCATTCAGCAGTCCTTTATGCGGCTTCTCAGCCAAAGGCCCATTACCAAGATCACTGTCAAGGATATTGTGGAGGACTGCGGCATCAACCGCAATTCGTTCTACTACCATTTTCAGGACCTGCCCCAACTGCTGGAAACGGTGATCATAGAAAGCGCGGACGAGATCATCTCTCGCATACCGGAGAGCTTTTCTCTGGAAGAGGGACTGACGACAGTGCTGGAGCGGCTGGTGGAAAACAAGCGGGCCATTCGCAACATTTGGGCGTCGCCGGATCGGGCGTTTTACGAGCAGAATTTAATGCGGGTGTGCAATTATGTGGTCAGCCGCTACATTGCCTGCCGCTCGGTTGACCTGTTGCGCACCCTGCCGGAGGAGGAGCTGGCGCTTCTTGTGGATTTTTGCCAGTGCGAGCTGTTCGGCCAGGTGACCAACTGGCTCAATCAAAATATGGTCTATGATATTGTGGCCCATGTGCAGGCTCTGTGCCGGTTGTTCGAGGGCAGTATTACCCAGGCGCTGGAGACAGCGCCCATGGAGGCGATGAATATTTTTGTTCACAAATGCGGCTACATTTTGTGCTCGGTGGCAGCCCGGTGCGCCCACAGCCCCAAGGGATAGCAACTATGGCGCGTGGCACGGTTTTGCGGGTCAAAGAATTTTGAAAAAAGGCTTTACAAGCGGTTACCAAGATGATATAATCAGTAATGAAGTTAGAATATCTATGGCATAACTATATTCTCAAAGAGGTGTATGAAAATGAAAAAGATTCTTTCCATCCTGCTGGCTGCTATGCTGGCGTTCTCTGCACTGGGTGCCACTTCCATGATGGCTTTCGCTGCGTCTAATACCGTGGCCAGCCCGGAGCATACCACCAGAGACAACGACAAGATCGGCCAGGTAAACGGTAAGGTCAGCGACGATGTGGACTATCAGGTGGATCCCACCGATCCCACCAAGATCAGCTTTACCTACACCGGCAACGGCGACTTCCAGGATTGGCAGTTCCCGGGCATGACCGAGGGCAAGGACTACAAGGTGATCTCCGTAGACGGCAACACCATCACCATTCAACTGATCAACGGCTATGAGGCGATGTAATTGGTAACGCCATCGTAAAATTCCAGGGTGAGACCACCACCAAGAAGGCGCCTCGGAAGGACAATAAGAGCAATTCTCCCAAAACCGGCGCGACCATGGCTACCGGCCTTGCACTTGCCGGCGCAGGTGCAGCTGTTCTGGCTGCCATGAAGAAAAACAGGACGCTGAATAAGACGAACTGCAAAAGCCTGTTTGCCATACGGTAAACAGGCTTTTTTTAATGAAATACGGCGACAATGCAAGGAGCGACACCCAAGCAATGGATAATCAAAAAAGAACCGAAAAAAGAGGAGAAGCGCAACACCGGGCGGGTCATACTGCTGATCATTGCCTTGGTGTGCCTGATTGCCGGGCTGGCGTATATCGGTGTGGATCTGTACCAGCAGTACACCGCCCGCCAGGAGGACCGGCGCAGCCAGAGTATGGTAACGGAAGCGCCCAGTACCACCGGCGAGAGCAAAAAGCCCACCAATCCGGTAAATTTCAAAAAGCTGCAAAGCCAAAATGACGAAATTTACGCTTGGATCCAGGTGGACGGTACCGAGGTGAACTATCCCATTGTGCAAAGCACGGTGGACGATGAGTTTTACCTGACCCACAGTGCCTATGATAAAAGCTGGCTGGCCAGCGGTGCCGTGTTTACCCAGTCGCAGAACACAACCACCTTTAACGACTCGGTGACCCTGGTGTACGGTCATAACGGCTTTAGTGAGAGTATGTTTACCTCCCTGCATAAGTTTGAGGACAAGTCTTTCTTTGACAGCCACCCGTATTTTTACATTTATATGCCCGGCCACAAATTAACCTACCAGATCATCTCTGCCTTTAAGTACGATGATCGGCATATTATGAACAGCTTTTCTTTCCAGGATGTGACGGTGCGCAGCGAATTCTTTGCCATGCTGCAAAATCCGGATTCTGCCTTGAAGAATGTGCGCACGGACCTAAAGACCACTGTGGATAAGGACAGCCATGTGGTGATCCTGTCCACCTGCTTTACCGGCACCAGCCAACGGAGCAGCAGATACCTTGTAAGCGGAGTGTTACTGAAGAATGAAGAAACCGATTGATCCCAATTTGGAGCGCTTTGAAGACAGCGTGTTCTCCCTAACCGGTGGCGATGATACCTCCGGCGTAAGTTACCGCGCGCCTCAATTTGAAATGAAAGAGACTTCGGCTGACGCAACCCCCGGCGAGTACCACGCCTCGGAGAACCACCGCCAGCGGGCGGAGGCCACAGGTGCACCGGTGGAACCGGCGCCCGGCGGTGAGGAACACCACCATCATCATCACCATCACCACCATAGCGACAGCCATAGCCACAGCCGTCACGGCGATCACCGTCGGCACAGGCACCACCATCACCATCATCACCGGCACCATCGGCTGCCCAAGGCGCGGGTGGTGATTGGCATTTTGGTGGCACTGCTGATTATCGTTGCCCTTGTGGTGGGTGCGTTCCTGATCCTGAACTACGACGGCGAAAAGAAGATGACCGATACCACTGCCGCCACCGACTACCAGGAGACCATTGAGTATAAGGGTCACACCTATGTGTATAACGAGAATGTGGTGACCATGGCGTTCCTGGGTGTAGACAAGCGAGAGCTGGGCAAGGCGGAGAACCATACTTCCACAAACGGTATGGCGGATACGGATATTGTGGTTGCCATTGACAAGGTCAGCGGCAAAACCTCTATGATCGCCGTGCCCCGCGACACCATGGTGGATGTGGATGTGTTTGACAAGGACGGCAATTTCAAAAAGACCAAGGAAATGGAGCTTTGTATTGCCTATGCTTACGGCGACGGCTTCGGCACCTCCTGCAAGAATGTGACCAAGTCTATCAGCCGTATTCTCTACAATGTGCCCATCGATAAGTATTTTGCCTTGGATCTGAACGGGATCCAGCCCATTAACGACTCTATTGGCGGGGTGAAGGTGCAGTCCCTCTACGATCTACCGGACTACGGGGTCAAGAAGGGCGATACCGTGCACCTGACCGGTGATCTCACCGAGGCCTATGTGCGTACCCGTGATATGGATGACCTGAATGCTTCCTTAAATCGTACCCAGCGCCAGGTGCAGTACCTAAACGCCTTTGCGGACAAAGTGCGAGGCAGCGTCACCTCAGATTTTAGCGTCATTACCAATTTGTACAATACCGCTTCCGATTATTGCACCACGGATCTGACTGTGTCCAATGTGACTTACCTTGGCTCCTTGCTGCTGCAAAAGGGCGTTACCGACTTTCAGTCTATACCTTGGAGGGGAAGATGAAAGCGGTGGAAAATAAGGAATTCAAGGATTATGTGTACGCCGGTTTTTACCCGGATAAAGACAGTTTAATGCAGACGGTGCTGGATGTGTTTTACACCCGGATCCGTTAAGGTCGAAAAAGTGGGGGCTCTGTGGAACAGGGTCCCTTTTTGCCACTTATAAATTTAGAAAAACTATTGAACAGCCGCCGTTTAAGTGTTAAAATACAGATGAAATCTTTTTGAAGGAGTTATCATTATGGACCAAGCAACCAAAAAGGCGCTCCAGATCTACGCCGCCAAGATCCGTCTGGGCATTGTAGACAGCACCAACAGCGCCAAATCCGGGCACCCCGGCGGCAGTTTGTCCTCCGCGGATGTGTTCGCATATTTGTATGGCAAAGAAATGCGTGTGGATCCCAAGAACCCCAAGTGGGCGGATCGTGACCGCTTTGTTTTGTCTAAGGGCCATTGCGCCCCCGGTCTGTACAGCGCCCTGGCATACAAGGCTTTTTCCCGCCGGAGGACCTGACCACCCTGCGCCATATTGGCTCTTATTTACAGGGTCACCCCAATATGAACACGGTGCCCGGCGTGATATGAGCACCGGCTCTTTGGGTCAGGGCATCAGCGCCGCCTGCGGTATGGCCAAGGGCGCAAGTTCCTGGGCAAGGATGATATTCGGGTGTACACCCTTTTGGGCGACGGTGAGATCGAGGAGGGTCAGGTTTGGGAGGCCATGATGTTTGCCAACCAGTACCACCTGGATAACCTGTGCGTGATCATTGACTGGAACGGCTTGCAGATCGACGGTCTGTGCAAAGATGTGATGTGCGCCGAGCCGATTGATGAGAAAGTAAAGGCCTTTGGCTTTGATGTGGTCACCGTTGACGGCAATGATTTTGACCAGCTGGAGAGCGCTTTTGATGCCTTTCATAAGAGCACCAAGCCCTTCTGCATTTTGATGAAGACGGTGAAGGGCAAGGGCGTGTCCTTTATGGAGAACGAGTGCGGTTGGCACGGCAAGGCCACCAACCCGGAGGAATACAAAACGGCAATGGCAGAGCTGACTGCCAAGCTGCAGGAATTGGAGGCGTAACCATGGCAGAAGTAAAGAAGATCGCAACTCGCGAGAGCTACGGCAACGCCTTAAAGGAACTGGCTGCAGGCGGCGCCGATAACCTGGTGGTGTTGGACGCAGACCTGGCCGGCGCAACCAAGACCGGCATTTTTAAGAAAGCCTATCCGGATCGCCACTTTAACTGCGGCATTGCTGAGGCGGATATGATGAGCGTGGCCGCCGGTTTGTCTACCATGGGGCTGGTACCCTTTGCGTCCAGCTTTGCCATGTTCGCTGCCGGTCGTGCCTTTGAGCAGGTGCGCAACAGCATTGGCTATCCCCATTTGAATGTAAAGATTGGTGCTACCCACGCCGGGATCAGCGTTGGCGAGGACGGCGCGTCCCACCAGTGCTGTGAGGACTTTGCCCTGATGCGGGTGATCCCCGGCATGACCGTGATTTGTCCGGCAGACGATGTGGAGGCTCGGCAGGTGGTAAAGGCCGCCTATGAGATGGAGGGCCCGGTGTATATGCGCTTTGCCCGCCTGGCTACCCAGGTGTTCCACAACGAGGATTATCAGTTTGAGATCGGGCAAGGCCGAGGTGATCCGTGCGGGCAGCGATGTGTCCATCATTGCCTGCGGTCTGATGGTGCCGGAGGCTATGGCTGCCGCAGAGCAGCTGGCTGCCAAGGGCATTTCTGCCGAGGTGATCAATATGGCTACCATTAAGCCCTTGGACGAGGCTGCCGTTTTGGCAACTGCCAAGAAGACCGGCAAGGTCATCACCGTAGAGGAGCACAGCATTATCGGCGGTTTGGGCGAGGCCGTTTGCTCCGTGCTCAGCGAGCAGCTGCCCACGCCTGTGCGCCGTATCGGCGTTAACGACGAGTTCGGCCACAGCGGCCCCGGTGCAGATCTGCTGGTGCAGTTTGGCTTGTGCGCCGACCATATTGCCCAGGTGGCTGCCGACTTTGTAAAATAAATCGATCCAAAATACCGCTTGCGACCTCCCAGCCGCAGGCGGTTTTTTTGTTGCAAAACGGTCGGTTCTATGCTACTATGGACTTGCAGGCATATACTGTTATTGCAGTTTGGCATACAAGGAGGAATTTTTTATGAAACTTGCCATCGTGATTCTTGTTGTGGTGGTACTGCTGGTGCTGTGGCTGGCAGGCACTTACAACGGCTTAGTGAAGAAGAAAAAACGCTGTGGAGGAGGCGTTCTCCACCATGGATGTGTACCTGAAAAAGCGGTGGGATCTGATCCCGAATTTGGTGAATACTGTAAAGGCTACGCCGCTCATGAGGCCCAGACTCTGCAAAATGTGGTCACCGCGCGTGCAGGCAGCTATGCCGCCATGTCCACGGAGGAGAAGTTGAAAGCCAATGCAGAGCTTTCCGGCGCCATTGCCGGGTTCTCTGCCGTGGTGGAGCAGTACCCGGACTAAAGGCCAATCAAAATTTTTTTGGATCTGCAAAACCAGCTGCGCCAGGTGGAGGCAGATATTGCCAACGCCCGCAAGTATTATAACGCTACGGTTAAGCAGCTGAACAACAAGATTGAGATGTTCCCGTCCAATATTGTGGCCGGTCTGTTCCGTTTTGAAAAGCGGCAGTATGTATCTGGTGGACGACGCCGCCCAGCGGGAGAATGTGAAGGTAGAATTCTGAGTGAAGAAGATCATCACT
>ENA-OPYV01000108-OPYV01000108.1-human-gut-metagenome-genome-assembly--contig:-NODE-108-length-25495-cov-2.609193_pt1 | contig 25495 bp, 25 predicted proteins | sample MGYA00242474_ERZ504485 | MGnify/ENA primary metagenome ERZ504485 (study PRJEB26092, sample SAMD00036263) | human gut metagenome | host: Homo sapiens | study: EMG produced TPA metagenomics assembly of...
AAATCTTTTTTGATAATAAATGCCACAAAAACCAATATTAATAAGGTGCGGTAGCTTAAACGTAACCAAAGGTTGGCGATAGGTGTTTGTTGCGACAAGACATAAAGCACCAAGGCCAAAATCAGGTAGGTGGTCATCCGCTTCAGCGGATAAGCCACAGGGTATTTTTTCTGCCCGATGAAATAGGATAACAGAGTAATCACGCCATATCCGGCTACAGATGCCCAGGCCGAAGCTACATAACCATAAGTAGGTACCAACCAGATGTTCAGGCCTAAAATCACGGCACACCCGATAAGAGAGAAATAAGCTCCCCAATAGGTTTCATCCGTCAGCTTATACCAGAAAGAAAGGTTGAAATAGATACCTTTGATTATCTCGGCCAGCATCACGATGGCTACTACGCTCAGCCCTTCCCAATAGTCGGAGGCTACCATGTACTTCAGGATGTCCATGTAACCCATCACGGCCAGAAATGCCAAAAGAGAAAAGATAAAGAAGTACTTCATGGCAGAAGAATACATCTTCTTGCTGTCAGCATCTTTATTCTTACCGAAAACAAAGGGCTCGTAGGCATAACGGAAAGCCTGGGTAAACATGGCCATAACCAATGCAACCTTACTGGTGGCGCTGTAAATACCCAGCTGTACCAGTCCCTCCGAACGGTCATCAAACAGATAGGGATAAATCATCTTATCGACCGTCTGATTGAGGATACCGACCAGCCCGAATATCAGAATCGGGAAAGAGTAGTTAATCATGCGCTTCATCAGTACCTTGTCCATACGGTAGGACACACCGCGCAGCTCGGGTATGAAGAAGAATATCTGCAAGGCCGACATAATCAGGTTGGACACGAAAATATATCCCACCAGATAATCGGGGTTATAGAACCAGCTGACGGTTTCGTGCGCATGGACATCGAGCCACGGACATACCAGCAGGAAGAAAAGATTCAGCAGAATGTTTCCTATGATGTTCAGCAACTTGATGGCCGCAAACTTGACAGGCCGCTTCTTATAACGCAGGTAGGCGAAAGGTATACACTGGAAGGAATCGAGGGCCACCACACACACCATCATGGCAATATAGTCGGGATGGTCCGGATACTCCAACAAGGCTGAGAGCGGATGCAAAAAGACCATGCACAGCACCACAAACAGCAGCGAGAGTCCTCCCACAAACAGCAGGGAATTGGCATATACCTTCTGCGCATCCTCGTCCGACTTATTGGCAAAACGGAAAAATCCCGTTTCCATACCAAAGGTCAGCAACACCAGAATCAGTGCCGTATAGCATATACATTCGACACGACTCCATATCCTCCGGAAGCAGCAGGAAGTACTGCCGTATAGAGAGGAACCAACAAATAATTCAAAAAAAAAAAACGTCCTACGATACTGCTCAGTCCATAAATGGCAGTATCCTTTGCCAAAAGATTTTTTATTCCCGGCCATAAATGTTTTATCAATCAAAACAGCGTTTCTTTTCGCTATTGTATTTTACTTTTTTCCTAAAATGTTTTATATGCCAGCTCTGTCACCTCTCGTCCTCTGGGGGGTACGCTTCAGGAAGCCTTCTTTTTATCAGGAAGGGTTCGTACACTTCTTCCAGCGTACCCCGGGTCTTCACCCAAAGCTGTAGCAATGGTGGTCAGTCCCACAGGACCTCCCTTGAACTTGTCTATAATCGTGCACAGAATCTTGTTGTCTATCTCATCCAGACCATACTGGTCGATGTTCAGAGCCTCCAGTGCAAAACGGGCAATCTCCAAATCAATTCTTCCTGAACCTTTCACCTGTGCAAAGTCACGCACACGTCGCAACAAGGCATTGGCTATACGGGGGGTACCACGGCTACGGGAAGCTATCTCTCCTGCCGCATCTGCATCACACGGCACATCCAAGATGCGTGCGGAGCGCAGGATGATGCGTGAAAGTACTGAATCATCATAATACTCCAGGTGCAGGTTGATGCCGAAGCGGGCACGAAGCGGGGCTGTAAGCAAACCACTGCGTGTGGTAGCTCCCACCAACGTAAACGGATTCAGGTCAATCTGTATGCTGCGGGCTGAAGGTCCCTTGTCAATCATGATGTCGATGCGATAGTCTTCCATGGCAGAATAGAGGTATTCTTCCACTACCGGACTCAGACGGTGAATCTCATCAATAAACAGCACATCGTTCGGCTCCAGGCTGGTCAGTACTCCGGCCAAATCACCAGGTTTGTCGAGCACCGGTCCTGAAGTCACTTTAAATCCCACTCCTAATTCATTGGCAATAATGTTGCTCAGTGTGGTCTTTCCTAATCCGGGAGGGCCATGCAACAAAACATGGTCAAGCGCTTCTGCACGAAGTCTCGCCGCTTTTACAAAGATGCGCAGGTTATCCACCACCTTGTCCTGTCCGCTGAAATCTTCGAACTGAAGCGGACGAAGAGCGTTCTCAAAATCACGCTCTTTTCCGGTTGGTTTATAATCGCGTATGTCAAATTGTTCTTCCATAAATTCTTTAAAAGTATGACCACAAAAGTACGAATAAAAGAAGAATCCCCGATGAAGAATCCCGATTTTCGTTTATATATTGTATTTTTGTCTACTACAAAACCTATTAGAATAAGCTTATGACATCAGCAACAACCCAACTCAATGGTACCCACCTGATATTCTTCTCACCCACACAGACCTCGGCCAAGATTGCACGAGCTATCGGAGAAGGCATCGGCATGGGAAGAAGAATGGAAACAGACCTGACGCTGGATGAACAAACCTCCCCTATTGAAATGAACGGAGAACTGTGCGTCATCGCCGTTCCGGTATACGGTGGCCGTGTAGCCGCCACGGCACTCCAGCGCCTGCAACGACTCAAAGGCAACGGCTCACCCGCCATCCTTGTCGTGGTATATGGCAACCGTGATTACGAGGATGCCTTACTGGAGCTCCGTGACACCGCTGTCCAACTCGGTTTTGTACCTCTCACTGCAGGTGCATTCATCGGGGAACATAGTTTTAGTACACCGGAACTTCCCATTGCTGCCGGCGTCCGGATGCAGATGATTTGCAACAGGCCCGTGAGTTTGGAAAAAGCAGTCTGGAAAAATGGGAAAAACTGCAAGCTACCGGAACCCCCATCACAGAATTAACGGTAAAAGGAAATTTCCCCTACAAACAATTGACACCCGGTGCCCCCGCCTGCCCGACTTGCACAGACGGTTGTTTTGCTTGTGGAGAATGTATTGAAGTCTGCCCTACACATGCCATCCATTTCAGTGAAGACCAGAGCTCCATTGAAACAGATATTCACAAGTGTATCAAATGCTGTGCCTGCGTGAAATGCTGTCCAAACGAAGCCCGCGAGTTCAATACCCCGTTTGCTGCCATCCTTCACGAGAAGTTCAGTGCCCGCCGTCAGCCGGAATTATTCTTCTAACACAAAACTTGTTTACATGAAAAGAAAAGAGAAAAAACGGGGTACTGGTTGGCATGAGTGGCGGGATAGACAGTTCGGCTGCCTGCATCATGCTTCAGGAACAAGGGTATGAGGTAGTAGGTGTCACGATGCGTACCTGGGACGTGGCCTCTCATTTCACTCCCGGGAATGATCAGCCCAATGAAGTCATAGAAGCTCAGGAGCTGGCAGCACGTTTAGGCATCGAGCACCACGTGGCCGATGTCCGTACGGAGTTCCGGCAGGTCATCGTGCAGTATTTCATTGACGAATACATGCGCGGACGCACTCCCAACCCCTGTGTCATGTGCAATCCTTTATTTAAGGAACGGATTCTGTGTGAATGGGCAGACAAATGCAACTGTGCCTGGATTGCTACGGGGCATTACTGCCAACTGAAAGACCTCAACGGTTATCGTTACATCCTGACCGGAGACGACCCGCTGAAGGACCAGCCTACTTCTTGTGGAAACTTCCGCAAGAAATTCTGAAACGCATGATGTTTCCTCTGGGAGGAATGACCAAAGCCAGCGTGCGCGATTATTTGGCATCCAAAGGTTTTGAAGCCAAAGCACGAGGAGGAGAAAGCATGGAAATCTGCTTCATCGAAAAAGATTACCGGGAATTCCTGAAAGAGCATTGCCCCGACATTGATGAGAGAATTGGTCCGGGATGGTTTGTGGACAGCAAAGGCCTGAAACTGGGACAGCACAAGGGATTTGCCTACTACACCATCGGTCAGCGAAAAGGTCTGGAGATTGCTTTGGGCAAACCGGCGTATGTGCTGAAAATCAATCCGGCCAAGAATACGGTCATGTTAGGGGATGCCGACCAGCTCAAAACTTACTACATGTTAGTGGAAGACTATAACGTGACCAGCCTGGAGGAGTTACTCAACTGCAAGGAGCTTTCGGTACGTATCCGCTACCGCAGCCGCTCAATTCCCTGCCGTGTAATTCTGCTGGACAACGGGCAACTATTAATCCGGTTTGAGCAAGAGGCTTCCGCTATCACTCCCGGCCAGTCGGCAGTGTCTACGAAGGGAACCGTGTACTCGGAGGCGGTTCATCGCCTCGCAACAGGCAATTAAGAAAATAGCTGCTGAGAATGAAGCTAAATTCCTATAGCATACCACAAAAAAATGTCCGGACTGCTCACTAAAGCCATCCGGACATTTTCCATTTATAACTATCTTCTTACGGATTATTCCTTATCCCGTTCCGGCGAGAAACGCACGGGATCATCATATTGTTCCTGCAGTTCAGCATTTCTGCCTTCAACTCGTCAACCACTGCCTCATACTCCTTCTGTCCGTACAGATTGTGCATTTCGTGCGGGTCTGCCTGCAAGTCGTACAATTCCCATGTATCAATGTCATTATAGAAATGAATCAATTGTAACGGTCTGTACGCACTCCATAATGGCGTTTCACCATGTGCTCTGCCGGGTATTCATAGAAATGATAGTACAAAGCCTTGCGCCAGTCTTTCGGGTGTTCACCTTTCAGCAACGGCAACAAAGATACTCCGTGCATATCAGACGGAATTTCTACTCCTGCCAAATCCAGAAAAGTAGGTCCATAGTCAATGTTCTGTACCATTTCAGTAATGTCTCCCCGACGAGTGAATCCAGCCGGCAAACGCATAATCAGCGGAGTACGCATGGATTCTTCATACATGAAACGCTTGTCGAACCAACCATGTTCTCCCATATAGAATCCCTGGTCGGAAGTATACACTACCAGCGTATTCTCCAGTAATCCTTTTTCCTTCAGATAGTCCAATACGCGACCCACATTATCATCCAACGATTTCACCGTCTTCATATAGTCGCGCATGTAACGCTGGAACTTCCAGTTGGCCAAATCCTTTCCTTGAGGATTTTTCTTGTAGAAATCTTCGATAATAGGACCATAGAACTTCTCCCATGCTGCACGCTGAGCACTATCCATTCGGCCGAGGAAACTTTCATACAATGTCTTCAAACGAGAGTTTTTGTCCGGGCGAAGCATCTTCAGGTCATAAATCATATCCATGTCCTTCACGATGCTCATTTCCTGAGCGGCAGCCGCTTCACGTCCCTCATAGTCATCAAAGAAGTTATCCGGCAAAGGGAAGGTCTTGTCTTCATACAAGGCCAGATTACAAGTATCTGCCATCCAGTTGCGATGGATAGCCTTGTGGTGAATGAACAAGCAGAACGGCTTCTTGTCATCACGCTTGTGTTCCATCCAGTCGATGGCATCATCGGTAATGATGTTGGTTATGTAACCGTGCTTCTGAATGGTATCATTCTGTTGCGTAATGAAATTCGGATTATAGTAATCCCCCTGTCCCGGCACAATCTGCCAGTAATCAAACCCTGAAGGCAGACTTTCCAGGTGCCACTTTCCGATAATCGCCGTCTGATAACCGGCTTTCTGCAACAGTTTCGGGAAAGTTTGCTGTGCACTGTCGAACACACAAGTAGTATTATCATAGAACTTGTTGCCACAAGAATGCTTGCCTGTAATCATACAGGCACGGCTGGGACCACTCAACGAGTTTGCCACAAAACTGTTCATGAAGCGCACTCCCTCATTGGCAATGCGGTCCAAATTGGGAGTTTCCATATAGCGCGTATCATAACAGCTCATCATCTGTGCCGTATGGTCATCGGTCATGATATACACAATGTTGTATTGCTTCTTCTCTTGCTTATCAGCCTGCTGACAGGCTGTAGTTACGGCCGATAAAGCAACCATACCGGCAACGGGGTAAAATTTATTCATAAGTATATTTAGGTTATTTGGTTACAAAGCAGATATACGAAGCTTATAGCTCATCGGTTTCTGCGGAATCTGGTACTTCAGCATGGTTTCCGGACCACAACTTGCATTTCCTATTCCACGCAAAGCTGCATCCAGGTGAAGCACTACGTATGGACGTGGCTGCAATTCCCAAGTATGTTTGGTATTCATCAAGTCTTCATCCGTATAACGTAAAGCAGAGAAAGAAACATTGCCCTGTGTCTGGATACGGATACCCTTTCCTGAAGCATCCTTCAAATCCATACTACGCAAACCTTCCCCGATTGCCCATAGCTGAGGTTTCACATACTTGCCTGTATCATTTGCATCCAGTGTGTAACGTCCCACAGGACATGCATCCTTACGGTCAACATAGTTTCCCAAGGACCATGTGCATAATAGTCTACCTGGGTCAAAGTAGAATCCAGCAGGCAAACCAATCCACAGCGACGTAAGTTTGCAGTCTGAGGAGAGAAACGTACATCCATGTCTATTACTCCATTCGGCATAAATGTGTACACAATGTTGGTTGCACACAAAGAACCGCCACGAGAGGTACTTACCTGTACAATTCCTTTATCCACACTTACCTCACACGTACCGGCTGCATCCAGTCCGTTAGCAACTTCCTTAAACAAGTCATTCTCAATCCAGCGGTGGTTATCATACAAGAAACCGCCATTATGACTGATGATTTCCTTTCCAGCCATGTTTCAATTGTACCATCTGTCCGGTAGCTTTTATCAAAAGCTGCACGGAGGTGCTTGTTTATAAAGCATCAACAGTTTATCGGGTTTCCTGAATGGTCCATTCATTTTTCTTCTTCTTAAACGTCAGTTGTGGTAAATCGGCTCTCTTCTGCAATTCAAACTGGCAAGCAGCTACTTCATGTCCAGCCTCAGCCCATACAGTAGGTGCTAACATACGTACATGTAAATTGACCATCACTTCATCACCAGCCTTCTTGGCATCTGCCAGGTTTACTCCAGACAGTTTCAGATTCAGCACCGTAGAATCTCCCGGAAGGATATTTTCCAGTTTCAAGCTGTCAGCTCCTACAATCACTCCATTCTTCACGCTTTCCCACTTCAAATCGAAGCCTTTCAATGACAAGAATGCATACTTGTTACGTACCTGTACATTGACCATATTATGAGAAGCATCCGTACCTACACACTTAAAGGCCACATACTGATAAATGGCTTTCACCTCTTTCAGTTTCGGAGATTCTTCACGTGTAGCCGGCACAATACCGTTGGAACAGAAGTTACCCTGATGCGGACCAGGGAAGTCATATCCTGTATGCAGACGGTAAATACCTTTCTTTATTTCATGCGGTTCATAAATAGCCTGGTCTACCCAGTCCCAAATAGCTCCACCGATAGTAGCCGTACTGCCTTCAATACTTTCCCAATATTCTTTCAGGTTACCGATGGCATTTCCCATGGCATGCGCATATTCACACACGAAGAGCGGTTTTCAAACGCACTTACATGCTCATCCATCCAGTCCATGCTCGGATACATCTTGGAGTAGAAATCACTGAAGCGGTTACCACCGTATGACTTTCCATCACTGTGCCTTCATAATGTACCGGACGACTATCCAGCTTTTTAGCTGCGTCATAACAATCACGGAAGTTGGCTCCTCCTCCGGCTTCATTACCCAAGCTCCAGAAAATCACACTCGGATGATTGCGGTCTCTCAGCACCATGCGGTCAATACGATCCACGAATGAAGGTATCCAGGAAGGCATGTCACTGATAGACTGGTTGGCATGGTCTTCCAGGTCAGCCTCATCCATTGTGTACAAACCATAGTAGTCAAACATAGCATACATTTTGGCTGCATTCGGATAATGCGACGTACGAATCGTATTGATATTGTTCTGTTTCATGGTCAGCACATCCCACAACATAGACTCTGTTGTCACCGCACGACCATACATCGGATGCGTATCGTGACGGTTGGTTCCCTTGAAGAACACTCGTTTGCCATTCAAGTAAAGCAGTGAGCCTTTCACCTCTATGTCACGGAAACCGTACTTCGTAGAGAAAGCCATTTCATCTTTTCCTCCCTGACGCTGTATCACTTGCACAGTATACAAGGTAGGAGTTTCAGCAGTCCACAAAGACAAATCTGTCAAATCGAATGACACATTAGCCGTACTTACCGGAGAAGAAGGAGCGTATTTCACAGCCACTTCCGATTCGGCTACCTTACGGCCTTCCGGATCTAACAGACGCACCAGCAGATTCTTGGTACCCTTCAGCTTGTCACGGTTATCCAAAGACAACTTCACATTCATGGTTCCACTTTTATAGTTCTTGTCTTTATCCAATAGACAAGTAATGTAATGGTCGCGCACGCTGACTTTCGGTACATTATATAAATACACATCACGGAAGATACCACTCATGCGGAACATATCCTGACATTCCAGATAAGAACCGTCACACCAGCGGAACACCTGCACAGCCAGACGATTTTCGCCCGGTTTCAGGTACTTGGTCACATCAAACTCAGCTACATTGTTTGCTCCTTGTGAATAGCCTACATATTTTCCGTTGAGATACACAAAAGCTGCACTGTAAATACCACCGAAATGAATGAAAGTACGTTTTCCATCCCAGCCTTCCGGCAAATTAAACGTACGTACATACGAACCTACCGGATTGATACCATAGTTCTTTCCGCCATCGTTAAAACCTTTACGTGCCTGAATATAAGGCGGTGTGTTGGCATGCGGGAATTCTACATTGGCATAAATCGGACGGTCGTAGCCCTGCATTTCCCAGTTAGACGGCACAGGAATGCGGTCCCATCCCGATACATCGAAATCTTCCTTATAAAAATCCAGCGGACGTTGTGAGGGTTCTGACACCCAATGGAAAGCCCATGTACCGTTCAGCAGCATATAGGCAGAGTTATGTACTTCCTCCCACGGGCGGTCATAGAAAGCCTTGTCTGCCAGCATATCTTTCTCTGAAGGATAAGGCATATACGTGGCATGACCTGCTTCCTTATTTTCTTCAAAGCGAGTTTCATCTTCCCAGTACACTTTTTCGCGTGCAGCCATACCCGCTCCTTCGGGCATAGGCACGGCGCTTACCCGTATCTGGAACAAAGAAGCTTCCATCGTTTCAGCCTTCTTTCTGTCCATCAACTGCAGACGGCCGTCCTTCTGACATACCAACATAAGCGACGGAGTATTGGCCGGAACCAGTCTCACCCCGTTTGCGGTTTCTGTATGCTCCACAACTGCGCCTCATCACTTCCGTTTACCTCTGTAACGACCAATGCCTTATGGTCTACGTCAGCTCTCAGCGCCTTGTCTTCGAATACATTCACAAAACGGCAACTTCCCGATAACTCGTTAATGTTCCACTGCTGTTTCTGGTCGTCCTTACTCAAGGATTTCAATATCACAGACGAACCCTTATCATAGCCCAGTACCTTATTTGATACTTTTGCAGGGAATACATTATAAGCCTGTCTTTATCGTATCTGCTTTGCGAAGATACATTCTGAGCATCCATACCAGAAGTCCCAGGACCATCAAAAAACGATAAATTTTCATCATAACATTTGCTATATTAAAGTGGAATACATACTAAATTTCTAACTTTTCCTTTAAATCCCATCTTGGTATCTCCCAGCTGTTTCAAGGGGAAAATCAAGGTTTCCCGATACCATAATTTATCTTTTCGCTGCCACTTTTCATTGAAAACCTCTTTCACACGGCCTTCCAGTCTTTCCTGCAGCTGTCCATTTACAAACAGGGAGGTACCCTTTTCATCTCCTTCAATTCTTACTTTTGTCCATTGTCCGGCAGGCAAACGATACGCATGGAACACAAACTCATATCCATCACGACGGAAAGCAAACTTACCGGTATTCTGCCAGTTGGACACGAATTCTGAATGCGGACCTTTGAATAATATCGCATCAGCATTAGGCGTTGCATCCGGACACAATTCAAATTCCACCGCATAGGGATATCCAATTTCATCGACTTCCGTAGTCACCACTTCTGTACCTGACAAAGTCACTTCTTTTCCTGTTTCAGTCAGCGTAGTCTGTTTGTCTACCTTGGCCAACAGGTTTACCCCCGGAGCCTCAGGAGTAACCGCACAAAGCGCCATGAATTGTTCAAAAGGCACTTTATCGGCATTCTCACCTTTCCACATCTTTTCACACGCTACTTGTAACCCAGGGAAAGTACGAAGATGTACATCCTGTTCGCTGATTCCATTACCCACACGGTCGTTCCAGACCGCCAGCATCGCACCCAGGAAGTTGGGATGACGCACAGTCATCTTCGGGTCATCCTTCCGCATCATTTCCGGCATCCAGCTTTCATACAACCACTGATAGTCCAGGAAATCATGGTAATAATTTACGGCCGGAACTATATACAACAACCCGTCGCATAGATTTACGACTTTAGCTCCTGCATCCAGACAAGTCTGTACATCCATCCAGCCATGATTCCATGCACTTACCACCTTTCCCTTCAAATCCACAGGCGTATTTCCTTTCATCATGCTCAAGCTTCCCCATAAACGCGGAGTCTTGCCATATTTTGATACGAAATCAAGATAATGATTTGTAAAATGACGGAACTGCTCTGCCTCTTTCTGATTATATTCATCTGTTCCGATATGACTTCCGGCCCTACGAACACCGGATTCTCACCCGACAAATACTCGTCAAACAGTACATCCACAAATTCGTAAACCTCCGGTTTGTATAAATCCAGGTGGTCCATACCATACTCTTTCTTATCGGCTGCCAGACGCGGATTATAATGTGTGAAAGCCAATGAATGAGCCGGCACGTCAATCTCCGGTATCACATTTACCCCATAACGTGCTGCCATAATCTGAAAATCACGGAATTCTTCTTTGGTATAAGAACCGTCCTTTGCCGTCAGCCCCGGGAAACGTTCACTTTCCAGACGGAAAGCTGCATACGTCTTGTTCCAGTCATTGTCAAAAAATTCCACAAAGCCATTGTCGTTCAAATGTACCTGCAGCTCATTCATCTTATAGAACGAAAGAATCTTGACATAATCACGCAGGTAATCCATCGTAAAAAACTTACGGCCTACATCAATCATGAATCCTCGGTTCGGATACAAAGGAAAGTCCGTAGCCCGGCCCTTCATCAACCCTTCCGGTTGGTTATGGAGCATCTGGAGCAACGTACGCGTTCCCCAGAAACACCTTTAGAAGTAGGTGCCTCAATGGTAACCTCACCCTGAATATTCATCCGGTATCCTTCTTCACCCAAAGTTTTGTCCGGCTTACCCAAAGTCAGATAAACAGCTCCTTTTTCTTTCTTTCCTACTACGACACTATACTCCCAACCAAACATTTCCTTCAAATCCTGCACCAGGATTTCGGCCTCTCCTTTCAGTTCAATCTCTTCATCTAAAGAAACAATCACTTTTCCAGTTTCCGGAAGTACCAGTTTTCCTTTTGCCGATTTCCACTGCTGCAAGGCAGGAATCACTTGTGGCACATTCTGGCCTACAGCCATCATCAGTCCACACAACCACATCACACTACATAGAATCAGATGTCTCATTGTATCAAATTTAAAGTTTACATATTTATCTTAAGAATAACCGTTTCTGCAGAAATCAACGACACTCATACTAAAATATTTGACTAAAGAAACGCTAAACCATGAACAAACAAAACCAGCGATTTTTCTCATACTATTTATTTAAGGATTTTAGTTTCGAATACAAAAATATGCATTTTTCTTCTCTTCATCACTTTTAAAGACTGATTTTTAAGTCTTAAAAATATCTATTAATAAGATTCGGAAATAAACGGAACATGCTTACGACCATGAAACATAGAACATTTCTGCCCTTTTTGAAAAATCCCTTTACATTTTTCTACGTTTCCCTACAGAGAAACCTACGTTTTCCGAACCAGAAACATACGGTTCCGCATGGAGAAACCTATGTTTCCCTCATGGGAAACATAAAAATCTCTCCAATAAACAGAGATTTACATAAAGACATTTCAGTCTCTTCTTAGCACACTGATAAAACAACAATTCCTTGCCTCTCCTTACACAAGGAAAACAAGGAATCGTTATCCAGTCACGAGTTCACTTTGTATTTACTCTGTCATAAAGTAGCTTTTATGTCATAAGAAAAATATTTCATATCATTACCAAACTACTTTTCCGACATAGATTTCCCCCAATTTTTTATTAGGAGCAGACCCCATCCACAATTCTAATATTCCCCCATGTACAAAATCTGGATGGAGCAACTGATAGAAATTATAAGCTTTCCCGTTCAACGTAGCTTTTTGTATATAACAGTTTACCTCAGAATTATGATGAGTCACAATTTTTAAACTCTTTTCCAGCATAATAATCAGAATCCAGCTTTATCGTAATCTCATCAAACACCGGACTTGTGATGTCATAGCATGGATGCGAGGAAGAACCTCCGTCCAGACTAAATAATCCGATTGCCATCAAAGCACTGACACCGGCCATCTGTCCCTGGTCTTCATCATTTCCAGTATATCCCTTTTCTGGAGTGATAGCTCCATACGTTTGCTTCCCAACCTGACGTACCCAATACTGAGTAAGCCAAGGATACCCTACATGCGAAAACACATGTGCACTTGAGCAACCCGGCTGATTGGCATAACTTACATAGCTGAACAGAAAATCATCTGCTGCCGACTTTCGAAAAGCCTCATCCAATCTGACCGCCAGACTATCTTTTCCTCCCATCATACGGGCTAAACCCTGAATATCGTGCGACAGACCAAAAGTAGCCTGCCATGCATTAGCTTGAACAAACCCCTTTTCCGACAGAGGGTCCGTATGCAGCCTATCACCATTTTCACTTCGCGGTATCATTAATTTTAACTCCGGATGAAAGGAAACTTTCCAGCCCATAGAACGTTTCTGAAAATACTTTGCCTCTCTCTGTTTCTTCATTTTTAGAGCCATCTGCCCTAAACTCCAGTCTTCAAAAGCCCACTGTATGGTCAGACCGGCATCATTCGGGCAATATCCATGTTTTACATAAAAAATCCAGCTCCCGGTCCATATCAAAAGCCAGCATTCCTCCTTTTTCATGATTCCTTTTCATCGCCTGAAAAGCTTTCTCCGGATTCCACTTACGATAAATGCCACGTTGGTATGCACTTGTAATCATCGAAGTAGCCGGACAACCTGTCATTATATACGTATATGCACCTACAGACGGACCACGAGGCAACAACCCTCCATTCCTGTCATATTCAAGAAATGAAGCAGAAAACTCATCCAATACAGAAGGATAGGCTAATCCCCATAATGTATTCAAATTCCATTGAGTCAGCCACAATGCATCCGAATTATACATGTGATGAATCACTTTTCCATCCTTTCCTTTTGGCAGCATACGTGACTTATACTCTGGAGAAAGTGTGTGGATACGGGTAGCTTTTCCTACTCTTGTCCCTCCCTTCAAATAATCCGGATAAGAGCCATCTATATCATCAATTTTATGCCTTCCCAGCAGCACATGCCATAAGTCCGTATAAAATTTCATCTTTTGCTGGTTGGTTCCACCTTTTACATCAATTTTACCCAACCACTCATTCCAGACAGATAATGCTTCAGTCCTCACTTGCTCAAAATCCCAATGAGGACATTCCTGGTCCATATTCTCTCTTGCATTTTCTATGCTTACATACGAAAAGGCCGTTTTCACCAAAATCTGTTCACCAGGCTTCACCCCCCCAAAATCAGCTTCTACTCCAGAAGTTGGTGACTGCTTAAAAGAAGACCCTGGTATGGTATACACCTCTGTAGAGCCGTTCATCTGAGTAATATCACATTGTCTTTCATTTCCAGTCCAACTGTTTAATGTACGAAAAGGACGTTCAAAACGGACTACAAAATAAACCCGCGCCTTATCGACTCCTCCCCATACTCTTCCTGTGGTGTCAAAATATCCCGCGATTTCCGTTTCATTTACGCGCGAAGCGTGTGCACCCACCATCGTAGAAGTAGATATATGTCCGCCAAGTCCTAGCAGGACTTTCGCCAGTGACTCTTGTGCATACGTCAGCCGATAAAATCCCACACGTTCAGTGATTGTCTGTTCTACCCATATTCCATATCTATCCAAAAATAACCGATGGTAGCCTGGCTGCACGATTTCTCCATCATGCGAAAAAGAAGAGCTCCACCCACTTTCACCTTTACGGGTATCAATCTGACCTGTTATCGGCATCAGATTCAAACCTGATATAACCCAGTCATGAATCTGAGGAAACCTAAACCCGGGTAGAGTTATAACTGTATCCCCCACCGCCTTGATTTATATTACGTGTCAGAGGAGCAGAGCTCATCATTCCAAAAGGAAGACTTCCGGTCACAAAAAAGAAATACGTCCCTTGGCTGTTTCCACATAAGGATTTACCCAAGAGACATAGTCTGAATAAGATTCAGGAGAAGGCAAGACTTCTATCTCGGACAGGCCAAGATTCTCTCCTTCACCATCAGTTACCTGGAAACGTACCCAACTGACTCTTTTAGAGTCAAAATCAACCACTTTAGGTGCACCATCATTAGCAATTAAATTTACATCAATCGAAGTTCCGTCACTGAATGAAAGAGTACCTGCCGCCGTATGGCTGCTTATATCCGGACAATCATATAAAATAATCTGGCTAATGTTTACAGGGTAATCCCAATCCAATTGTACCCAGGGGAAGGGACGAACTCTGCCCCTCATATCCAGGCGGCTACCTGAACGCCATTCTCCTGTATTCAGTATACGTATAAGCCCGTCTGACACACGTGTTGCATCCATCTCCTTCCCTGCAGCTGAAGAGCAAGAGACCTTTGCCAAAAGAGGCAATGTTATGAGGCGTCGCAGATAACAAAAGGGGAAACAGGCACCATAGAAAAAACAAAAAATGCTTTTATCCTCATAAGACTAATTCTCGTTTCAAGTTATAATTCCTACTCAAGGGTCAATGGGTTCTGTGGGCTGAATAATTAATGACTCCTGCAACGGGAAAAATTCCATCATACGCTCATTCAGCCTTTTCCCTAAACGATAAGGTACATAACCTAATTCACGAAGACAACGTGAATCCATTCCTTCCACAAAATTTAAATGAGAAAAAGAAGAACGTTACCACTGCGGCCTTTTCTACAGGAAAACCGTTACGGAACATAATACGTGCTGCATTACGAAAGTTCGTGGTAGTATGTCGCGCATGAGGCTCTATAATAATGGCACTCTCCGGAATCTGCCAAACGTCCATCAAATACTTTTTCATTTCAAAAGCCTCATTGTAAGGAGTATGATATGGATGTACTCTTCCTCCCGATACAATAATAAATGGTGCCTGATGCTGACGATACATCATGGCTGCATAGGCAGAACGAAGCTTCCCTTCTGGCTAATAGATACATTGGGCTCCTCGGGTCCTGCGCCTAACACTAAAATGGCTGTATAAGGATAATTGTTCCATTCTGTTTGGCTAACCTGAGTATATGCCATTCTGTTTTCTGTCGAACACAGAGGCTCATAATCAATCGACTGACGGCGGTCGTTCACATCAAGCAAAGCCTTAACAGCAGCCATAGGTACAGAATAAAAACAGGATGTGTTTTTACCTCAAATGCAATATTTTGCTGACAAGCAGGAAGAATTTCCTCGATAAACCGGCGGCTATGTATGTAAAAGCCAATAGAATCGATTTGAGGATAATGAGGTTTCCGGGCTGCTGCATACACCTCTATCGCATAGTTCATTCCTTCTGCATCTTGCTCCCAGATTTTTTTCAAGAACTCTGCCCCATTCTCTTTATACTGCTGATAGCAACCGGAAGGGATTATATGCCTTGTCAACAACCGATCAATCGGATTTCCTGGCTTATAAAGACTTGCCAATGCTTTTGCAGCTTCTGTAATCTCTTCTGCAGAGAATTTCATCGCTTCCACCCGTTCCTGCGAAGTTTTTGCCTCATGCAAACGCTCTAATTTCTTCAGCCCCATTTTTTCAAAACAGGGTCATGACAAATCATAGAATCTACTTCACCAAATTCACGCAACAGAGCTGTAAAATAATATGCTTTATTCTCTATCTTCTCTGCAGAAATTAAATGGTATTCTCTCTGAACCTGTGCATACGAGCATAAGGAAAACAGTAAACCCAAACAGCATATACCTATCTTTTCATCGTCTGCCCTCCTCTTTTAAATATTGCAGTAACTGCACAGGACGGTCTGTCTGAATTAATGAAGCTCCTTTTTCTAACAACCATCCCCAGCTTCATCTTTCTGATTCAATTCCACAGCACGGTCATCATCATGCCCACCATTCAATGAAGGCCACAATCCGTTCAGCCAAATCTTAGAACCATTATCTTTCACCTTTGAAGTAAACGTAAAACTTCCGGAGTTACTTCTGAAAAGCAGCATTCCATTGCCACAGGTTTCATCTGTCTATACCCCTCTATAAAACGCCTCTGCATCAGGATTGTTCAAGTCTACAATCGGCATATAAATAACTTTGTCAAGTACATCCTCATTTTCAGCCTTGACTTTTTCATAAGCATATCCGGATTTTATTACCACCTGGTCTATAGTCTGTGTTTTACCAATAACTTATACACTTCTTGAAATAATCATAGCCCTTATCTATGTTTATCAGAATTTTCCTTTGTCAGTTCCAATACCTCCTCCAAAGTCGGAATTGGATGAAAAGTAACTCTTCCCAATCCATTTTTCAGATGAAACTTTCGCAATTCTGCCAACGTATAATCCGAAACTTTTCCCTTTCCGTCGGTCGTACGGTCTATAGTATTGTCGTGCATAATTACCAGCTGATTGTCTTTTGTCATCTTCAAATCAATCTCAATCATGTCAACTCCCATCGCAATACAATTTTGAAAGGCCTGTAATGAGTTTTCAGGTGACATTTCTCCAGTCGCCACGATGAGCCACTACCAATACTTTCTTCGTTTCATGACTCTTCAAATCTACCACAAGAGTCTTTGCACTCTCCTGAGCAGAGAGTACAAAGACTGTGCAGAGAAGAAAAATCATACAAGTAATTCTCTTCATCTTCAAATTTTATTTAATGATTAATATCCTTCGTTCTGATACATTCCTTCCGGATTCAACTTCCACTCATCATAAGGAATCGGATAATAAATATCTTTTTCATTGAAGTTCTGCAAATTGGAGATACCATAACAATTCGGATCCTTTGCATGCATATAAGTTACTAATTCATCAATCGTAAAGAAACGGAGTAAATCATACCAACGCTGATTCTCAAAAGCAAGCTCTACACGGCGCTCATGAAGAATAGCTAATTTCAGTGTCGGATATTTACTTCTGTAGTCGGTATTTTGGATAGATTCAATATAACCTGGTAATCCTGCCCTTTCACGTACCTCATCCAAATAAGGGATTGCTTTTGTTTCTTCACCCAAAGCTTCATAAACCTCAGCCATCATCAAGATAACATCGGCATAACGTAATATAATCCAATCATTGCCTCCATAAGCTAAAGTACCCGCAGCGTCACTAGTATCACGGAACTTTGTAATGCAATAAGCCATTGCTTTAGGATTATCAGCATAAACAACTGAGAATGCTTTTCGCTTATCAGTAGCTTCATATTCATTTACCAAATCCTCATTTACATAAGTTCCCTGACCTTTTGAAGGATATTGCGAATTACATGTAATACCAATTGACTGATTATCTGCCGCAATCGAAGAATGGTAATCTTTATCCCCTTGTTTATATACAATCTGGAAAAGAATTTCAGGACAAGTAGACTTGTTAGCAACAGCAAATAAACCAGTCTGTGCATTGTCATCATAAGTAACTTCATTCAGGCGATTAAACTGCTTCATTCCTAAGCACATTTCGAGATACGTTTTTGCAGAGTTTAAATATTCTTTCCGATTCTGGGTATCCAGCACATGGGCCATTGTCAAATATACTTTTCCAAGTAATCCTGCCATAGCTGCTTTATTTGCTCGCCCTTTATTACCTTCAGGCTGATGATTTGGCAAGGTACTTTTCTCAATTCCAACTCTAAATCTTCTACTATCTGCTCATAAATCTTCTTCTTATCCTCACGGAAAGTATGCGCTTCAATTTCAGCTGGAGTAGCAAGATAAGATGTTACTAATGGAGCATCTCCCCACTTACGCACAATATCAAAATATACTAGCGCACGCACAAAACGGGCCTCAGCTTCATAATTATCTTTCTCTTTTTCATCACTAAAAAGTCACAGTCTGAATACCTTTTAAAGCAAAATTTTGCATTATTGACTGTTTTATACATCGCCTGCCAATGACTTTTCAAATAAGTATTACTAGGGAGTAATGAAAAGTCTGTAAACTGAAAAGGCTCACCGGCAGAAGACTGATTATCCAAACGTCCTGTATTATCTGAACGTTCCTCTGTATACATAGTACTTCCTTCGCCCATACAAGACCCTGAACGTAATGCCATATAAGCACCGTATACAGCACGTTCAACATCATTCTCAGTAGTAAAATAATTCTCTACTGGTATTTTTATTAGGATTATCTTCTGACAGAAAATCTTCACACGAAGTTAAATTAAGTCCAACTGCCAGAATTGCAGTAAATAATATTGTTTTTTTCATTGTGTAATCTCTTAGAATTGTTAATTGAAGTCCCATATTATATGCTCTCACCAATGGATATTTTCCATAATCTACCCCCGGAGTCAAATTCGCACCGTCATTATAATCTACCTCTGGATTGTATCCCTTTATATTTGCTAATAGTAAACAAATTATCAGCTGCCACATATACTCGTAAGTTGCTAATTACTCCTTTTGACCAATTCTTTACATTGGAGAATGTATAACCTACGCTAATGTTTGTACATCTGAAAAACGAACCATCCTGCAAATAGAAAGTAGACAAACGAGTACTATTACTCTGTGTTCCTCCACGAGATGCTTTATAAACCCAACCATTTCCTGGATTTTCTACATCACGATAACGCTGGTCTGCTTCCACATATTGATTACCAGAACCTTCCATATTAAATAAATAGTAATCTTGTCCATCCAATACTTTATTTCCGTATGAGCCATTGAAAGAAGCACTCATATCAAAATCTTTATAACTTCCACTCAGGTTTAGTCCATAAGTAAATTTCGGATGAGGATTACCAATCACTGTTTTATCATTGTCATCTACAACCCCATCTCCATTTACATCTTCAAAATAAATGTCGCCCGGTTGGAGCGCAATAGATTGTGACAATGAACGAGCCGGACCTTTTTAATTTATATCCTTCAGGGAATTTATTTCCATTTGCTTTATAAACAGCATCATCGGCCTGAATTCCAGCCATATCTGCTTCTGTAACCATTCCAATTACCTTAAACCCATAAACATTCCAATAGGCTGTCCCTCCATTGTAATTATGAGTTTTTATAAGAAACGTTCTGCACCATTAGTAATAATGGTATTGCCACCATCTAATTCCAATACTTTATTACGGTTAACAGAAATGTTACCACTAATATTAAAACTATAATCTTTTCCACTCAATACTCTACCATCTACTTGAATATCACATCCCGTATTACGAATCTTAGAATTCGGAAGATTTGTGAGCATAGAAGTTGCACCAGAAATTGCAGATACAGGCTGCTCGAACAACAAATCTTGAGTATGACTCAAATAATAGTTGGCAGAAATCGCCAAACGATTATTAAACAAGCCCAAATCCACACCTACGTTATATTGAGAAGTTGACTCCCAGCCAATCGCATTATCTTTTACTCCACCTGGATACATAGCTGATACAATCGTTCCATTTCCAATCACAGTCCCAGATGGAGAATTCATTACTGCAGCATATTGATAATTACCAATATTGTTATTTCCACTCATACCCCAACTTGCTCTCACTTTCAATGAAGAACTATCACCAAAAGCAGCTTTATAAAAATCTTCATTTGAAACAGTCCAAGCCGCAGAGATTGATGGGAAGTATCCCCAACGATTTTCAGGGCCAAACAAAAGAAGAAGCATCACCTCGGAATGAAGCAGTTAAATAGTACTTATTTGCAAAATTGTAATTCAAACGTGTAAAATAAGAAATCATTGTCCAGTTTGATTTTGAAGTACTATTTAATGTAATATCACTAGGATCAGCACCATGACCTGTCACTTCTGTAATATGATCATCCTGATAACCAGTAGCTTTTACTCCCAAAATATCATACATATTTTTTTGAATAGAATAACCTGCAACACCACTGAAATTATGTACCTGATTCCAGCTCTTATTATAGTTTGCTGTAAATTCAGCCAAATAATCTGATTGCAAAGAAGTTCTTGCTATAGAATTAGCCGCAGCTTTGGCCTGATCTGTTCCTGGTAAATTTGCCCCGGATGATAAACTGGTAGGACGATAAAACTCGTATTTTTCACTATAATTATACATTCCTAAATTTGCCTTCAAGAATAAATCTTTCAACGGTTCATAACTTGCTGTCAAATTATATGTATTACGTACTCCGTTTCTTCTGATTTTTGTTTCCGTAGCTAATGCTACCGGATTCTCAATCTGCTGGAATCCATAATTACTTGAATAACTTGTCATCTCACCTTTTACCAATTGACCATTTTCATCATAGCAACGGAAAATCGGTGCATAAATCAAAGCCCCAAGAATCGGTCCATGATCAAAAACGCCCTTCTTCCACTTCTCGATTCCAGTTAGATGTATTGGAAAAATTAGCTCCTACCTTAAACTTAGAGCTTACTTGTATATCTAAGTTTCCACGTAAATTCAGGCGACGTTGTCCCGTAGAAAGAATAATACCTTCCTGATTCTGATAAGCTGCACTAACTTCATAACGAATTTTATCTGTACCCCCATTTACAGAGATATGATGACGCTGTGAAGGAGCATTACGATACAACTCATCTTGCCAGTCTGTATCATATTCCGGTGTGATTACACGCTGATTCTCAAAATCATATAAAAATTCTGGAATCATAGCTGCACTATTACTAGAACCTAAACGCTGTGCACGTACATCATTCGTATCACTAAAGTAAGCATCATCCCATGCTTTTCCTGCATTAACCATGAAATTTTTTATATGCATTATTACGTCCATCAACAACCAAATCTGCAAATTGTGCAGAATTCAATAATTTCACTTTTTTGGCCAGCTGATTTACACTAAACTGAAAATTATAGTTTACCTTCGCTTTTCCCTCTTTTCCACGCTTAGTTGTAATCAACACAACACCACCAGCTGCACGTGAACCATAAATAGCTGCCGAGGCTGCATCCTTCAAGACTTCAATAGACTCGATATCTTCAGGACTCAACATCAAATCTTCATTGGAAGGATAACCATCTATAACATATAACGGGTCAGAGCTCGCATTAATAGAGGCCACACCACGTACACGTATTTTTTGTACTCTGATAAGGTGCACCACTTACCTGAGCAATCTGTACACCAGAGACCTTTCCGACCAAACTTTGCCCAACTGTAGGTGTAGTTACGTTTAACTCTTTTGACTTGATGCTGGAAACAGCTCCCACCACATCTGTTTTACGCATGGTCTGATAACCTACTACCACAACCTCATCCATTGTTTTAGAATCCTCAACCAATACAATATGCAGATTATCTCCCTTTTTCGGTTTTATACGCTGTGTGGTATAACCGATATAAGATATTTCCAGCGTATGTTCATAGCTCTGTACATCTAATCTGAACTTCCATCCACATCCGTTACCGTTCCATTTTGAGTTCCCTTCTCAAAAATACTGGCACCGATTACGGCCTCTCCATTTTGGTCGACAACAAGACCTTGAACCCAATCATCTTCAAAAATTTTAGCCTGAGCAGAATTCGTAAAAAATCCTGTCATACAGACAATTAAACAAACAATCTAATTACTTTTTTCATAACCTGTTAATAGAATAAAATTTCTGTGCAAAAGTATGAGGGGGGCATTGCACAATGATTGCAGGTTAATTAAAACTATGGCACAATAAGGTTACAAAAAGATTTCGACTACTCCATAAATTCTTATAAACACATTCACCGGATTCTACCTTCAAAGTTTTGAAACCAATATATCTTAAACCCATCCCGAAAAATTCGCTTCGTACGCCTCAAAAAAGAATAATTTCCAAATAAATCGTATCTTTGCACATCGTAAGGTTGCAACTTAGAATAAACTATATACGTATATGGAAAAGAAACTTTAAACGGACGACCGTTACATCGCTCTGCCATACGCCAACGTCCGGTCCATATCGGCCATCTGGCAGGGGTTTATGTGCCGGCCGATATTTACGTGCGCTATCTGCGCCTGAAAAAAGAAGAACGTGCTCTTTATCGGAGGTTCGGATGAACATGGAGTGCCCATCACTATCCGCGCTAAAAAAGAAGGTGTAACCCCACAGGATATTGTGGACCGTTATCACACCCTCATTAAGGATTCTTTTAAAGAATTCGGTATTTATTCGATGTGTACGGACGTACCTCTTCACCTACTCACCATCAGTTTAGCATCTGACTTTTTCCGTAAAATTGTATGACAAGCATGAGTTTATCGAAAAAAACTTCCATGCAATATTATGACGAGGAAGCTCACACATTCTTAGCTGACCGTTACATTACGGGAGAATGCCCTCGCTGCCATGCAGAAGGTGCTTACGGTGACCAGTGTGAAAAATGTGGAAGTACACTTTCTCCCACAGAACTGATTAACCCGAAAAGTGCCATCAGCGGAAGCCAGCCTGTCATGAAGGAAACCAAACACTGGTATTTGCCACTTGACAAACACGAAGGCTGGTTGCGCAAATGGATTCTGGAAGACCACAAGGAATGGCGTCCGAATGTGTACGGACAGTGCAAGAGCTGGCTGGATATGGGGCTGCAGCCTCGTGCCGTGAGCCGCGACCTTGACTGGGGTATTCCGGTTCCGGTAGAAGGTGCAGAAGGAAAAGTATTGTATGTATGGTTCGATGCACCTATCGGCTATATCTCTAATACAAAAGAGCTGTTGCCCGATTCATGGGAGAAATGGTGGAAAGACCCTGAAACACGCCTGATTCATTTCATTGGAAAAGATAACATCGTGTTCCACTGTATCGTATTCCCGGCCATGTTGAAGGCAGAAGGAAGCTACATTCTTCCGGACAACGTGCCTTCTAACGAGTTCCTGAACCTGGAAGGTGACAAGATTTCAACTTCACGCAACTGGGCAGTATGGTTGCACGAGTACCTGCAGGATTTCCCTGGCAAACAGGATGTATTGCGCTACGTGCTGACTGCTAACGCTCCGGAAACTAAGGACAACGACTTTACATGGAAAGATTTCCAGGCTCGTAACAACAACGAACTGGTAGCAGTATACGGTAACTTCGTAAACCGTGCCCTGGTGCTGACTCACAAATATTTCGATGGAAAGGTTCCGGCTTGTGGTGAATTGAACGACTACGACCGTGAAACACTGAAGGAATTTGCCGACGTAAAAGAAGAAGTAGAAAAACTGCTGAACGTGTTCAAATTCCGCGACGCACAGAAAGAAGCCATGAACCTGGCCCGCATCGGAAACAAATACCTGGCAGATACAGAACCATGGAAACTGGCTAAAACCGACATGGCACGTGTGGCTACCATCCTGAACATTTCATTGCAGTTGGTTGCCAACCTGGCCATTGCTTTTGAACCGTTCCTGCCGTTCAGTTCTGAAAAACTGCGCAAGATGCTGAACATGGAAAGCTTCGACTGGGAACAGCTGGGACGTACAGACTTGCTGGCAGAAGGCCATCAGCTGAACAAGCCTGAACTGTTGTTCGAAAAGATTGAAGACGACGTTATTCAGGCACAGGTAGATAAATTGCTGGCTACCAAGAAGGCCAACGAAGCAGCCAATTACAAGGCTAATCCGATTAAACCGACCATTGCTTTCGAAGAATTTGAGAAACTCGACATCCGTGTAGGTACTGTATTGGAATGCGAAAATGTACCTAAGATGAAGAAGCTGCTGAAATTCAAGATTGCCGACGGACTGGAAAACCGTACCATTGTCAGCGGTATTGCTCAGCATTACAAACCGGAAGACTTGGTAGGCAAGCAAGTGCTGTTTATCGCCAACTTAGCTCCTCGTCAGTTCAAAAACGGCCTGGTGAGCGAAGGTATGATTCTCAGCGCAGAAAACTTTGACGGTTCATTGTCCGTTACCACTACTTTGAACGAAGTAAAACCAGGAAGCGAAGTAAAATAATCTACTTTAAATAATTAAAGAAATTGAGAATGAGCGGATAAGAGAATCCCGCCATTCTCAATTTTCTTTTCCTCATAAACTCCACACAATCCTCAAATATGGCAGAGTCACTTAAAGAAAAAACGGCGAAAGGCTTGTTTTGGAGTGGCATCAATAACGGTGCTATGCAGCTCTTGAACCTGATATTCGGAATCGTGACTTCACGCATTCTGAATGATACCGATTACGGTATGATAGGTATGCTGAGTATCTTTTCTCTCATTGCAGCATCTCTTCAGGAAAGCGGATTCACTTCGGCACTTGCCAACAAGAAAGAAATCCGCCACGAAGATTACAACGCTGTATTCTGGTTCAGCAGCGCCATAAGTGTCACACTCTACCTCATCTTGTTTTTCTGTGCCCCACTGATAGCCGATTTCTACGACAATGAAAATCTGATTCCTCTGGCTCGATATGCTTTTTTAGGCTTTGTTATTTCCAGCCTGGGCATTTCACAGAACGCTTATTTGTTCCGCAACCTGATGGTCAAACAAAAACCATTGCCAGCATCAGCGGACTAGCCGTTTCAGGCATCGTAGGAATCATTATGGCCTGCTTGGGATGTTCTTACTGGAGCATTGCAACACAAAGCATTGTCTACATCAGCGTCCTGAACATCTGCCTGTGGAGTTTTTCACCTTGGAGACCCACCCTGAAATTCAGTTTCAAACCTCTGAAAGGGATGGTAAACTTCAGTGCCAAACTGATGATAACCAATATCTTCAATCATATCAACAATAACTTGTTTTCCATCATTTTAGGGAAATTACTATTCCGAAAAAAGAAAGTTGGACAATTTAACCAAGCCAACAAATGGGAACTACATGGGGCACTCCGGTTTATCAGCAGTCATGGGTAGGCAGTGTGGACACGAGCCCATGTCAATCACGGATA
>ENA-OPYV01000109-OPYV01000109.1-human-gut-metagenome-genome-assembly--contig:-NODE-109-length-25399-cov-2.219294_pt1 | contig 25399 bp, 35 predicted proteins | sample MGYA00242474_ERZ504485 | MGnify/ENA primary metagenome ERZ504485 (study PRJEB26092, sample SAMD00036263) | human gut metagenome | host: Homo sapiens | study: EMG produced TPA metagenomics assembly of...
GCGAGCCGGTGCCGGTGGAGATGGACGCGACCTGGACAGCTTTACGCAAATGATTTGGGACAGCCTGAACGAGGACAACAAAGTTTCCCTCTTTACCCGTTTTATTGATTTGGAGAGCGGTAAGGCAGAGAGTCGGATTATCAATAAACAAATAAAATACAGAAAATACAGGAGAATTGGCGGCAAAACGGCAGTTCTCCTAAAAGTCTTTTTTGGAGGTCAAAGAATATGACGGTTTTGGTGGTAGGCGGCGGTGGCCGCGAGCACGCATTGGTGCGCAAGATCAAAGAGTCACCCCAGAGTGGACAGTGTGCATTGTTGCCCGGGCAATGGGGGCATTGCCTATGATGCAGTGTGCCACAATGTGGCGGCGATGGATATAGACGGCGTCGTGGCGCTGGCAAAGGAGATTCAGGCAGACCTGGTGGTCGTGGCCCCGGACGATCCGCTGGTGGCCGGTATGGTAGATGCCCTGAACGCGGCGGGCTTTGCCACTTTTGGCCCCCGAGCCAACGCGGCTATCATTGAAGGCTCCAAGGTATTCTCCAAGGATCTGATGCAAAAGTACCACATTCCCACCGCCGAATATCGGGTATTTGACGATCCTCGGGCGGCCATTGAATATATTACGGAGAAAAACGAATTCCCCACTGTCATTAAGGCAGACGGTCTGGCTTTGGGCAAGGGCGTGCTGATTCCGGAAACTTTGGAAGAAGCGGTGGCCGGTGTTAAGGAAATTATGGAGGACAAGGTATTCGGTGCCTCCGGCAATCATATTGTGGTGGAGGAGTTCCTTACCGGGCCGGAAGTGTCTGTGCTGGCCTTTACCGACGGCAAGTGCGTGCGGCCTATGGTGTCCTCCATGGATCACAAGCGAGCACTGGACGGCGACAAGGGGCTGAATACCGGCGGTATGGGCACCGTGTCCCCCAACCCGTACTATACGGAAGCGGTGGCACAGCAATGTATGGACACCATCTTCCTGCCCACCATTGCGGCTATGAATGCCGAAGGGCGCACCTTCCAAGGCTGCCTCTACTTTGGTTTGATGCTTACTCCCAAGGGCCCCAAGGTGATTGAATACAACTGCCGTTTCGGCGATCCGGAGACCCAGGTGGTGCTGCCACGGCTGGAAACGGATATTATGGATATTTTTGACGCCATTAACGCCGGTACGCTGGCGCAGCTGGACATTCGGTGGAGTGATAAAGCCTGCGCCTGTGTAATTTTGGCCAGCGGCGGTTATCCCAAGTCTTACCCCAAGGGGCTGGAGATCACCGGTCTGACCGATGGGCAGCGAGCGGGAGTTACCGTGTACCATGCCGGTACAGCGCAAAAGGAAGGCAAGCTGGTGACTGCGGCGGGCGCGTGCTGGGCATTACCGCCTTGGGTGACAATTTGCAGGCGGCGCTGGATACCGCCTATGCCGCTGCACGGGAAGTGCACTTTGACGGTGTGCATTACAGAAAAGACATTGGAGCCCGCGCATTGGCTGCCGGCAAATGTGAATAGGCTATGACTTTACAATTTGTTATTGACAATTATACAGCCTGTGATATAATAGACACGTTACACACTTTGTATAATTTTTAATCGAAGAGGCGAAATTATGGCAACTGTTAAAAAGAGCAAAAAAACGAATTATTGTTCCCATCGCCATTGTGTTGGTGATCGCCATTATCGTGACCAGTATCGTTATTGTGCGCAAGGTCAACGGCGGCGAGCAGGTGACCCTGCACACCATCTCTACCGGCGATATTTACGAGACGGTCAGCGCTACCGGCGATGTGACCGCAGGCGCCAGCCGTACATACAAGGTCGGCACTGTGGCGACTGTAAAAGAAGTGTTTGTCCAAAAGGGCGACAAGGTCAAAGAGGGCGACAAACTGGCTACCTTTGATACCTCTAATGTGGACGCCAGATTTCCAAATTGCAGGGGACTTATACGGACGCTAAGAAGGCGTACAACACCGCTCGCAGCAATCAGACTGCCGCTAAGTCGAATTTGGCCGCGGTCAATAAGCAGATCAACACGCTGGAAAAGCAGATTGCCAAGCTGCAAAAGCGTGCCAATACCACTACCTCAAAGAAGAAGACCACAACGAAAAAGCACCGCACCACGCTGCCGACCACAGTTCCCACAACACGGGTGACTACCACCAAAGAAACCACCGCTAAGGCCGCTACCTATACGGTAAAGGCAACGGTGCTGGCCGGCCAGGAGAGCTACGGTACCGTGCAGGTGGGTAATAATACCGCCGGTTCTACCAGTGCAGGTAAGTATGACGAGGGTGCAGATGTGGTGATCAAGGCTGTTCCTGTCAAGGATTACAGCTTCTCCGGTTGGTACGATGCCAACGGCACCAAATTGAAGTCCTCCAAGCAGGTGACGGTTCAGGTGCGTGGTAATGTGCAGTATATTGCGCAGTTTGAGAAGACCAGCACCACCGGTGCGCTCAAGGATCTGTCCGATACTTTGGCCGAGATTGCCGATAATATTCGCGATATGACCAATGATGTGGATACCATGATGCAGATCATGAAGACCACAGCGGACGCATCAGTAAGGCGTGGATAAAAGTATTACCGATGGCAACGCCATCGCCAACGCAGTGGAAAAGGCCATTCGTGACGCCATCAGCGACGGATTGATTAACGAGGACAATCTGAAAGTGATGGGCGATGTGCTGGCAAAGAGTATTGCCCAGGCTGTAAAGGAAATTGACTGGAAGAGCGTTGCAAAAGACCTGACCAGTACGACGGATGTACAGTTGACCACCAAGCAGCTGCAATTGGCTGCCCTGTATGCCCAGTCCAAAATGTATGCGGTAGAGGCTTCCGACACCGCTGTCAGCGCACAAAAGAGCGTAATGGAGGGTGCAGAGAGTGCCCTGACCGCTTTGCAGGACGCAAACAAGGATTTGCAGGCCGGTTGGACCGGCTTCTTTTGACGGTACCATCACCACCTGCGATTTGGTGGCGGGAGAGCAGACTTCTCTGGTCAATGACGGTATTGTGCTGGAGAATATGAACACCATGGTTGTGACCATCAGCCTGAGTGAGTACGATAACCATCGGGTGAAGGTGGGTATGCCCTGCACCATTACCACCGCTTACGGTAAGTATGAGGGCGAAGTGACTGCCAAGGCGCCTACCGCCACCGGCGGATCTGCCGGCTCCATCTTGGACAATGTAGGTTCCATGGCCGGTATCAGCGGTCTGTCCAGCCTAACCAGCTCCGGTGCAGGCGTGGAGTGTACGGTAGAAGTGAAACACCCGGACGAGAACATTATCATCGGTTTTGAAGCCAATGTGGTGATTAGCACCGGCGAGTACCTGGGCGTTGTGACTGTGCCCACCGGCTCGATTGTGCTGGATAAGACCGGCACCTATGTATACCTCTACAACGAGGAGGAAAAGACGGTCACCAAGACCGCCATTACCACCGGCGCCATGTCGGACAGCGCATACCAGGTAACCGACGGCCTGAAAGCCGGGGACAAGATCGTTGCCGCACCATCCACTACCTATAAGGAAGATTCCTTTAAGGTTAAGGTGGTTGACAAACTGAGTACAACGAAATAAGGAGCACTTTTTGTGAACATTTCAGAAAGCTTTAAAATCGCTGTCAAAGCCATAAAGGCGAACTGGATGCGCTCGCTCCTGACGATGTTGGGTATCATTATCGGTATCAGCTCTGTGATCATGATTGTGGGAGCCGGTACCGGTGCCCGGGACTATATTGTCTCTTTAATCGAGGATATGGGCTCCAACGCCGTGATGGTCTCGGTGGATACCACCCAGGCTACGGACAACGACTACATTACCTTGAAGGATGTAGAGAATATTAAAAGCCGTGTAAACGGCGTAGATCGCTGCTCGCCTATGCTGATGGGCTTTGGTAAGGCCACCATTGACTCCCAGGCCAAGGAAGCTACCGCCATGCTGGTAGGCGTAAACAGTGATATTCAGTACGCCTTGACCGAAGGCTGTACCTACGGTCGGTTCTTTACCGATGAGGAGTATAGCGCCAATTCGCCTATTGCCGTGATCGGTATTAACAGTGCTCAAAGTGTATTTGGGTATGAAGATGTGACCGGCGAGTATGTGACGGTGTCCTCCAGCGGTAAGTCCATGAAGGTCAAGGTAGTGGGTGTGGCCAATATTGACCAGATTGCTCAGTCCGCCGGCGGCAGTTCCTCTCTGTCAACTATGTTTCAGCAGAACGAGGACTCTCCGGTGATCGCCCTGTTTATGCCCTGTACCACACTGACCCAGATCACCGGCGCCAACTCCAACCTGAGCTCCATTTTCGTGATCGCCCAGGACGGTGCAGACAATGACGCCGTAGGTAATGCCACCGTCAACTACTTAAAGGCGGCTCACGGCAATTTTGCCAAGAATATGTATATTGCCCAGAATATGGCCACCTATATTCAAATCGTAGATATTGTTATGCAGGTGCTGACCGCATTTATTGCCTGTGTAGGTGCGATTTCCCTAATCGTTGGCGGTATCGGCGTGATGAACATTATGCTGGTGTCCGTAACCGAGCGAACGCGGGAGATCGGCATACGAAAGTCCTTGGGCGCCAAGACCAAGGTGATCACCTTGCAGTTTCTAACCGAATCGGTGATTCTGTGCTTGATCGGCGGTATCATTGGCCTGGTATTGGGCATTGCAGGCGCGTATGCGGCCTGTGCCGTTATCAATATTACCCCCAAGATCACTTGGTGGGTGATCCTGCTGGCACTGGCATTCTCCAGCGGTGTTGGGCTGTTTTTCGGCATTTACCCGGCCCGCAAGGCTGCTAAGCTGTCGCCTATTGAGGCGCTGCGCCGAGAGTAAGTCAAAATTTATACAAAGTAAGACCGTATCGACTGGCATAGTTGGTACGGTCTTTATTTTTAGGTGTTGAAAAAGATGGCATAATAGTGTAAAATAAAAGGACATTTTGAGCGTATGCGCAAGAATAAGGGAGGACCCTTGTATGGAGAGTATTCAGCAGGTGATCGACCGCTTTGATTTTCAGGCAAGACGGCGGATTGCCGGGCCTTTGGCAACGGCCATATCAATACAACCTATATCATTACCACCGATCTGCCGGAGGGCGGTCAGCAGCGCTATGTGCTGCAGAAAGTCAATCACAATGTATTTCGTGACATTGACCGGCTGATGCAGAATGTGTTTGCATGTCACTTCCTTTTTGCAGGAGAAGATTCGGGCTGCCGGCGGCGACCCGGACCGGGAGACCCTGCACTTTATCAAGACCAAGGATGGTGCCCAGTATTACACTGCACCGGATGGGGACTACTTCCGCGCCTATGTGTTTGTAAAGGACTCTATCAGCTATGACGCGGTGGAGAGCGCAGCTCTGTTCCAAAAGAGCGGTGAGGCATTCGGCCGGTTCCAGCACCTGCTGGCGGATTTTCCGGCTGAGACTCTGTATGAGACCATTCCGAATTTCCATAACACCCTGTGGCGGTATGAGAACGAGTTTCTCCCGGCGGTAAAAGCCGACAAGGCCGGTCGTGCCACCGCTGTGCAGGCGGAAATTCAGTTCGTAAAGGACCGCAAGGCGGACACCCATCGGCTTAGCGACCTGGCGGCTGCCGGTCAGTTGCCCCTGCGGGTGACCCATAATGACACCAAGCTGAATAATGTGCTGTTTGACGCCACCGCCGGCGAGGCCATTTGTGTGATCGACCTGGACACGGTCATGCCGGGTCTTGCCCATTATGATTTTTGGCGACTCAATTCGCTTTGGCGCCAATACCGCTGCCGAGGACGAGGCGGACCTGTCCAAGGTGAGTTTGGATCTGGAGTATTTCGGCGCCTATGCCAAGGGGTTTTTGTCCCAGGCGGGGGAGAGCCTGACCCAAACGGAGATTGACCAGTTGGCCTTTTCTGCCAAGTTGATGACCTTTGAGTGCGGTATGCGCTTTTTGACCGATTACCTGAACGGCGACACCTACTTTAAGACCGCTTACCCGGAGCATAACCTGGTGCGCGCCCGCAACCAGTTTGCCCTGGTGGCGGACATGGAGCGCAAAATGGACCAAATGGAAGCGCTCATCGCTGCACTGTAAAAAGAAATAGCAAAGAATATGGGAGGCACTCTGTTGGGAGCGCCTAGAGGGCTTTTTATGCTGAGAAAATCTATAGCGGAGCAGACGCAGATTGTTGTTCCCACTTTAGATGTGTTTCTAAAGCATTATACGGACTCAAAATATGTAAAGACCGAGTTTGAAAACTTGGTCAAAAACGGAACGCTTATACCGTTTTTTGCGTTTTATCACAAGTTGTTCATCGGCAAGGCGTATTTGGTTGTAAAGCTTAAAGACCTGCAGGTGGCCGATGGGCAGCGCGTGGCCTATTTGTGTAATTTTGAAGTGAAAAGACTGTGGCAAAATAAAGGAGTTGGCACCAAAATGCTGCATACCGTGATGGCGTATGCAAAGCGAAATGGGTTTGAAAAGCTGACCCTCGCGGTAAATGAAGCCAACGAGCGGAATATGCACTTGTACGGCAGGGCGGGCTTTCGCACCAAAATCAAAACCATAGATACGGACTTGCTGTTCTTTACCCCCAATGGCGACCCGATCAAAACACAAACGCTGGGTGTTTATTGTTGCGAACTATAAGCCACCGTGTGCACAATAAAGCACACGAACAAAATAAAGAAGCGCAACCCATAGGGTCGCGCTTTTTTGTATAGATTTTGATGTGAACAACGTATAGAGGGCGCTTATACAGGTGCCTTATGTGGATTTCTGCCTTTCCTGTACGGCAGCGCAGAAAGCAGATAGGCGATCCCCGGCAGGCACAGAAATAAAAAGAACATAGCGAAGCGCGGCGTGCAAATGACGGATCCGTTGCGAAGTCGGCGCCGGCATATAGCGCCCGGTTGATTTGACGGACGGCGGTTCCGCTAAAGCCACTGATTGCAAACACCAGCCTTGCAGCAAAGCAGACACACCGGTGGACAGCTTGATGAGTAAGGATTGCCCGGACACAAAAATGCCGTCCCGGCGTATGCCGCTTTCTTTCTCCGTTAGGTCTGCTGCGTCTGCAATTAAAATGGATTGCACGGTATTGACCAGACCGCAGCAAAACATATTACAAAACAGAAGCAGGATCAAGAGCGTAAAGGGCAGGGCTTGTGTTAGCTGCTGCGGTCGGCAAAGGAACAGCGCAAAGGCGGCCAATAAAGCCAGTCCTGCAAACACATTGGCTTGTGCAAATGTGGTGGCTGCGCCGTGCTTGTCTGCCAGTTTGGGAGCTGCACCTGCGGCGATGAGTTGGCCTAAAAAGGCCGGAATGCCTAAGAGCAGCATATAGTGCACATAAGGTGTGCGCCCGTTATTGCCAAAGTAGTAAGACAGCACGGTCATTTGCAGCAAATTCATTAGCCCGCTAGGTGTGCGCAGCATCCGGAGAGCAAAATGCGACGATAACTTTGCATGCGCCACATTTCCGCAAGATTTTGCCATAGGCTGCGCTTTTCTGCCGGCGGGGCGGTCATGCGCTCCCGGGTACAAAAGCCTACCGGCTGAAACAGGAGCGTGCCCAGGAACAAAAAACTGCCACAGACCAAGACGGTCCCCATTTGCAGCCCTAAGGTAGGGTCGTTTAGCTGTTTGGAAAAGTGATTGCCCGCAGCCTGCGATAACGGCAATAGCAGCAAACTGATACCGGCACCGCAAATTCCTGCAACGATTCGTGCCTGTGCCAGCAATGCGTTGCGGTCCTTGCGGCTTTTTGTCATTAAGTTTGGCAATGTCCATAGCGCTACGTCGCCGAAGCAAAAGCAAATGCCAAAGCCGATGAAACTAAGCCCGGCAGCCAGTAAGATACCCAGGCGGGCGGTGGATGTTTCTGCTGCCGTATATGGACGATTAAGAAAGCAGAGCAGCGAAAAAATAAAAATCGGCAGCGGCGAAAATATAAGATAAGTGCGGCATTTACCTTTGGTATTTTGACTGCGGTCAATGCGCATACCCACATAGGGATCACACAGGAATTCGGCTATTTTAGATAGCAGGGTGATGGTGCTGATGGCCAGTGCAGGCAAAAGATCACACTTTGAAAATAGTAGGTCAGCCCGGTGCCGATCACGCCGTATATCAAGTTTTGACCCAGCATACCCAGTAGATAGATGGTCCGTTCTCTTTTTGTGTAAGTATCCATATTTCCTCCTTACATACCAACGGTATGTATAAATTCAAAGAATAGCCGCTGCAAAGCAGCGGGCAAATGGGCGTTTATAATTGATCTAAATAAGGTTGCAAGGGCGCTAAGTCCAGCCCGGTGGGTTCGCAAAGGGTACAGAGAAATGCCAGCTTTTGCTTCCGCTTTTCCGGGCCATCAGCAAATACCAGCGGGCTTAGCCAAAGATTGGCAAGCAGCGCCACCACTTCTGCAAAGGCTGTCGGTTCGGCCACTTGCAGCGAACCGTCGGCAATGCCCGCTTCGACCACCGGCAAAAAGGCGGTAGGCGCAATTTCTTCTATGCTGCGATACAGCAAGTCGCGCAGCATTTGGGGAGAGTTACGCAGTTGCACACCCAGTTTGCGGAATTGGGCTTCCTGTGGGTCTGTAATGGCAGCGAGCAGCATTTGGGTCAGCTTTTGACTGCCGGTTAATGTTGTGGATACTGCGATTTTTTGCCAAGTGGCGGACAGGGAATTGTTCTCAAAAATACGGGCGGCAACGGCGTTTAAGATTGCTTCCTTGGAGGAAAAATGGTGGTACACCGCGCCTTTTGGTCAAGCCGCCCAGCTGGTCGATGATATTCTGTATGGTGGTGTGTTCGTACCCCTGCTGCAAAACAGGCGTGTGGCGGTATCTAAAATTTGTTCCCGGGTCTGTTCCGGGTATTTATTCCTGCTCATAGCTCCTCCTTACATACCAATGGTATGTATAAAGCATAACACAGGTTTGCTCCTTTGTCAATAAGAAAAAGCAGCCTGCCGTAGCAGACTGCTTTGTGTTTATATGAGATTTGCTGGATCAAACCACGCCCTGCGCCATCATGGCATCGGCCACTTTCATAAAGCCGGCGATGTTGGCACCAACAACGAAGTTGTCGCGGGCATTGTACTTTTCACAAGCCTCTTTCATGTTGTGGTAGATGTTGACCATAATGCCTTGCAGCTTAGCGTCTACCTCATCAAAAAGTCCAGCTGGAGCGAATGGAGTTCTGGCCCATCTCCAGTGCGGAGGTGGCTACGCCGCCGGCGTTGGAAGCTTTGCCGGGCAGGAACAGAATGTGATTTTGCAGGAACACCTCTGTGGCCGCTGCGTCCGTGGGCATATTGGCGCCCTCACACACTGCGTAGCAGCCGGTGTCTGCCAGGCGCTGCGCCTGCGCGGCGTGGATCTCATTCTGGGTGGCGCAGGGGAGCGCCACATCGCAGGTCACGGCGTCCCACACAGAGCCCTCTGCATAAGTGGCGGTGGGGTGGCTCTCAGCATACACGGAAATGCGCTTTCTGTCCACTTCCTTAATCTGCTTTACAGCCTCTACATCAATGCCGTTTCGTCAATCACGTAGCCGGTAGAATCGGAGCAGCAGATGACTTTTGCACCTAACTGCCGCGCCTTCTCCATAGCGTAAATGGCCACATTACCGGAGCCGGACACGGCCACACGAGCACCTTTAAGGTCCTTATTGTGGTCCTTGAGCATTTCCTCGGTAATATACACCAGGCCGTAGCCGGTAGCCTCTGTACGGGCCAGGGAGCCGCCGAAGCTCAGGCCCTTACCGGTGAGCACGCCCTCAGAGCGGTTCGTCAGTTTCTTGTACTGACCGTATAAGTAACCTACCTCGCGGGCACCGGTACCGATGTCGCCGGCGGGTACGTCCTCGTCCGCACCTACATATTTATACAGCTCATTCATAAATGCCTGGCAGAAGCGCATCACTTCCATATCGCTCTTGCCCTTGGGGTCAAAGTCAGAGCCGCCCTTGGCGCCGCCGATGGGCAGGCCAGTCAGGCTGTTTTTGAAGATCTGCTCAAAGCCAAGAAACTTGATGATAGACAAGTTTACGCTGGGGTGCAGGCGCAGACCGCCTTTGTAGGGGCCGATGGCGGAGTTAAACTGCACGCGATAGCCGCGGTTTACATGCACCTGGCCATGATCGTCTACCCACGGAATGCGGAACATGATCTGCCGTTCCGGCTCAACCAACCGCTCCAACAAGCCGGTTTTTTGGTATTTCGGATCGTTGTTGACCACCGGCGCCAATGCGTCTAAACCTCTGTGGCGGCCTGGATAAATTCCGGCTGATCCGGGTTCTTTGCTTTCAGATCTGCCAGTACTTTTTCTGTATAAGTCATACAAAATCCCTCTCTTCAGAAGCGTTGCTTCCGTTTATTTTTGTATGAATTATACCAATATCATAGGTATTAGTCAATGTACGCGTATCGATTTTTCCACTTTGCACAAAAGATGCCTGAGTTTTCACTCACGGCAAAATTGAATAAAAATGCGTTTTTTCGGTGTACGCCGGTCAGCTACAAATTAACTGACCGTAGCCTTTTCCTCGTTTGTAGATCACGCAGGTTTGGCCGTTCGGCGCCAGATAAACAAAGAAACTGTGTCCCAGCATTTCCATTTGCACGATGGCCTCATCGTCGGTCATCATTTGCAATTGAATGTTCTTTTGCGCTGAATTATCCACAGCGGAGCTGTCATAGCTCTCAAAGTCGTCCATGGTCACTTCTTCTATTGGCTCCAGCATGGAGGCGATCTGGTCAATGCCGCCCTTACGCTTCTTATCTACCAGGTAGGTCTTTAGCTTGCGCAGCTTTCGCTTCAGGTCGTCCACAGCCATATCAATGACCGGCTCAATCTTGTCTGCCCGTGCCTCGCCGCGGATAAAGGAGCCAATGTACTTGACTGTAATGTCACACTTGTAGCCGTCCTTTACCTTGGCTAAGGTCACATCAAAGGAGGCGTTGTCAGGCAGCATTTTTTCAATACGCTGCAGTTCTTTGTCAATACCGTCTTTGGTGCCTTGCTTTAGGTCAAATCCTCTTGCCGTAATGTTGATCATACTATCACCCCTTTGGGAATTCAGAGGCATACCTCTGTACCCATATTATACACCACCGGGAGAGAAAGAAAAAGTATTGAGGTTTTGGCTGTTTTTGTAGTATAATATATAGCCGACGGCTCCGTTGCGGGCACAACGAACATCGACGGGGATTTACCTATGCGTAAAACGAGACGAACCGGAATAGATAAGCTGCATACGCTGCTGTTTGGGCAGGATCTGCGGATTACAGAGGGCGAACCGTATTGTCAGGTGCGCCCTTTTGATTTTGCTGCGAATTTTGAGCCGCGGCACCTAACAAAACCGCTGCCCGTCCCGGCAGGGGAAGTGATTGACATTCGCGCTTGGAGCGGATCCGGCGGCGGAGGATAACGCTGTGGCCGTACAGCAGGCGGTGGATGCGGCGGCGAAAGTAGGCGGCACCGTGTTGGTGGACGGGGGTAGCTATCCCATGTCTACGGTGGAGCTGCGCAGCGGGGTGACGCTATTTATTACCCCGGGTAGCTTTCTTGCCGCGCGACCGGACGGTAAGGGCTTTCGCCACAAGGCGCTGCTGTACGGCCGGGATCTAACCAATGTAACCCTCACCGGTGGCGGCGGTTTGGAGGGAGAAGGGCACCGCTTTGGCCTGCGTCCGGCGCTGCCGCAGAACTGTACCAAACCGGCAAACTTGATTGATGTGATCGAAATGCGGCGCACCTACCGTGCCCAGCTGCGCTTTGCCCACCCCAGTAAGTACGGCGGGCTGCTGTGCCTGGAGCAGTGTCAAGGGGTGCATATCCACCATTTTCTTTTCCAAACAGCGCCCACTGGACCTGTCGGCTGCAAATGTGCCGGGATGTGCTGGTAGAGTACGCCGCCATTCGGAATAATCGAAATGTAGCCAACGCAGACGGCTTTGATATTGTAGGTGGGCAGGACTTGACATTTCGGCACTGTATGGTGTCTACTGCGGACGACGGTTTTGTTTTTAAGCACGCTGTATGGTTGTGCAGCAGCGGCGAAATGCGCCATATTTTGATAGAGGACTGCCGGGTAGACAGCCGCACCAACTGTATAAAAATCGGCACGGAGACCACTTGTCCCATTACGGATGTGACTGTGCGCCGGTGCGGCTGGAACTGCAAGATCTGTACCCGGGCGCTGTCAGCGGTATCAGTGTAGAGGCCTGCGACGGCTCCGTGGTATCGCAGGTACATTTTGAAGATATGGAGATGACCCGCTGCACCTGCCCGATTTTTGTGCGACTGGGCAACCGCAATCGGGCGGCTACCGTGACCGAAGAGAGTGCCAATGCGGTAGAGTTCGGCGCTAAGAAGCAGCCCGGCGGCACGGTGGACAAGCACCGCTTTGACGGCAAAAGCGCCGTGCGGGACATTACTTTTAACAGAATCACAGCCCGGGAGGCGGAAATTCCCATCATCATTGCTGGGTATCGCCAGCAGGGTCGCGCCCATCGGGTGGAGCGGGTGACGCTGCGTGACGTGCAGATCACCTATGCCAATCGGCCGGAGATCGTGGAGCGGCGGCTGTTTATCCCGGAATATGTGCGCACATATCCGGAGGGCTGGCGCTTTCGCAATCTGCCGTCCTACGGCATTTGGGCACGGCACACCCGGGACCTGTGCTGCTCCCATGTAACCGTTTTCCACCCTCGGTATACGCAGCGGCCGTTTCGCATTTTGCAAGACTGCCCCGGCGCTCGGCTCACCGATACATACGGCGAAAGTCAGGGCCTGTTTGGCACGGACAAAGAGAACGGATAAAAGAAAGTATAAGAAAAGAGCACACCATAATCGGTGTGCTCTTGCTGTTTATCCGGCTTAGATGGTGCCGTCCCAGGTGGAGACTTCCGTTGCCTTTTCTCCTCCTCATCGAACCAGTGGGTGGTAACCGCCTTGCTCTCAGTGTAGAAGCGATAAGCGTCCTTACCCAGACAATGCAGGTCGCCGAAGAAAGACTTTTTGTGCCCGCTGAAGGGGATAAAGCCTACCGGTACCGGAATACCCACGTTGATGCCGACCTGGCCGCCGTCGGTACGGCGGGCAAACTCCCGGGCATAATAGCCGCTCTGGGTGTAGATCACGGAGCCGTTGGCATAGGGGTTGGCGTTCATAATGGCCAAGCCCTCCTCAAGTCCTTGCACCGTTTGATGCATAGCACCGGACCAAAGACCTCTTCGTCGCCGATGGTCATATCTGCCGTTACATGGTCAAAGATGGTGGGGCCTACAAAGTAACCGTTCTCGTAGCCCTCCACAACGGTGTTACGGCCGTCCAGCACCAGGGTGGCGCCTTCGGCTACGCCCTTGTCAATATCGGCCAGTACCTCTTTATAATGCTTTTCATAAGTGATGGGACCCAGGCGGGAGCTCTTGTCCCAGGCGGGGCCGCAGTTCACTTTCTCCGCCTGCTTTTTCAGCTCCGCCACAAAGGCGTCTGCAATGCTGTCCTGTACCACGCAGCAGGACAGCGCCATGCAGCGCTGACCGGCGCAGCCGAATGCGGAGTTGATCACGCCGGCTACCGTACGCTCTAAGGCGCAGTCTTCCATCACCAGGGCATGGTTCTTGGCCTGGCACAGGGCCTGGCAGCGCTTGCCGTTGGCAGCGGCTTTTTCATAGATTTTCAGACCCACCGGGGTGGAGCCAACAAAGGTAATACCCTTTACATCCGGGTGTTCCAGAATGGTGTTGATCTCATTGCGAGAGCAGGTGACCACATTGATGACACCGTCCGGCACGCCTGCGTCCTTGTACAGCTGTGCAAAGAGCATGGGCGGTCTTGGGGGTCAAGGAAGCGGCTTTCAGTACCAGGGTGTTGCCGGCGGCAATACAGGTGGGTGCCATCCAGCCAAAGGGGATCATGGCCGGGAAGTTTACAGGCACAATGCCGGCAAACACGCCCAGCGGCTCTCTGTATTTCACGGTATCATACCCGCGGGAGGCGTCCATAATGGACTCACCCATCATCAGGGACGGTACCTGGGTGGCCAGCTCCGTGCCCTCTTTTGCCTTGAGCACATCTCCCTCGGATTCTGCCCAAACTTTGCCGTTTTCCTTGGCAACGCTCATAGTCAGTTCATCCATGCGCTCCAGGATCAGTTCCCGCACTCTATATAGAATCTGTGCCCGCTTAATGGCCGGGGTGGCGCTCCAGCCGGATAGGCAGCTTTGGCGGCCGCAATGGCCTCCAGCACCTCATCGTTGGTGCAGCAGGGCGCCTGGCCGGTGATTTCGCCGGTGGACGGATTGTGCAGGTCGTACCATTTGTCCGTCTTGGACTCACGGAATTGGCCGTTTACAAAATACTTTAGCTTTTCTGCCATAGATTTTACCTCTCTTATCCTCCCCGCCGCAAAGCGGAGCATAATTTTGCAATTTCATTGTACCACAGCCTCTACGCCAAAATCAATACCCAGCCGTCGAGAACAGCCTAAATTGAACAAAAGTGCGCCTGCCGTCACATTTGATCGACGCCTGCATAGAATGGGTAAGAAATAACGGCAAAGAAGGGGTAGTATGGGTGAGCGTACCGTGGTATTGGTGGGCGGCAACAATGGGGGTAAGGAGCATTTGCTGCAGGAGCTTTTGGGGCGGCGGCAGGGTGGTGCCTGGTGCTATTCGTACCGGCATATTACTTATGATTTGCGGCTGCTGCCTCTGTGCGCTCTGCAAAGTCCGGCGCTGCGCGGGGCGGACTGTACGGTGCTGGTGACCCCGGCGCTGGATCTGCAGCGGGCACTGGCGGCGTTGCCTGCCCTTTGGCAGCACAGTCATCGGCTGGTGGTGTACATCACGGATAGGGGTGCTGCCCGGCGGCGCGGTGTTATCATTGACCCGGCAGCGCTGTCTGCCGGGCTGGGGTGCCCGGTGGTGGTGGCCACCCCTTACAGCAGCCGTGGGGTCAATCGGCTGCTGGCTGCGGTGGATCGGGTGGTACATTTTCCGCCGGTGCCCCATACCCTGGGGGATACGCATATCCAAACGGTACTGGCGGCAGCGGTGCGCCCGGGGAATCGTGTGCGCACATTCCGTCGGTACCGGGTGTGGACGGCGGCGCTGTGCGTGACCCTGTGGGCGTTGGCTGCTTTGCTCTTGGCGTTGCTGTTGCATTTTGGCAGGGGATAGAGCGTTTTTCAGTCCTATATTTGAGAGAGGAAACCGCAGCCCTGACATTCTCTGCTAAAAGAATCGGGTTCGGCACGACGTCTCCACAGTTCGAAGCGGTAGCAAATGCTGCCGCTTTTTTCTTAGCTGTACTGCTTTAACGCTGTGCTACGCTACAATTTTCTGAATTTGGCGAATATTTATGCAAGATCATGAATTTCTGCTTGCATTTTTGTCAGAGTTATCTTAAAATATAATTATCTTTTTTCAAATTCTGAACAGGAGGCCTGAACATGAGAGAAGAATCCAAATCCTATGCCCGCGAAGCTATGGACATTGTGGAACACGCCGCACACAAGATCGGCTCCCGCTTGCCCGGTTCCGACGGTGAAATCAAATTCCATCAGTATATGGGCGACAAGCTGCGCGACATCGGCATTGAACCGAAGACGGAGGAGTTCGCCGTTTCACCCCGTTCCGGTATCGGCGGTCTGTCCTATGCCGGTTGGTCCGGCGTGATCCTGAGCATCGGCGCCATTATCGCCCTGGCCTGCGGCTTTAATAAGCTGTGGTACGCCCTGGCTGCGCTGGGTCTCATTACGATCTTTTGGCTGGTGATGAGCTGCTTTTTCTACAAGACCTGGTTTGATATGTTCTTCCCCCAGGAGATCAGCCGCAATACCCTTGGCGTGCTGGAGCCGGAGGACGGCAAGTATGACTATACCATTATCCTGTCCGGCCATACGGATACGTCCTGGTGCTGGCGCCACAGTGAGCACGCATATAAGTATGCCAAGACCAAGCCGATTATGGGCCTGATCGCTACATACGGCAAGGTGGGCTTCGGTGCGGTTTGCTTTTCTTTATTGCGCTGTTTCTGTGTTTATGGCTGTCGTGAACATTTGCGATTACGCCGGCGCAGTGGGCACAGACCATGCTGGCCTCTCAGGGCTGGGACACCTTTATGTTCATTATGAACTTCGTGCTATCGTCACCGCCATTGGTTCTCTGTTTGTGGTGATGTGGGGCGATCCCAATCCCCGCAACGCTTCTCGTGGCGCTATGGATAACGCCACCGGTATCGGCCTGAGCTATGCTGTGATCAAGTATTTCAAGGAGCACCCGGAAAAGATGCCGAAGAACTGCCGCATTGTAGACGCCAACATCGGCTCTGAGGAGGCGGGTCTGCGCGGCTCCATGCATTTTGCCCAGGAGCACCGCTTTGACGATCTGTCCCAGAACGCCTGGAACATTAACATTGACTCTGTGGCAGATAAAGAGTATTTTGAAGTGGTGATCAAGGACGACTGGCAGGGCGTGCGCTTTGATACGGATATGGAAAAGATGTTTAAGGACACCTTTAACGAGTTGGGTATTGAGAGCAAAACAAACGGTTGTATCCACAATCCCGTTGGCGGCTGCGACTCTACACCTATGACCCGCGCGGGTATCAAGTCCGTGACCTTTGCGGCCCAGAACCCCATGCTCACCTATTATTACCATACCTGGCGGGATATGCCGGAGCGGTTTGAGATGGAGACCGTAGGCGACGGCTTTGATGTGATCCTTGGCGTGATCGACAAGATCGCCGCTTTCCAGGAAAAGAACGGCTACAACGGCCCCCAGAAGAAATAAATCAAAAATGCAGCCTGGCAAGGTTCCTTGTCGGGCTGTTTTTGTATACTTATGAGAGGTATGATGATGCTCCGCTCTACGCTTCAAAGATATGCTGCCATGCAGCAGCTTGCCGCGGATACCATGCAATTTATTCAAACCATATACAGGTGGGCCAGACTGCTGACCAAATCAAGACCTTATGCGAAACCTACATGTTGGCCCATGGTGCGCAATCGTTTTGGTACTACGATGTAGGTGCTTTGGTTTTTCATCATCCGGATACGCTGCTTTCTGTGTCCGGTCGGGAGTATGTGCCGGCGCATACCTGTATTCAGTCAAATGATATGATCACCATTGATCTGTCGCCGCAACGACGGCGGATCTGGGGCGATTTTGCCCGGACATTTTGTTGTGCAAAATGGGCAGGTAGTTCGGCGATTAGATGATATTAGAGAAGCGGAAATCCGCAATGGCCTACGCTTTGAGAATCAGTTGCACGCGGAATTGAGACGCTTTGTAGATAGAAATACGACCTTTGAGCAGCTTTATGCGTATATGAACGATTATATTCGTGCGCAAGGGTATCATAATTTGGATTTTAACGGCAATTTGGGTCACTCTATTGTGAAAAACAAAAATCACCGTATTTATATTCAAGCCGGCAATCACAAAAAATTGAGCCGGGTGCGTCTTTTCACTTTTGAACCGCACATTGCGCTGATCAACGGCACTTATGGGTTTAAGAAAGAGGATATCTATTATTTTGATGGCGGGCATTTTACGCCTCTTAGCTGACACGGAAGATACATATTGCGGTTGACCTGCTGCCCTGACAAGAAGCGCTTTGGCGTGTTATAGTGTGGCTGAAAGAGGTGGACGATGTGAAAAATCGTGTTTATACGGCTTCTCGGGCGCTGGCGTGTGTGATTTTGCTGGTGTTGATTTTTACCGGGTGCCAAATGAAAAATCAACGGGCGGATGTGACAAATGTACAGATCGATTACGGTACTTCTGCGCGCTATACAAGAGCAGATATTGATGCGTGCACTGCTTTGGCAAAAGCGCAATTCTCCGGGTTTAGCCACAACTTGGTTTTACAGCAGTTGATTTTTATGGGCGATGATTATTGCCCCTCCGGCGATTGCCTGATTTTAAAAGCTGTGTATTATGACGGATATATCGACCAAACCGTAACGGATTTCGGTTGGCGGTTTTCGCCCGGAGAGGACGGAGAATGGTACATAGAGGATTTCACAGAGCTGTCCAATATGGGCGATCACATATAATGTTTATAAAAAAGGACCGATGGTATGCAACCGTCGGTCCTTTTTTGCGCTGTTTAGTTGTTGTGGGGGAAGATGACGGTTAGCATCCACTTGAAATTCTCCGGGGCGTACACCGAATGGGGCTTTTTGGCGGGCATCACCAGCGCCTCGCCGGGTTTACCAGGTAGGGCACACCGTCCACAGTGAATTGACCCACACCCTCCAGCACGGTAACCATAGCGTCGCCGGTGGAATCATGGGTGCCGATCTCCTCACCGGCTGCAAAGGCAACAGGGTCACGCTGACGGCGTCATTCTGCGCCAGGGTTTTGCTGACCACCTGGCCGGGCTGCACCCGGACTTGATCCGCAAGACTGAAAATCGCCTCATGAGGTACATTCTTAATATAAGGCATCGTTGCACTTCCTTTCCTTGATCTTATCTCTATTATAGCAAACCTGCAGCCAAATATCCACCATAAAAATAAAACCCGCCGGCAAAGTCGGCGGGTGATTTTGGCTTTGCTGTCTATTTTAGTTTCTCTGCCCAGGCGGTGACGGCGGACATGGGGGTCTTCTGGCGGTCGCCGCCGGTGGAGTCGAACTGCACATCCGTTTGGGCTATGACCTTTGCGCCCTTGGCGCAGCTTTTCAAATCTGCAAGGGCGTGGCCGGGCCAGCCGCCATGGGTGGCAAATAGGGCCAACTCTTTGCCGGTCAGGTCTGTTTCGGTTAAGAAGTGCGCACCGCCGGTGCCATGGTGTACCACCAGGTGGGGGTGCCCAGCACAATCCGGTCATAGTCCGCCGGGTCCTTGTCCAGGGGCTTGATGGGCGGGCAGACCTTGTTTTGCGTTTCTGTCTTGGACAAGCCGTACACCAACTCATCATAGGAGCAGTTGTAGGGCTGCACCGTGTCAATGGGCGTCAGGTCTGCGTCAAGGGTGGATGCGATCTCCCGGGCGATCTTCTTGGTATTGCCCCGGGATTGGGAATAATAGACCACCAATGTTTTGCCATTTTCGTTCTCCTTACAGGTTTTGCAGATCGTCATTGATCTGCGGGGAGTCAGGTGGTTCTCTTTTAGCACGGTCTGCACATCGTAGCGATCCAGGAATTCTTTTTGCAGGCCGTAGCACAGCACCTTGGTGTCTGTGCCGCCGTAGTAGGCTGCGATTTTTTGGCCAAAGCCGCCGTCCAGCACGCCGTCCTCTAGGGTGACTACGGTTTTATGGGGTCTTGCCCAGCTGGGTCAGCAGTTCCTTGTCCAGTCCGGTGATATAGTAGGGGTTGATCACCGTGGGGCGCACGCCGGTGCGCTTTTCATATTCCGCAGCCGCTTGCTGTGCCAGGGGATAAAAGCTGCCCAGGCCGATAAAGGCCACATCGCTGCCCGCCTGGGTCACTTCATAGGTGTTCAGCTTGCCAAAGTCCTTGGTGACTGCCTTGCCGTCGGAGAGTACGCCGCAGGCCGGTACGCGAATAGCTACCGGGTGCTCCCGTTGCGTCATGCTCCAGTGCAGCATGGCAAAATACTCCTCCTTGGTGGTGGGGGCCAGGTACACCAGGTTGGGAATGTTGGAGATCATGGGAATGTCAAAGATGCCCAGGTGGGTCACATCGTTCATACCGTACACAGAGGCGGCGAACACCAGCAGGGTGGCCGGGTTGTTATTGATGCACAGGTCCTGGCTCAGCTGGTCATAGGTGCGCTGCAAAAAGGAACTGTACACGCCATACACCGGCTTGGCACCGCCGGCAGCCAGTCCGCTGGCCAGCGCTACGGCGGTCTCCTCGGCAATGCCCACATCCATGAATTGTTTGCCTGCCTGCTTACGCAGATCCTCGGTAAAGCCGAATACGGTGGGGGTGCCGGAGGTGATGGCCACCACTTTGGGGTCCTTTTGCATTTCCTCCAGCAGATACCGGGCGGTCAGATCGCCATAGTCCTCGCCCTCAAAGTGCACTGTGCTCTCGCCGGTTTAGGGTCGAAGGGCATTACACCAGTGCCAGTTCTCCTTGTGGGTCTCTGCCGGGGCGTAGCCCTTGCCTTTCTCGGTGACAATGTGTACCACTACCGGGGTGGTCGCAGTCCTTGACCTGCTGAAAGGTCTCAATCAGCGCGTCTGTGTGATTGCCCTCCGGCTGGAATACATAATCAAGCCCCATAGCACGGAACAGGTTGCACTCTGCCTTGCCGCCGGATTGGCGCAGTAGCTCCAAATTTTTTATAAATGCCGCCGTGGTTCTCTGCAATGGACATACCGTTGTCGTTGACCACGATGATCAGGTTGCTGTTCATCTCGCCGGCCAGGTCCAGCCCCTCCAGTGCCTCGCCGCCGGACAGAGAGCCGTCGCCGATAATGGCCACCACATTGTGGTGCTCGCCCTTGGCGTCCCGTGCCTTTGCCAAGCCGCAGGCCAGGCTGACGGAGGTGGAAGTGTGGCCCAGCGTAAAGGGGTCGTGGGCGCTCTCCTGGGGCGCGCTGTACCCGGTAATATCGTCATACCGGGCCGGATCTAAGAAGCCGTAGCTGCGCCCGGTAAGCATCTTGTGGGGATAGGTCTGGTGAGACACATCAAAGACAAACCGGTCCTTGGGAGAGTCAAACACCGTGTGCAGGGCAATGGTGGCCTCCACCAGTCCCAAATTGGGACCGCAGTGGCCGCCGTGACGGCTGAGTTTTTGAATCAGCGCGGCGCGCATTTCTGCCGCCAGGACTGTGCGCTCTGGGCTGTTTAAGGTTTTTACATCGGCAGGGCCGTTGATCTTTTCCAAATACATTTTGCGTTTTCTCCTTTTGTTAATTCCAGGTGAGCTTGCCGGTTTTACCGCCACCCGGTAGCGAGAGATCTTGTACTCCAATTTGTCCAGCATACGCTGCGTGTCTGCCATTTGGGCCTCCAGTGCGACTTTTTGGTCCAGCAGCAGTTGCAGCCGGGCGGGATGGTGCTGTCGCCCTGCATATAGAGCCGCACATACTCGATCATCACCTCTACCGGCAGACCGGCGCTGCGCATACAAATGGCCAGTTCTACCCAGCCAAGATCGTCCTCTTGATAATCCCCGAATGCCGCCGCCTGTGCGGTGCACCTGGGGGATCATACCCACCCGTTCGTAGTAGCGCAGGGTGTCTTGGGAAATGTTGTACTTTTCGCTGACTTCTTTAATGGTCATAGGCTCACCTCGTTTCAAGGGTAGTATATACCTTTGAGTTGACTCTAAGTCAAGACTTTTTTTGAACTTTTTTTGATTTCCGTAAAAAAAGCAGCCGATTTTTATCGACTGCTTTATGTTTGAATTTACTTGATAATCAGCTGCGGTGGTCTGCCGGGGTTAGCGAATGCTCGGTGCAAAGGGGGGTGTCGCCCCGATTTTCTACCTGCACGGTAACGGTATCGGCAGCACAAGCCACGGTAAAGACCGCGTCCACACAGTGACCGTCCAGGTAGGCATAGGTGTGGCCGTCATCATCAAAGTAGCGGCTTTGGAAGGTGCCGTCGGCAATGGGATAGACGGTGAACTGCACCCGACTGGGCTTTTGAAACCCGGTAGGCCCAACGTCCAGAGGGAATACGCAGCCGCCACGCACAAAATAGGGCACGGTGCCGGTGGCCGGAATATGCAGAGCCACCGTTTGCCCGCCGGTGTAACACCGGTCGTCCTTGTACCAGATCTCGCCGGACGGCAAGTAAACTTCTATATCCTCTATGCCTTGATCCAGCACGCAGGCTGCCAGCAGGTCGCGCCCCAGCAAAAAGGCAGGATCGTCCGGATGGATTTGCCGGTCGTCATAATAAAGAACACAGGGGCGCCTGCAAGGGCAGCTCCTCCTGTACGCTGCGGTAGGCGGTGCTGTAATAGTAGGGCAGCAGAGCCTTACGCTGGTCAAACAGGGCATGCACACTGTCCATCACCTCCGGATAGCTCCAAGGCATGGTGGCAGAGCCGTCCGCGTTCCAGGAATGAATGGTAAAGCGGGGCTCAAATACACCCGTGCTGAATCCAACGCAGCAGTAGCTCCTTGGAAGGCATTTCCCCGGAAAAGCCGCCCAGATCGTGGCCGTAAAAGTAAAAGCCGGACAGACTCAGGGTCATGCCTACATAGTGACAGTAGCGCAGATCGTGGAAGGATGTATAGTTGTCACCGCTCCAGGTCTGGGCCAACCGTCGCAGACCGATCCCGGCACTGCGGGTGGAAAGGAACGGCCGTTCTGCCGGGCGCATTTTCATTTGCGCCTGATAGGAACTGAGTACCATTAAGTAGGTGAGCGCCGGGCGAATATGGGCAGCCGGGGCCGCCTTGCCGCCAAAGCCCACAGCCACGGCGGTGGGGTCCTGAATGTCAAATTCGTTATTGTCGTTCCAAGTGGCGTCCATGCCGTTTTGCAGCAGCTTTTCCGTCACCTGATCGTGCCAAAAGGCAAAGGCCTCCGGGTTCGTAAAGTCCAGGTAACTGCCCAGACCATCCCAAAACTGGGTAACATAGGGGCTGCCGTCTGCATTCTTGACAAAGAGACCCTTGGCCGCCAGGTCATCGTACATCGGGTGGCTGGTTAGGAACGCCGGCTTGATGTTGGGAATTAGGTGCACCCCGGCGGCGTTGAATTTACCGATAAACCGTGCCGGGTCCGGGAACTTCTCTCTGTTCCAGTGGAACACGCAGCGCTGGTTGCCGATGGCGGTGTAGCCGGAGGACAGATAAAACCCGCTGCAATTCAGATCCAGCGCCCGCACTTTGGCAAGGAACGCGTCCATCTTTTCTTCTGACTTGGGAGCGTCCGTATAAGCCATGGTGCTGGCGCAGTAGTCAAAGCTCCACTTGGGGGGCAGCGGCTGGCGGCCCATTGTGCGGCAAAACTGCTGCAAGATCTCTAACTTGCTGCCAAAGAATACATAGTACACCAGGCAGTCCTCGGCAGAGCGATAATACTTAAACGGCGGGTAGTAGTTGTTGATCTCCCGGCCCAGATCCATCTCACCGGGGGCCGTGGTGTCATAGAAAATGCCGTAGCAGCCCACGCTGTTTTGGCAGATGTAAAAGGGCGTGTGCTTGTAAAGCGGATCGGTCATGGCGGCATCAAAGCCCATGCTGTCCGCTGTGTCTATGCGAAAGCGTCGCCCGGCTTTGTTCACGCTGCCGCCCTTATCGCCCAGGCCGTAGATCCGCTCATCCCGCTCCCGCGTGATGTAGTGGGTGGCGCCGGTGCCAAACTCTTTGTCCAAATTATAGGCCAGCGGCCCTCGATCCGCAAAGAGCACCCGATTGCCGATCTTGTAGGTGAGCAGCAGATTGTGGAGATCCAGCTCTGCCGTTACCCCGCAAGGCAGGGCAAAGGCGGTGCCGCTATCGGTCTCCGTTACGGCGGGCGCTGTCGGCTGAAAACCCACGGTACTCAGTCGCGCTCTGCCCTGGGGGCCGATGGACGCGTTGTCCGGGTCAATATTAAAGGTGGGCAGCAGGTCGTCTGCGTCTCGATAGAGCGCCACACGCAGGCAGCTGCCGGAGAGAAAGTCCAACTGCGCCTGCCAGCCGTCGGCGGCGTAAGTGCGCCCGGTGGGCGTGGCGGTGGTTTGGGTAAAGTTGTGGTCAAATTTCATTTATACCGGTCCTTTGTTATGAAGTGTTTCTTTAATGAGACGGCCGTCCGGGAAGGGCGCCATGCGGCTGGGGTCACCAAAGCGCATGACCTTGGCGGTGCCTGTTTTCCAGCGGGGCAGGGCGTTGCAGTTGGGATTGCCGCACTTGACAAAGTTGGCAAAGGCCGCCACCATTTGGCGCGAGATCTCCCTGTCCGTATCGGTAAAGGGTCGCCAGTTGTTTGCAGTGTGCCAAAGGCATAAAGCAGGTCTGCCGTGTGCCAGGCGCGTAGTTGTCGCCGGGCAGATCCCGGTCAAAACAATAGGCATAGCAGGGGCTGCCCTTGTCGTCATGCGCCCAGCGGCGGATCAGACGGACACAAGGACCGGAATCATATCTGCGTTGGTCATGCCCAGGATCTTTGGCATTTTGGGTATGGTGCGCATATTGAAAGTGGCTTTGGTCAGCAGCTTGCCATCAAACACAGGGAAGGTGTAGAGCATACTGAGCTTGTCGCTTTTACATGCATCCAGCCAGGCGTAATACAGGTGCGGGCGTCTGTTTGGCGCAGGGCGTTCATATCCGCTGCCCCGGCGTTTTGGCAGATTTGGTCCCAGAACTGACCCACCTTTTCAATGGATTGGGGGCGTGCGGCTGCCCGTTGCAGTCCCGGTCCGCTCATCATAATGGCGCCTCGGTACCAGTCCCGGCACAGGGGAGAGGAAATGAGAATATCCACGCTCATTGCCCCGGCGCTTTGCCCCAGCAGCGTCACGCGGTGGGGGTCGCCGCCCAGGGCGGCAATGTTGCGGCGCACCCAGCGGATCGCCTCCAGCTGGTCGTATAGCCCGTAGTTGCCGCAGGTGCCGTCCGCCTCTTTCAGCTGCGGATGGGCGCAAAGCCATAGGGCCCCAGTCGGTAATTCATGGCTACGAAGATCACGCCTTTTTTGGCGTAAGCGGTGCCGCTGATATGGCGTTCGTCGGTGGAGCCGCCGGTAAAGCTGCCCCCGTGAATGTAAATGAGCACCGGGCAGTCCTTGGCGTCCTTAGGCGCCCAAATGTTCAGGTACTGGCAGTCCTCGCTGTAAGTAAAATGGCAGCCTACCCGAAATTCTTTACTGTAAAAAGGATTGACCTTGGTATCTTCGTCAAAGCCCCGGTGCTGGTAGCAGCAGGCACCGAATTGAGTGGCGTCGTAAACGCCCTCCCAGTGCTCTACCCGGTCGGGGATATTCCCAACGGGCGGCGGTGGCGTAGCGAATGCCCCGGTACTCCAGGTGGTCCTCCAGCTCCAGCCCTTGCAGTGCACCGCAGGGTGTGGTGCGGGTTATGGTTTGCATATTGATTCCCCCTTATATCTGTTCATTCTCATTATATAGGACTACCTCTGCAAAATCAATTCTCTATGGAAAAAAATTGCACCCGGGCGAAAAAAATGGACGGCGGCTTGCAATGCTCTTGCGTTTATGATAAAGTGAACTTAATGTGCGCGGCACAGATGAAGGAGAACTGATATGAAGTTTTTGCATTTATCCGACCTGCACCTGGGCAAGCGGGTGCACGGCTTTTCTATGCTGGAGGATCAGGCGTATATTCTGCAGCAGATCATTGACTGCATTGCCGCAGAACAGCCGGACGGTGTGCTGATCTGCGGAGATATTTATGACAAGGCGGTGCCGTCGGCGGAGCCGTGGCATTGTGCGACGATTTCTTTTATCATTTGGCGCAGCGAAAGGTGTCCGGTGTTGTCATCAGCGGCAACCACG
>ENA-OPYV01000110-OPYV01000110.1-human-gut-metagenome-genome-assembly--contig:-NODE-110-length-25335-cov-2.306292_pt1 | contig 25335 bp, 29 predicted proteins | sample MGYA00242474_ERZ504485 | MGnify/ENA primary metagenome ERZ504485 (study PRJEB26092, sample SAMD00036263) | human gut metagenome | host: Homo sapiens | study: EMG produced TPA metagenomics assembly of...
CATTATCGGAGGATTGATGAACGTTTCCGGAAATTCCTCCAGAGGTGTACAACTGACCTCGCTATTAAACGTAAGTGGAAAGTCTAACCAAGGATGGCAATTAGCCGGACTTGGAAATGTGAGTGTAGAAAATAAAGGGGTACAAACTGCCTTGCTCAATTACAGCGTTACTAACAGAGGGGTACAGTTAGGAGTAGGAAATGTCAATACTAAAAAACAGCTCCAAAGGTTATCAGATCGGTATTGTCAATGTCAGCACGGACAGTACGGCCCATCAGATTGGCTGCATCAACCTGAAACCACAAACCCGTGTGCAAATGCTTGTATCTGGAGGTAACGCCAATAAAGCCAGCCTGTCTATCCGGTTCAAGAATAAATATACTTATACGCAAATCGGTACAGGTGCATACTATCTGGGCGTAGACAATAAACTTTCCGTCACGGGATTCTATCGTGCAGGCATATATCGCAGCCTGACTGACAAGTTAGACCTCAGTGCCGACCTTGGATATTATCACATAGAATCTTTGGAAAACAAGCACCACGGTTATCCAGCCCGTTTATATGCTATCGAACCACGAATAAGTCTGGAATATAGCTTGACAAAGAAATTCGGCCTGTTCCTTGCCGGTGGATACGGATGGACCCGGACATATAAAGACAACCAGGCTTTCGATAAGAAAATGGTGATTGAAGCAGGAATGGTTTTGTTCTAAACAAAACCATTCCCTTTTTTATATGAACAAAAGATTTTACTTATCCGTTCAGACTTGCAGAACGCACACGGCTCAGGGTTTCCGGTGTCATTTGCAGCAAAGAAGCGATATAGACCAAAGGAGCACGCTTCAGGATTTCGGGATGCAACTGAAGCAATTTATTATAACGTTCATGCGCCGGCTCAAAACGCAACGTATCAGCCTTTACCTGAGATTCAATCAAGGAAGCTTCAAACAGTTTGCGATACCACACTCCTATCTCTGCATCCTTTAAAGCCAACTCTTCTATTTTATCTTTAGGAATATCCCACGCAATGGTAGGCTCCAAGGTTTCAATCATCAGACGGGTAGGTTCTTCTTTCAAATAGCTTTCCAGACAAATCACGACCCCACCTTCATACGCTATATGTTCAGTCAGGTCCTTATCGTATTTAAAATAAAACTGACGAGTCAGTCCTTTTTCCAGGTAAAGCATGGAACGGCAAACCTCTCCTTCGTCGAGGATACGTTCGCCTTTCTTGAATTTCCTGCAAACCAATATGTCAGCCAATTCATGAATCTGTTCCCGGCTTAACATACATTTCATTCCGGAAACCATAATCTTGGCTACTTCTATATTTGTCATCATATTATTCATTTACAAATTATTTGACTTTAATACGATCGAAACCTTCACCAAATACACCAATAACCGCACTCTGAGAGACGAATGCCTTAGGATCAATGTCTTTAATCAAACGGAAGATGGTGTTGGATTCTCTTTTCTTAGCCAAGACAAACATCATTTTCACTCCGTTATGCGTATAACAGCCTACACCGTCAATAAAAAGTAACTCCACGATGCAAGTCTTTTATTAATACGCGCACCTATTTCTTCGTATTTACTGGAGATAATAAAGAACTGAACAGACTGACGGGCACTGTTTACCACCTGGTCCAATACAAAACTGGAAATAAAGAGCACCACATATCCATAGACGACTTTCTCCCAGTTATGCAACACTAGGTAACTTGAAGAAATGATAATCACGTCACAAATCAGGATGACCCTTCCCAGCGTAATGTCACGATACTTGTTGATAATGGCCGCAATAATATCGGTACCTCCTGTACTTCCGTTGGCAGAGAATGCGACTCCGATACCGGCTCCACAGAAAGAAGCTCCCAGCACACACGACATGAAAGGCTGGTCATGAATCAACTCTCCGGTGACAAAATTCTGAATGACACTTAATATAAACGTCAACGTAAAGACGGCAAATATGGTCTTCAGGCAGAACTTCAATCCTAAGATCTTCAACGCAAGAAGAAGCAGTAGAAAATTTATAATCAGATAGGTATACTGCACTGGAAAGCCGGTTCCCCAATAAAATGATAGATGCAATACCCGGCACCGCTCCTGAAGGAATATCACTCGGCAACAGAAATACGGTCCATCCGATGCCATACATAATCATACCCAAAGCAATCATTAAATAATCCTTGGTCTCTCTCAAAAATTTCTGCTTTCTTGTAGCAGGCAAAGCTGGATTCATTTTCGTATCGATTTTCTAAAAAAAATTCAGCTGCAAAAGTAAGAAAAATTCCATACAATTGACTTATATCAATTTCAAAAAATAAGAAAAATAAAGCGGGGACAATCTTTTAAAATGACATGATTTTCGTACTTTTGCCGCCAAATAGAAGAATAAATGGCATTAGTCAACGAACACCTGCTCAAATTACCGGAAAACTACTTGTTTACCGATATAGTGAAAAGAGTTAATTCTTTTAAAGTGACACATCCCCAGGCCCGCATTATTCATTTGGGAATCGGCGACGTGACCCTCCCTATCCCCAAAGCATGTGTAGAGGCTATGCAAAAAGCAGCCGGTGAATTAGGGAATCCCAACACATTCAGAGGATACGGACCTGAGCAAGGATACGACTTCCTGATCGAAGCCATTTTGAAGCATGATTCGCCGCCCACGGCATTTTATTTCGATGCCAATGAGATTTTCATCAGCGACGGTTCCAAATCGGATACGGGCAATATCGGCGATATACTGCGCCACGACAACAGCATCGGAGTGACAGACCCTATCTATCCGGCTTACATTGATTCAAACGTTTCATGCGGAAGAGCCGGCACATTGGAAAAAGACGGCAAATGGAGTAATGTGGTGTACATGCCCTGCCGTATAGAGAACAACTTTATTCCGGAAATTCCCAAGCAACGCATCGACATTATTTACTTATGCTACCCCAACAATCCTACCGGGGCTGTATTAAGTAAAAGCGAACTCAAAAAGTGGGTCAACTATGCCATAGAGAACGATGCACTGATTATTTTCGATGCTGCCTACGAACGATACATACAAGATCCGGACATTCCTCATTCCATTTATGAAATAAAAAGGAGCCAAAAAAGTGGCCATTGAATTCCGCAGTTTCTCGAAAACCGCAGGTTTCACCGGTGTGCGATGCGGATACATGGTAATTCCCAAGGAAGTGACCGCAGCCACTTTGGAAGGCAAACGGATTCCGCTGAACAAACTATGGCTCAGACGACAATCCACCAAGTTCAATGGTGTATCTTACATCACCCAACGAGGAGCAGAAGCGATATATACCCCCGAAGGAAAAGAACAGGTGAAAGCCATGGTACAATATTACATGGACAATGCCCGAATCATGAAAAAGATGCTCTCGAAGACAGGCATACAATTTTTTGGAGGAGAAAACGCTCCGTATCTATGGATAAAGGCACCGGACAACCAGACTTCCTGGAAGTTCTTCGACAAACTTCTGTACGAAGCACAGGTAGTAAGCACGCCCGGAGTTGGTTTCGGCCCAAGCGGAGAAGGATATGTACGACTGACATCTTTCGGCGAACGCCACCAATGCGAAGAAGGTATCCAGCGAATTTGTCAGTGCCTGTAAACAAAACGACTTGTAAATATAGAAATCAAATAACTTAAAATAAGAAATAAGGTATTATGTCAAAATTAAGATTCAGAGTAGTAGAAAAGGCATTTCACAAAAACCGGTAGAAGTGGCCTCGCCAGCAACACCGCCCCAGTGAATACTTTGCGAAATATGTATTCAACCGCGAAAAAATGTTCAAGTATCTGCCGAGCAACGTATATGCCAACTCATTGATGTGATTGACAACGGTGCCACCCTCGACCGCAGCATCGCCAATGCCGTAGCCGACGGAATGAAAAAATGGGCGATCGAATTAGGGGTGACCCACTATACACACTGGTTCCAGCCGCTGACAGAAGGTACAGCCGAAAAGCATGATGCGTTTGTGGAACACGATGGAAAGGGTGGCATGCTGGAAGAGTTTTCAGGAAAATTGCTTGTTCAGCAGGAATCAGACGGTTCTTCATTCCCCAATGGAGGTATCCGTAATACATTCGAAGCCCGCGGATACAGTGCATGGGACCCTTCTTCACCTGTCTTCGTGGTAGACGACACCTTGTGCATCCCGACCGTATTCATTGCTTATACCGGAGAATCACTCGACTACAAAGCTCCGTTGCTGAAAGCACTGCGTGCCGTAAACAAGGCTGCTCTGGATGTGATGCATTACTTTGACCCTTCTGTAAAGAAAATCATCTCTTACCTGGGATGGGAACAAGAATACTTCCTGGTTGACGAAGGCTTGTATGCTGCCCGTCCGGACTTGCTGCTGACTGGCCGTACCCTGATGGGACACGAAGCTTCCAAGAACCAACAGCTGGAAGACCACTATTTCGGAGCCATTCCAAGCCGCGTAGCTGCCTTTATGAAAGATCTGGAAATCCAGTCACTGGAATTAGGTATTCCGGTCAAGACACGCCACAACGAGGTAGCTCCAAACCAGTTCGAGCTTGCTCCGATTTACGAAGAATGTAACCTGGCAGTAGACCACAACATGCTGGTTATGTCACTGATGAGAAAAGTGGCACGTAACCATGGTTTCCGTGTACTGCTCCACGAAAAACCGTTCAAAGGTGTCAACGGTTCAGGTAAGCACAACAACTGGTCACTTGGAACCAGCACCGGTACTTTATTGATGGCTCCGGGAAAAACTTCTGAAGAAAACCTGCGTTTCATCACCTTTGTAGTAAATACCCTGATGGCTGTTTACCGTCACAACGGACTGCTGAAAGCTTCTATCATGAGCGCCACCAACACACACCGTTTGGGTGGCCATGAAGCTCCTCCTGCCATCATTTCTTCTTTCCTGGGAACACAGCTCAGCAAGGTGCTCGACCACTTGGAAGAAAGTACCAACGACGACTTAGTGTCTTTGGGAGGCAAACAGGGAATGAAACTGGATATTCCTCAGATTCCGGAACTGCTGATTGACAATACAGACCGTAACCGTACTTCTCCTTTCGCGTTTACAGGAAACCGCTTTGAATTCCGTGCTCCGGGTTCAGAAGCTAACTGTGCCAGCGCCATGATTGCCCTGAATACAGCGGTAGCCGAACAGCTCATTGAGTTCAAGAAAGAAGTAGACGAACTGATAGAACAAGGAGAACCTAAGATTTCTGCTATCATCCAGGTGGTTCGCAAATGCATCAAGGAATGCAAGCCTATCCGCTTCGACGGAAACGGCTACAGCGATGAGTGGAAGGTAGAAGCTGCACGACGCGGTTTGGACTGCGAAACCAGCTGCCCGGTAATTTTCGATAACTACCTGAAACCGGAGAGCATCCGCATGTTCGAATCAACCGGTGTCATGACCCGCAAAGAGCTGGAAGCCCGTAACGAGGTGAAATGGGATATGTACACTAAGAAAATCCAGATTGAAGCCCGCGTATTGGGTGACCTGGTAATGAATCACGTGGTTCCGGTAGCCATTGAATACCAGACAAAAACTGATAGACAATGCATACAAGATGAAATCATTGTTCTCAGAAGAAGAAGCTCAGACCTTGTCAGCTGAAAACCTGGCTATCATCAAGGAAATTTCAGAACATACTTCCTTCATCAAGAAGCATGTGGATGAAATGGTAGAAGCCCGTAAGGTGGCTAACCGCATTACCAGCGAACGTGAAAAAAGCCATTGCTTATCACGATACAGTAGCTCCGATGCTGGAACAAATCCGTTACCACATCGACAAGCTGGAACTGATTGTCGACGATCAGATGTGGACACTTCCGAAATATCGCGAACTGTTGTTCGTTCGATAATTCCGGCATACAAGTCCTACCATTATTTTATCATCCCCGAAAGACTTTTATCGGCCAAATTGGCGATGAAAGCCTTTCGGGGATTTCTTTTCTGCATACTTTTTCTAACATTTTGTCTGACACGAAAAGAATTATTTTCCACAAAGTATATATCTTTGCAGCATGGAATGGCTAATTAATTTATTTGTGGAACAATCCGCTCTTCAGGCGGTCATCATACTGTCGTTGATTACGGCAATCGGATTAGGATTAGGGAAAATTCATATCTGCGGTATCTCCCTAGGAGTCACATTTGTTTTCTTCACCGGAATTCTGGCCGGGCATTTAGGGCTCGCCATCGATCCGCAAATGCTCAGCTATGCAGAAAGCTTCGGATTGGTTCTCTTTGTCTATTCATTAGGACTACAGGTCGGCCCGGGATTTTTCAGCTCATTTCAGCGAGGCGGATACCGTCTGAATCTGTTAGGATTAGGAGTCATCTTCCTCGGTACAATAATGGCCGTAGTGCTGAGCATGACCACCCCCATCAGCTTGCCCGATATGGTAGGTATTCTTTGCGGAGCCACTACCAATACTCCTGCCTTGGGTGCCGCACAGCAGACACTGAAACAGTTAGGTGAGCCCACCAGCGGAGCTGCCCTCAGTTGTGCCGTGACTATCCACTCGGAGTGGTAGGAGTTATTTTTGCCATCGTCGTTATCAGAAAGTTCTTTGTACGCCCGTCTGACATGCAGGAGCATGAACACGACGACTCCAACCACACGTACATTGCTACTTTTCAGATACACAATCCTGCCATCTTCAACAAAAAGCATACAGGATATTGCTCAGGTGGGCTATCCCAAATTCGTCATCTCACGACTCTGGCGTGAAGGTACCGTGAGCATTCCGACTTCTGAAAAGATACTGAAAGAGAATGACCGTATTCTGGTAATCACGACCGAAAAAGATGCGCCCACACTGACCATTCTGTTCGGTGAACAGGAAAAACGGGACTGGAACAAAGAAGACATTGACTGGAATGCCATCGACAGCAAACTGATTTCCAAGCACATTATCGTCACCCGACCGGAAATCAACGGAAAGAAACTGGGTTCACTCCGTCTGCGCAACACGTATGGCATCAATATCAGTCGTGTGCTGCGAAGCGGTGTACAACTGCTGGCCACTCCGGGACTGGTACTGCAATTAGGTGACCGTCTGACGGTAGTAGGTGAAGCGGCAGCCATTCAGAATGTGGAGAAAGTATTGGGAAATACCGTAAAAACGCTTAAAGACCCTAACTTAGCCTCTATTTTTATCGGCATCATACTGGGACTCATCGTAGGGTCCATTCCTATTGCCATTCCAGGCATCAGCTCACCTGTCAAATTAGGACTGGCAGGCGGACCGATTGTAATCGGTATCCTGATTGGAGCCTACGGGCCTCGTCTGCATCTGGTGACCTATACCACGCGCAGTGCCAATCTGATGCTCCGAGGTATCGGCTTGTCTCTTTACTTAGCTTGTCTTGGACTGGATGCCGGTGCGCACTTCTTTGAAACCGTCATGCGTCCGGAAGGAGCCTTGTGGGTAGGCATCGGATTCCTGATAACCTTTATTCCTGTCGTTATCATGGCTTTGGTATCCCTTCGTCTGTGCAAAATGGACTTCGGCAATACATGCGGTATGCTCTGCGGAAGTATGGCCAACCCGATGGCACTGAACTATGCCAACGACATCATTCCAGGAGATGAACCTTCGGTAAGCTACGCGACGGTCTACCCTCTCGGAATGTTTACCCGCGTCATCATCGCACAAATTTAGTGCTCATGTTATTTTTATAGCAATTTTAAATCACTCAATATCATAAAACCTACAAACAAATTACCCCGGAAATGATACAGAAGGACATCCGCTACCTGGAACTCCTTTCACACGATTTTCCTAACCTGGCTGCAGCCAGCACGGAAATCATCAACCTGGAGGCCATTCTGAACCTTCCGAAAGGAACGGAACATTTTTCTGGCCGACCTGCACGGGGGAATACGAAGCTTTCCAGCATGTGCTCCGCAATGCTTCCGGAGCTATCAAACGGAAGGTAAACGAGATTTTCGGCAACAACCTCCGCGAAATGGAGAAAAAGGAACTCTGCACGCTGATATATTATCCGGAACAGAAGTTACAACTGGTAAAGGAAGTGGAAAAAGACCTCGTAGACTGGTATGTCATCACCCTGAACCAGCTGGTAAAAGTCTGCCAGAATGTATCATCCAAATATACACGTTCAAAGGTACGCAAGGCGCTGCCTGAAGAATTCTCCTACATCATTCAGGAGTTGCTTCACGAAAGTCCCATGGATCCCAACAAGCAGGCTTACATCAATGTCATTATCCGTACCATTATTGAGACACGCCGTGCCGACGACTTCATCATGCACTGTGTAACCTGATACAGCGACTGACCATCGACTCACTGCATATCTTAGGAGATATTTTCGACCGTGGTCCTGGTCCTCACATCATCATGGACACACTTTGCAACTACCATAACTTCGACATCCAATGGGGCAATCACGACATCCTCTGGATGGGAGCCGCTTCAGGAAATGACTGTTGTATTGCCAACGTACTGCGTCTGGCCATGCGCTACGGTAACCTTCCGGCATTGGAAGACGGATACGGCATCAACCTGCTTCCGCTGGCTACCTTTGCTATGGAAGCCTACGCCAACGACCCATGCGAATACTTTGCTCCTAAGATTGCACCCGAAAGCAGTTCATACAATGACAAGACCTTGCGGCTCATCTCGCAGATGCACAAGGCCATCACCATTATCCAGTTCAAGCTGGAAGCTGCTGCCATCCGGCGTCATCCGGAATTCGACATGGACAGCCGTCTGCTGTTGCACCACATCGACTTCAAGCGGAAAGTATTCCAGCTTGACGGAAAAGATTATGAGATGCGCGACTGCCTGTTCCCGACCATCGATCCGGAAAACCCATACCAGTTGACAGAAGAAAGAAGAAGAAATCGTACAGAAAACTGCACAAATCTTTCACGGGAAGCGAAAAAGTTGCGCAAGCACATGAAATGCATTTTCCGTTACGGATGCATGTACAATGTATGCAACTCAAACCTGCTCTTCCACGCTTCTATGCCGATGAATGCCGACGGAACGCTTAAGGAAGTAGACATACTCGGAAAGAAATACAAGGGAGAAGCCCTGCTCAAGCGCGTAGGCCAGCTCATCCGTACAGCTTATTTTGCAGAAGAAGATGATCCGGAAAAAGCATTTGCCAGAGACTTCATCTGGTACCTGTGGTGCGGAAAGAACTCTCCGGCCTTCGATAAGAGTAAAATGGCTACCTTCGAACGTTATTTCCTGACCGACAAGGAAACTCATAAAGAAGTGAAAGGCTATTATTACACCTTGCGCGACCGTGAAGATATCTGCGACATGATTCTGGATGAATTCGGAGTGGAAGGAGAACACCGCCACATCATCAACGGACATGTACCGGTAAAAGCAGTCAAAGGAGAAAAACCAATTAAAGCCAACGGTAAACTGATGGTTATCGATGGAGGATTCTCCAAGGCTTACCAACCGGAAACGGGTATTGCAGGCTACACATTAGTGTACCACTCACGCGGTTTCCAGCTTGTACAGCACGAACCCTTCACTTCTACCCAAAAAGCCATCGAAGAAGGACAAGACATCAAGTCGACCACCCAAATCGTAGAATTGAGCAGTCAGCGCATGATGGTGAAAGATACCGACAAAGGACGCGAACTGATGGTACAAATTGAAGATTTGAAGAAACTGCTGGTAGCTTACCAGAACGGCATTATCAAGGAAAGGGGTATTTAAATTTTCGTCTTATTCAATCAAAAACAAAGAGACTATTTCCATTTTCCGAGAAATAGTCTCTTTTGTTATTATACAAAATAAAAATGGTTGGCGTCCACACAATCACTTGCTCACACGCCAACCGAAATCTAACTAACTTTTGTTTACTATTATTTGGATCCGATATAATAGCCTAAATGAGTGGGTTGATTATAACCTATATTCTGCATTGCCTGACTCATATCATAAGTATGATCTGTCATAAGATGCGGGAAACGATGCTCTGTCGGATAATTCGTAGAGAAAATATAAATCGCAGAATGGTCTGAAGAGCCCATTATTACTTCCTCACGCCAGTCGCCCAGGAAATCACCGTAATAACAAGGATTATATTTTGTACTATGATTACCTTCATTGCTTCCATATCCAGTTGCAAAATTCACAAGACGGTTCTTATTCGTTCTCGGATTAGCTTTATAGCTACAATCAAAGCACGGTCAAACAACTCACGAGTCAATTCTCCAGTCCACCAAATTGCTGCATTATATAACGTACCACCACCAATACCAGTAGGCATATCAGGACTTATAGGTACATCTATAGAACCTCCACAATTGTACATTCCAGAATTCATCGAAGACCAAAATTCCATATTAGGACTATCAGGATCTACGTCTGCTACAATACAACGCCCTACATCACCATGCATTCCAGCACCATGAGCAGAAATTAATGAACCGTCACGTGCATCAATAACCTGACATCCATACCCCAATCCTTGTACTGCATATGTATTTTCTTCTTCAAAGGAAGCCACAATCTGCAAGCCATCACGATCTTTAATGAATTTACCCACATGCAAACAGTCTCCATGTCCATTTCCAGTGCACCAAAGTTCATTTCCATTGTCATCAATTGCAGCCTGTCCATAGAGAATTTCATCTTTTCCATCATTATCTAAGTCTGCTACACGAAAAAGCATGAGAACACATTGCCAACCATTTTTCATCATGATCCTTGGTATCAAATTTCCAACGATTTTCCAGTTCCGATCCTTTTAGGTCAAAGGCCCAAACCTGCCAGTTCTTGTACACGCCACGAGTCACAATCAGACTAGGATTACTTGTTCTAGCACCAGTTGATGGATCAGGAATCCCATCTAAATAAGCAGCACCAATAAAGAAACGGTCCATACGGTTTCCATAATCATCGCCCCAATAATCCATCCAATACTCAGCACGTTCTACTTTAGAACCTTCACCTCCACGAGGAATATTATCTGTACGTGCTATTTCACGTCCATCATACCCACGACAAATTGAGATGTATTCAGGACCTTCAAAAATCAAGCCACAAGTAGTAGGAAGTTTTGCACCTGAAGCCCATCCGGCACCATTTAAATCACGAATACGATAATCATGAACTTTTCCATCTTCTCCTGTAATCATCTTTCCATCTGCAAACTGAGTACCTTCGGCAGAACGGAAAGCGATTTCACACAGTCCATCACCATCAAAATCGTACAATATATAAGAAGTATAATGAGAGCCCGAACAATATTAACTCCCAAGTCAATACGCCAAAGGAAAGTTCCATCCAATTTATAGGCTTCCAATAAAGTAGTACCATTATGCCATCCCCCCTGATTAGCTCCATCATAAGGTTCACGCTTAATCACGATTTCCATTTCACCGTCACCATCCAATTCACCTACCTGAATATCATCAGCCACATAATAACCATTTTCAGGCAGCTCTATTGTAGAAGGGTTCGCATTCAATGTTAATTTTACGATAATAAGTTTGAGCCATCTCTGGCGTAAAATCACACTCACAAATAGTTTCACTATTTCCAGATAATGTAACACGATAATGATTTGACTTTGTAACGTCTATATTTTCATCTAAAAAGCAAGTTGAATTAAACAATGCATCCACATTCAATTTTACTTCCTGCCCTCCATCTACCGATTTATAAATATCAAATGCCACATTAGATGGATCACTTTGCAATAATCGCCAGCTAACCAAAGCCCCATGTATAAAAGTAGTAGAATTAGCATCCGCATCAGGAGTAGGATCATAACTTACCCACATAGCCCGACCGTCTTTTACCACTTCAGAGGGAAGTGCAGGCAGTTCTTCTGTATCACCACTTCCTGGTTGCGGAGCCGGAGTTTCTTCATCCGAACATGCTGACAACGCAAAAAGACAGACAGCACCTAAGAAACTTGTAAATAGTCTTTTCATGATATCTTATATTTTTAAATATTTATACTTTTCCGATCCGGACTTACCAGCCCGGATTCTGACTTAAATTAGGATTTTTTCATTCTCTCGGATTGAGGTATCGGGAAGAGATACATCTTACGTCCCACTGACGAGTATTTACCACTGTAGAATAAGAATAAGCAGTATTATCTCCTGTTTTTGAGATTTGCAGACCTTCTATATTTACAAAATATTTGTCAGCCTCTTTCCAACGACGTACATCCCAAAAACGATGTCCTTCAAAAGCAAGTTCCACCATACGTTCTTTTTTATAAGCCTCCCAAAACGCATCATTGACATATTTAACGGGAAGGCAGGCATTCCTACTCCTTCACGTTCACGAGTCATACTAGCTGCCTGGCGAGCCGACATAGTAAACTCAGCATCCGTTGCATCCGCACTTCCCAAATAACGGAATACAGCTTCTGCATAATTCAAATAGAATTCTCCCAAACGATAAGTTATCCATGTATGATAAGCCGACTTATTAGTACTATTAGAACGAAGGTCAATGTCTCCCTGGCAATATTTTTTCAAATAATATCCAGTTGGGGTACCTCCGTTCAGAGGTTGTCCGTTTGCTCCTCCCTGGTAAGTATAAATCGGAGTTTCATTCCATGTAGGCCATCCTGTTTCCTCATTTACACAAATAGTCATTTTCAAACGTGGGTCACGGTCGTCATAAGGTTTTGCCGGGTCAAAAACACGACTTCCTTCTGCAGTCCATACTCCATCAACCAGACGAACAGGACAACCATCAGTTGTTTCATACGCATCAACCAAATTTTGTGTCGGACAATTTCCCCCATTTCCACCTTCAATTCCAACCGGATAATTATAAGACTCCATAGTACTGGACTCACGATTCGCGCGACGACCAAAAATTAATTCATCCGTAGCATTCTTATAGTTATTTTTATCCCACAAAGAGGCATAGTCACTAACCAGCTTCATGCCACGTTCATTTACACAATAATCCAATAATTCTTTATTCGCTGTAGCCGCACGATGCCATAATTCTGGATTATTATCTGTATTAAACAATGGACTTGCTGCATAAAGAGCCGCACGAGCTTTCAAGGCCAAAACTGTAGCTTTATTTACACGACCTGTTTCTGGAGATTCACTAGGTAATACCACATCTGCAGGAAGGTTGGCATAATCTTAATTATCAGATCCTTTATATCATCACACTCTGAAATAATATAATCAAAAATATCTTTAGCCGGAGTACGACTCAATGTATTGCTCTCATCTGCACTCAAGAAATGATCGATGAACGGCACATCTCCATACTGACGCACCAGATTAAAGTAAAATAGGCACGCAGAAAACGTACTTCATACTGATAGTTATTGTAACGGAACATCTGAGGTTTATAGTCTGCATTCTGCTCTAACTCTGGGAATGTCAATCCAACATACTTATCCAAAAACAGATTACAGTTTGAAATACCCGAATAACATGTACTCCAAGTTCCACTTTGAGCATTAGTCGGACTCCATGAGCCATTATAAAAATGTCTCAATAGAATTTCCTGTATATGCATACTGTGACTCATCAGTAGCCGATCCTAATATTGCTCCAGAATAATTACCAAAATCAGTATCCAAATCCAGGTAAATAGTGGTAATCAGACCTCCAACATTACTAAAATTCAGCTTCACAAAATCTTCATCATAATTATTATATTCATGGTAGTTCATTTGGTCTGAGCACGAAGCCAATGCTCCCATACACAACATACCATAGACAATTTTTCTAAGTTTCATTCTTCGTTTCTTTTAAGATTAAAAACCTACTTTCAAACCTACAATCAGACTCTTGTTCAATGGGTTTGTCGCTCCATAAGATTCAGGGTCTAACACATCAATCTTATCAAAGCACAGCAAATCAACTCCTCGTACATACAATCTTGCATCGCCGATGAATTTTGTTTTCTGCAACCATGATTTAGGGAAATTATAATAAACTTCAATATTGCGGAGTTTCAAGAAGGAACGATCTGCCAACCACACTGTATTTGTCTGGTAGTTGTTCGTATTGCTCTGAGTACTCAATCGAGGATATTTTGCATCTTGATTATCAGGAGTCCAACGATTTTCATAATAATGAGTAGAAAGCGTAGTTGTGCTCAGCAAAGGCCAGAACATACTCTTCGTATTCAAGATGGCAGAATAACGGCCTGTTCCCTGGAACTGGGCGTCAAATCCAAGTCCTTTCCATTCCGCTCCCAAATGGAACGTATAATAAATTTCCGGAGCGACTGTGCTATAACCGATAGCCGTCACGTCATTGCTGTCGATTATTTTATCTCCATTCACATCACGATACTTAATATCTCCCGGATAGACCGTTCCGAAGCTTTGAGGCAGACTGTTGGCTATATCATCTGCGTCTTTTAAAAGAAACCTACAGCTTCCAGACCATAAACCTGGTTCAACGAGTGGCCGGTCTGTACAAGATTATCGTACATTCTAGGTTCCTCCAGTTGTTCCTTAATCTCATTCCGGTTCCAGTTGAAGCTACCTCCAGCATTCAGCACCACATCTCCCACACGCTTCGTGTAATCAAGGCTGAACTCGCCGCCCCAACTGTCTACCACACCGGCGTTCTCATACGGAGGAGTCTGTCCCAAGACAGCCGTGTACTTACCTTCGGAAGAAACCCAGATGTTGTTTCTACGCTGATAATATGCGTCTACCGAAAGATTCAACCCTTTAAACAACGTGGCGTCTACACCGACATTGTATTTATATCCTTTCTCATGCGTATAATTCGTACTTGCCAAACGGCCGAGTTCTGTCGTACCGAATGAAGAATCATACGCACTATTGAACATATAGCGCGTACCTGTTGTGGTATAAATCTGGTCCCAGTAATCATACACATCACTGGCCGGCAGATAATCCGCATTGATAATGCCGAATGAAGCACGAAGTTTCAAGAAATCAATCCATGACACATTGTTCATAAAATTTTCTTCCGAAAGCACCCATGCCGCCGACACTGTAGGAGAAAACGCCCATTTATGACCGGGAGCAAGCAGACTGGAGCCGGAGCCTACCAACGCCAAGTCAAGGAAATAACGCTTGTCATATCCATAATGAGTAAACCATGACACATTCTGGCGATAAATGGTTGTATTCAAGCCGTATGAATCACGGTACTCATATTCCCACTTCAATTGAGAATACACATCGTGTGTATCCGCAAAGTTCCGGTTATAGCTAAATCCACCAGAGAAGTTGAACTGGCGTGTCCAGTTATTTATGCTTCCGTCTTTTCCCATTTCTGTAGGCTCACCTCCAGTTGTATGCGTATACAAAGGTCCTGTCAAATCAGTATAAGTCACCGTATATCCGCCATAAGTATAAGCCTGGCTATGGTCTTCCCATATAGAAGAATAGTTATCATAAGCCAATCTGAAATTGAATCCCAAACCTTCTGTAACAGCCGACAAGTCTTGTTCCAAGGTCAGGTCCGCAAACAAGCTTCTCGTATGACCTTTTGAATATGCCGCTCCCTGAGATTGAGCCACCGGATTCTGGGTTCCCAACCAAGTGGTATTGTTTCCTCCCCATAAGCCGTCCTCATCCTTTACAGGAAAAGCGGCTGCCGGCAGGGTATAAATCATATCCCACAGATTGGCAGAAGCACCCGGACGGGAGAGATTCCGACAATGTACCCAAAATATTCACTTTCAGTTTTGTAGTACTGCTTACATCAATATCCATATTGGTACGCAGATTGGCACGCGAATACTTGTTCTGGGTAGAATAGCCTTCGTTCATATTGCCTTCTTTCACGAAACCTCTGTCTGTCACCAGGTCAAGCATAGAATAGTAACGGAACTTAGAACCACCTCCGCGAAATTCAATCGTATACTTGTTGGAAATGCCCGAATTCTTGAAAGTCTCATCAAGCCAGTTTACATTCGGATACAAATAAGGGAAGTCTCCATTACGGAAATACTCCACTTCCTTATCCGCATAACGGGGAGACAAACCTTCATACCTGCGTGCCTCATTATAAGCCTGCGCATAAGTGGCCGCATCCACAAACTCCGGCTTCCGGTCCATGAAATTATTTACATGGTCATAAGTAAACTTGATTTCTTTGGAATTATACTTACCGCGTTTGGTCGTAATCAGGATAGCCCCATTAATTCCTTTATACCCATACAAAGCTACAGCGGCCGCATCTTTCAAAACGGATACAGATTCCACTTCCTCCGGGCTAAGCAGGCTCATGTCTCTTTCCAGACCATCAACCAATATCAACGGGATTGCTGCTGGAAAGACTCTGAAGTCCTCTGATATAAAAAGTAGGTTCCACATCCGCATAATTTCCCGAATTCTGCAAGACCATCATACCCATTCCCTGCCCTAACAGAGAATTAGACATGTTTTTAGCACTACGCTTATCAAAGTCTTCATTATAAATGGTAGAAACGGCTGCCGTAGACTCGGCACGGGTAAAAACACGTCCGGCGCCCACGTCGACAGACTGCCCCGCGTAATTCAGTACGACCTTCACCAGCGACTTTCCGTCCGCCTTTACCGTAGTCGTACCTTTATCTACTGACACAATATTCAATTGCTGTCCGGCAGAAGCTTCTATGAAAATTTTTTCCATCCTTATCTGTCTCAACTCTTGTTTCCGGCATCCCTTTCACCATGACAGAAGCACCATAAACCGGATGCCCCCACTTGTCGACAACCATTCCTCTGACATTGTTGTCCGTGTCCTGAGCACCAGCAGGAACAGCCAGCAAGGCCAGGCATGCCCACATCAGATTCTTATATTTTTTCATAAAGCTATTATCAAAAATCTATTACTTATACTTTTATAAATTACCAGCCAGGATTCTGAACCAGTCCGTATCCCTTGTTTATTTCCGTTTGAGGGAACGGTGACAAATACCATTTGGTGTCAAAACCATAATCCCACCAGTAACGACGGATATTGTGCAACGTAAATCTTTCATAGTCAAAATGAACGGGCTGGGGAGCTCCTTGATTCTGGTCACCTTCAAACCATTTCGTCTCTATACGGTTTCCTTTCTCATCCAGACGGTAAATCAACAGTCCGTGCAGCTCTTTTTCAAACCGGTCCGCACGTTTATACCGAATCAAATCAAAGAAACGTGCGTCTTCCATACCAAGCTCACACACACGCTCACGCAGCAATTCTTCCAACAAGTTTTCCTTGTTTGAAGTCAGGTTCTTTTCCGGATTACAATCTTCCAGCTTGCCAAGGCCTACACGTTCGCGCACCTTATTTATCCAGGTCAACGCACCCGCATTGTCCCCTTTTGCCTGAAGCAATGCTTCCGCATAAGTGAGATAAATATCCGACAGACGCAAAGTCACCCACTGGCAATACTGACGCTGATATTCCGTACCGATATAATACTTCATATTGTCATAGCCAGTAGCAAAACGCATGGTCTCATCCCGTGAGTTGTTTCCGGCATCATAACCGCCTACCCACAGTTCGTATGGCTGTCCGGACATCAACCCGGCATTGTTCGACCAGTCCAGCATCTTGGGCAATCCGTTCACTATCACTGTCTCATACAAACGAGGGTCACGGGTCAATTCCAGGTTATTGTCGGCCAAAGTACCTTTCGCGAACATTTCATCCAGCTTGCCTTCTGCCTCTGTTTCCTCCCAATTGAACGGTTTACCGTCGGCCCACGGGAACATTTCCACATATTCCTGTGTAGGCGTATAAGAGTTACGTCCCAAATCGCTCCAATTATGCCAGAAATAAGTACTGGAATTAAAAGCGTCTCCCATCTGAACCCTGACAGAATGAATGACTTCCTTACTTCCTTGATAAAGGTACCCCATACGGTAGGCATAACGGTAACCGGCCGGTGTGTTATTGACAGACTGGTTCAATTCATAATAACCATTTGCCTGCAATGCGTTCATGAAGTCTTCGCAAGCCTTCAGGCAGTTTTCCCACAATTCCGGACGATAACCTCCGTACCATACCAGATGCTGCTGTTCCGCTTCTGAGGCACCGCCCGCATAACCCTGATTGTCATTGAACAAAGGAGAAGCGGCAAACTGCCAGATTTTACACTTCAACGCCATAGCACCTGCCTTGGTCCAGCGTCCGGTATAGGTGGAACTTCCGTCGGCACCGGGACCGTATGCCCAGGGCAAAGCCCCGGAATCAATGGCCTCATCCAACATCTTAATCATGTAGTTCACTGTTTCTTCTACCGTGGCACGCGGACATTCGTAGCTGGACTCATTTCCTTCAAAAGAGGCATAAAGCAAAGGAAGCCCCCCGTAATGACGGAACATGTCAAAGTAACGCACGGCTATCAAGCATTTGGCCTCCGCAATCATACGCGCCTTTTCATTGGCATCCAAATTGGGCACATCGTCGATGTGTTCCATCAGCAGCCAGCACCAGCGCACTACTTCCCACACCTTTTCATCGTTATAACAGAACTTATCCTGACGGCGGCTGTAATTGGCCGTATGGATACCGCTGTAATACTGGGAATAAAGCTGCGCATCACGCCAATGCAACTGCCAGCAATCTGTCAGAGCTTCTATTTTACCACAATACGGACTACTAGACACAGGCAAAGCCGTATCATCTTTATAAGGCAATCCATAATACTGTCTTCCATAAATAGAGTTTAAAAAATTGTTGTGTGTATACCACACTCCCAAAAACTGTATCTATTGTAGCAGTACCACCCGGGAGCCTTATCCAAAAATGAATTTCCGAATTTCATATCGTCCACGCAAGAAGTAGCAATCAAATTAGCTGCCACAACATGCACTGAACAGAAGTTTATATCCTAATTTCATATTTTCTATCTTTAATTATTTAGAATCCAAGTTTCAAACTCAAAGTATAAGTCTTTGACAACGGATAAGAAGGAGCATTTGAAGCTCTAGTTTCCGGATCACCCCACATATAAGGTGTCAATGTCCACAGGTTATAACCACTAAATGCCAACTGGAAAGTATTCAACCCTAACTTCTTCATTATTGGAAGATTAAAAATTATAGCTACCTGTAAAGTTTTCAAACGCAAATATTTTGAATCCTGCTCATACAATGTGGAAGTGGCATAGTTATTATCACGGTTAGTAAATGTAGCACGAGGATATTTGGCACTTTGTGACGGATTATCTTCTGTCCATGTATTATCCAAGTGGTATGCCAGCAGACCTCCCTGAGAAGCATCAGAAGATGAATAGAAAGGCTGACGGAACACATCTGAAATCATACGGCTCACGTTCCATGCGCCCGTCCACTGCGTGCTCACTTCCCAGTTCTTCCAACTGAAACCCAAGGTCAGACCGGCCATGTATTCCGGGTCGTCCGTATAACCATAGTCATAACTCATATCATTGGTATCAATCTTACGGTCACCGTTCAAGTCCACATAGACGGCATCTCCGTTGCGCAAGGTCTGAATCTGTTCCGGATACGGACGGTTGAACGTCTGCTCATACAGTTCGGGAGTCTGCTCATCGTAGTAACGGAAGAACACATACTGCGAACGTGCGCCGATACGATGTCCTTTGGTGTACTGATAATCATAGCTTTGAGGCGCCTGCTTGTCTTCCAGAATCTCATTCTGGTTATAAGAGAGGTTAAAAGTAGCCCAATAACGGAAGTTATCGCCAATCTTGTCGTTCCAGTTCAAGGACAGTTCCCATCCCCAGCTCTCCACTTCTCCCAGGTTGGCGTAAGGCACGGTGAAGCCCAGCAGCCCCGGAGCCGTTCCGTCAATCAGCAGAATGTCTTTACGGTGCTCACGGTAATAGTCCACCGAAGTACGGAGACGGTCGTCAAAGAAATTCATGTCGACACCATAGTTTTGTTTCAAGGCTGTTTCCCAACCCACATCGGCATTGTTCTTGGCGGTTTCTCTTGCTCCCAGACTGACTGTACTGTTTTCAATACCAAAGCTGTATCCGTATCCGCCGTTACGGTTAGGCAGACTGCCGTTATTCACTTCATACGGGTCGGCCAGGTAAAGGAAACGGAGGTTCAGGTCGCTCGGCTTGTCGTTACCTACCAGACCCAGACTGGCACGCAGTTTCAGGAATGTCATCCACGGCTTCAGCGGCTGGAACCATTTTTCCTCACTCATAATCCATCCCACAGAACCTGCCGGGAAGGTACCGAAGCGACGTTCCGGCGCAAAGTTCTCGGAACCGTTGTAACCGATGTTGAACTCGGCCATGTAACGGTTTTTCCAGTCGTAGGTTACACGTCCTACCAGACCTACATACCCACGGGGAATGTCACGGTATTGAGAGCTACTGCTGCCAAAGTAATACTGCTTGGACTGGTTGTACAACAGCAAGGCCGTCACATTATGGTCGCCGAAAGAACGGGCATAGTTCAAGCTGGCCTCCATGTACCAGTCACGCGACTTGCCGGTGCTGTAAGAATAACTTACATCCGTATTCTCGCCTGCCTTACGGTAAGCCAGACTTCCGTCTTCCTGCAACACGGGAGTATAAGTGGCTACGGCACCACCCGTACCGGTCTTTGTCACTACGAAACCACTGTTGTAAGAACCTTTCAACTTGACAGAAAGTCCCTTCGTAATGAAATCCAGTTTCTGGTCGAGCATCAGGTCGGCTGTCAATTTATTATTACTTGTCTTGTCGAATCCAGCTCCATAATAAGCCATACCTGTACCACCTGTAAAGGGTAACCTTTCATCATTATAGTCTGTAGCTGTAGTAATAAATTTACCATCTACAATACCCGGAGAAGAAAATGGAGTAGCATAATACATGTTTTTAATCATACCGGATGTTCCCTGGCTGGTATGAGGCTTGCTGTTATTATCTACATTACCTGCCACGTTGAACGACAAAAGTGTCGACTTGGTGACGTTAATATCAAAGTTCGCACGATAGTTGAAACGCTTGTAAGAATAACTTACATCATACGGCAGATTGAAACTGTTGAACAGACCGTCCTGCGTATAAGCTCCGGCCGAAATGAAATAACGCACCTTGTCCGTACCGCCCGACACACTCATGTTATGCTGGCTCTGCAACGCCGCGCTTTTCATGATGTAATCGGCCCAACGGGGTATCCGGGGAAACGTATAGGGTCGGAATGGGTACGGAATTTCTCCACAATCGTCGGCGAGAAAACCTCGTCTTGTCCGTCATTCTTCATCAACTGGTTATAGAAAGTGGCATACTGATACGAATTGGCCTGTTCCACCATCTTTGTCGGCTGAAGGATACTGGCAGAAGTAGAGAACGAAAATTTTCGGCTTTCCTTCCTTACCGCGCTTGGTAGTAATCAAGATAACACCATTCGCACCACGGATACCAAACACCGCCGTAGCGGAAGCGTCCTTCAACACGGTCACGCTCTCGATTTCGTTCGGGTCAATGTCCGTCATGCTTCGTTCCACTCCGTCCACCTGAATCAGCGGAGAAGAATCACCGAAAGTAGCTTTACCACGCACCAGAATGTCGGCCGCATCCGCACCCGGCTCACCGGAATACTGCACCGTGGTCAAACCGGTCATCTGACCACCCAGCACATTAGTGACCGAACTTACCGGCGTACGCATCAGTCTTCCGAACCGACACTGGAGATAGCTCCAGTCACACTTACCTTTTTCTGCACACCTAAGCTACCACCTGCACTTCGCCCAGCATGGTAGAATTGTCGGACAATGTTACTTTCATGTCAGCTTTTGCAGGAACTGTTACCGATTCATATCCGATGAAAGAGATTGTCAGTTTTGTACCTGGTTTGGCATCAATCATAAATATACCGTCAATATCTGTAATAGTACCCGTAGTAGTACCTTCAATGATGACATTCGCACCGATAACGGGCTCACCATTACTATCAACAACCGTTCCCTTGATAGTTCCCTGCTGCTGAGTGGCTTCTACCGCAGCGTATGCCTTTTCTCCAAAAAGTGGAGAAACAGCCACAGCTGAAAGAAGCATCGCCATAGGAAGAGCGGTCCTTTTTATATAATTCTTTTTCGTATTCATATTACCGTTTTACATTTTTGATTTTAAAAAGCTAACATCATGCGGAAACGTCCAGCAAGGCTTCCTTTTATTTGAAGCTAGAGTATATCTACCACCATCGATACCATGAGTCCATTGAGTAGCCCAGTTTCTTTGTGTACTAGTCCAATAATGATTCTTCTGTGTTCCACTTGATACTGAAACAAGTTCCTCTCCACTCACTTTTGAAACACTCTTATTTATCACCGATGAACTTTTAGCAACCTCATTCCAACATACTACAGAAGGAATATACCATGGAGTAGCAGAATTAGGAACCGTAACTTCATTTCTATAATTCATTAAATAAGTATAAGCATTATTACATGAGTTTTGTGGCCCCTTTCCTTCATAACACATTGTCATAACCAAAGTATTATTGTAACCTAAAAATGCAGGAAACATTAATTCTGGTTCATTTTTCAACGCACCATTTGCTTCCGTATTACAAGGAACAAATAATCCATTCCATTCCTCATCTGAAGTTAACCAATCACAATAAGCAGGACTACGAGTATTACTACTAGTAGAATTGAAGGCTCCCCCCGTCCATTTACCATCCTCTTGCATCTTTCAAAGAAAGAACTAAGCCATGCACACAATTAGGATAGTCACGATAAAGTGCATCATTAGTTTCGGTATAATTATCTGGATGAGTGACATGCGGCTGAGGATTACCTACATAACATACAACACCAATTGCATTGTCGGGCACTGTACCGTCATTTACGCTCACCAAATTACCATCCGCACAAAAGTAATCACCGATATTCAAGGTATAATCCAGCTTATTATTTTCATCTTTAATGGTATACATTTTGGCCTTACCACCCGCCAAACTTCCTGTCGGATTAATCATCTTTTCCTGAGTTCCTTGGTAGGTACATGAAATGGAATAATTTGTTTCAGGTTTCACCAAAGCCATATAAGTACCGCTGGCCGCATCGTAATAAGGAGTGGTTTCTACATCATTTATAAGAAGTTCTTTCGGCGCTACGTCCAAGCTATAATCGTCCAGCCCTCCGTTCGTGAAATCATACACCAGCTTAGGCATCTTAAATACCGCCAGAGCCATGCGGTGATTCATCGTAAAAGTGACCTTACCTTGCAAACGGCCTGCTTCCGCCTGACTTGTACTTGTCATCAAATCACTCTTTGTATACTTGGAGCCTCCCTGATCAGCTGCAATTTCCCAATTACCAACAAATTCCGCAAACGGATCTTCTGCAGCAGGATCAAACGCCACATTCTCTTGATATGGATAATAAGCATAAAATGTGATATTCTTGAAACGCTCACTATCATACTCTATAGGATTTCCATCCAAATCCCATACCCCCTTTTCATTAAGAGTAAATTTGCGATTGGAAATTCCATCTACCAGTGACCATTTTCTACACCATACATTCCAATAGCGTCCCCTTTTACGAAAGTTGTTTTAAAATTTTCGTCTATGGCACGTCCATCCGATATCCCTTGAAAGCCCATATCGGAAACACTAATCTGAAAAGTCTGTGCTGTAGAACCATTTCCCAAGCTTTCTTCCTTCGTGCAGCTTGTAAAAGCGAGCAGACCAGCCAAAGCACATATTGAAAGATTATTATAAATTTTCATCTCTTATTCATTTAAATATATGAACCTATAATTATTTCACCACTGGGACAATATCTTCATTTTCCATTTCACCCCATTCAGATCCATCACATATGCTTCAGTACCTAAAGCTTTCGCATCTGGAGTTTCTTCTTTATTTACTTCTGTCCAAGGGTTAATATCAGTACCTGAAATTTCCAAAACTGTAGGATCGGCTGTCATATAGTCATTGGCAGTCAACGTATAATTATAAGAATATCCTGATTTCAATTCAGGCCAATCAGTAGTAGGCAACTCCAAGTAATAATAAATCCGTCGACCATCTGCTGTAGACATAGCAGCTTCAATCTCCAATCCTTCTGCACTTATCGTTTGAGGCAATAAATAAGCCGTAAAAGTATAATCATTATCAGCTGTCAGCGTTTGTTTCAAATCCCCCAATGCTGCATCTTCAGTTACAGCTGCGACACCAGTCGTAGTATCGAATGTACCTTTCAGCTTCATTCCAACCAAATAACATTCAATGCTAGTCAAGGTTACAGGATTGTTATCAGGATCTGTTCCAGGAACAAACTTTAAGTTCACCCGGCTCATCACATGGTTAAAATTCAAATGCACATTGGGTTCAGCCTTAGTAGCTTTAGTTGCTGCATATAAATAATCATATTTAACACGTTCTTCTGCATTAGCCTGATTATCGCTAGTAATCTCTACATTCTGAACAGGAGGAGTCGTACCTTCTTCCCCCATACAAGGATAATAAGCTGTTACATCATATTCTTCATTCCCCAATAACCAAATCTCATCAAATGCATTAATAGAGGTAAAAGAATTATCACTTGCATTGTAACGATAAAAATACATTGCGCTGTGTAGGACCACAAAGAAATACTCACTTCATCACCATCATCCCAAGTCACGCCTGTAACACGAGATACATCTTGAGCATTCTGTTCATTAATTGATGCGCTAAAGGTAACTTTCGCACCTTCCTCACCAGCAAATTTCACTTGGGCGTCCTGTTTACACCCTGTCAATAGGAAAGCGGCAAACATTGCCATAAAACTAATGTTTTCATACATACATTTTTAATAAAATTGTTAATTACATTTTTTTTGTTTATATACACTTCTTCTACTATTTTCGTCTATATTTAAGGTTTCTATTTTTGATTTGCATTGCAATATTATAGATTAATTAAATATATGTATAATTAGAATTGTACAAATACATGGAAAATTGTACAGAAATGCCTTTTAAGGTGTTCTAAAAGAGATTATACAATAAAATTTTAATCCTGAAAGTTCCAATAGTAAGATACAGTTTATTATATTTTTCAATTCTCTAAAAAGCACATAAGTATCCTCAATCTATTCATAAGTAATCATATTATTCGAAAAACAAATTCCAGACATGTGTAATTCTTAATAAAAAAATCAGAACTAAAAATACAGAAGAATATGACATAACAATAGTTCGTTAAAAATTCGCCAAGCCTAAGCGGCTCTGGCAGTAAATAAAATGAGTTCTTTGAAAAAGTTTGTCAATAACTTGCGGGTCTGGGCTAATCCCAAACACGCAAATAAATCGTTCAAGCATATAAGCATTGTGTATGAATGACTTGCAGGAGGATATGGAATAGGCTATTCCGAGCCTCTTACATGCCGCTTTGGCCAAGTTGACAGCAGCAAGCGATGCATTGAAGTGAAAA
>ENA-OPYV01000111-OPYV01000111.1-human-gut-metagenome-genome-assembly--contig:-NODE-111-length-25327-cov-2.795000_pt1 | contig 25327 bp, 32 predicted proteins | sample MGYA00242474_ERZ504485 | MGnify/ENA primary metagenome ERZ504485 (study PRJEB26092, sample SAMD00036263) | human gut metagenome | host: Homo sapiens | study: EMG produced TPA metagenomics assembly of...
AATACAACACGCTTTATTTTGAAGCTGGTCAACATTTAGGTTTAGCCGTGTCAAAGCATATCGCAGAAGGGTGCGGCAAAGCCTTATGCGCGCTGTGGAAAATTGGGCAAAGGCATGCGGCATACACGCCGTTCGGCTGAATTCCGGAAAGGCAGAACAGAGGCGCACAAATTCTATCGTTCCATCGGGTATGACAACGAGAAAGCGCAGATTCGGTTTTTAAATATTTAACAAAATAGATGATGGATCAAATGAAGAATAACTGTGTGAAAACAGATTTCATCGTCAAAAAAGCAGTTGCTCGGAATTTTTCGGGCAGCTGCTTTTCCATTTGTCGATTTTATTGCGCTGAAACGGCACGCAATCGGATCCTGCCGCAATGGGTAAAGAAAAACAGCACTTCCGTGTTGGAAGTGCTGTTGGGATAATCTGTATAAATTATCTCTTGGAGAACTGAGGAGCACGACGGGCCTTTTTCAGACCGGGCTTCTTTCTCTCCTTCATTCTGGGGTCACGGGTCAGGAAACCGGCCTTCTTCAGTGCAGGACGCAGGCTCTCGTCATACTGCAGCAGGGCGCGGGACAGACCGTGACGGATGGCACCCGGCCTGGCCGGTTACGCCGCCGCCGCTTACACGGCAAACGATGTCAAACTTCTCGGTGGTGTCGGTGATGGCCAGAGGCTGACGCACGATCAGCTTCAAGGTCTCCAGACCAAAGTAATCATCAATATCTCTGTCGTTGATGGTGATCTTGCCGGTACCTGCATAAACGCGTACACGAGCAACAGATTCTTTTCTGCGGCCGGTGCCGTAGAAATACGGATTCGTTTCGTACATAATTCAGATACCTCCCTTACTTATTCCAAGCTTCCGGCTTCTGGGCCTCGTGCTTGTGGTCTGCGCCTTTGAAAATGCGGCATCTGGTCAGCTGCTTGCGACCCAGAGTGCTGTCCGGCAGCATACCCTTAATAGCCAGTTCCATGGCGAAGTCGCTCTTCTCGGCCATCAGGGTGCCATACTTGACTTCCTTCAGGTTGCCGATGTAGCCGGTGTGGTGCTGATACAGCTTCTTGTTCAGCTTGTCGCCGGTGAGAACGGCCTTATCGGTGTTGATGATGATGACAAAATCGCCGCAATCCACATGGGGGGCGAAGGATCGGCTTATGCTTGCCTCTCAGCAGGGTGCAGCCTCAGCGGCTACGCGGCCCAGGGGCTTGTCAGCAGCGTCGATCACATACCATTTGCGTTCGATCTCGTCCGCTTTAGGCATAAATGTTGACATAATCGCTAGTCCTCCGTTGTTCAAATTCTCCGCAGAGCGCTTGGCTCTTTCTGCGTGCCGAAATATAATAGCACAGGCGAGGGGCAAAGTCAACATTTTTGGCAAACAAATTTAATATATCCTGTCGTTACTCGCTTATTCTCTTGTTATCTCGATTATGCTTGTCAAATGCTCATTTTTAATTTATGAAAAAGAGGAGCAAAATGGATACTTGCGCGGTGCATTTGGCGGTGGGCGCTTTGGCAGAGTGCGCCATCGGCGCAGTGCCCCAGCCTATGGTGCTTATACCGATAATATATAGGAAAAACCGCCCAGTGCAGTTGAATTCCTACCTTTTTTTGTGGTATTATTGCTGCGGTGATGTGAAATGATGATTTCAACAAAGGGGCGCTACGCCCTGCAAGTGATGCTGGATTTGGCCCAGCAATGTCCGGACGCTTATATTTCGCTGCACGATATTAGCCAGCGGCAGGCAGTGAGTATGAAATATTTAGAGGCCATTGTGGCTATGCTGAATAAAGCCGGTATGGTAGAGAGCCGCCGGGGCAAAAGCGGCGGTTACCGCCTGACCCGGGCGGCGGAGGACTACACCGTGGGCGCCATCTTAAAGCTGACTGAGGGCACGCTGGCGCCCGGTGGCCTGTATGGACTGCGACAGCGGCTGCACCCGGGTGCACGCCTGTATGACCCGCCCCATGTGGCAGGAGCTGGACCGGTTGATTGACGATTTTTTAGAGAGCAGGACCCTTGCCGACCTGCTGACGGAGGATAAAAAGCATGAAGATTAAAGCGATTTTAGAGCAAAAACCTACCGTATCCTTTGAGGTGTTCCCTCCCAAGCAGTGGGACAAGATTGAGGGCACCAAGGCAGTGGTCAAGGAGATGGTAAAGAGCCACCCGGCCTTTATGAGCGTCACTTACGGCGCTGCGGGCACCACCAGCGGCTTTACAACGGAGATTGCAAGAGAGATCTTGGACGACGGTGTGACCCCTCTGGCGCATCTGACCTGCCTGACCTCTACCCGGGATAAAATTCATCAGGTGGTAGCGGAGCTGCAGGAGAACGGCATTGAGAATATTTTGGCCCTGCGGGGGGATATTCCCCGGGATTTTCAGTTCCCGGCAGAGCAGTATTTTGAGCACGCTTACCAACTGGTAAACGAAATTCGCACGCTGGGCGATTTTTGCATTGGCGGTGCCTGCTATCCGGAGGTGCACCCGGAGAGCAAAAACCGGGTGGAAGATCTGGAGCACTTAAAGCAAAAGGTGGACTGCGGCGTGGACTTCCTGACCACCCAAATGTTCTTTGATAATACGGTGTTTTACAATTTTCGGGAGATGTGCGCCATTAAGGGCATTGATGTGCCGCTGATCGCCGGGATCATGCCCATTACCAAGGCCAGCCAGTTGGAGCGGACGGTGAAGCTGTCCGGCTGCTCTCTGCCCACCAAGTTTGTAAAGATCGTGGAGCGCTTCGGCGATCGGGACGACGCCATGCAGCAGGCGGGCATTGTGTACGCTGCCGAGCAGATCATCGACTTGATGGCCAACGGCGTGGATCATATTCATATTTACACCATGAACAAGCCGGATGTGGCCGGTGCCATTGTGCGAGAGTTGGGCAGCATTATTCATGAATAAGACAGAGATTTTACACTATCTGCGCACCGCCTCACGGGTGGATGATCCCCGGTTGCTGGCGCTGATCGACGACTGTATGGCGGAAGTGGACGCTACGGTGCAACCCCGCACCCTGGAGCGGATCTTTCCCTGCCGGGTGACGGAGGACGCGCTGGAGGTGGAGGGCTTTACTCTAAAGAGCTGCCGCCTGGCGCAAACCATTGCCGGGTGCGATCGGGTGTGCATTTTCGGTGCCACTTTGGGCTTTGAGTGCGATCGGCTGCTGCGCACCTACTCGGTGGACGGTATTGCCCGAGGCGCGGTGATGCAGGCGGTGCTGGCCTCTAAGATCGAGGAGGTCTGCGACGGTATAGAGAACCGGCTGCGTGCCCGGGGGCTGACCCTGCGGCAGCGATATTCGCCGGGCTATTTTGATTTGGATATTACCGAGCAGCGCAAGATTTTTGCCCTGCTGGATTTGACCAAGCGCATTGGGCTGACCCTTAGTGACACCTGCCAAATGATCCCCACCAAGAGCGTAACGGCCATTATCGGTATTGAACCCCAGGACGGAGGACAAGCGCATGAATAAGATTCGCTTTTTGACGGCGGCATGGGCACCATGCTCCAGGCAGCCGGTTTGCTTGGCCCCGGTGAACTGCCGGAGCCGCTGAACTTGACCCACCCGGAGGAGATCGCCGCCATTCATCAGGCGTATGCGGACGCCGGCGCAGAGTTTATCAGCACCAATACCTTTGGCGCCAACGGCTGAAGTTTGACAACGTAGAGGAACTGGTGCAGGCAGCCACCGCACTGGTGCGCCGCACCGGAAAGAAAGTTGTGCTGGACATTGGCCCTTTGGGCAAGCTGCTTCAGCCCATGGGCGAGTTGGCGTTTGACGACGCCTACGACCTGTTTGCCCGCACCATTCGTGCCGGTGCTCCCGGTGCGGACTTGGTGCTTATTGAGACCATGAGCGACACGCTGGAGTTGAAGGCGGCGGTACTGGCGGCCAAGGAAAATTGTGACCTGCCGGTATTTACCACCATGATCATGGATGAAAAGGGCGGCTGCTTACCGGCGCGGATATTGAAACGGCAGTGACCATGCTGGAGGGTCTGGGGGTAGACGCCCTGGGCTTTAACTGCTCCATGGGACCGGACCAAATGCTGCCCCTGGTGGCGCAGCTGCGGGAGCTGACGTGCCTGCCCATCATCGTGAACCCCAACGCCGGGCTGCCGGAGTCTGTCAACGGCGAGACGGTGTATAATGTGGACCCGGAGGCCTTTGCGGAGAAGATGGAGGCCATTGCCAAGCTGGGGGTCAGCTATCTGGGCGGCTGCTGCGGCACCACCCCGGCGCATATTGCAAAGATGATCCAGCGAGTCAAGGACATTCCTGCAGTGGTGCACACCCCGGCGCCCGCACGCTGGTGAGCAGCTATTCCCAAACGGTGGAGCTGGGCAAAAAGCCGGTCATTGTAGGCGAGCGGATCAACCCCACCGGCAAAAAGTTGATGAAAGCCGCCCTGCGGGAAAAGGATATTAACTATCTTATCAAAGAGGGTATTGCCCAAAAAGATAAGGGCGCCCATATTTTGGATGTGAATGTAGGCTTGCCGGAGATTGACGAGCCGGCTATGATGCAGCAGGCGCTGTTTGCCCTGCAAGGGGTGCTGGACCTGCCGCTGCAAATCGACACCTCCGATGTGGAGGCTATGGAAGTGGGCCTGCGCCATTATAACGGCAAGGCTATGCTCAATTCTGTGAACGGCAAGCAGGAGAGTATGCACGCCGTCTTTCCGTTGGTGAAGAAGTACGGTGCTGTTGTGGTGTGCTTGTGCCTGGACGAGAGCGGCATTCCCCCTACGGCAGAAGGGCGCATTGCCATTGCCAAGAAGATCATTGCCACCGCTGCGGAATATGGTATCCCTAAGCACCAGCTGGTGTTTGACGCGCTGGTGATGACCGTCAGCACGGACAAACGCAACGCCATTGAGACGCTGAAGGCGGTGCGGGTACTGCGCCACCAGCTGGGCGTTGCCACCACCCTGGGCGTCAGCAATATTTCCTTTGGTCTGCCCAAGCGGGAGATGATCAATACCGCGTTCTTTACTCTGGCGCTGGAAGCGGGGCTGTCCGCCGGGATTATGAACCCCCTCAGCGACGCCATGATGAACGCCTATTACAGCTACAACGCTCTGGCGGGGCTGGACGACAACTGCCAGGACTATATCGCCTCAGTGACGGAGACGGCAGCAGCTACGCCCGCAGGCACCACGGTGGATCTGAAAACCGCCATTATCAAAGGTATGCGCAAGGAGGCGGGCCAGTGCGCTGCCGAGCTGCTGGAAGAGCAGGACAGCTTGCAAATCATCAACGAGCATATTATCCCGGCACTGGATGTGGTGGGCGACGGATTTGAGAAGAATAAAGTATTTCTGCCCCAGCTGCTGATGAGCGCAGACGCGGCCAAATCTGCTTTTGATGTGATTAAGGAAAAGCTGCGCACCACCGGCCAGCAAAAGAAAAGCCCCCACAAAATTGTGCTTGCCACCGTGCACGGCGATATTCACGATATTGGCAAAAATATTGTGAAGGTGCTGCTGGAGAACTACGGTTTTGATGTGCTGGACCTGGGCAAGGATGTGCCGGAGGAAACGGTGCTCCAGGCGGTGCAGGACAACAACGCCACGCTGGTGGGACTGTCTGCGCTGATGACCACCACCGTACCGGCCATGGAGCGTACCATTGAGCTGGTGCACAAGAACACCAATGCCAAGGTGATCGTTGGTGGTGCGGTGCTTACCCGCTCTTATGCGGAGATGATCCACGCGGATCATTACGCCAAGGACGCGATGGAGACCGTGCGCTTGGCCAAAGCACATTTGGGATTGAATAAAAAATCCCTCCGTCGGGCAGGGATTGGGGCACCTCCGGTGCAATCCCCCCTGCGGCTGCGCCGCATCCGCCTAACTGGCGCCCGTCCCCTCTGTCGCTGCGCCGACATCTCCCCGCACTGCGGGGAGTCACCCTTTGCAAGGGGGGCAAACCGATCAGGCTCCCTTGTAAAGGGAGCTGTCAGCGTAGCAGACTGAGGATTATTTCTTTTATAACTCTCCCCTCAACAAAAAAGACCGATACCATTTACGGTATCGGTCTTTTGTTATACGATTTTACGCCTTATCTGCGGGGACGGCGGTCGCGGCGGTCACGATCATGACCGCGGTGGTCGTCTCTGCGGGGGCGGCGGGGGGTATCGTCGATCTCGTTCTCCGGGGTCATACCCTCCAGCTCAATGAGTGCATCCCGACGGGACAGGTTAATGCGACCCTGATCGTCAATCTCAATGCACTTAACCACAACGGAGTCGCCAACATTAACGACATCCTCTACACGCTCGGTGCGTTTTACATCCAGGCGGCTGATGTGAACCAGACCCTCTTTGCCCGGTGCAATCTCTACGAATGCGCCGAAGCTCATCAGGCGGGTTACTACACCGTTGTAGAAGGCGCCCACTTCCGGGTCGGTGGCGATCAGCTTCACCACTTCCACAGCGCCGTTGCACTTGTCCATATCTATACCGCTGATGAACACGCGGCCGTCCTCTTCAATGTTGATCTTCACATCGTAGGTGTTCTGGATCTCCTGGATCACCTTGCCGCCCTTGCCGATTACATCGCCGATCTTGTCCGGGTCGATCTGCAGGGTGAGCATCTTGGGTGCGTAGGGAGACAGCTGCTTGCGGGGCTCGCTGATCACCGGCAGCATGATCTCGTCCAGAATATAGTTGCGGGCCTTATGGGTCTTGGCAAAGGCCTCTTTGATGATCTCCGGGGTCAGGCCGTGCACCTTCAGGTCCATCTGAATGGCGGTGATGCCCTTCTTTGTACCGGCAACCTTAAAGTCCATGTCGCCGTAGAAATCTTCCAGACCCTGAATGTCGATCATGGTCATAAAGTCGCCGTACACGCCGTCGTCACCGGTGATCAGACCGCAGCTGATACCGGCAACCGGTGCCTTAATGGGCACGCCGGCAGCCATCAGAGACAGGGTGGAGCCGCAGATGGAGCCCTGAGAGGTGGAGCCGTTGGAGCTGAGCACCTCAGACACTACGCGGATGGCGTAGGGGAATTCGTCCACAGAGGGCAGAACCGGCAGCAGTGCCTTCTCTGCCAGTGCGCCGTGGCCGATCTCGCGGCGGCCCGGGCCTCTGGAGGGCTTGGTTTCACCCACAGAGTAGCTGGGGAAGTTGTAGTGGTGCATATAGCGCTTTTCGGTCTGCTCATCCAGACCGTCCAGCTGCTGGGCGTCGTTCATGGGGCCAAGGGTGGTCACAGACAGCACCTGGGTTTGGCCTCTGGTGAACATACCGGAGCCGTGGGCTCTGGCCAGCAGGTCAATCTCTGCGTTCAGGGGACGAATGTCGTCAATGCCGCGGCCGTCCACACGCTTGTGCTCGTCTTTCAGCCAAGCACGCACCACATGCTTCTGTACCAGGTACAGGATCTCCTCGATCTTGCCCTCTTCGCCCTCAAAGCGATCATCGAACTTCTCGTGTACTGCGTCATAGATGGGACGCAGGCGCTCGTCGCGCACATTTTTGTCGTCGGTATCCAGAGCCTTCTTCACATCTTCAATGCAGAAGTCCTCAATCTCTTGCAGGATCGCCGGATCCGGGTCGGAGGACTGGAAGCTCTTCTTGGGCTTGCCCACTTCCTCAACAATGCCGTTGATGAAGGCAACGATCTTCTTATTCTCCTCATGACCGGCCATAATGGCGTTGAACATGGTGTCGTCGTCGATCTCGTTACCGCCGGCCTCGATCATAGCCACCAGGTCACCGGTGGAAGCCACGGTCAGGTTCAGATCGTTATGGGCGCGCTGCTCCAGAGTGGGGTTGATGACGATCTGGCCGTCTACCAGACCCACATTCACACCGCTGATGGGGCCGTCCCACGGAATGTCGGAGATGGCGATGGCAGCGGACACACCGATCATGGCGGTGATCTCCGGAGAGCAATCCGGATCCACGCTCATTACGGTAGCCACAACGCTTACATCGTTGCGCATATCCTTGGGGAACAGGGGACGAATGGGGCGGTCAATGCAGCGGGAGGTGAGGATGGCTTTCTCAGAAGGACGAGCCTCACGGCGCTGGAAAGAACCGGGGATCCGACCCACGGAATACATCTTCTCTTCATAATCCACGCTCAGGGGGAAGAAATCCACGCCCTCACGGGGTTTGGCGCTCATGGTCACGTTACACAGCACATTGGTGTCGCCGTAGCGGGCCATAATGGACGCACCGGCCAGACCGCACATTTTGCCGGTCTCCAGGGTCAGCTTTCTGCCGGCCAGTTCCGTTTTCCAAACTTTGTAGTTCTTGAAAAACATTTGGTTACCTCTTTCATAAATAATATTTATCATCAAGGAGGCACAATAGTAATAAATTCAAGCCGCCGCACCCGGTGACCTCAATTTACTACTATTAGTAGAACCTCCTTGGAAGATACGATTTTGCCTTGGACAAAAAAGGCAGACGACAGAAGTGCTCCGTCGTCTGCTTGCGCGTTCTTACTTGTCGATGGTATCGCGGATACCCAGCTTCTTCACCAGGCTACGGTATCTCTCTACATCCTTGTTGTAAAGATAAACCAGCAGGTTGCGTCTGTGACCAACCATTTTCAGCAGACCGCGGCGGGAGTGATGATCCTTCTTGTGGGTCTTCAGGTGCTCGGTCAGCTCGTTAATACGAGTGGTCAGCACAGCTACCTGTACCTCGGGAGAACCGGTGTCGCCTCGTGGGTTGCGTAAGCCTTGATGATTTCTTGCTTCTCAGCTTGTGTCATAATCTTTCACCTCATTACAGTATTTGCCGATTGGCGGAGGACACAGTTACGGGATCGGTGACTCTCCGTAGGAGCTTGCACCCGATACCGTGTGATCCGTACACAGCGAGCCAATTATAGCACAAACCCCCGCCGTTGTAAAGAGATTTTGCAAAATAGTGGGTGCTTGCCAGAGGCATACAAGATATGGTATAAAAGAAACGGAGCAAAGCCGGATCTTATCTCCCGCAGGGGGAAAGATGACAAAATTGTCACCAAAACTGTCACCGAGCTGACACTTTGGCCGGGTATAATGAGGGCAACAAAGCGAAAAGGAGAGCCATTATGGACATTTTGAGAATTGAGCACTTATCTAAAATTTACGGTAAGGGCGATACGGAGGTACGGGCGCTGGACGATGTGTCCTTTACCGTGCCGAAAGGACAGTTTGTGGCCATCATTGGGCCGTCCGGCTCCGGCAAGAGCACCCTGCTGCATATTCTGGGCGGTGTGGATACGCCTACGGACGGGCATGTGTATGTGGACGGAACGGATATTACCACCTTGGACGAGACGGCGCTGGCTATCTTCCGCCGCCGCCAAATCGGTCTCATTTATCAGTTTTACAATTGATTCCGATTTTGACCGTAGAGGAAAATATGACGCTGCCCTTGCTGCTGGATGACAAAAAGGTGGACCGGGCGCACTTTGATTCCTTGGTGCAGGTGCTGGGCTTGCAGCACAGACTGGGGCACCTGCCCTCAGAGCTTTCCGGCGGTCAGCAGCAGCGGGTGTCTATCGGCCGTGCGCTGATGAACAATCCTGCCATTTTGCTGGCGGATGAGCCTACCGGTAATCTGGACAGCAAGAACTCAAAAGAAATTGTGGAGCTGCTGCGCAGCTTTAACAAGTCGCTGAATCAAACGGTTATTATCATTACCCATGACGAGCGCATTGCGCTGGACGCAGACCGGGTGATTGCCGTTGAGGACGGCAAAATTGTGAAGGATGAGGTGATCCGCCAGTGAAGATCATCAATAAGTTAACTTGGCGCCACTTATGGGCGAACAAAAAGCGCACCGTCATCACCCTGTTTGGCATTATCATCAGTGTGGCGATGGTGACGGCGGTGTTTACCAGCGTGGAGTCACTGATGAACACCATGGGTGAGATCACCGCCTCTTATGACGGCGCCTGGCATGCCCAGTATAACGAGCTGAAAAGCAAGGATGTGCAGACCCTGGCAAAGCAAAAGAATGTAAAGGCCATCGGTTTGTCTATGGATCTGGGCGAGATCAACAGTAAGGCAAATTCGGACAGCAGCAAAAGCCGCACCGATGTGCTGGCTTGCAACCAAAATCTTTTTACGATATACAGTATGAAGCCCGCCACCGGCCGCCTGCCGGTAACCGCCCGGGAGCTGCTGGTGACCAAGAGCTTTATCACCCGCAATGACTTAAAGTGGAAAGTGGGCGACACGGTCACTTTGCCCTTTACCACCTATTCCGCCGATCCGCAGGTTGAGCCGGAGACGGCACAGCGCACCTATACCATCTGCGGGATTTTGGAGAATGACAACCAGCTCACCGGCTTTTACAGCGCCTTTTGCGGGCTGGATGATACGGTAACGGACGCCACGGGCACTTACATTGCCCAGGTGCAGTTTGCCCCTTTGGGCAGCAACACGCCAACGGACATAAAGGCTGCCGCCAAAGCCCTGTACGGTGCTGAGGCGGTAAAGGCGAATGACGGCACCCGGTTCTCTACCCACACGGACTACCTGATGTACAGCGGGGTGCAGATGAACAGTGAGATCACCCGGGCGCTGTACGGCTTTATGGCCGTTATCTTGCTGATTATCGTATTTGCCTCCGTGTTTATGATCTATGACAGCTTTGCGGTGTCTTACCAGCAGCGGGCACGGTACTTGGGTATGCTGGCCAGCGTAGGCGCTACCCGTACCCAAAAGCGGGGCAGCGTGTATTTTGAGGGCTTCATTTTAGGCTGTATCGGTATTCCCATCGGTATACTTTGCGGCATCGGCGGCATTGCCGTTACCCTGCGTGCCCTCAGCGACAGCTTTATGAAAACCGTTATGGTGGCCACTGGCGACAGTGTGCGGCTGCACGCCATTGTGAACTGGAAGATTTTAGTTGGCAGCGTGCTCATCAGCGCCCTAACCATCTTTATCTCTGCTTGGATCCCGGCGCACCGGGCGCCAAGGTGACCCCCATTGAGGCGCTGCGCCAAACCAACACCGTTAAGGTGAAAAAGGCAAAGAAGCTGAAAACCTCTCGCCTGCGCCAAAAGCTCTTTGGCTTTGAGGATGTGCTGGCGGTAAAGAACTACAAGCGCAACGCCAAGCGCTCCCGCACGGTGGTGTTTGCCCTGGCAGTCAGCGTCATTCTGTTTCTCAGCACCGCCAACTTTACCGGTATGCTCACCAACGCCCTTGACAATGAGTACGACGGTATGAGCTTTGATGTGTACGAGTGCATTTTTAATACCGACGGGCCGTTGACCGCCTCTCAGGTGGAGCAAGTTAATCGGAAGGTCAGCGATGTGCCCGGAATTGAGAGCATGCGTATTTGTGCCGACAATCAGATGATGGTGGACGGCTTGGATAAGCAACTGACGGCGGAGGCAAAGAAAGCCAATATGGACCGCTCCGTGAATGTGCTGGGCGTGGACAACGACACCTTTGCCGCTTTGGCAAAGGAGGCAGGCATAGACCCGTCTGTTTGTCAGGATGACAAAATCCCCACGGGTATTTTAATCAACCGGGTGCAAGTGGCAACGGAGAAGAAGCAAAGACTGGTGTTAAACCCCTTGCAAGGCAGCTTGGCAGGTCAAACCCTTACCGGCTCTATGGAGGGCTATGACAGTGAGGGCAACGAGTTGTATGCCAAGTACACGGCAAAGGTGGCTGCCCAGATGAACAAGGAAGCAAGCAATCTTTTAGGCAGCTTTATGCGCCCCACTTTGGTGGTGCCCATGCACAGCTATCTGGTGCATTTTCCGTCTGTTTTGGCAAAGGGCAATACTGTCAGCTATGCCGTACTATATCACTGCCCAGGACCATGACGATGTGTATAACCGGGTGTCCGATGTGCTGGATGAGGTGCAAAACGGCATCAGCCATACCGGCTATGACGCGGCGGCACAGGCTCAGACCATGCAGGCGCTGAATGTGGTGGTGATGACCTTTGGCTATGGCTTTATTACGCTGATTACCCTGATTTCCGTTATGAACATTATCAATACCATTTCTTCCGGTATGGAGGAGCGGCGTCGAGAGTTCGCTATGATTAAGAGCGTGGGTATGACGCCCCGTTCCTTTAAGAAGTCCATTTATTTGGAGAATATTCGCTACGGCGTTATGGCGCTGGTATGGGGCTTGCCGGTTAGCTTGGGACTGGATTACCTGATGTACAAGATATTGGGCGGCTCCTTTGACTACGGCTATACCTTCCGCTGGTATTATTATCTGGCGGCGGCGCTGGCGGTGTTTGCCGTGATTGCGATTGCACTGCTGTACGCTGTGGATAAAATTAAAAAGGACAACATTATTGAGACTCTAAAGCGGGACGATATTTAAGCAGTACCCTCCATACCCCGCTTTTTGGCAGGCGCCCGGTTTTGCCGGGCGCTTTTTCTGCTCTGCGCTTTGCAGCGGGCATATTGGGGTTTTCCACACAGCAGCCGGCTTTATTTGGGGAAACGCGGTGGAAAATGTGTAAAATTACAGGCGGCACAACACAATAGGTATAAAGGCGTTTGGTTGTGCAAAAAAGGAAAGCAGGCAGACAGCGTGCTTTCCTTTTTGCTTTTTATGATTTCGGTTTTTGTTTGCGTTCGTTTTTTCGGCAATGGGCGCAGCGGTTACAGCTTTCACAGCCGGTACAGCCGCAGTTTTTGCGCCGAATCAAGGCGCGGACAGCCAGGAACAGCGCCGTTCCAACGGCTGCCAGCAGCAGAATGTCCCAAATATTCACAGCAGCGCTCCGATCCCGTGGAACACAAAGGCAACCACCCACGCAATCAAACACTGCCACAGCGCCAGTCCGGCGGCCCATTTGCCGCCCAGTTCCCGCCGCACGGAGGCCACCGCCGCCACGCAGGGGGTGTACAGCAGGCTGAATACCAGCAGCGACCCGGCGGACAGCGGTGACAAAATGCTGCCGATGGTGCCGCCGAACAGGACCTCCAGGGTGGAGACCACGCTTTCCTTGGCCATAAAGCCGCTGATCAGGGCGGTGCAAATGCGCCAGTCGCCCAGACCCAGGGGCGCAAACAGCGGAACCAGAATGCCGGATATCCGGGCCAAAATGCTGTCGGCCGAGTCGGATACCATATTTAGCTGCAGGTCAAAGCTTTGTAGGAACCAAACCACCACCGTGGCAATGAGAATGACGGAGAATGCCCGCTGCAAAAAATCCTTGGCCTTTTCCCACAGCAGTTGGCCCACGTTTTTACACTGGGCAGACGGTAGTTGGGCAGCTCCATGACAAAGGGGATGGGCTCGCCGCGAAACAGGGTGTCTTTATAGAGAAAGGCGGCTCCAATGCCTACCAGGATCCCCAGCAGGTACAGCCCGGACATGATCAGCCCGCCCTTGCCCGGGAAAAAGACGCTGACGAAGAAGGAGTAGATGGGCAGTTTGGCGGTGCAGCTCATAAAGGGCGTGAGCAGAATGGTCATCTTTCGATCCCGCTCGCTGGTTAAGGTGCGGGTGGCCATGACCGCCGGCACGGTGCAGCCAAAGCCGATGAGCATGGGCACGATGCTCTTGCCGGACAGGCCGATCCTGCGCAGCAGCTTGTCCATTACAAAGGCCACGCGGGCAATATAGCCGCTGTCTTCCATTAAAGACAGGAAGAAAAAACAGGGTGACGATGATGGGCAGAAAGCTGAGCACACTGCCCACGCCGGTAAAGATACCGTCGATCACCAGACTGTGGATGACCGGGTTTACATGCAGCTGGGTCAGCGCCGTGTCCGTTAGGGCGGACAGACGGTCGATCCCCAGCTCCAGCAGTTTTTGCAGTCCGCCGCCGATTACATTGAAGGTTAAGTAAAATACCAGCACCATAATGCCGATAAAGCAGGGAATGGCAGTATATCGCCCGGTGAGAATGCGGTCGATCTTTTCGCTTCGAATCCGCTCCTTGCTCTCCTGGGGGCGGATCACCGTCTGTGCACACAGCCGCTCGATAAAGTCAAAGCGCATATCCGCGATGGCGGCGCTGCGGTCCAGCCCGCGCTCCGTTTCCATTTGGCGGACAATGTGCTCCAGCATCTCCTGCTCGTTGCGATCCAGCTGCAGCTGCTGCAGGATCAGCGCGTCCCCCTCAATGGCCTTGGTAGCGGCAAAGCGTACCGGCAGCCCGGCGAGCGCAGCGTGGTCCTCAATCAGGTGGATTACGGCGTGAATACACCGGTGCACGGCACCGCCGTGGTCGTCTTTGTCGCAAAAGTCCTGCTTCAGCGGCGGCTCCTGCTGCTTGGCCACATGAACGGCGTGGCGAATCAGCTCGTCTACGCCTCATTCTTGGCGGCGGAGATGGGAATGATCGGCACCCCCAGCATGGCCTCCATGGTGTTTACATCAATAGAGCCGCGGTTGCCCACCAGCTCATCCATCATATTCAGCGCAATGACCATGGGTATTCCCATTTCCAGCAGCTGCATGGACAAATACAGGTTGCGCTCAATGTTGGTGGCGTCAACAATGTTGATGATGGCCGTGGGCTTATCCTGCAGTACAAAGTTGCGGGAGACGATCTCCTCGCTGCTGAAGGGCGACATGGAATAGATGCCCGGCAGGTCCGTAACCTCCGTGTTTGGGTAGCCGCGAATGGCGCCGCTTTTACGATCCACGGTTACGCCGGGGAAGTTGCCCACATGCTGCTTGGCACCGGTCAGTTGGTTAAACAAGGTGGTCTTGCCGCAGTTTGGTTGCCCACCAGTGCATAGGTCAGCACGGTACCGTCCGGTAAGGGGTGCTCGTCCGCTTTGCTGTGGAATTTGCCGTTTTCGCCCAGTCCCGGGTGGTCCTGGTCCTTGGCTCGGTCTTTGAATGTGTGACTGCGGCTGCGGCGCCCAATGGGCTGAATGTCGATTTGCTGCGCTTCTGCCAGGCGCAGGGTCAGCTCATAACCGTGCACCTGTACTTCCATCGGGTCGCCCATGGGCGCCAGTTTGATGACCGTTACCTCTGCTCCGGGGATCATGCCCATATCCAAAAATGTTGGCGCAGCGCGCCCTCGCCGCCCACGCGGCGGATTACGGCGCTTTTGCCAACTTCCAGTTCTTTTAGCGTCATCGGTCGGTCTCCTTTTCTCCATATATTTCTATCTCTTTACTGTACTGGATTGCCTGGCTGTTAGTCAAGACTTACCTGTCTGCGGCAGCCAAATTTTCTGCCGTGGAAAAGCAAAGAAAAAGCCGCCTATTTCCCTCGTAATCGAGGTCAATAGACGGCGGGTAGAAATATTCATAATTTTGGTGTATAATAGGAAATTAAGAGAAAGACAAATTTGAATTTGTGGAGGGGAGGATAATATGAAAGTAGATGTCATTAAGAAATATTTTCAGTCTTGGTTAGATAATGATGTTGAGATTGTAAAACAGACTTTTTCTGAAAATGCTTTGTATAGTGAATGCTATGGACCTGAATATCATGGCTTATCACAAATTGTAACATGGTTTGAAAATTGGAATAATAAGGGACAAGTATTGGAATGGACAATCAAGCGAATATTCGAGCAAAACCAAACGTAATTGTTGAATGGTACTTCAGATGTAATTATGATGGTAAGATAGATGGCTTTGATGGTGTTACAATAGCAGATTTTGATAAGGATATGAAAATAATAAAATTATGTGAATTTCAGTCGAAGGCAGAACACTACTATCCATATGAATCATGATCTAAATTCCAGTTTGTCGAACTTACTCTAAATTAGCAAAGACCGCTTACAAAAATGTAGGCGGTCTTTATTCGTGTTCAGATATATTTGATTTGAACTTCTTTTCTTGGCTGAAGCACCTTGCAAAGAATATCATCTACTGCGTCCGTGTATCTGCCTTGTGCTATCAGGCTGTTCTTCAAACGGATAAGTGATTGCAACACTTCGCTGTATTCGTCCTTGGAAAGGTATAAATGATATTTTTGTTCTTTCAAAACAACCACCTCCTGTTACCGCAATTATATAATAAGAAAGGGCATATAGGTAGTGTGCGATTGTCTCTTGACCACCCCTAAATGAACGAATTAACAGGGTAACAACCGCCTTGTCCATTAGCAAGAATTTTGCTCGTTTTTTCTCTTTTCCCGTAAAAATGAAAAAACGCCGGAAACCATTGATTTTACTGGGTTTCCGGCGGAGTTTTTGGCGTCCCGTAGAGGATTTGAACCTCCGGCCTACCGCTTAGGAGGCGGTCGCTCTATCCAACTGAGCTAACGGGACGGGTGTAGGTATTTTGTTTGAAAATGATGTAGGGGTCGATACCTACATCGGCCCACATAATCCCTCAGTCACTTCGTGACAGCTCCCTTTACAAGGGAGCTGGATGCAAGCTTGCGAGCAGACTGAGGGATTTGCAAACAAACAGGATTCGACTATTTTGTTTTCTCTGTCTCTACACAACATCTACCCCACCCCACGGCAAAAGAAAAAGCAGGAGATTGCTCTCCTGCTTTTTTTGATTTAATAAGACCCCGGTGGGGTCGTTGGCATAAAAGCCGCCGGTGCCCTTTGCGCCGGGATCGTCGCCCACTTCTTCACCGCCTTGGTCAATACCACCGCCGCCTGTGCTGGAGTCGGTGAATACAGTGAAGATGTTGAACGCTTCTACCTCCATCTCAGGAGTACTATAACGCTTTTTCATGTTAAATTCCTCCTTTGATTAAGCGCCTAAGAAAGCGCTGTTGTCGCAAATGTTACCATAGGCAATGCACTGAACCGTTGTGGTCTTTGTGCTGCCGGTGACAAGCTGGGTTTCATAAGTGTAAGTGAACTTCACATACGCTCTGGTGTAAGTGGCACTTGCAGCCGTATTGGCATTCTTGTAATTCAGAATAAACTGATTACTGAAGTCAATAGGACTCTTGGCCTTTACCATCTTAACATTCTTGCCGGCCTGTACGCTGTCTACGGTAAACGCAGCATCGGTAGCCATGGCGGCGTCGCGGGTGTAAAGGGTGCCCATCTCTGTGATTTTCACATCCGCCGGCAGACCGGTGGTTGCCGCACTGTAAGTGCTGAAGGTGGTGGCCGCAGACGCGGACTTCAGTCCAACACTGAATGCGGTGGGGAACTTGTGCTCCAGACTGTAACGAATGTTCGCATCGGTATCCAGCCGAACCAGCTGGCCGCCGTCTGTCACATAGTACCCGGCTGCACGGATTACATCACCGCGCTCGTCTGTCTCTGCAGGCAGATAATTGACTGTGAAGAATTCCTTGTTGGAGCCGTCAATATAGAGTCATAGGCGCTGCCGTATGTGGCGATGGCATAAGTGCTGCCTGTCTTCACTGCCAGTGCATACGCATCGGCAGCCTTAGAAACGGTAACACGCACATCGTAGCCCTTGGCATACAACTGCTCACCGTCCAAAGACACAGTGAATACATCTTGACCGTTGTACACATAAACCGGGCGCAGGATCACTTGGTTGCCGCCGGCAATTTTGGCCAGCTCAGCCAAAGTGTAAGTGCCGTAGTTGATGTTGTGGGCCTTGTCGCCCTCCATCACCTGCCAGCCGGCCAGCTTGTAATACGCAGAGCCGGTCAGTGCAACGGCGCTGTCGCCAACCTGCACCTGCTCCAACTGGGATACGGTTACATTGGCATCCTGCAGCAGTGTGCCCTGGTAAACATTGGATCTGTACTGATCCTGAACAGACAGCTGTACCTGATTCTCAGCAGGCGCAGTATCCGTAGTCAAATAAGCAGTTACCAGAATGCTGTCCGCGGCTGCGTTCTCATTTTGCATACGCAGAGTGTAGGTAGTGCCGTAGTTCAGCACATCCTTCTCCTTGCCGCCGGCCGTTACGGACCACTTGTAAACGGAGCCGACTACGCCATCCGGTACAGTAAAGGTACCTACGGTGCCGTAGAAATAAGACTGATTCTCAGACACGGTAATGGGCGCGGCTTTGTCTACCACATACTTAAATGTAACAGAGAACTGACGGCGCAGCGTGTCAGAATTGTTGGCCACGTTCAGCGCAGTAACCAAAGCGCCTGTGGTGCTGTCCAGTGTCTTTGGCCGGGCTGCTCAGTATCGGCAGCGAGCTGGCCGATGTTGCGGTAGCAACTGCCGTTGTACTTTACATACGCCCGGTCATTATTGGTACCGTCCGTATTGTAAGCACCGGCTGCGGACTGAGAGCCTGGTAGGCCTGTGCCTTAAACACATTTTTCACCTGACCGTCCGTATAGCCGTCCTGCGCCAGATATTCGTCCGTAAAGGCGTTCTTATCCTGGGTACCCAGTACCACCACGAATGCGTCATACGCGGTGTAATCCGCCGGGACTTCAATGCCCTTGATGGCTGCATCCAAAGCGTCTCTCTTGGTGTTGATGTCCGTCTGATATTTGGACAGCTCTGTGGTGGTGCCCTGTACATTCACCGTGCCTTGCAGCAGGGTTTCCACTTGTACCTGGCCTGTCTTAAACATAGGCTGGTTGGTTTTTTCAGACTTGGTGTAGGTGGCGTTTTGCGTTGGCGTCCTTATTGTCGGACAGCTTCATAGCCGCCGTGGCTGCGTCATCAAATGTCAGCCAAGTAGACAGGGTGTAGTTCTGCTGGCGTACCGTCTCGTTATTCTCGTTGATCACATTTTTGGTCAAACCGTCATTGGAGATCTTTACGCGATCGGAGCCGCCGTACAACAGATTAAGCTGCGAATAATCCGCACGCTTCATCAGCTGGGCATAAGCCAGCACCAGATCGTCATGCAACTTAGAGGCCGTCTTTGCCTGGTTATCTGCATACGGGCTATTCTTATCGGTACGGTTTGCGGTTGCCACCGGGCTCAAGTCCGTATAGTGCTGCTTGGCAGCATCAAAGGCCTTGATAAACGCATCGGCACTGGACTCCGTATACCCACCGGTGCTGCTGTCGCCGTCCGTTACATCGTCATAGGCGTCCTGATAAATTTTGCCGATGGCAGTGGAGGCGTCCATATCCGCGTCCAGCTTAGTATAGCCCTGCTCATCCAAGCCCTTAGAATCGTTAATGGCATTGCCTACCGCAGTGTCAAAGTTCTGGGTCAGTTTGTTGCGCTTATCCACGAATTGCTCATAGAACGCACCGCCGTCGGTGGCGTTCAGATCTGTCGCCGGGTTCCAAGAGGTGGCAGCGTCCATGCCGGACAGGATTTCCATTGCCGTATCCGCAGAGAACCGGGTGATGCTCTGAATCAGCTGGTACATGGTGGCACCGTTAAATTTCTCCGTTGCCTGTACCTTCTCCGTTGCCTTATCCAACAGCGTGGACGGGCTGGCAGATTTCACATCAACTACGTAAATCTTGGTGGCATCATTGATAATGCCTTTGCAGTTATTCGCTGCTTTGTCGTAATTATCCTTTTTCCCGTTGGTGTCACCATAAATACCCCACGGTACGGTATAGACACCTTCCGGTGAAGTCATGCCGGTTTTGCCATACAGCGATCGGGCATAAACTGCAACACATTATACCAAAGATGTGTAGAGAGATTGGACAAACCAAATTCACCGGTAGTATGGTTCCAGTGGTTCTCCCGTTCACCGGCAATATTGTATTTGCCACTGGAAGCAATGTAGTTGCCGTACTCCCAGTTTGTTTCGGAATAACCTTTCCACATTTGATCCGTGGTCAACAAATTCTCATTGGTTGCGTCAGCTTGCAGATTCGGCTTTCCGCTGCTTTGGGGATAATCGGAAATTAAGCGGAAATAGGGGTTCGCATTCCCCGATGTCGTTGATTCCGCAGGGAACAAACCGTTTAAGGCGTTTGAATTCCACCCACTATCACGAATTTGAGACATCACAACAGGCATGCACATAATGTTGGTGGTATCATTCTGCGAACCGTTATACAGAAATACAGCGGAATTATAGTAAATCTCGTACCGGTTGTTCACAAACGTCTTCACATCGTTGGAAGCATTTGCCTTACTGGTGGGGCCGGCATACAACAGATTTTGAGAATACTTTGCATTGACAGTTTCATAAGCTGAACCATCACCTTTACCGGTAGCCACCTGGGCACCTACGGTGGTGAATTCCGCCTTATAGGGGGTCATTTTTTGAATAGCTGCATACAAATCCGCATTCAGCTTAGCCACATATTCCAATCCGGCACTGTCTTGCCCAGCTTCACCGCATCTAAATAACGGGACGCCTTGTCATACAGTTCATAGGCAGGAGCCATATTGGTGAGGATATTGGTAGCGGAGAAAGTCTTCATTGTAGACGTAAACAGATCCATGTTCTCACGGATCAGTGCCTCTGCGTACGCGCTGGTGTCCTTAATAAACAGGTCATACGCGTTGATGGAGCCACGATAAAATGTTCACATCGGTGAGCTTACCGGTGGCGCCCTCGCCGTACACCACCTGGCCGCCGGTACCGCCGGCCGTGCCGTGGATCAGGCTCTGTAAGGTTAAGCCGTTATCCGCATACGTCTTGCACTGCGATTCGCGAGCCTTGTAGGCGTCATACATATACACCTGCTTGCCGTCTATATACACATAAATACGGTCATAACTAAATGTACGGTACCACCTGCAAGGTCACATGACTCCACTTATCCGTAGGCAAAGTGAAGGTAGAGTCCGACTTAAAGGACGAGTCGCCGCTCTTGTACTCAATGGTGCCGTCCTCATTGACGCGGAAGTAGTTATCACTTTCCCCGCCCATACGGAATACGGCGCCGTTATCAATGGTATCGCCCGGATTATAGAGCATGGTATAGGTATAACCGGCAGCCGTGTCTGTCAGATCCTTTACCGGGTCCACCTGGGTGGCCACGCCTGACTTATTCAAAGGCAGGTAGGTGCCATACACAGAGTCCGTCTCCGTCGCATAGCCGGCAGCAGTACACGGATCCTTATAGATCACCTGTGTGGTATTGGCGTCATAGTTGGTCTGCGTTGCCTTCAGCTGATCGGCTTTGCATTCTCCACATCGCCCAAAGACAGTGCCTGGTCATAAATACAGAAGTCGCTGATGTAACCATCCAGCAGGTAATATGTGCCGCCGACGGTGGTGGACCAATAAGGGTTCACGCCAAAGGTCAGCCTAGAGGGATTGGCGCCGGCGTCTGGAATACGGCCTTGAACCAGTCGTTGTCCAGTACGCTGCCGAAGTTCTCGCCGGTTGTGGAAGAAGAAACCAGCTTGCCGTCTACAAATACGGTAAAGCAACTCTTGGAGATGGAGAACACATAGGAGTGCCACTGGTTCTTCGCCAAGCTGCCGCTGGTTTTGGCCTCCGTGCCCTTCTTCATACCGATGGAGCGGTTGTCTGCCTGGTAGGACAGCAAGTTGAAGTTGCTCTTGTTTGCCGGATTGTTAACACCCCAGGTAATATAGTTCCACTTGGGCGTATCAATAAAGTCAAAGATATGGGTATTATCAACGGTAGCGTCCGTCATATAGGAGTCAAAGGAGATGGTAATACCGCGGTTGATGTTGGTGTCGGAGAACATACCGTCCACATTCATCCAAGCGGTAGAAACGCCCTTTACCTCTTTATCAATGGTTTCATCTGCGGCAGAACCGGCGTTGGTCTTCTTACTGTTATCAAAGTGCGCCGCCAGTCGGCCGTCCTGCACCACCATATCAATACTGCTCACATTACCGTTGTGCTTGGTGGAGCCGTTATACGCGCCAATATGGTTGCCGTTGCCGGACACATCCTCCCGCGCATTGTTAGAGGTAAAGTACCGGGCAATCAAGTGGCTGTTGGCGGTATCGCCGGGCTTCACAGCAGTCTGGGTAGAGGTCGCCTTACCGAAAGCCTGGGACAGGTTGTAATACTCCATATCGGAAATGGGAATAATGCAGCCGTGGCTGGGGTTCAGGTGATTGATGGAGCAATTATCCGCAGAAATCTTAGAATAACTCTCAAAATCAGAAGTATAGGAGAAACCGAAGCCGCCGCTGGAGAAATAGTCTACCAGCACGCCGTAGCTGCTTGTGCCGGAGATGGGGAACACCTGCGGGCCTTCTGCAACCGTGTTGGTGGCAGACTCGAAGACCTTCGCATTGGCAGTATCATATTCGCCGTCAGAATTAGAGGGGCTCTTGCCGGTCTTAAAGGTGTACCAAACTTTCTTGGCACCGGGGTCGGAGGAAGCCTCTTTCTTATACATCATTACATAGCCGTTTTTGTACGGAGTAATATCGGCGTCGATCACACCGTAGCCCGGGTCAAAGAGCACCTGCTTCTCGCTAAAAGTGCGGAAATCCGTAGTGTAAGAATAATAGATCTTGGCGCTCTCATTGGCCGCAGAATCTGCCTCATTCGTGGCGAAGTAGACCATATACTTGCCGGCTACCGGATCCCAAATGGCCTCCGGTGCCCAGCACATGTTGGTAATGGTCTTGGAACCGCCGCCCTTGTCCGTGGCAAACTGGGGATTCGCCAGTTCGTCCCAGTGGATCAGGTCGTTGGACCCCCAGGTGTGCAGACCGGTATTATTATAGTTCTTGGTGGTGTTGGCGTCCGTTGCCACCATATAATACTTATACTCTGCACCATCCTGCGCCTTCATAATATAAGGATCGCGAGAGTGGCCGGTGCCCTGAGAAGCACTTGCCACAGGCACGCCGCCGTTCAAGGACTCGTAATTATAGCCGTCCTTAGACACGGCGTAAAAAATGTTCTCACCGTTGGTGGACTTGGCGTCATTTCTAAAATACGCAAACAAGTACGCACGCTGGTGCTCTTGGGCAAATTGCTGCTCTCATCTGCGGCAGAAGCGGACAGACCTGCAAAAGGCAGGCTGGTGGCCAGCATCAGCACAGACAGGAACAAAGACAACAGCCGTTTGGATACTTTTTTTCCCATAGAATATACCTCCATAAATCTCTTCTTTACCAAGCGGGTGAAAAGACGCGCGCTGTTTACTGACGACACAGCACAGGCGCCAAATCCTGCCGGCAGCGTATGGGTATAGTTACCCACACTCATTTACAGAGTAATTATACTACGCTTGAGAATTTCTTGTCAATAGAAATTGTAAAATATTTGTTAACTAATTGGATTTTAATGGAAACGCGACAATTATTAGGGCAGTGTCTGTTAATTATGCACAAATATCAACCATTTTCTGCAAGTGCAAATCGACAATAATACCATACACAAATAGCATATAGGCAGGCAAAAAAAGCAGCAGGGACTCCCCTGCTGCACAAAATACTATTCTTTTGTATACGCGGACAGCACCGTCTCCGCCCGGGCGCGCACGCTGTCGATCAGGCTCTGGGGCTCCAGCACCTGCACGCGACCGCCGTACTGCATCAGCCAACTGACCATGCCCTCACTGACCGCCGCCGAAATGGTGGTCTCAAAATGATCGCCGTCCACTGCGTGAATCGGAATAGCCGTGCCGAAGCGGTCCACCATTTCCTCCAGAGTATCCAGCTTGCAAAGCAAGCGCACCCGTTGCGGTCTCGCCGGAGAACATATTGAACATTTTGGCGGCATAGTCCGCCGTATCAAACCGGCCCTTATACGCGCTGACCTCCTCCACCGGTCGTGCCTTTTGGCTCAGTGGTGTAATACGGCGCATACGATCCAGGCGCAAGTTCATCAGATTGTCATATTTTTCGTTATTACAAACCAAATAGTAGTGATCGTCCTTCCAGATCAGCGCATAGGGCGACACGGTAAAGATCTTCTCTCGAAAGGTCTTTTTTATTCTTGGGATCCACGGCCCGGCGCTTATAGGCGAACTTGACCTTACAGCCGTCACAGATGGCTGGTGCAAATTATCTATAATGTAATAGATCTCTTCATTCGAACATTTGTTCTCGCTCTGGCAATACACCTGGCGCACCAAGCTTTCCGCCTGGCCGGCGGAGAGCAGACTCTCCAGCTTCTGTACCAGCTTCTCCGTCTTCTTCGGCGTAATGAACCCGGCGGACTGCACCGCGTCCATCAACATACGCACCTCTGCCAGCTCAAAAGTACGACCGGCCAAGTAAAAGCCCCGGCGGGGATAGTCTGTGCGGCACACATCAAAGCCCACCTCCTGGAGCGCTTTAATGTCCGCATAAATGGATTTACGCTCACACTGAATACCGTAGTCAATCTGTAATCGCTCAATCAAATCCGTAGCAGACAGCGGATTTTCCTCATCGCTGTACTGCTGAAGCATCTGTAAGATGCGCAGTGTTTTTAACTTTGACGTTTGCAAGTAAAATCTCCCCCTATTGTATGGGCATTGTACCACAAAAGGGACAGTAATGCAAGGCCTACGGCAACTTTGATACAATTCGGCGAAACACCGGGCAGCAATCGGCAGCGCCGGAGGTGCCGTTTTCCCGCATCACCACAATGGCATAGCGGGGATGATCAAAGGGATACACCCCTGCAAAATAGGTATTGAGCACTTCCCTGCCCTGCACATAACGGCCGGACTGGGCGGTGGCGGTTTTACCGGCGGAGCGGCCACGATAATCGGCGCCGCTGCCGGTACCCGCTGCTACCACCGTGCGCATATAGGCAAGCAGCGTTTTTGCATTCCCTGCCTGCATCACGCGGCGAGGTTTCGCTGTCGCCTTGCCGGTCAAATCCGGCGAGCAATACACGCCGCCACCGGCGATGGCCGCTACGCAACGGGCAAAGTGCAGCGGTGTGTCCGTCAGCTTCCCCTGCCCAAAGCCCAGCAGTGCCAGCTGGCCGGGAGACGCCAACACCGACAGAGACGGCAGCCGCCCGGCAGCGCTCTGAAAATCCTTATACAGCGCAATCGGCGTGCCAAAGCCAAAATCCAGCCCCATTTGGTACAACCGCCCGGCGCCTAACTTCTGCGCCAGTTGCACAAAGTAGCAGTTGCAGGAATGGGCCAGCGCCTGCTCCATCGTCTGCCGCCCATGCACCCGACCATTTTGGCATCGGTACACTGTATCGCCCACTTTAATTTCACCTTTACAGGTATAGACCGGCTGCAAGTCTGCTTCCAACGCCGCAGCGGCAACAATCAGCTTAAAAACAGAGCCAACAGCGTAAGCGGACAATGCTCGGTTATAGTAGTCCGCAGGCGCACTATACACGGCGCGCACCTCTCCGGTCGGTACATCCAGCACCACCACAGCGCCGGTTTAATTGACCGGCCGCCTGCTCCACCGTCTTTTGAATTCCAAGATCCAGCGTGGTTTGCATGGTGGCAGGGGCGCCGGTACGGTCTGTTTGCTCCGTCATGGTATTGCCGGAGAGCACCCGCCCCATGCGTCGGTGGCAAAGTTCAATTTTTTCTCCGTTGCAACGGCTGTATATTGACCCAGTCCGCCGCTGGCACGGTCCAGCAGCTGGCGAGCGTGGAGGGTGGTGCTGTCCCGCACCGTGCGCTCCATAATTACAATGTGGTTT
>ENA-OPYV01000112-OPYV01000112.1-human-gut-metagenome-genome-assembly--contig:-NODE-112-length-25291-cov-4.394890_pt1 | contig 25291 bp, 29 predicted proteins | sample MGYA00242474_ERZ504485 | MGnify/ENA primary metagenome ERZ504485 (study PRJEB26092, sample SAMD00036263) | human gut metagenome | host: Homo sapiens | study: EMG produced TPA metagenomics assembly of...
GCGATATAGACCACACTTTTCGCTTCGGCTTCGGCAATCTGCCTGCACACCTTCGCGCGAGCGCGCACGGGGCGGATCAAGCACACCACACTCTGGCTTGGCGAGATCATTGCGCACGTTGGCAAGTGTTTTCGCCACGTCGCCCACACGCGCATCGACATTACCCAGATGAATGTGCCTCAAATTACGTTGCGCGTTCCTTACCGCAGTTTTGCCGCCTTCGACGCTCAACATGCGAGTGCGCTCCGCCGTCAGCGTGGCCAACGGCAGCGTGAACAGACCCGAACCGGAATACAAATCCCACAGACATGCGGATTTGGCACCGTCAAGCTCGCCGCGTACCAAATCGATCACATGGTTGGTCAAAGCGATCGGCGCATGCCTATGCATCTGCCAGAAACCGCCTGCATCCACGTTGTATTCGAATTCACGGCCGGCGACAATCACCTTTTCCGTAAGCTCACGGCTTCCAGCAACCACCTCGCCGTTCACAAGCACGGCGTAATTGTCTGAAATCGGCGCATTATCGCGAGGTTCCGGAACGGATAGACGAATCTGGGAACCCGGTTCGAAGCTCCCTTCCCACACATGCTCACGTTCGGCCACTTCCAGCAACGTACGGCTGGCCAACGGCATGGTATCAATCGGAACACGCACATGCGTGCCTCGACGGTGCATCGACGGACGCCCATCAGCATCAGCAATCATCTCGATGCGAGTACGCCAATGCAAACCTCGCTCCGCATCGTCTTCCGACATACGCTCAATGGGCACTTCCACGTCGACGTGGCCGAGTCTTGCCATCTGTTCGGCCACCGACGTGACTTTCCATTTCAGTTGCCCTGCAAGCGACACATGCACCAAGTCAGCGCCGCCGACACCACCGCCCATGGCAAGGGGTCCAGCTAACGACCATATTGGATCAGTACGGTCTTCGCTCGCTTCGAGTACTTCCACCACTTCGCCTGTCCAGAAGCGATCCTCACGATCATGCGGCTCGTCCAATGCGACACGGACCAGTTCGCCCGGCAATGCGAATCGCACGAACACAACACGTCCGTCAATATGACCGACGCAACGACCCTGGTCGGCGTACCGTTCAATGCGGATGGTCGATTCCATCAGTGCTCTTCCCTCATTTCGGTAGTTTGTGCTGCCTCAGCATCGTCTTCAGAAACTTCCTGCATCATCTTATGTCGGTGCATTGGCGTCGCCACGATCAGATACGAGACCCAAATCGCGAGCGCCCAGAACGGAATGCCCATCAGCAGACGCGCTGTTCCCAGCCAGCCGACGTGATTGCCGAGATAGAGCGGCACCTGCACGATCAGACGCAGCGCAAACACTCCAACCCACATTGCGGTGATGATGGTATAGGCGCGATTGAGCGCCTTGTCACCTCGCCAATCGGCAAGCCAGGCACGAAAATGTTCAGTCGGTAACGTTCGGATGAACTCGATGACCAATCCTAAGCCAGGCACCCGGACCAGCAGTGAAATCGTCAGCAAAACAACGTAAAAGGCGTTGGTGAGAAATCCGAACATGTAATAGTTACGTGCCTCGTGACTGTTCCATGCCCAGATCAGGCAGATACCTACTGCCAGCAAGCCTGATACCGCTCCCATGACGGACTGTCGTTGGCACAGGCGCACGATCACCTGCAGCACGGCCAACGCAGCGGACACGCCGATGGTCAGTTGCAAATTGGACGTGATGACGAACAGTGCCACGAACACGACGCCCGGCAGCATCGATTCGATAACGCCTCTCGGACCGCCGATGGCGTCGATCACGGAAAAATCGTCAGTATTACCGGCGTCGGCAAGCGCACCAAGACCAGTTCGTTTTTTCGCTTCGGTTTCAGCCATACGTATTAGCTATCGGTTCAAGCGGCTCAACGCACTTCGGAGAACATCGGTCCACGAGACAGCGTGGTCTTGACCTCAACCTGCTGGTCGGAGTCGAATGGACCCTTCGGTTTGCCGGGAATCTCAGTCTTCTGCTCAGCCTCTTCCGCAGCTGCCTTCGCAGCCTTGCGTTCGGCCGGAGCGACCGGCGGATGCATGGGAATAAGGTCGCGTGGCGCCAACGGATCATCGCCTCGTTCCACCACAATATCAGCGAAGAACCGGTTCAATGCCTTTGCTTCCTCACCCTCAGGATCGGTGGCAGCCTTGCCTGAGAAGATGCCGCGCAACATCCAACGCGGACCGTCGACGCCTACGATGCGGGTAAGCACCTTGCGTCCACCCTTGACGGTAACCGGCAATGCCAGTTCGGTGCCGAATACGCCTTCGACTTCCTTCGCGTCCTTGTTGGCTTCAATCAGGTCGGCACGAACGTCATCCCACAATCCGAGCGTCTTCGGTGCCGCGAATGCCTCAATCTCCACACTGGAGGAACCGTAGGTGATGGTGGTGCCAAGAACCTGCTGGGTGGCACGGTTGGCCTTCACTCGCAATTCAATGCCCTTCAGGAACGGCAGATAATATGATCCCATATCGAGGTACTCGTCGTAGTCGGGAACGTTCTCATCTTCCACATCCCACGGACCATGCTCGTCACCGCGGCCCTCGTATTCAGCGGAAGGCTCCGGAAGCGCCACGACTTCCTGAGCTTCGTCAACATTTTCAGCTGCGTCGACAGCCTCTTCGTTTTCTCCGGCGGCCGCTTCAAGAGCTTCCTTGCTCTGATGCTTCTTCTTACCGAATCCAAACAATCCCATGATGTTCCTCATTTCATAACAGTTGCAACCGTGAATAGCCTAGCACCTATGCTTAATATGGGCTGGGAATCGGGGTGTGATATTCCAATTCCCAGTCTGTTCACGATAAAAAGTGGCTTAAATGTCATACATAATGCTGAGCGGCGCATGATCGGACCAGCGCAGGTCGTAGGTCGGAGCCTTATCGATCACGAATCCGCAGGCCGTTTCCGCCAGTTCCGGTGTTGCGAACTGATAGTCGATCCTCCAGCCGACATTGTTGTCGAATGCACGACCGCGCTGGCTCCACCATGTGTACGGTCCTTGGATGTCTCCGGCGAGATTACGCATCACATCCACAAACTCCAGTTCTCCCAACCATTTGTCGACATATGCGCGCTCCTCGGGGAGGAATCCGGCATGCGTTTCGTTGGCTTTGGCGTTTTTGATGTCGAGCGGCGTGTGCGCGATGTTGAAATCACCGCAGAGCACCGCTTGTTTTCCGCCGTGTGCTGCCTCGTCACGCAACTGTTCCATGCGTATCAGCATGGTGTCGAGGAAACGGTATTTTCTGCTTCATTTTTCCGGATCATCGGTATTTCCCGCATGCACATACACGCAAACCACGGTAATGACATAGCCTTGTGGAGTTTGCATGTCCGCTTCGATCCAACGGCCGGAATCGACGTCATCCTCAAGTCCCGGCAATCCATATCGTTTGTCGACAACCGGCAATGCCGACAACAGACCTACGCCGGCACGCCCCTTGATACGGCAAATCTCGTTCATACGATGCAGTTCGCTCTGATCGGAAATACGTCCCGCCGTTGAGTATTCGAAACCGAATTCGTCGAAAATAGGATCGATTTCGTTTTGCGGGGCACGCACCTCCTGCATACACCACACGTCAGGTGTGTTGCGTCCGGCCCACTCCTCGATGCCTTTGCGTTTTGCCGCTCGGATTCCGTTCACATTGGAAGTCGTGATAGTGATCGTCATAGCGTTCTAGCCTAGCTTGCATACAAGAAAAGCCCTCGGCACATGCCGAAGGCTTATCTTGATGATGTTATCGCATCAAATCAGTCAAGACCGAGCTGCAGCTTGCCGCCGGGGATGGCGCCAAGCAGATCACGGGTGTACTGCTTCTGCGGATGGTCGAAGACCTCGTCAGTGGTGGCGTGCTCCACAAGCTTGCCGTGCTGCATCACCACAACCTCATCGGCGATCTGACGCACAACCGCCAAATCGTGGGTGATGAACAGGTAGCTCAGGCCCTTTTCCGTCTGCAGGTCATTGAGCAATCGCAACACCTGATCCTGCACCAGCACGTCCAAAGCGGATACGGCCTCGTCGCAGACAATCACGTCCGGATCGAGAGCCATGGCTCGTGCGATGGCGATGCGCTGACGCTGACCACCGGAAAGCTCGTTCGGGTAGCGGAAACGCACGGACCACGGCAGTTCCACCATATCGAGCAACTCACGCACGCGGGCAGCACGACTCTTCTTGTCTCCAATGCCGTGGATACGCAGTGGTTCTTCGATGGAACGGTAAATGGAGTACATCGGGTCAAGCGAGCCATACGGATTCTGGAACACCGGCTGCACGTGGCGGCGGAAGTCAAGCAATTCCTTGCCTTGGAAGCCGGAAATGTCCTTGCCTTCATAAGTGACGGTGCCTGAGGTCGGTTCAAGCAGCTTCAGCACCATGTTGGCCACCGTGGACTTGCCGGAACCGGACTCGCCCACAATCGCCAGCGTGGTACCCTTCTTGACGGAAAAGCTCACATCGTCAACGGCCTTGAACATCTCCTTCTTGCGCGGCAGCTTGAACTCGCGCGTCAGATGATCCACCGTGATGATGGATTCGCCGGACTTCAGGGAATCTTCATTCACCTTGTGTTCCATCACGCCGCTGGCATCGCCACCATGCTCCTTGACGGAGATGATGCGCTGCGAGGCCAACGACGGCGCCGCCGCCACCAGTCGCTTGGTGTACGGATGCTGCGGATGCTGCAGCACTTCCAGAGACGGGCCGGATTCAACGACCTGCCCCTTGTACATAACCACGATGTGCTGCGCACGCTCAGCCGCCAAACCCAAGTCATGGGTGATGAACAGCACTGCGGTTCCCAACGAATCGGTGAGCATCTGGAGATGATCAAGAATCTTCTTCTGCACGGTCACGTCAAGCGCGGAGGTCGGCTCGTCAGCGATCAGCAGTTCCGGACGGCATGCCAAGCCGATGGCGATGAGCGCACGCTGGCGCATACCACCGGAGAACTCGTGCGGATACTGGCGTGCACGAGTGGCGGCATCCGGCAGACCAGCCTCAGAAAGAAGACCTGCGATGCGGTCATCCATGGTGGAGCCGATTACATACTTCTTGGCGATGTACCAAGCGTCATCCTCGGCCACGCCGACCTTGATCAGGTCGTCGGCCACGCGCCAACGCGTTTCAGATCCTGGGACCCACTCCGACTCGAAGTACGCCACGGTCTTGTCGAAGTCGTCGCCGGTCTTACCGATCTTGGACAGCGCTTCCTTCGCCGCGGACAACAGCTCAGGAAGCTCCTTGGAGCCAAGGAAAGTTTCATCGTCGTTGCCTTTAAGTTCGACATCGGCATCGGCGAGAGCCTTCGACAGCGAGGAACGCTTCTCATGGGCGATATCCATATTGTTGGCGGCCAGAGCCTCCTTCACCTGGGTACCGATACGCCACACCGGGTTCAGGTTGCTCATCGGATCCTGCGGGACAAGACCCATCTTGTTGCCGCGCAACTTGTCGAAATCCCTCTGCTTGTAACCGGAGATTTCCTCGCCGTCAAGCTTGATGGATCCTCCGACCACATGGCCTGTGCCCGGAAGCAGACCAAGCACCGCCATAGCGGACGTGGACTTGCCGGAGCCGGACTCACCAACGATAGCCACCCACTGACCCGGGTATACGCTGAAAGAGGAGTTGCGAACCGCATGTACCGGCTGGCCATCATCAGTGGTGAAGTCGACCTGGAGGTTCTTGACTTCCAGCAGCGGACCGTTGGCACGTTGCATGGCCTCGAGCTTGTTTTCGGTATTCATTTCAGTCATCGAATATCCCTCACTTACACTCACGTACGGCTCTTCGGATCAAGCGCATCCTTCACGGCGTCACCCATCATGATGAAGGCAAGCACAGTGATGGCAAGTGCCGCGGACGGGTAGAACAGCACCATCGGATCGGTACGCAGAATGGACTGCGCATTGGAGATGTCGCCACCCCAGCTGACGGTAGTGGTCGGCAGACCCACACCAAGGAAGCTCAAGGTTGCTTCCAACACGATGTATGTAGCCAGAGACGTTGTGCCCACCACAATGATCGGTGCCAAGGAATTCGGCAGAATGTGGCGGAACAGGTTACGCACGGCGTGGAGCCAAGTGCGGTGGAAGCCGTATTGAACTCCAGATTCTTAGCTTCCATAACAGCGCCTCGCGCAATTCGCGCAACGGATGTCCAGCCGAATAACGTCATGACCAGAATAATCTTCCAAATGGAATCGTTGGTCTTGAACATCTGCAGCACCACGATGGCACCAAGCAAAATCGGCAAAGCCAGGAAAATATCGGTCAAACGGCTGAGAATGGTGTCGACCCAGCCTCCGAAGAAACCGCTCAACGCACCGATCAGCGTACCCAACAGCACCACCAGCACCGTAGCGAACACGCCGACGCTCAGCGAGGTACGAGTACCATGCACCACGCGGGAGTACACATCGCAGCCTTGCAGATCGAATCCGAAAGGATGTCCCTTCGAAGCCGGTTCCAAGGAGTTCTCAAGCGTGCAGTAGTTCGGATTCTGCTTGGTCATCACTCCTGGGAACAGCGCCACGAAGATAATGAACACAATAAGCACAGCGGAAATGATGAACATCGGGTTCTTGCGCAGGGTACGCCATGCGTCAGCCCAAAGGCTTGAAGCCGGTGCGGACTCATCTACCGAGTCAACGTCCTTAAGCGGCGTCTCCTCGAGAGGAGCAACATATCGTTCCTGTCCCGGAAGCGTGTGAGAAAGATTCGTCTCGTTCATATCAGTCATTGTTCAATCCTCCCAACTCACGCGTAGCGGATTCGCGGATCAAGCGCCGCATAGAGCATATCGACCAGCAGGTTGCACACTGCGAAGATCAGCATAAGCAGAGTCACAATGGACACCACCAGATTGCCTTCACCCTTGAGAATGCTTTGATAAGTCAGGTAACCAATGCCATGCACGTTGAAGATGGTTTCGGAAATCATGGCACCACCCATCAGTGCGCCAAGATCCTGACCAAGGTAAGTGACGACAGGAATCATGGAGTTACGCAAAACGTGACGATTCATGACCGACCTGTTGTCCATGCCTTTGGCACGTGCGGTGCGCACATAGTCAAGCGCGATATTGGAAGAAATCTCCGAACGACTCAATCGGATGATATATGCCATAGACACAGATCCAAGCACCATTGCTGGCATCAGCAGGTCGATGAATCCTGGATTGGCACCGGCCGTAACTGGAAGCAGACGCAACTTCACGCCTAAGAAATACTGGGCAAGGAAGCCCGTGACGAAGGTCGGTACGGAGATGAGCAACAGAGAGATAATCAGGATCACGGTATCGCACCACTTGCCCTTGTTCAGGCCGGAAATCGCGCCGAAGATCACGCCGAACACGGCTTCGAACACGAAAGCCATCAGCGCAAGCTTGATGGTGACCGGGAATGCACGTCCGATCTGGTCGATGACCAGCTGACCGGAGAAAGTCTTGCCGAAGTCAAGAGTCAGCGCATTTTTCAGGAACAGCAAATACTGCACGATGAACGGTTTATCCAGATTGTATTCGGCACGAATCTGTGCGGCGACGGCCTCATTGACCGGCTTATCGCCAAAACATCGCCTTAACCGGGTCGCCCGGCAACGCGAACACCAGGCGTACACCAAAAGCGTCGTGCCGAGAACCACAGGGATCATCTGCAGAATGCGTCGCAGAAGATATCTGCCCATTGGTTTCTCCTTTTTTGCTTATTCATTGTCAACCTTTTTCAGATTATTACTCATAATCATCGGGGAAGGTTAACGATTTACCCCGCAAGTTTTGTGGCAACACACAACAAACTGCTTTATATTGCAGTTTCATGGGAATCAGCTGGGAAAAATGCTTGGCTACCGGCATCTACCCCCTGACGCCTCTTGGCCACACTGATGTCACCCTGAAACGGTGCGTATTACATGGAAAGGAAGGAACGGATATGATCCGCCCCTTCCTGCAATTGGCTCAGCGAGATTCACTCACGAAGATCGGCTCACTTGCCGGACTTGGTCATGTTCTCGTAGACCGGCAGGTTCTGCCAGTTCATTTCGAAACCGGAAACGCCGGTAGCAGCCACACCGTAGGCGTTGGCGTAGTACAGCGGAACGGCCGGGAGATCGTTGAGCAGCACTTCCTGAGCCTGCTGGTACAGCTTATTGGCCTCATCGGTGGTCTGCGCGGCAGCAGCCTTGGAGCACAGGTCATCGAACTCCGAATTCTTGTAATCGCCATCGTTGGAACCATTGCCATCAGCAGCGGCGGAAGCGTAATTGGCCACCAGGTAGTTTTCGGCGGACGGATAATCCGGCTGCCAGCCGCTACGGAATGCGCCCTGAACCTTGCGATCGGACACGGCGGTACGGTAATCGTTGAAAGTCGGGTACGGGTTGGTGGCAGCCACTTCGGAACCAAGCGTGTTGTTGATGGAGTTCACCACAGCGGTGTAGGTGGTCTCGTGGCCACCGTCAGCGTTGTAAGCGAAGGTGAGCTTGTCATCGGAAGTCCACGGGCTGATGGCATTGGCCTTCTCCCAGAGTTCCTTGGCCTTCTTCTCGTTGTACTTCAGGTTGCCGACGCCTTGAGGGAATCAGAGTAGCCCGGGGTCAGCGGAGAGGTAAAGTCAACGGCCGGAGTGCCGGTGCCGTTGAGCACCTTGTCGCAGATGTTCTCACGGTTGATGGCCATGGAGATGGCTTGACGACGCAGGGTGCCTTCTTCGGTACCAGCTTCGAAGTGCTTCAGGCTGGACGGAATGGTGAACTGCTGGATGACGGAACCGGCCTTGTTGTAGGCCTGCACGGTCTCATCGGTTTCGAAGGTCTTGGTGGCGGAGGCCGGCACGGATTCCATCACATCGAGGGCGCCGGACTGGATGTCGGCGTAGGCTGCGTCATCCTTGGTGTAGACCTTGAAGGTCACACCGTCGTTCTTCGGGGTTCGGTTGCCCTTGTAGTCAGGGTTCTTCACGAGCACGATCTCGTTGTCGTGATCCCAGGACTGGAACTTGTACGGACCGTTGCCGACTGGAGCCTCACCGAAGGCATCCGTGTCATCGTAGAAGGATTCCGGCAGCGGAGCGAATGCGGAATAGCCCACCTTGATGGCGAACACGGAATCAGACTTGTTCAGGTCGACGGTGAACTCGTGATCGTTGACGATCTTCAGACCTTCAAGCTGCTCGTCACCCTTGAGGTTGTCGGTGTCCTGCAGCGCGTCATAGCCCTTGATGGTGGAGAAGAAGGATGAGCCGACCATACCGTTCTTGGCGTTGGCCACGTAGCTCCAAGCCTTGGTGAAGGACTCGGCGGTCACATCGGTGCCATCGGTGAACTTCCAGCCATCCTTGAGCTTGATGTCGTACTGGGTGGCGTCATCGTTGGCGGTAATGGACTCAGCCACTTCGTTGGAAGCATTGCCTTTGGCGTCGAAGGAAATCAGACGGGAGAACAGCAGATCAACCGGCTTGCCACCACCGGTCTCGTTGGTGTTGCCCGGGATGAGCGGGTGCTGCGGTTCGGAATTGTATGCGGTGATGATGTTGGCACCTTCAGCGGCGGTGTCGCTGCCGTTGGAAGAGCCACAGCCGCTCAGCAGCATGCCAAAAGCGCACGCGGCGGCAGCGAAAGCCAGTGCTTTCTTCTTCATATAATCATTCTCCTATTCGATATCACATCGGGATTATCATCCCACAAACGGAAACGAGCCGACCTACTCACCGACGCATCTCTGTTTGGCGATAGTGCACTATTCTTGCTCAATTGACGGACAACCTTTCCATGCAACCCAAAAAACGCACACCTTCCTTGACGACATGACGGCGAAACATACGTTTTCCGCCGTCATGTCGAACAATGTATCCGAAGAATAAGTCAGCTCTTCGAAATCTCGTTATACACCGGAACGTTCTGCCAGTCATGACGAAGTTCTTCACTCCGGATGCGGCAACGCCATTGGCATTGGAGTAATACAGCGGGATGGCAGGCAGATCGTTCAACAGAATCTCCTGAGCCTGCTGGTACAGCTTATTGGCCTCGTCGGTGGTCTGTGCGGCAGCAGCCTTGGAGCACAGGTCATCGAACTCCGAATTCTTGTAATCGCCATCGTTGGAACCATTGCCATCAGCAGCGTCAGAGGAATACAGCTGGTACAGGTAGTTTTCAGGAGACGGATAATCCGGCTGCCAACCGGTACGGAACGCGCCGGTCATCTTGCGGCCGGTAACGTCGTTTCGGAATTCCTGGAAGGTCGGCACCGGGTTAGTGGTCACGTCGATATCGAGCGTGTTCTTCACGGAGTTCACCACGGCTTCAAAGATCGGCTTGGCTCCGCCGTCTGCATTATAGGAGAACGTAAGCTTGTCGTCGGAAGTCCACGGGCTGATGGCGTTGGCCTTCTCCCAGAGTTCCTTGGCCTTCTTTTTGTTGTACTTCAGATTCTCGTTGCCCTTGAGCGAATCGGAGTAGCCCGGAGTCTTCGGAGACGTGAATTCGACCGCTGGAGTTCCCAAACCATTCAGTACCTTGTCGCAGATGGCCTGACGGTCGATGGCCATGGACAACGCCTGTCGGCGCAACTGTCCTTCTTCGGTGGATGTCTTCCAATGTTCAAGATCCGACGGAATGGTGAACGTCTGAATCACGGAACCGGCCTTGTTGTATGGCACCACGGAGGAATCGGATTCGAAGGTCTTGCTGTCGGCGGACGGCACCGTATCCATCACATCAAGGTTGCCGGCCTGAACATCGGCATAGGCCGCGTTGGCATCCGTGTAGATCTTGAACGTCACACCGTCGTTATTCACCTTGCGATTGCCTTTGTAATCGGGATTCTTGACCAGCTTGATTTCCTTGTCATGGTCCCAGGAATCGAACTTGTACGGGCCATCGGAAACCGGCGACTCTCCGAAGGCCTTCGGATCCTTGTAGAAGGATTCCGGCATCGGATAGAATCCCGAATAACCCAGCTTGGTGGCGAACGCGGAATCCGACTGGCTCAGGTCGACGGTGAACTCGTGATCGTTGACGATCTTCAGACCTTCAAGCTGCTCGTCACCCTTGAGGTTGTCGGTGTCCTGCAGCGCGTCATAGCCCTTGATGGTGGAGAAGAAGGAAGAGCACAGCTGCGCGTTCTTCGCATTAGCAGTATAGCTCCAAGCCTTGGTGAAGGACTCGGCGGTCACATCGGTGCCATCGGTGAACTTCCAACCATCCTTGAGCTTGATGTCGTACTGGGTGGCGTCATCATTGGCGGTAATGGACTCAGCCACTTCATTCTGGGCCTTGCCATCCTTATCGAAAGACACCAACCCAGCGAACAGCAGATCGATAGGACGGCCACCGCCGGTTTCATTGGTGTTGCCCGGGATCAAGCCATTCTGCGGTTCGGAGTCAAATGCCGTAATGACATTCGATCCTTCAGTCGCGTTCCCAGACGTGGAAGACCCACAGCCGCCCAGCATCATGCCAAGCACACAGGCCGCCGCCGCAACGGCAAACACCTTGCTTTTCCTTATACTCATTATGTTTTCCCTCATTATTCGGATTACCGGTCGGTATTGTTTCCCCGTACCAGCTTCATCTAGGTAATACACCCTAAATCAAGAAGAAACACCAATTTCTGTTACAGGAATGTAACGAAATATCCATGGACCGCGACTACGCACGAGGAAATGCCTGACCGTATCGGGCTTTCAATTGTTCGATGGAGACATGCGTGTACCGTTGCGTGGTCTTCAGCGAGGAATGTCCCAAGAGCTCCTGCACCTCACGCAAATCCGCTCCCCCGTCAAGCATATGCGTGGCGGCACTGTGCCGCAGAGCATGAGGGCTAATGTCGGGAACGCCGGCATCACGCGCGCATTCGTGCACCACACGACGTACCATCCGCTGATCAATGCGTTTGCCTTGTCTCCCAAGAAACAGCGCAGCCGCGGACTGCTCCCCCACCAACAGGGGACGCCCATCATCCAGCCACCGATGTATCGCTTTTTGCGCCGGAGCGCCAAATGGCATGACTCGTTGTTTGTTGCCTTTGCCGGTCACTTTGACCGTTCGATTGGAAAAGACCACATCCGGCACATCAAGTCCCACCAGTTCAGCCACACGCATGCCCGTTGCATACAACAGCTCCAGCATTGCGGCGTCACGCAGCTCAATGGCCTGCTGCTTCATGGTCCGTTCCTTCGGCTGAGACGTTTCACCGTCCTCATCCACGCGTTCCATCAGCTGTTCAGCCTGTGATTCGCTGAGCACATCCGGCAACGTATCAGGTATTTTCGGGGTCATGAGCGCACAAGCCGGATCCGTCGTCGTCACGCCATGCTCATGCGTCCACGCGAAAAAACCACGTACAGCCACAGTTTTTCGGGCCATGCTGCTTTTCGCATGGTTTTTCGATGATTCCGCCATCCACATGCGAAGATCTTCGATGGTCACCTCGTTAAGATCCCTGCATCTAAGCCGCTCCAAGGCAAGCAGACATTCTTCGACATCGCCTCGGTATGCCTTCCGTGTGTTTTCACTCAATCCACGGTTGGCTTTCAGATATGTATCGAATGCCTCTACGCTCTTATCGAACAGCATGCCGATCAGCCTTTCCCGAGCTCAACAGCAAGCCCGAATCCATGAATTTCTTTCCATTATGTGTCCATTCTCCGATAGAAACCGAAATACCGGCACAACTTGAAAGGAGACCAACTATGCTGTCCAGTAGCGTTCGCTCAGCGAATCCGTCGATGATCGTCTATTCGAAGGAGAGATTATGCCGATTCCAAACGAAATTCCAGCAGGTGCACGCATTGTGGTGCGCACCTGCGAAGGTGTCGACCCAAAGGACCAGCGCATGAAATTCCGCGATTATGTCGGTCACGTACGTTCTTGGGACGGGCAGACATTGGAAATGACGCGCGATGCGGCAGCCAACGGTTCACGCCCAGAGCAACGTGTCAGCATTCCCGCCGACACCATCGTCACTGTCAAACCGGTTCCGGAACGTTCCATGACACGGCCGCGCCCATAGCGCGTCACACTGCGGAACGCACCTGTGCCATAGCTTGACGGTAACCGTCGAATCGCACGATATGCTCTCCCCTACGCGCCGACTCCAGAAGCATCTGCTGCCATCCGGTTTCGGGAATTGCCAGTTCGACCGTTTCGCAACGTTCTTCGAAGTCAGGTTCTTTGGCGAGAGCCTTGTATTCACGGAATGGCTGCCCTTGTATGAAGAACGCGCCATCTCCTTGTCGTCACCGGCAGTGGGCGAGCCCTGTTGCGTGGTCATGCCGTGCAGCACGTTGGCCATAAGCGTCAACCGATTGGCCATATTACGCAGCAACGCTTCGACATTGGCGGCGTCCTCTTCCACCATTGCACGGGTACGGTTTGGATCGGTTAGCGCAACACGAGTCATGTCCCGCCATGAACCAGCGGCGAGCGCGGCTGCGATGTTCCGGTTGGGATTGGCCACCAGCTCGTTGATCATAGCTGTGGAAATGACGTGTGGCATGTGGGAAATCAGTGCCGCGCAACGATCGTGGGTCGCATCGTCAAGAACGATGAGTCGGTTGGAACAATGATCCACAATCATTGTCGCAACGGCGCGGAACCGCTGATACTCGGTATTTTCATCTACGGTGATGGCCCAGAGCGCGCCATCGTAAAGCGTCGGATCCGACGATTCCCATCCGGACAGCTCATTGCCTGCCATGGGATGCGCGCCCACATAGCAATGTTCCAATCCAACGGCTTTAACCTGTTCCCGAACCATTGCTTTGACACTGCCGACATCGGTGAGCGTGGTGATGTCCGTATCGATCAGTGGCTTCAACGCACCCAGGATTTGCGGCATGGCCTTGAGCGGATTGCATAACACAAGCACGTCAGGTTTTGTGTCGGCGAGCGCGGCCAGTGTGGACACACATCGTATGCCGTCCGCTTTCGCAGTTTCATATGGACGATCGTTATGGTTCCATGCGATGACTTCACAGCCAGCATTAACGAGTCTGCGAGCCAGTGACCCTCCGATAAGACCAAGGCCTACGATTGCGATACGCTGCTTCACCACATCAGCTCCTTTCCGACCGTTTCGCTGTTCTGCCAATCATCTGGCAGATGCTGTTCGTCAAGCCGTACGCCTCCCTGCGGCAGCATCCATGAGGTGACTGGAGGATTGGGGCGTTCTCTTCGTGGGTATACGGCCAGAGTTTTGGCCCAGTCACCGTGTTCGGCGATTTCGACCAGCGCGCCATGGAGCGTTGCTCCCATGGCGCCGCATCGAGCGTCGCGATAAAACTGTATGTGCCTGTGCGTCCTTTGATTGGCCGCGAGATGAAACTTGTCATATTGAGGCCTGCATCGCGGAATACGTCCAGCAGGTTCGCGAGTACGCCAGGACCTGTGACAAGCGGAATAAGCGTCAGCACGGATTCGTATTCCATATCAGCTTGCGAACGAGGCTGTTCCAACAGTTTTCCGGCTTCCTTGCGTGGTGCGAGCACAAGAAAATCAGTCTGTGCGCCTTGATAATCCTGCACGGCGGTACCGATGCGCGTCACATTGTAGAGTTCACCGCAAATACTTGGCCCGAAAGCTATTTTCGTTTGCTTTGATATCGCGACATGCGGCAGCATTGGATGGCGCTGGAGTCGGTTCCAAATGGTGTTCCGCGATGAAAAACGTTTGCATTGCGCGAGACCATGCGCGTGTGCGGTAGCCACGGTGGCGTCTTCCGGATTGGATCCCGCACGCACATATGCGTCAAAGTTACGTCGACGCCCACTCGCGCAAATCCGACTAGATCTTTGGCGTCGATGAGCGCGTCCAGATTCGGCACCACGTAACCTTCGACGTGTTTTCCCATGCCACGACGCCCCATCCTTCGCCCCGCTGCGCGGCATCAAGGATTTGCGGTACGTCATCCGCAGCCACCAATTCGAATCCTTCCGGCTCAAGATGGGCCAGTGCCTGCGATGCATTGACTGCGGCCTGATGGGTGAAGGTGCCTTGCGGACCTAGATAGAACAGCTTTCGTGCGCTCATTCAACCCCATTCCTTATTCTTGGTGTTCCCCTGAACCTTACCTCATTGCCGTGGAATCGACTGCCGATTATTCCACCGGTTGGGCGTTATCAGATGTTTTGCCCTCGTTCGTCTGCGTATCAGCAGCAAACGCACCATCACGCGTCTCCTTACGCGGAGGTGTGACGAACCAACGTTTCGGCAGCACCAGCATCACAACCGGAATAAGCACGACACCGTACAGCCACATGTATCCTGCCTGTTCACTGAAGAACGGCATGGGATCATCTCCACCGAATCCCACAGGAATCATGGCGTCTCCTCCCGGACCATACCCCGACATCACCGTCCAGACCACCAGAGAGGAGCCGATCAGGTGCAATGCGAGGCCTGAGACACCGTCGCGTGATCGAGCTGACCATGTCGAAATGATCACCATGAGATAGGCGATCGCCAATCCGTAGGGAATATTCATGGATGCGCCCATGCGATGGGCCATGGTTCCCACTACTCCGACTATGATTCCGGAAACCAGATCGACGAGGAACCGTCCCCAAATCGGCAGACGGTATGACCATGGCATCAGTTGCGCATCGGGCGCCGCGTCTTGATTCGACCCATACGTATCATGCGATTGCTTCATCTGTTGCATCATATCCCCTACTATCGCTCACCAACCTGAAAAGAAAAAGAGATACGCGAGGACACGTATCTCTTTTCATGGAAGCAATAACAGAATCACTTGTTCTTCCGAGCGTTATTCTGCTGAGCCGTCAAACGGAGAGCCCAGCGGGCTCACCGTGAGGCGAGTGAGCAAGCACTACCGTGCTTGCGAAGCCGACAGAACAACGTGAAGAATCACTTGTTATTCTGAGCGTTGTTCTGTCGACGCTGCTTGGCGCGCCACTTGTACCAATCCTCACGGCTGAGAATAATCTTGCGCACACGGATGGATTCCGGAGTGCTTCCACGCACTCGTCCTCGTTGGCGAAGTCCAAGGACTCTTCGAGGCTCATCTTGATCGGCGGAGTCAGGGTTTCGAGCACATCTGCGGTGGAGGAACGCATGTTGGTCATATGCTTGGCCAGCGTGATGTTCACATCCAACTCGTCAGGCTTGTTGTTCACGCCGACGACCTGGCCTTCGTACACCGGAGACTGCGGTTCGACGAAGAAGTTGCCACGTGCCTGCAGACGCTGCATGGCGTACGGAGTGGCGATACCCTTGCGATCGCAGACCATGGAACCGTTCTGGCGGGTCACGATCTGGCCAGCCCACGGAGCGTAGCCGGCGGAGATGGAGGATGCGATACCGGTGCCACGGGTGGCGGAAAGCAGTGCGGTGCGGAAGCCGATCAGACCACGGGACGGCACGGTGAACTGCAGACGAACCCAGCCAGTGCCATGGTTGGTCATGTTCTCCATACGGCCCTTACGGTCGGCGAGCAGCTGGGTGACCGTGCCCATGTACTCTTCCGGAACGTCGATGGTGGTGTTTTCCATCGGTTCGTTGATCACGCCGTCGATGGTCTTGGTGACCACCTGCGGGCGCCGACGGTCAGCTCATAGCCTTCACGACGCATCTGTTCGGCAAGCACGGCCAAGGCGAGCTCGCCACGACCCTGGACTTCCCATGCATCCGGGCGTCGGTCGGCAGCACCTTGATGGACACGTTGCCGATGAGTTCGCGGTCAAGGCGATCCTTGATCATGCGGGCGGTAAGCTTGTGGTCCTTACCTTCGGTTCCGGCAAGCGGGGAATCGTTGATGCCGAAAGTCATGGAGATGGCCGGATCATCAACGTGGATCAGCGGCAGCGGGCGCGGATCGGACGGATCAACGATGGTTTCGCCGATCATGATGTCATTCACGCCGGCGACTGCGACGATGTCGCCAGGGCCCGCGGAATCGACCGGGGTGCGCTCAAGACCCTGCGTACGCAGCAGTTCGGAGACGCGGAAGTTTTTCGACGGAGCCGTCCACACGGGACAGACCGTAGGTCTTGCCCTTTTCGAGAGTGCCGTTGTAGATACGCACCAAGCCGAGTCGACCCAGGAAATCAGAGGAATCGATGTTGGCGACGTGTGCCTGCAAAGGCGCGCCTTCCTCGTATTCCGGAGCCGGAATGTTCTTGATGATGGCTTCGAACAGCGGTTCGAGATCTTCGTTATCCGGCAGACCGCCATTCTCCGGCTGGTTTTCGGAAGCGTAGCCGGCCTTGGCCGCGCAGTAGATGACCGGCAGGTCGAACAGCGCATCCTCATCGAGATCGATACCCTCTTCGATAACGTCCTGAGCCAGGCCGAGCAGCAGATCGGAGGATTCTCCAACGACCTCTTCGATACGTGCGTCCGGACGATCGGTCTTGTTCACGCACAGGATAACCGGCAGCTTGGCTTCCAAAGCCTTGCGCAGCACGAAGCGGGTCTGCGGCAGCGGGCCTTCGGATGCGTCGACGAGCAGCACGACGCCATCAACCATGGAGATGCCACGCTCGACCTCGCCGCCGAAATCGGCGTGACCAGGAGTATCGATGATGTTGAGGGTGATGCCTTCCGGATGGCCGTACTTGGCGGCCAGCGGACCGGTGTACTGCACAGCGGTGTTCTTGGCGAGGATGGTGATGCCCTTCTCACGTTCCAGATCATTGGAATCCATCACACGATCCGGAACTTCCTCACGTTCGTTGAACACGTGGGACTGTGCCAGCATGGCATTGACCAACGTGGTCTTGCCGTGATCGACGTGTGCCACAATCGCTACATTTCGAATATCGCCGCGAACCGCCATCGAAACCTCTCTTAGTATTGCTGTTCTCTTGCGTTACCGTTCGGTACATACTGGTTATCGGTACTTACAAATCCGTACTCCACACAAACCGAACCAATCCTAGCGAACCATTACGACAGTTCCGGTCCCAGCGCTTTCGCCCACATACAAAGTTTGCGGTTGTCGAATCTCAACAACCGCAAACGTATGATCTCTTGGGACCACTCAAAATAATTCGTTAATCCTCAAGTTCCTTACCAGTGCGTTCCGGCAAGCACAACGCCGCAACGCAGGCCAGAATGAAGGCGACCGCGAAAACGATGAATGCCACCGCCTTGTTGCCACCGGACAGCGTCAGGAACCACGGCATGAGCAGCGGAGCTATGATGGCAGACACTCGGCCACATGCCGCAGCAGCACCGGACGCAGCAGCGCGCAGGCGGGTCGGATAGATTTCCGGAGTCACCGCATACAGTACGCCCCACGCGCAAGATTGGATGCGGACAACAACATGCCAAAGCCCAACACCGCAGCTACGGAACCCGCTTGCGAGAAAGCAAACGCGGCCACGGCCGACACGGCAAGGAACACGCTCAACGTCTTCCTGCGGCCCCAGATCTCCACCAGCCATGCGGCCAGGAAGTATCCCGGCAACTGCGCGACGGCGATGGCCAGCGTATAGCCGAACGACTTGGTCAGCGAGCCAAACTGGTCGGCCAGCAGCGACGGCATCCATGTGAACGCTCCATAGTAGGAGAAGTTCACGAAGAACCACGTGGCCCAAATGGCTGCGGTGCGCGCGATGCACTTTTTGCCGAACAGTTCGCGGGTGTTGATCTTCGGCAGTGGCTTGCCCTTCGGGGAAGCCACTGGTTCGATGCCACCTGCCTGTTCGAAATAGCGTACGGCCTGTTCGGCTTCGTCCTCACGCCCCTTGGATTCCAGGAATCGCACGGATTCCGGAATATGAACACGCGTCACAATGGCATACAGCAGCGGCAACGCGCCAATGAGCAAAGCCCAGCGCCAACCCCAATCGCCGGTATTCGGAATCACAAAGTAGCCAATGCAGGCGGCGACAATCCAGCCGACAGCCCAGAAGGATTCCAACAGCACCGTCATACGACCGCGTTGTTTGGTCGGAGAGAATTCAGAAACCAGAGTGGAAGCCACTGGCAGTTCGGCGCCCAAACCAAGACCGATGATCAGACGAGCGATCAAAAGCGCGGCCAACGACCATGACAGTGCCATGCCGCCATTCGCCAAACCGAAAATCACCAGCGTCGCGGAAAAGACCGTTTTGCGGCCAACACGATCGGCTACAAAACCACCCAGCGCAGCACCGATCGCCATGCCGACGAAGCCGATGGACAGCACCCAGCTTTTCTCGGTTGGTGTCAAATTGAAATGCGGGTCAGCCGCGATGGCCGCCACAACGAAGGACACCAAGCCGACGTCCATGGCGTCGAAAGCCCAGCCGATACCGGACGCCACCAGAAGTTTCCTATGCGCTTTGTTAAACGGCAGGCGATCAAGACGCTCATTGCGTGTCAACGAACCCGACGAAGCAACCGATGCGGATTGCACGGATGTCATACTTCTTCCTCTCATACGAAACGACCATGCCTACAAGGCATGCCGAAAACCAGACAGAATCGTCTGAAAAGGAAACAATCCGAAAAGACGTCAGATCGTCGTCAACGCGGAAAGCACATCATCCTGCGTTTCCCGCACATCGAAATCATGGCGATCCCGAGCATCGCTCCATGTCGACTGTCGGAGCACATCCATGGTGTAGCGATACACCGTTGCCGGACGATTGCGTCCGACACGCAATTTGTCACCGGTGTCCTCCAGCTGCCCGGATGCGAGCATCTTACGGCGGAAATTCGCCAGATCGATGCTCTGACCGGCAACGGCCTCGTACACGTCATGCAGCTGGCTCAGCGTAAACCTCTCGCCTACCAATCTGGTGACGATCTGCGGATATTCGATTTTGCCACGAAGTCTGCTGAGGGCGTAGTCCACGATGTCGCCATGGTCAAATGCCAACTCAGGCAGATCATCCACAGGAAACCATTTGACATTGTCGTCGATACTCTGCCCGAGTTGCCCGTTAAAATCGTCGACCAACGCCCAATAGACGATGGATACCATCGGCAGCCCGCCGTGTGAGCGCGCTGGATCGCCGAATGTATACAGCTGTTCAAGATACCGTGGATGCAACGATGTCGTGGATTCCAGCGCAACGTAGGCAGATTGCTCCAGCGAGTGGTCAGCCCTCAAACCACCACCGGGCAACGCCCACTGGCCAAGAAAAGGCTGGCGCACGCGCCGGACCAGCGGTATCCACAAGGTGGATCCCGCACTGGTTCGAGCATGTTCCTGCGTTCCGTGGGAAGCTGGCCCCAAAGCGAGAATGACCACGGAAACGCCCACCTGCGGCGGCTGTTTGCGCCGTTCTGAGACATTGCCCATGATCATCGCGACCTCACCTCTCCGATCTTTTGTCGATTTGAATTGTTCCGGAATCACAGTGTAGCACTTATAGTCAACGTGACTATAAGTGCAGTGTTTCACCACACCGCTTGAATTTCAACCCACGTATGCCCTTCAACGAAAAAGGCCCCACGAAGGAGCCCTATGCGTCTTATGCGACGATGCCCTGAGCAATCAGCTCTCGGGCAACCTCACGATATTCCTTCGCGGTCTTATGGTTCGGCGCATAAATGGTGATAGGCGCGGCCGCAACCGTGGAATCCGGAAGTTTGATGGAACGTGAGATGACTGAATGGAAGACCTTGCCTTGGAATGCCTCATAAATACGCTGCAACACTTCATCACAATGCAAGGTATGCGTGAACATGGTGACGAGCACTCCGTACACTTCCAGACTCGGATTGATGCGGGATTGTACTTTTTCGATGGACTGCATCAACAAGGCCACGCCTCGCAGTGCGAAGAACTCAGCAGCCACGGGAATGATCACGCCATCGGCAGCGGTCAGCGCATTCACCGTAAGCAAACCCAGAGAAGGCTGGCAATCGACGATGATCACATCGTATTCATCCTTGACCTGACGCAACACACCAGCCAGCACCTGCTCGCGCCCAACTTCGGTGACCAACTGCACTTCAGCGGCGGACAGATCAATGTTGGCCGGCATGATATCGAGATTCTCGAAATCGGTATGTCGAATCACATCATGCACATCCATGCGAGGATTGAACAGTGCGGTGTACACCGTATCTTCCACGGTATTGGCGTTGATGCCCAACCCCACCGTGGCCGCACCCTGCGGGTCGAAATCGACGATAAGCACGCGACGCCCATACTGGCTCAATGCACCAGCGATATTGATGGAACTGGTGGTCTTGCCGACGCCACCTTTCTGGTTGCACATGGCGATGATCCTCGCCGGACCGTGCGTCTGCAGCGGCTCCGGAGCGGGAAACGTCTCATAATCACGTCCAAGCAAATCCGTAGGCATACCGTTTACCTTACCAACATCCTTGTGTCAATTTTCACTGTAATCCATGCTAGTCCATTGTCACCGTTCAAAACGGCAGCAACACCATCATCTGGCGCGCGGATGAGACATCAGATATGTCTCAATCAGGTTTTCAGGACTGATATGCGTGTAAATCTGTGTGGTGGTAACGCTTGCATGACCAAGCAGCTCCTGCACGGTACGCACATCGGCACCGCCCTGAATAAGGTGCGTGGCGAAAGAGTGCCGCAAGGTGTGAGGATGCAGCGGCTTATCGATGTGCGCACGCTCCCCCGCTCCCCTGATGATTTCCCAAACCGACTGTCGCGACAATCTTTTTCCTCGTTTATTCAGAAATAGGGCACGCCGTTCCACGGGACCTTTCGATTTGGATTCCAGCTTAGGACGCCCCGCATGCAAATACCGGATGATCGCTTCGCACGCATAGCTGCCGACGGGAACCAGCCGCTGCTTAGAGCCTTTGCCCATAAGTCTTGCGATTCTGCCGTCCACATCGACATCATCGAGATTCGCACCGCACGCCTCCGACACGCGGGCACCGGTCGCATACATGAATTCAAGCAATGCCTTGTCACGCAACATCACCGGATCATCGGGAAACTCCGACACGACACCATCATGCTCTCTGTTTTGAGAAACGGGGATAGAGTCCAGCAGTCTAGCCACCTCATCAACGGTCAGCACATCGGGAAGCGTGCTCACGCCCTTAGGGGCCTTTACCTGCGCGGACACATCATCGACAACAATATGTTCGTTCACTGCGAAACGATGAAGCGCATGAATGCTGGCCAACCGGCGTGCCTTGCTTCGAGATGACTCTCCCGACTCGTCAAGGAAGACGATATAACGTTCCACATCCTGTGTCGTCACGGCCGCGATACCGCCAACGCCTTGGTCGGCAAGCCACTGACGATACTTCTTCAAATCGGCGCCATACGCCGACACCGTCGCCTTCGACAGTCCTCGTTCAACGTCGATATGAGCGAGGAATTGCCGAATTGTCCGTTCGAAATCGTCCATCACCCTCCTTCCAGCAGATCCCATCCGGCTCATCGTATACCACTGAGCGGTCCCTTACCATAAGTCAAACGAGCCCTGCCATGCAACGCAGGAACCCCCCGCCCATTGCTGGAGCGAGGGTTCCTGTCAATCACGCTGAATCAGCGAAGAAGCTCAGGCTTCCTTCGGAGCATTCACATCAGCCGGAAGAGCGGCCTTGGCCTGCTCGACGATGGCCTTGAAGGTCTCCGGATCAGAGATGGCCAGCTCGGCGAGAGCGCGACGGTCCAGTTCGATGCCAGCGAGGTGCAGGCCCTGGATGAAGCGGTTGTAGGTGATGCCCTCAGCGCGGACAGCAGCATTGATGCGCTGGATCCACAGCTTGCGGAAGTCGCCCTTGCGAGCCTTACGATCGCGGAAGTTGTAAGTAAAGGAGTGAAGCAGCTGCTCCTTGGCCTTACGGTACAGACGGGAGCGCTGGCCGCGGTAGCCGGAAGCCCTCTCGAGAACGACGCGACGCTTCTTGTGGGCGTTTACTGCGCGCTTGACACGTGCCATATTTGATTCCTCAGCTTTCTATTAAGTCTTCTTATTCGCTCTCGCTATACTCAGCGACCGAGCAGCTTCTTCATGTTCTTGCTCTGGGAAGTAGCCAGAACGCCGTCGGCCTCAGTGCGCGACGCTTACGAGCGGACTTGTGCTCGAGGTTGTGGCGCATCGCGGAGCCAGCGTGCATCAGCTTGCCGGAACCAGTCACGCGGACGCGCTTGGAAGCGGCGGAATTAGTTTTCATCTTCGGCATTGCTGCCCTCCTTGTTTATTACTTCGTTTCGGAAGTCTTCGGTTTGTCGGATGCCACTGCAGCCTTGGCTTCGGCCGCCGCCTGAGCTTGGGCTTCCTGCTTGGCCGCCAGACGTGCAGCCTGACGGGCCTGACGCTCGGCACGGGACTGATCACCACGACGACGCTGCTCGGACTGGGTGTGAACCTTCTTGCCCTTCGGTGCGAGCGTCATGATGATATTGCGGCCTTCCTGCTTCGGAGCGAATTCGACGGTGCCGTATTCCTCCACTTCGCTGGCGAGACGCTGCAAGAGCTCGACGCACCGATCGGACGGGACTGCTCGCGACCGCGCAGCATGATGGTGACCTTGACCTTGTCTCCACCGTTCAGGAAGCGCACAACATGGCCCTTCTTGACTCGTAAGTCATGGTCGTCGATCTTTAGACGGAAGCGAATTTCCTTGATTTCCGCAGTGCTCTGGTTACGACGAGCCTCACGAGCCTTGATCTTCTCGTTGTACTTGTACTTGCCGTAATCGATGAGCTTGGCAACCGGAGGCTTCGCGTTGGGCGCCACCTCGACGAGATCGAGGTTCGCTTCCTTTGCCAGGTTCAGTGCGACGGAAGTCGCGATGACTCCCACCTGTTCGCCGTTCGGGCCGATCAGACGCACCTGGGAGACGCGAATCTCGTCGTTAATGCGTGGTTCGTCGCTGATGATGACTCCAATCCTCATGTTCCATTCGACGGAATGCTCCCAGATCGGCAGTTTTCAAAGTCTCGCATGTTCACGGCAAGCCAAAACACCCAATTCGAGGGCGCAACAAAGAGCCATACCACAGCTCTTCCACTGCCGTTTCATACGGCACCAGAGGCTTATGCCTGAACCCGAGGCCCTGAAAGGCTTCCAGGTGGAGATATCCCGCTTTCTTGATTTCTCAAGCCTTGTAGATAATACCACACACCGCGACCACAGCGTGTCGCATAATGAAACCTTCTGAAACATCTTCTTTAATCATTCCAACGCCATATTACACTGACCCCATATGACAGATAATTCCAACACATGCGTGATTTTCGCGGCTGGCGAATACTACAGCGATACCCCCATCGTTCCGTCTGGAGCATTCATTATCGCGGCGGACGGAGGGCTTGACCATGCACGCGCACTTGATATGTCGCCTGACGTGGTGGTGGGCGATTTCGATTCGCTTACTGGAGAACGTCCGACACAGGGTGAACACACCATTGCCCTACCTCCAGAAAAAGACGATCCAGACCTTCTGTCGGCACTAAAAATCGGCTGGTCACACCATGCGCGGCTTTTCCATATATATGGCGCGCTCGGCGGACGAATCGATCACACCATATCCAATATCCAACTGATGGCATTGCTGGCTCAGCATGGTGCAGTAGGTTTTCTGCACGGGAACGGCTCCATTGTGACCGCGATTTGCGATGGAGCACTCGATTTCGGCGAGAACAACGTCGAACCAGGACGTATGGTTTCCGTATTCTCCCATTCCGACACCTCTCTTGGCGTGAGCGAACGTGGACTGAAATACGAGGTAGATGACATGACGATGACCAGCACACGTGTCAACGGCGTCAGTAACGAATTCCTCAACGGAGCCGCCGCCCATATCGGCGTCGAACATGGCACCTTGGTGGTGACTTTCCCTTCGGAAGCCCCACTACCAGCAGTCTCTTGGCACCACACATTTGAGGGTGACCTCGGATCGTTGGACACCAAAGTATCTTCAGCGCTTGCCAAGCACGAACGCCAATCCCGCTAATCGCAAAGCGAAGAAAATCACCTTTCGTCTATCACGTTTATCTCGAAAAGATGATGTGAGCGTTCACGGAAAAACACGACGTTTTCTGAAACACACGCGCGAGTGCGTTGCCTTAAGTACAGGTGACGCACTAAAGTGGGTGACGTTGGTAAACAATGGCTTCTGTGTGCCCAGCACACGCGTGGCCTACCCTAAAGGGAGAATTACATGACAGTTAAGATTGGTATTAACGGCTTTGGTCGTATCGGTCGTCTGGCTTTCCGCCGCATCTTCGAGCTGCAGGCTCGTGGCGGCCAGGCCGGTGACATTGAGGTCGCTGCAATCAACGATCTGACCACCCCGTCCATGCTGGCCTACCTGCTGAAGTACGACAGCACCCACGGCACCTTCCGTC
>ENA-OPYV01000113-OPYV01000113.1-human-gut-metagenome-genome-assembly--contig:-NODE-113-length-24952-cov-2.986989_pt1 | contig 24952 bp, 35 predicted proteins | sample MGYA00242474_ERZ504485 | MGnify/ENA primary metagenome ERZ504485 (study PRJEB26092, sample SAMD00036263) | human gut metagenome | host: Homo sapiens | study: EMG produced TPA metagenomics assembly of...
CGTTTCCATGGATACCTTTCATAGTCATTGGGGACGTTCTTAAATGACTAGTCGTTTAAGAACGTCCCCAAAAGCTCGTTGTTTGGGACAGTCTTTGGTGGTGAAGCGCGGAGACGGCTTTACGAGGGGCCCAGGTTGGCGCGAAAGAGGAGTGAAGCGTACTTGGGTACGCGAGCGACGAATGAACGCCAAGATGGGGTGGGGCTCGTAAAGCCGAGCGGGTTAGTTGAGCTTCAGGGCCTTCTGGATGGGCAGATAGAGGGCGCCGACCAGAATGGCGTTAAAGACGGCGGTCATGGCGACGACGGGCAGCATGGCGGCGGCGAGCTCGCCGACCACGCCGAGCATGGCCATCTTGATGATCATGAAGATGACGCCGGGAGACAAAGGTGGTCAGGAAGGTTGCGACAATGGCGATGGCGGGCTTGACCTGACCGTTCTTGCCAGCGGCGTTGACGATGCCGGCCATGAGCATGGCGGCGATGCCCTCGGCGGCAAAATCGACGAACGGCGAAGTGGTGGTGATCTGGATCACGGCAGCCGAGATGAGGCCAATAACGAGCGCCTGGCCGATGTTGGGGCGAACGACCAGGATGGTGAGGCAGAAGGCCGAGATGATGAACTCGGGGCTGATCATGCCGCCCGAGATGCCCGAGATGGCCTTGCCGACGGTGAAGTTGAGGATGAAGCCGGCAGCGAGCAGGATGGCGAGCAGGACGAGGGCGCGGGCATCGAGTTTGCCGCGGTCGGCGGTCTGGACGGTGCGGGGCTGGGCGGCGGTGGTGTTCTGAGACATGGTGAAAATCCTTTCGGAATGGGGGTGCAAGAGAAAAGCGGAGGCGCGTGATGCGAATGCGATCGGGCTCGAGATAGAAAAAGGCCCCCGGTCGAAACCGGAGGCCTTCCAATCACCTAGAGCGCAAAAACAGGCGTGAGGGACTCACTGTCGACCGATCGTATTCGCATCACGCCACCACCCAGTTGTTGAGAGACTTCATCGTGTTCTTCATGTTGGTGGCTCCTTTCGTGATGCCGTGGCGCGGTCGCACCTAGTTGCTGTTGCGCTGCACTATAGCACAGCGAAGTGTGTGCGGGGAAATCTTTTTTGAAAAGATTTCAGGCGGGTTTCCCGCCGGTCAAAAGAGCGGGCTGAGCGGGCGAGGCTGCCATCGCTGCCTTGCCCGCTCAGCTAGGACATGAGGGCCTTAGGCCTTCTTGCGACGATAGATCACGTAGGCGCAGACACCGATGATGACGACGGCGCCAACGGCCATGGCGGCCATGTTGTTGCCCTCGGACTTCTCCTCGGTGACCTCTTCCTCTTCGGCCTCGGGCTCGGCCACGTCCTCATCGGAAAGGGCCTCGTCGGCGTAGGTGATGGACTCGACCAGGCAGTTGTTGTCAACATCGTAGTCACTCGGGACGAACTCCTCGGAGAAATCGCCCTCCTGGAGGTAGTCGCGCATCTCCTCGAGCATGGCCTTGCACTTAACATAGGTGTTCTTGGTTGCAGCCTTGCCGGCCTTGTTGGCCAGGGCGGTGCGGGCTTCGGTGCCTTCTTCGGCCTGCATGGCCTCGTCGACGGTCAGGTTCTGCTCGATGAGTTCCTTCTGCAGGGCGTCGAGATAGCGCGGACGCCGGTGGCGCAGTGGTCGCGGTTCTCATAGGCGAGCGTGTTGATGTCCATTGAGGACCGTAGTTTGATGGAGTTCTTGGGCTCCTCGTTGTTCACGCGTCTTCCTCTTCGCAGTGATCGAAGGGGACATCCTGATCGCTGAAGTAGGGGCTGACCTCGGTGAGCAGTGCGGAGTAGAGGGGGATGGCGACGGAGAACTCAGCGTTGGAGAGCATCTCCCACTGGATGGTCGCGATCTCGGGATCCATGCCGTGACGGATCTGGAAGGTGTGGATCTCGGTGTTGCGGTTGGAGCCGATGGCATAGGCGCCGTCGGTGTTGGCGTTGAGGCCGGCGACATTCTCGCCGCGAGCGGCGAAGGAACGAATCATCTCAAAGGTGTTCCAGTCGGACTTGCCGGGCTGAAAGAACAGCGGCTGCATCTCGTGGACCAGGGCGCCGGTCGTGGCGCGAGCCTCTTCGCGCTCGTCCTTGACGATCTCGTAGTCAGTGCCTTCAGCCAGCGGGGCCATGAAGTAATCGCGACCCTGGATATAGCGCGACCACTGGTGCATACCGGCCTCGTCGATCTTCTCGCCGTAGGTCTTGGCGACGTCGAACTTGCCGTCGGTGTACTCGGCAAAGCCTTCTCCTTAGGCATGGACTCGATGCCCTCGGATGGAGACAGTTCTCGGTGTCATCGAGGTCGACGTTATAGGTGAGGTTGCCGATGTTGGGGTTGAGCGAGGCGATGTCATCGGCGAGCTTCATAGCAATCCACTGATGGCCGGAAAGCGCGGCGAACAACCAGGTCTCGGTGCTGTCGGCGATGATGATCTGATCGTTGGAGCAGACGCCCTGCTCGTCGATCAGGCTGCCGATGAGCTCGACGCCCTCGCGGGCCGTGGCGCTCTCGCCCAGGATGACGCTGGCATAGCTGTATTCGCCAATGCCGGTCTCCTCGGTGATGGGGTCGGCCTCTTCGGCCTTCTCGTTATAGGAGGTGCTCAACGTGGCAGAGCAGGAGACGCCCTTCTCGTTGATGCCGGCCTCGGAATATGCGTCGTAGCGATCTTCCCACTGCGAGGGGTTGTCGCGAACGAAGGTGTAGCGGTAGGTTGCGCCCTTGGACTTGTACTCAAAACCGGACTCGACCGAGGTGTACTCGTTGCCGTCCTTGTGTGCGGGCTCAATGCCAAAATGCTTGACATAGCGCGGACCGAAGTCCTCGGAACGGCCGTAGTACGTGTTGCCGTCTGCCGTGAGCTTGCTGCCCATGTAGATCTGGGTGCAGGCGAGTGCCGAAGTCGGCATGGCCATGATGGCCGCTGCTCCAAACGCAAGGCCGCAGCCGAGCTTTTTGAGCGTGTTGACAGGATGAGTAAACCTCATAATCCCTCCCAACCGTTGAAACCCTGCGGAACCGTGCAGGATTTCAGCTAATAAATACATCTATTAGCCTATAGGAAGTCTAAAGAGTATTCATCTAATTCGATGAAGTACTCGATGAGCGTCCTAAAATATGCGATGAGCGGATAAGAATACTCATTTTGTAGCTTTAGTTAAATAAAGGCACCCTGCAATTACTGTACCTGAATAAAGCGCCTTGCACGGGGCACAAAGAAAAATCCCCCGCTGCTTGGCAAATGCATAAACAGTGGGGGAGACGATAATTGGATGAATATCATGCCAATGTGGAATTACTTCTTCCGGCGGTGGATTACGTTGATCGCATAGCCGACGAGCATGGCCAAAACGATGATGATAAAGCCGAGCAGGGGATTGTCGTTCATAGGGTCCTCCTATTTTCCGAGCGGGGAGAATTCGTCGACGATGAGGTCGAGGCATTGTGGAAGCGCGCGGGCTCCAAAGACGCCCGAATTGCTGGAGATAATCTCGCCATCGAACTGCATGCCCAGCGACGGGGTGCAGGTGATCTTGGCTTCCTTGGTCTGGATGATCTTGAACTGCGGGCGCCCGAGTACCTTGCCGGCGGGGTCAAGCGCAGCGGTGATCACGGTAGGCAACAGCTGCACGGTGCGCACGGGTTCGATGACCGCAATGTCGACCATGCCATCGTTCATGCGGCAGTCGGGGAACAGGTTGATGTCGTTTTGGATGACCGAGGTGTTGCCGGCCATGCAGCAGATGCCGTCGAGCTCCTCGACAATGCCGTCATGCTCAATCGTAAAGTGCGCCACCGTGGGGTTGGGCGTGGCGAGCGCAGAGAGGAAGTAGGCGATCTCGCCGATGTCGTTTTTGGTGGGGGCGGCCTTCATCATGATCTCGGCGTCGAAGCCCGAGCCGGCGATGATGATAAAGCCGTGGCGCTTCTCGTTGCCGTTCTCGTCGAGCCAAAAGAGCTCGCCCATGTCCACTTTGACCGTGCGACCGGCGCGGCAAGCCTTGGCAAGCGCCGCTGCCTCGGGGGCATTGCCGATGTTGTTGAAGAACAGGCAGGCTGTGCCGGAGGGGAAGACGAGCGTGGGGACACCGCATCCGCGCATCTGGTCGAGCACGTTGGAGACGGTGCCGTCGCCGCCCGAAACGACCACGCGATCAAACTCGCGCACGTCTGCCACGGCGTCCTCGGGCTCCATGCCATCGCCGATAAAACGCATCACGACCTCGTCGCCGCCCTGCGCGAGGGCGTGCGTGAATGCGTAGATTTCATCTGAGCTGGGGCCCGATGCCGGGTTGTGGATGATAAGGCAGCGCATACTTACGTTCCCGTTCTGTGACTAACCGAGTATAGTTGTAAGGCAATGCCGATATCCTACCCGTGTTTTTCGGGCCTAACCTTATTCGATGGGTTGATATGTACATTTCCACACATCAGGCTCTACTCGACTTTTGCCAGCGCGCCCGTGAGTTCGACGCGATTGCCGTCGATACCGAGTTTTTGCGCGAGCGCACATTCCATCCGCGTCTGTGCTTGGTTCAGATTGCCACCCCTGCCGAGAGCGTCGCGGTCGATCCCCTGGTAATCGACGACCTATCGCCGCTGGCCGAGCTTATGGCAGACGAGAGCGTGACTAAGGTCTTCCACGCCTGCTCGCAGGATATGGAGGTTATGCTCCATACCGTGGGCGTGCTGCCACGACCGATTTTCGATACGCAGGTCGCCGCTGCCTTTTTGGGCGAGCGCCAGCAGATTTCGTATGGCGCGCTTGTTCAGCGTTTTGCGGCGTCTCGCTGCCCAAGACCGAGTCGCTGACCGACTGGTCGCGTCGCCCGCTGACCGATAAGCAGATTGAGTACGCGATTGATGACGTCAAGTACTTGATCGTCGCCTATACCGAGATGATGAGTCGCCTGCGCGAGCTGGGCCGTGTGGACTGGGTGCTCGACGAGCTACGCCCGCTGGCTGACGAGTCGCACTATCGCGCCGACCGTCACGAGGCATTCCGCAAGGTCAAGCGCATCAACTCGTGCAGCCGCCACCAGCTGGGCATCGCGCGCGAGCTCGCCGCCTGGCGCGAGGACCGCGCCGAGCGCCGTAACATCCCGCGCAAGTGGGTCATGTCCGACGACACGCTGCTTGCGCTCGTCAAGCGCAATCCCGTGCGCGTTGAGGAGTTCCGTAGCATTCGCGGTACCGATCAGTTGGGGGAGCGCGACGTGGACGGTGCGCTCATGGCCATCAAGCGTGGCGCAAGCTGCCCGCACGATCGCCTGCCGCTCATGGTGCGCGGGCATCGCCAGATCTCTCCGGAGTTGGAGAGCGTGACGGACCTGATGTATGCGCTCATTCGCCTGGTTGCCGAGCGCTCGGGCGTGGCGACCTCGGTCATCGCCTCGCGCGATGACCTGGCCGACTATATTGAGCACCCCGAGCAGAGCCCCCTGCGCGAAGGCTGGCGCTTTGAGCTTGTGGGCTCGCGTCTGGACGATCTGCTTTCCGGCAATATGGGACTCACCGTGAAGGACGGCAAAATCGAGCTCCTGTAAGGAAGCCTAGCCGCTTGAGTGGGTAGAATGCCTCCAACGTGTAACTCGATTCGGAGGAATTCGCATGCCCTATTACTATGGATACGGCTTTGGTATCGACCCGCTGTACCTGCTGGTTGTTCTTGTTTGTACGGTGCTCGGTCTTGCCGCGCAGAGCTATATCAACTCGACGTACAAGACGTGGTCTAAGGTGCGCTCGGACGGCGATACGGGCGCCACGGTCGCTCGCCGCATGCTCGATGCCAACGGTTGTAGTGCCGTGGGCATCAAGGGCGTTGCTGGCGAGCTCACCGATCATTACAACCCGCAGGACAACAACCTGTATCTGTCGGATTCCAACCGTTCGGGCGGCTCGGTCGCAAGCGTTGCTGTCGCTTGTCACGAGGCAGGCCATGCCGCGCAGCGTCAAAGCGGCTATGCCATGATGAAGGTACGTACCGCCCTCGTGCCGGTCGTCAACTTTACCCAGAACACCTGGACCATCGTGCTGCTCATGGGCCTGTTTATGAACATCGCGGGACTCACGACCCTCGCGCTGATCTTCTTCTCGTTTAGCGTGCTGTTCCAGCTCGTTACGCTGCCGGTCGAGATTGACGCCAGCCGCCGCGCCGTGGCGTATATCGAGCAGTCGGGCATGAGCTCCAAACAGGTCAACGGTGCCAAGAAGGTCCTGACGGCCGCCGCGCTTACCTATGTGGCTGCGGCGCTCACCTCGATTATTCAGCTGCTCTATCTTATGGCTCGCTACAACAAAAACTCCAACCGATAACAAATTGGGTCGCTGGGCGCCGCGGGGATTTGTGTCCCCGCGGCGCTGTACTATGTGTTGGACTTGAATTTGCGCAGGGCCGGAGCCCTTGTGCACGATGACGAAAGGAGGCTGCGTGGCAGGCTGGAATCTAACCGGCAATGCCGTTTCCGCCGAGTTCGACGGTTCGGACGAGCAGGAGCGCAAAGAGCTCAGCGTGAGCCAGGCGGTAGAGATCGCCGCCGGTGCGCTCGATGCCATTCCGCAGCTGAGCGTTTTGGGCGAGGTCACGGGTTTTCGTGGCCCAAACGCCCGAAGCGGCCACTGCTACTTTCAGATCAAGGACGACTCGGCGGCCGTCGACTGCATCATCTGGAAGGGCGCCTACCTTAAGCGCACCTTCGACTTGCGCGACGGCATGCAGGTAAGCTTTAAGGGCAGCTCAATCTCTACAAGCCTACGGGTCGTATGAGCTTCGTCGCCCGCTCGTTCTCGTTAGCGGGGGAGGGTCTGCTGCGTCAACAAGTGGCGCAACTGGCCGAAAAGCTACGCCGCGAGGGCCTGATGGACGAAGCGCGCAAGCGCCGCATCCCGGTGTTCTGCTCCCGCGTGGCAGTCGTCACCTCGCTTTCGGGTGCCGTAATCGACGACGTCAAGCGCACATTGCGTCGTCGCAACCCGCTCGTCGAGCTCGTCTGCGTGGGCGCCAAGGTTCAAGGCGAGGGTGCGCCGGCCGAGCTCATTGAGGGCTTGCGCCGCGCCGCTTCCATTCGCCGCGCCCGACTGTATTTTGCTGGTGCGCGGCGGCGGCTCCTTTGAGGACCTCATGACCTTTAATGACGAGGAGCTTGCCCGCGCGGTGGCGGCTTGTCCTGTGCCCGTGGTGACCGGCATTGGCCATGAGCCCGACACCTCGATTTGCGACATGGTGAGCGACCGACGCGCCTCTACGCCCACGGCGGCGGCAGAATCGGTGGCGCCGGCTATGACGGAGTTGGCCGATGTGCTCGAGGCGCGCCATCAGCGTCTGGGTGCCGCGATGGCATCGATGATTGGGTCGGCCCAGGTCGACCTGGAGATGCTCGACCAGCGCGGTCGCCGTGCCTGGGATACCTATACGGCTCGCTTGGGCGATGCGCTCGATGCGGCTGCGTGTCGCCCGTGCCTCAACGACCCAACGTTTATGGTTGAGCGTCGCGAGTCTGAGCTTGCCCTGACGGCCGATCGTTTGTCCGGCGCCATAACGCGTTCGGTTGGGGCATTCCGCTCCAACTTTGAGCGTCTGCCCGAGCGTCTGGTTGCAAGCACCTCGGGGTTCGATGGCAAGCGCCATGCGCTCATGCTTGCGAGCTCCCGTCTGGAGCATCAGGGGCGCACGATGCTCAGCAAGCCAGTGTCCGACCTGGGCCGAGCTGCCGCGTCGCTCGATGCTCTGTCGCCGCTCAAAGTGCTTGCCCGTGGCTATTCCATCGCGTACAGCGATGATGGTGTGGCTACGAGCGTCAAGACCTTTAACCCCGGCGACGCCATCCGCGTGCGCATGGCAGACGGCAAAGTGGCGGCAACGGTCGATACGGTCGAGTAACCCGCGTTTCATAGCGATAAACCTTTAGGAAAGGAAACAGATATGGCAGAGAAGACCCCGGTCGAGCAGCTTACGTACAAGCAGGCCTCGCAGGAGCTGGAGCTTATCATTCGCAGCTTGGAGTCGGGCGATATGGAGCTCGAGGAGTCGCTCGAGAGCTATACCCGCGGCGTCGAGCTCCTCAAGAGCCTGCGCACCCGCCTGTCCGATGCCGAGCAGAAGGTTTCGGTGCTCCTTAAGGACGTCGACGGCAACGACGTGCTCGCCGACGGCGAAGCCGCCAACACCGACGACAGTCTCTCGTTCTAACCATCTCGACCAATATAATTACCTTGGTCTGTGAGAAAGGAACCAACCATGTGTGATTGCACCTTCTGCAAAATTGCCAACCACGAGATCCCCTCGACCGTTGTCTATGAGGACAACCAGGTCATCGCCTTCGACGACCTCAACCCCCAGGCGCCGGTCCATACGCTCGTGATCCCCAAGAAGCACTACAGTGACATCGCCGACAACGTGCCGGCTGAGACCATGGGTGCCATGCTCACGCCATCCAGGAGGTCGCTAAGGCCAAGGGCTTGGAGGACGGTTTCCGCGTCATCTCCAACAAGGGCGTCAACGCCGGTCAGACCGTCATGCACTTCACATGCACGTCCTCGGCGGCAAAATCTGGGCGAGAACCTCATCTGAGGACGCTTTTTCCTTGCAATGAAACGGAAGCTCAAGCACCGATAACTTATATATCAACGCAATAAACCCGAGCGCGAGGGCGTTTTGGGTTTATTATTGAAACGTATGTAACCTGGCGGCGCCACACCGCCTGTTAGTAGGGAGACACATGAACGTTCTGGTCGTCAACGCAGGATCTTCGACCCTTAAGTATCAGGTCATCGATACCAAGTCCCACAAGGTGTCCGCAAAGGGCTCCTGCGAGCGCGTCTGCTTTACCGGCGGTACCTTCACCCACGCTGCCAACGGTTCCAAGAAGGTGACCGAGAACATCGAGTTCCCCGACCACAAGGTCGCCATCGAGGTCGTCCTGAAGGACCTCGAGGCCAACGGCGTCAAGATCGAGGGTATTGGTCACCGTATCGTTCAGGGCGGCTGGTACTTTGGTGATTCCTCCCTCGTCGACGAGGACGTCCTCGCTAAGATCCGCGAGGTTGCCCCGCTGGCGCCGCTGCACAACAACCCCGAGGCCAACGTTATCGAGTACTGCCTGGAGCAGTATCCCGATCTGCCCAACGTTACGTCTACGACACCGCTTTTCACTTCAACATGCCCGAGGTTGCCAAGACCTACGCCCTTCCCAAGGATGTTTGCGACAAGCTGCACATCCGTAAGTACGGCGCCCACGGCACCAGCTATCGCTACATCTCCAAGAAGGTCGCCGAGATGACCAACGGCGAGGCCCGCAAGGTCGTCGTGTGCCACATCGGCTCTGGTGCCTCCCTGTGCGCATCGAGGACGGCAAGTGATGGATACCACCATGGGCCTCACCCCGCTCGACGGCGTCATGATGGGCACCCGCTGCGGCTCCATTGACCCGGCTACCGTGTGCTACCTGCAGCGCGAGGGTGGCTACACCTTCGACGAGGTCGACGAGATGATGAACAAGAAGTCCGGTCTTTTGGCTGTGACCGGTGGCAAGACCAACGACTGCCGCAACGTCGAGGAGCTCGCCGCCGCTGGCGACCCCGAGGCTCAGCTCGCCTTCGACATGTTTGTCTACAAGATTGCCGCCAAGGCTGCCGAGATGGCTACTTCCATGTGCGGCATGGACACCCTGGTCTTTACCGCCGGCATCGGCGAGCACGCTCCGGCTGTCCGCGCTGGCGTGGCCGACCGTCTGGCCTTTATGGGCGTCAAGATGGACCATGCCCGCAACGCCCTGCGCGGCGACGGCGCTTGGTGCCTGTCCGCCAAGGATTCCAAGGTCAAGATTTTCGTCATCCCCACGGACGAGGAGTTCATGATCGCTTCCGACGTCGAGCGCATCGTCAACGGCAAGTAATTGCAAGAGGGGAGGGGCTGGACGACCGAGCGCCGTTCGGCCCCTCTTTTGTGCTCGTTGGGCGATATGCTTGATAGCTATTTATCAAGTTGTGATAACTTCTTATTAAAATGCGGCCGCCTTAAGGGGTCTGCGTCGACCGTATTGCACTGCAAAGGAGTCTCATGAACGTACTTGTTGTCAACGCCGCAGCTCAAGCCTTAAATATCAGCTTTTGGATACCGATACCCGCGAGGTTTTCGCCAAGGGCAACTGCGAACGTATCGGTTCGGACATGGGCATCTTTGGCCACTCCGAGAACGGTGGCGCCAAGCAGACCGAGGAGGTCCCTTTCCCCGATCATCGCTCTGCTATCGCTCGTGTGCTCGAGGAGCTCGAGAAGACCGACTTTACGATTGATGGCATTGGTCATCGTATCGTTCAGGGCGGCTGGCACTTCGATGATTCCGCAGTTGTCGACGACGAGGTTATGGCCAAGATTCTCGAGGTGGCCCCGCTCGCCCCGCTGCACAACTACGGCGAGGCCGCGGCGATTGAGTATTGCCGTGAGAAGTATCCGGAGCTGCCCAACGTGGCGGTCTTCGATACCTCGTTCCATATGACCATGCCCGAGGTCGCCTATACCTACGCGCTGCCCAAGGACGTGTGCGACAAGTACCACGTGCGCAAGTACGGCGCCCACGGCACGAGCCACCGCTATGAGTGGATGATGGCCAAGGAGATCCTGGGTTCGCGCTGCCACCGTCTGCTTTCGTGCCACTTTGGGTAACGGTGCTTCGCTCGCTGCTATCGAGGACGGCGTGTGCCGCGACACCACGATGGGCCTCACGCCGCTCGACGGCCTGATGATGGGCACTCGCTGCGGTTCCATTGATCCGGCCACCGTGTGCTACCTCCAGCGCGAGGGCGGCTACAGCTATCAGGAAGTCGATGACATGATGAACAAGCAGTCTGGTCTGCTTGCCATCTCGGGCATCTCCAACGACGCCCGCGACATCCGTACACGCGCCTCCGAGGGCGACGAGCGCTGCCTGCTCGCCTTCGATATGTTCGCCTACAAGGCCATGCAGCAGGCTGGCTCCATGATCGCTTCCATGGCGGGCGTGGACACCATCACCTTTACCGCCGGCATCGGCGAGAACGACTGGTCGATCCGCAAGGCCTTCTGCGACTGCTTTGAGTGGCTGGGCGTGCGCATCGACAATAACAAGAACCGCGAGGCCGTGGGCAACGGCCCGCAGGTCATCAGCGCCGCCGGTTCCGCCGTCACGGTCATGGTCATCCCCACCGACGAGGAATACATGATCGCCCACGACGTCGAGCGTCTGACCAAGAACAACTAACGCTCGCATTTGCAAGTAAACGAAAGGCTCCAGAGCAACAGCTCCGGAGGCCTTTTGCTAGCGGGCGGAAATTCCTGTCCCGAGGGGATATGTTCGCTACTCAGCCATCTGAGCCTGGACGGCGGTGATGGCCACGACACCCACGATGTCGTCGGCAGAGCAGCCGCGCGACAGGTCGTTAACCGGCTTGGCGATGCCCTGCAGGATGGGGCCGTAGGCGTCAGCACCGGCGAAGCGCTGGACCAGCTTGTAGCCGATGTTGCCGGCCTCGAGGTCGGGGAACACGAGCACGTTGGCCTTACCGGCGACGGAGGAGCGGGGGCCTTGAGCTGGGCGACGGTGGGGACGATGGCGGCGTCGAGCTGCAGGTCGCCGTCGATGGCGAGCTCGGGAGCCTTCTCCTTGCAGAACTTCACGGCCTCCTGGACCTTCTTTGCGACCTCGCCACCGGCGGAGCCCATGGTGGAGTAGGAGAGCATGGCCACGTGCGCTCAACGTTGCCCATGAAGGTGGACCAGGAGTGGGCCGAGGCGATGGCGATCTCGGAGAGCTCGTCGGAGGACGGGTTGATGTTGAGGCCGCAGTCGGCGAAAATCAGCGTGCCGTCGGTACCGAACTGCGGGGTGTCGGTGCACATCACGAAGAAGGCCGAGACCAGCTTGGTGCCCGGGGCGGTCTTGAGGATCTGAAGCGCAGGGCGCAGGGTGTCGGCGGTGGAGTGGCAGGCGCCGGAGACCAGGCCGTCGGCATCGCCCATCTTGACCATCATGGTGCCAAAGTAGGTGGCGTCCATCACCTGGGCGCGAGCCTGCTCGATGGTAACGCCCTTCTTGCGCGGAGCTCGGCAAACTTCTGCGCGTACTCCTCGTGCTTCTCGGCATTGCGCGGGTCGATGACGGTGGCGCCGGGAACGTCGATCTCGTCGGGGTTGCCAGGATGACGATCTTTGCCAGGCCCTCCTCGATGATCTTGGTGGCCGCGACGATGGTGCGCGGATCCTCGCCCTCGGGCAGGACGATCGTCTAAGGTCGGCCTTGGCGGCAGACTTCATACGGTTAAGGAAATCGCTCATGTTACTCCTTACAAGCGTTTCGCTAAGCTCCAGGCGCCCGGCTGTTCACGAATAAACCCGCTGCTAGCGGGTCTACCTTTCAATTATGTTCGCCGCGGTGCTTGAGCTTTCCTTGTGTGGCAAGCTCATTATAGGACGCATTAGCGCTATAATCGCTCTGATAAATATGTCTCGAAGAATGTTCGAGAAAAGCCCAGCTAACGAGCCCGTGGCTTTTGACAAGGAGTATCGATGCAGATTACCTCAGGCCTGCCTGAAGGCTTTAACGCCGGCGCGTACGACATGATTGTCGTCGGTGCTGGATATGCCGGTGCCGTTTGCGCCCGCCGTCTTGCCGAGACCATCGGCTATCGTGTTGCCGTTTTGGAGCGCCGTAGCCACATTGCGGGCAATGCCTATGACTGCACTGACGAGGCCGGAATCCTGATCCACGAGTACGGTCCGCATATCTATCACACCTTTAACGAGCGCGTGCACAATTTCCTGTCGCGCTTTACCAAGTGGACGGATTATCAGCACAAGGTGCTCGCCAACATCAACGGTACCCTTATGCCCGTGCCCTTCAACCATGCGAGTCTCAAGCTCGCCTTTGGTGACGAGCGCGGCGAGGAGCTGTATCAGAAGCTCGTGGAGACCTTTGGCAAGGATGTCAAGGTGCCCATTATGGAGCTGCGTAAGAAGAACGACCCGGATCTTGCCGAGGTCGCCGATTACGTCTACGAGAACGTCTTTTTGCATTACACCATGAAGCAGTGGGGCCAGACGCCCGATCAGATCGACCCCTCGATCACCGGCCGCGTTCCCGTCTTTGTGGGCGATGATGACCGCTACTTCCCGCAAGCTCCCTTCCAGGGCATGCCGCAGGAGGCTACACGGCGCTCTTTGAGCACATGCTCGACCACGACCTGATCGACGTGTTCTGCGACGTGGACGCCCGCGATCTCTTTGAGATCGACGAGACCACCGTCAAGATCGACGGCAAGGTCTATGGTGGCGAGATTGTCTATACCGGTCCACTCGACGAGCTGTTCAACCTCGACTTGGGTGCGTTGCCGTACCGCACGCTCGATATGAAGTTCGAGACGCTCGATACGGACCAGTTCCAGCCCGTGGGCACCGTCAACTACACCACGAGCGAGGACTACACGCGTATCACCGAGTTCAAGAACATGACCGGTCAGGTCCTGCCCGGCAAGACCACCATCATGAAGGAGTACTCCAAGGCCTATACGCCCGGCTCGGGCGAGACGCCGTACTACGCCATTCTTGAGCCCGAGAACCGTGAGCTCTATGAGCGCTATCTTGAGCGCGTCCAGAACCTGACGAACTTCCACCCGGTGGGTCGTCTGGCCGAGTATCGTTACTACGATATGGACGCCGTGACCAATTCCGCCCTCGATCTTTCGGATGAGATTATCGCCTGCCATGCATAAAGTCATAACATTCGGTATTCCCTCGTATAACGCCGCCAAGGACATGGACCATTGCATCACCTCCATCTTGGAGGGGAGCAATTACGCCACCGATATCGAGATTATCGTGGTGGACGACGGCTCCAAGGACGAGACGGCCGCCAAGGCCGACGAGTGGGAGGCGCGTTATCCCGGTATCATTCGCGCGGTACACCAGGAGAACGGCGGCCACGGTATTGCCGTCCTTTCGGGTCTGCGCGAGGCACAGGGCACTTACTACAAGGTCGTCGACTCGGACGACTGGCTCGACGCTGCGGCTCTTTCGACTATGCTGTCGATTCTGCGTGGCTTTGAAGAGCGCGATCAGCGCGTTGACCTGTTTATCTCGAACTACGTGTACGAGAAGGTTTACGAGGGCACGCATACCGCTATTGGCTACAAATTTGCCCTGCCGCGCAAGAAGATCTTTTCCTGGGATCAGATCGGTCATTTCCGCCTGGACCAGAACCTACTCATGCACAGCCTGTGCTATCGCACGGATGTGTGCGCGAGTCCAACCTTCCCATGCCGCCGCACACGTTCTATGTGGACAACATCTACGCCTACGTGCCGCTGCCGCGTTGCAAGACCATGTACTACGCCGACATCGACCTCTATCACTACTTTATCGGTCGCGAGGGCCAGAGTGTCAACGAGGCCACGATGGTCAAGCGTCTGGACCAGCAGTTCCGTGTGACGCGTATCATGATGGAGTCGTACCACCTGTACAGCGATGTTGAGTCGTCGCGTCTGCGCTCGTACATGATGGGCTATTTCACCATGATGATGGCGATCTGCTCGGTGCTCACCAAGCTTTCCGAGGAAGATTGCGCCGACGAGCGCCTAAAGACGCTGTGGAATGATTTGAAGGCCTACGACGAGCGTATGTATCGTCGTGCCCGCTACGGCGTGGTCGGGTTCTTCACCAATCTGCGCGGTCGTGCCGGTGACAAAACCACACTCGGCCTATACCGTCTTGCTTCAAAGATCTTCAAATTCAACTAGCTGCTGAGTAATCGCTGCTGATAGGTTGACTGGGCCCCTTGGCCTTTAGTTTGCTACTGCGAACAGTCCTGCTCGCACGGAAAGCACATTAAGTGCTTTCCGACTCGTGCGGAACTTGTATCAAACTAAAGGCCAAGGGGCCTCTGCTACAAGAATCGATTGTCAGGTTATTTGAATTTGAAGATCTTCGCGCGCGGTACACAGGGCCTGGGCTGAAAAGAATCTGGTTGGTAGGTTGCCCGGTGGGGCTTGGTTGTGTTTGTCGCGAGTTCCGCACGAGCCGAAGAGCACTTAATGTGCTCTTCGTGCGAGCCAGGACTGTAGAGCAGCAAACATAACCAAGCCCCACCGGGCAACCGTCAGGTAGGCTACTTCGCGCGCCGGGGATGCCGTGGGAGGTTTTTGCGGTTTTGGCTCCGTTTACGATGGCGGTTTCCAGGGCCCTTACGGCGAGCATGCCCAGCAGGTCTAGGGGAACGGCGGCGCTTGCCTGGGCGCCCAGTTTGCCGCTGGCGAGGGTGTAGATGGTGTCGCCGTCGTTGGTGGTGTGCGTGGGACGGATGGCGTGTGCGTAGGCGTCTGCGGCCATCTGGGAGACCTTGGTGGCTTGTGCCTTAGTGAGTTCCACGTTGGTGACGATGCAGCTGATGGTGGTGTTGGTGCGGTCGAGCGGCATCTGCATGGATCCGGCGGCGGCAAAGGCTGCGAGTTCCATGTCGACGATTTGGTCGCTATCGGCTGCGGCGCGCATACCCGGCGACCCACTCGCCGGTGAAGGGGTCGACAACGTTGCCGCAGGCGTTGACCGAGACCACGGCGCCCACCTTGATGGGGCCGAGCGCCACGGCGGCAGCGCCAAGGCCGGCCTTCAGTCGCAGGTAGCGGGGCCCATGAGGCTTACCCACGGTACGCGCCCGTGCCGGCGCCTACGTTGCCCTGTTCGAGCTTGGTGGGGGTGTTGTCGAGTGCTTCGCGCACGGCGGCGATGCCGGCCTCAATGTCGGGGCGAACGGTGGGGTTACCAAAGGCGAGGTCGAAGATACAGCTCGAGCACACGATAGGCACCTGCGTGGGGCCGACGGGAAGGCCGATGCCGCGGCTCTCAAGCTCGCGAGCGACGCCGCTTGCAGCCTCGAGGCCAAAGGCCGATCCGCCCGAAAGGCAGACGGCGTGGACCTTGTCGACGGTGTTCTCGGGTCGCAGCAGGTCGGTCTCGCGCGAAGCGGGAGCACCGCCGCGAACGTCACGCCGCCGGTGGCGCCCTCGGGTGCCACGATTACGGTGCAACCGGTGCCGGCCTCCTCGTCCGTATAGTTGCCATAGCAAAGCCATCGACATCGCAGACGTCAATGGCCTCGAGCAGTGTATCCATGTTTAACTCCTATCGGTTTTCCGCCGCGCCTTGTGCCCGGTCGGGATCCGTACGGTACGCCAAAATTGTAGGCGCTGGGGGATACCCAGCGCCAGATGCAATTTACGAGATGTTTGACGCGCGCGCGACGCGGGCGATGGGTAGGCCCACCACGTTATAGAAGTCGCCCGAAATATCGTGCACGAGCATGCGGCCGCCTGTGCCCTGGATGCCGTAGCGCCTGCCTTATCCATGGGCTCACCCGAGGCAACGTAGTGCTCGATCTGCTCGTCGGTGAGCTCGTAGAATGTCACGTCGGTCATATCGACAAACGACAGGCTCTCGGCGGCATGCGGGGCGGCCGTATCGCCTGCCTTAACGATGCAGACGCCGGTTGCGACCTGGTGCGTGCGGCCCGAAAGCTCACGGAGCATGGTGCGCGCCTCGCCCTCGGTTGCCGGCTTGCCCAAAATCTTGCCGTCGAAGGTGACGATGGTGTCGGCCGCGACCGTCAGCTCATTGGGCTCGGCATACTCGGCAGCAACGGCAGCCGCCTTGGCGCGTGCCAAGCGCTCGACAAGCGTGAGCGGGGCCTCGCCATCAAAGGGCGTTTTCGTCGATATCCGCGGGAATCACGCGAATGTTGTAGCCTGCCTCGCGCATCAGCTCTATGCGGCGCGGTGATTGCGAAGCCAAAATCATAGTTGGATGCCCTCGGCGACCTTCTCGACAGCCTTGTCGCCGGCGATCGTGCGCAGCAGCTCAAGCGCAAAGGGGAGCGACTGGGCCATGCCGCTGGCGGTGATGATGTTGCCGTCTTGCGTAACCTTCTCGCCGGTATAGGCGCCCTCGGGGAAGCTTTTCTCAAAGCCAGGGAAGCACGTGGCGTGGCGCCCCTCGAGCAGGTCGAGCTCGCCCAGGATAAACGGGGCGGCGCAGATGGCGGCGACGTGCTTGGTCGCGGCGAACTCGCAGACCACGTCGCAGACGCGCTGATCGGCGCGCAGGTTGGTGGCACCGGGCAGGCCGCCGGGCAGCACGACGCAGTCGTACTCGTCAAAGTTGATCTCATCAAAGAGCGCATCGCAGGTCACGGGGATCTGCAGCGAGCTTACGACCTCGCGCGTGGGCATAATCGAGACGAGCGTGGCGCGCACGCCGCCGCGACGCATGACATCGACCATGGTCAGGCATTCAATCGTTTCAAAGCCATCGGCGGCAAGAACGGCAACGCTGGGCATAAGGGTTCCTTTCATAGGGCGGCATACAATTAGCCGTCTTATACCCCGAAGACCCCCGCTTGCCACGCTCGATTTCCCAATGTTTAAAAGGGACGGGGGATTAAATAATCATTCGGTACAAATTGATCATTTAATCCCCGTCCCAGAAAAATCATCAGCTAGTTGCGCCTAAGGTGGACGACGGTCTCGCAGTGGAAGGTTTGTGGGAACAGATCGACTGGCGTGATCTTTACGGGGGAGAAGGTGCCTTCTTCGACAAAGCGTTTGAGATCGCGCGCCAGGGTGGCCGGGTCGCAGCTCACATAGGCGACATCGCGAGCGCTTGTGCTGGCGATGAGGTCGATGGCCTCAGGTGCTAGGCCTGCACGCGGCGGGTCGACTACTAGGACATCGGCGTCCTGGTCGGGGAACTCGCGCACCGCGTCTCCGCCAATGACGTCGACGTTATCAAGCTTGTTGATTTCCAGGTTACGGCGTAGATCGCGCACGGCGGGGCCGTAGGCCTCGACGGCAGCGACAAAGTCGCAGCGGCGGGCGAGCGGCAGGGTAAAGGTGCCGGCACCGCAGTACAGGTCCACGGCAAGCTCGTCTTCCTGCGGATCGAGCGCCTCCATAACGAGCTCGATCAAAATCTCGGCGCCCTTGGTGTTGACTTGGAAAAACGATGGGGCGGACAGGCGCATCTGGCCGTCAGCGATGTTCTCGGTCCACGAGCCCTCACCGGCGAGCATCTCCACCTTAGAGACACGGCGGGCCTTCTTTTCGCCCTTGCTCATCACGCGCACGATGCTCGTGGGATGAGCGGCGTCCGCCAGCACGCGGGAGACCTGCGAGCGCGGAAAAGAGCCTGTCGGCGTCCAGAGTGCGACCTCGAGTGCCTTGGTGCGGCGCGATGCGCGAATGCCCACGCGTTCGAGCCCCAAGTCATGGCTGCCGCTTAGATAGTTAAGTGCGCCGACGACCGATTTGAGTGCCTTCGGGAAGCGCTTATCGAACAGCGGACACATATCGACGGTCACGATTTTGCTGGGGTCGACACCGTGCATGCCAAGGCGCACGCGACCGTTGACGACGGTCGGGTTCGAGCTCGATTTTATTGCGGTAGCCCCAGTCGTCCTTGGTGTGGCAGATGGGCTGTACCAACTCATCGACCTGCTCAGGAGCGAACTTGCCGATGCGCTCGAGCGTGGAGCGCAGGTTTTGCTCCTTGGCGGCGAGCTGTGCCGTGCGTGAGAGATTGCCCCACGAGCAGCCGCCGCAGATGCCCACGAAGGGGCAGGGAGGCTGAATGCGATCGGGGCTTGGCTCCAGAATCTCGGTGGTGCGGGCGCGCATGAACGACTTGCCGTCCTGTACGACCTCGGCCTCGACGATGTCGCCTGCCACGGCACCCTGCACAAAGACGGCCTTGCCGTTGTCGGCGTGCGCCAGCCCGTCGGCGCCGTAGGTCATCGATTCTATAGTGAGCTTCATATTCCTGCCTGTCATTCGCGTTGTTGTTCGCACCATGGTAGCAGGGAAAAGCGCCCCGCATCCGAGGCTTTCCTCAAATGCGGGGCGCTTCTACAAACTGCTTCTACAAACGACTATTTCGTCTTGCCGGTAATGAGCGTCTTAAGACCCAGGCCGATCAGGCCCAGACCCATGCGCACGCGGCCGGGGCGATGGCGCTCGATGGCCTTGGTCTTGCCAGCGGGCTTATCGCGACGGGCACTCGTCTCGGGTGCGGGCTTGGTGACCTGAGGCTCGGGCCGAGGTACAGGTGCAGGCTCGGGCTCAATGACGGTCGCCTGGACCTTCTGAACCTCGGGTGCGGCCGGCTGCGGCTCAGGAGCAGGGGCGGGCTTTGCCTCGGCGGCGGGCCCCGGAGTCGCGGTAGCGGGCGCGGGCGCTTTCTCCACGGCGGGCTCTGCGGCAGCTCGGGCTCATTCACCGGGGGAGCGGCAACCGCTTTCGGTTTGGCAGCTGCCCCATGTTCAACCTCGGCCTGAATAGCCTCCTCGGCTACGCGTTCCTTCTCCTGTGCGCGCTGTTGCGCGGCGGCCTCGGCGTTGCGATAGGCACGCTCCAGCAGAGCTTCCTGCGAGTTGAAGGGTTTTTCACCCTCTGCACGCTCCACGGGGACCCAGGTGCCGTCGCTCGTGAGGCTGCGGGCCTTCACGTTGTCCCGCAGCTGCATGCCCATGTACTCGTGCACTAGGGCGCGGCAGGTGGGGTCGAGCACGGGGAAGGCGATCTCCACGCGGTGCTCGGTGTTGCGCGTCATCATATCGGCTGAGCTCAGGTAAATCATGTCCGAGTCCACGCCGAAAGCATAGACGCGCGCGTGCTCCAAAAAGCGTCCGACGATGGAGCGGACATGCACGTTCTCGGTCTTGCCCGGAACACCGGGCTTGAGGCACGAGATGCCGCGGATGATCATGTCTACGCGCACGCCGGCACACGATGCCTCGGCGATCTTGTCGATAACCTCGCGGTCGGTCAGTGAGTTGAGCTTAAAGAACACGCGGGCGGGCTCGCCGGCAAGGGCGCGCTGGATCTCGCGGTCAAGCCCGCGCATGATGAGCGGTTTCAGTCCGACGGGCGCCACACCCAGGAAGCGGTAGTCGCCGCGCAGGTTGCCCAGCGACAGATTGCGGAAGAACAGGTTGGCGTCTTCACCGATGCCGGGATGGGCTGTCATGAGCATAAAGTCGCTGTAGAGTTTGGCCGTCTTCTCGTTAAAGTTGCCGGTGCCCAAAAGCGTGAGGCGGGTGAGCGCCATGCCCTCGCGATAGGTGAGCTGGCAGATCTTGGAGTGGCACTTAAAGCCTTCGGAGCCGTAGATGACGGTGCAGCCTGCCTCTTCCAGACGCTCGGCCCACTCGATGTTGTTCTGCTCGTCAAAGCGGGCGCGGAGCTCCATGAGCACCGTGACCTCTTTGCCGTTCTCGGCAGCATCGATCAGCGACTCGCACAGGCGGCTCTGCTTGGCCACGCGGTAGAGCGTGATGCGCAGCGAGATGCACTCGGGGTCGTAGGCGGCCTCGTGCACCAGATCCAGGAAGGGGTTCATGGCCTCGTAGGGATAAAAGAGCAGCTTGTCGTGCTGCAGCACCTGCTCGCGGATGGAGCGGGTCATGTCGATGGTGGGATTGGGCTGCGCCTAAACGGCGTAAAGAGCAGCTCGTTGCGCAGGTGCTCGGGAATCTTGCCCTCAATGCCAAAGACGTAGCCCAGGTCGAGCGGGATATCGCAGGTAAAGACAGAGCGGCGCGAAAGCTCGAGCGCTTGCGGATGGTCTTGAGCGTTGCCTTCTCGAGCGACCCCGAGACCGCGAGCACTACCGGCTGCAGACGCAGGCGCTTCTTGAGGATGCGCTTCATGTGCTGGCGGTAGTCCTCTTCCTCTTCGACGCCTCGCCGTCCGGATCGATGTCGGCGTGCGGGTGACGCGGATCAGCGCACGATCCAGCGGCTTATAGGAGCCAAAGCAGCTGTCCAGGCAGGCGAGGATGACGTCCTCGAGCAAGATGTAGGAGTAGGTGCCGGTGGGCGAGGGGATCTCGACCACGCGGTTCATCGAGGCGGGAATCTCGATAAGGCCCAGCAGGCTCTCCTCGTCGGTGGCGCCGTCCAGACCACAGGCCAGATAGAGCGCGCCATTGCGTAGGTTGGGGAAGGGGTGGCGAGGATCGATGACCAGCGGCGAGATGACCGGCGACACGTAGGCCTGGAAGTAGCGGGTTACAAAGGTGCGCTCCTCGGGCGTAAGCGAATCGATGCGGGCGCGGTGAACGCCCAAGGTGTCGAGCTTGCCCTCGATGCTCTTAAAGATGGACTCCCAACGGGTAAGGAGCCCGGGCATTTCGGCCATGACAGCATCGACCTGTTCGGAGGCGGTCATATTGCTCTTGTTGTCGACAGGTTGCTTTTTGAGCTCTGCCAGATCGGACAGGCCGCCCACGCGCACCATGAGAAACTCGTCGAGGTTAGACTCGAAAATCGACACGAACTTTAGACGCTCGAACAGCGGAACGGTCTCGTCGAAGGCTTCGTCAAGCACACGGTTGTCAAAGCGCAGCCAGCTAAGCTCTCGGTTTTGCGTATATGAAAAATCACGCGGCGGCTTGCGCAGCTTTGCGGCGGCTTGCTTCTTTTCGATTTTGCTCGGCATATGCATCTGTCCGTTCAGTCCCCACAGGGGACGGTAGCCTAACACTATTCACTATTGTCTCAATTTAGTCGACCTGTGGCACGGACGTATCGCGTGAACGGTATCTTTACCTACTTCTTACGCTGCCAAGGCATGCAACTAACTGCCCAACTCGTTTAGAAACAATCTATATCCATACTCAATTGGTGAGGATGTATGAATAAGAATGATTGCGAGCTGAATATAATCGAATCCAAATTGAATCATGAACAAACGACATATATATGCAGAAAACCGTTTTAGCTATGCAATTCCTAAACATGAAAATATTTGTGCAATCTAGCTTAATTCCTTAGAAAAAAGAACATTTACCTTTGAAAACCTGCTTTAGAGAACCGAAGTGCATCATGGGGGAATCATATGAGATATACCGTTCATCGCACTTTGCTGACCGTTCGGGGGCGAGGTGGAATTGCAGGTGGTTTTTGGATATAACTAGAGCTGTCAGCAAGCAGCGTCCCATACGGAGGGGCGCTGATACATTCGGCCAGTAAGGCCCGAAAGAAAGGTAGGAGGCCATGACGAAAGGTCTGCACGTGCCTTCCGAGATCGGCAAGCTCAGGAAGGTCTGCCTGCACCGTCCCGGCGACGAGCTCCTCAACCTGCCGCCCGACGAGCTCGAGCGACTCCTGTTCGACGACGTCCCGTTCCTGGAGGTCGCGCAGCAGGAGCACGACACCTTCGCCCAGATCCTGAGGGACCAGGGCGTGGAGGTCCTCTATCTCGAGAACCTCGTCGCCGAGGTGTTCGACCAGGTCCCCGGCGCCCGCGCCGAGTTCACCGACCAGTACATCGCCGAGGCCGGCATCCGCGGCCAGCACATGCCGCAGATCGTCCGCGAGAAGCTGGACTCCATCGAGGACAACCTCGAGTTCGTCAAGAAGACCATGGCCGGCATGACCAAGTCCGAGATCGACATGCCCCTCACGGCGTCCACGACCCTCGACTCCCTGGTCAACTCCGAGTCCGAGTCCGACCTGATCATCGACCCGATGCCCAACCTCTACTTCACCCGCGACCCGTTCGCGGTCGTCGGCGAGGGCGTCAACCTCAACCGCATGTACTCGGTCACCCGCAACCGCGAGACCCTGTACGGCAAGTACATCTTCAAGTACCACCCCGACTACAAGGACGTCTCGCTGTACTTCCGCCGCGACTGCCAGTTCCACACCGAGGGCGGCGACGTGCTGAACATCAACGAGAAGACCCTCGCCGTCGGCATCTCCCAGCGCACCCAGGCCGCCGCGATCGACGTCATGGCCCAGAACATCTTCTGGAACTCCGACTCCAAGGTCGAGCGCATCCTGGCCTTCGACATCCCGGTCTCGCGCGCCTTCATGCACCTCGACACGGTCTTCACCCAGATCGACGTCGATAAGTTCACGATCCACCCCGCCATCATGGGCACCCTGCGCGTCTACGAGCTGACCGCCGGCAAGAACCCGGGCGACGTGAACATCCGCCTGATCGAGGACACCCTCGAGCACGTCCTGGAGGACGCCACCGGCGTCGACCAGGTCAAGCTGATCCCCTGCGGCGGCGGCGACCCGATTGCGGCCTCCCGCGAGCAGTGGAACGACGGCTCCAACACCCTGTGCGTCGAGCCCGGCAAGATCTGCGTCTACGCCCGCAACACCGTCACCAACGACGTGCTGTACAAGGAGGGCCTGGACCTTCTCGTCGTGCCCTCCGCCGAGCTCTCCCGCGGCCGCGGCGGCCCGCGCTGCATGAGCATGCCCTTCTGGCGCGAGGACCTCTAAGTCTTTCCGTTTCCGGTGCGGTCCCCCTACAACCGCACCGGCTTCGCCCGTTAAACGGGCAACACTAATACTTACGTAATTCATTTCTTCGAAAGGAATCGAACCATGGGTGTTAACCTCTCCGGCCGTAGCTTCCTCAAGCTTCTCGACCTCACCACCGAGGAGATCGAGTACCTGCTCAAGCTCTCCAAGAACTTCAAGGATATGAAGCGCGCTGGCGTTCCGCACCGCTATCTCGAGGGTAAGAATATCGTTCTGCTCTTCCAGAAGACCTCCACTCGCACCCGCTGCGCCTTCGAGGTCGGCGGCATGGATCTGGGCATGGGCGTCACCTACCTCGATCCGGGTTCGTCGCAGATGGGCAAGAAGGAGTCCATCGAGGACACTGCCCGTGTTCTCGGCCGCATGTATGACGGCATCGAGTTCCGTGGCTTTGCCCAGGACGACGTCGAGGAGCTCGCTGCTAAGTCCGGCGTGCCCGTGTGGAACGGCCTGACCACCGAGTGGCATCCCACCCAGATGCTCGCCGATATCCTGACCGTCCAGGAGAACTTCAACTACGACATCAAGGGCAAGACCCTCGTCTTCATGGGCGACTGCAAGAACAACGTCGCTCGCTCCCTCATGGTCGTCTGCTCCAAGCTCGGCATGAACTTCGTGGCCTGCGGCCCCGAGGAGTGCATGCCCGCCGACGACGTCATCGAGGCCTGCAAGCCCATCGCCGAGGCCAACGGCTGCACCATCAAGCTGACCACCGACGTCAAGGACGGCGTCACCGGTGCCGACGTTATCTACACCGACGTGTGGGTCTCCATGGGCGAGCCCGACGAGGTCTGGGCCGAGCGCATCGCTCAGCTCACCCCGTATCGTGTCACCTCCGAGGTCATGGCTATGGCCAACCCGGGTGCCATCTTCCTGCACTGCCTGCCCAGCTTCCACGACACCAACACCACCATTGGCGCCGAGAAGTGCGAGCAGTTCGGCATCACCGAGCAGGAGGTCACCGACGAGGTCTTCGAGAGCCCCGCTTCCAAGGTCTTCGACGAGGCCGAGAACCGCATGCACACCATCAAGGCTGTCATGTACGCCACGCTCAAGTAAGAGCATCTAGCATCTCGCTCGGGGGTGTATTGCTGCACACCCCCGAGCAGTTTTTATCTGGTAATAATCTCGCATCAAGCGGCAGGCACGGCACAGAAGAGCCGCTTCTGGCGAGATCAGTAAATGATTTATGAAGGGGGGGATGAGAACTATGACTGAGACCGCTAAGAAAAAGCGCGGTATGCCTTCATCGTTCACCATTCTTCTTGCTCTGCTGGCAATTGTCGCAGTGATTACCGTTATCGTCTCCGGCACGTCCGGCGGCGCGGTTACTGCCGCCCGTCTGAGCGATTTCTGCACCGCCCCGATTAAGGCTTCGCTGACGCTCTGCCCGTCTGCCTCTTCGTTATGATCCTGGGCGGCTTCCTCGGTATGATGACCGAGACCGGCGCCCTGGACAACGGCATCGCCGTTCTGGTGCAGAAGCTTAAGGGCAACGAGATTATGCTCATTCCCGTGCTGATGCTCATCTTCTCCCTCGGTGTACCACCTATGTATGTGCGAGGAGACCGTTCCCTTCT
>ENA-OPYV01000114-OPYV01000114.1-human-gut-metagenome-genome-assembly--contig:-NODE-114-length-24909-cov-2.294649_pt1 | contig 24909 bp, 29 predicted proteins | sample MGYA00242474_ERZ504485 | MGnify/ENA primary metagenome ERZ504485 (study PRJEB26092, sample SAMD00036263) | human gut metagenome | host: Homo sapiens | study: EMG produced TPA metagenomics assembly of...
AAATCTTCAGTCCCGGTGGTCGCCTGCTTGCGTAATGATATCTGCTTTTTATACAGTCCGTCCTTTTTTTTACTTTTTATTAATTATACACGCATAGAGAGCAATGTCAATAGAACGACGGAAAAAATATCATAAATATGCAAAAATAAGAATAAATATACATTATGTATTCAATTCCATAGACAAGGTGCTCTATAAACAAAAAAAATATGGCCCTTTTTTGGGGCCAATGGCTTGACAAATTACAGATTTTCTCTATTCTGTTAAACTGTCTTAGAGTATGTAATTTTAGGCAAAGGAGGGTGAATATGCAAAAGGAAGTGATGGTGGCGCTGATCTCCTTGGCAGGTACCATTGCCGGCTCTTTTGGAGGCGTGCTCGCGTCGTCCAAACTGACGGCCTATCGGTTGCGCCTACTGGAAAATAAGGTAGACAAGCACAACCGATTTGCTGAGCGGCTGCCGGTGGTGGAGGAAAAAATAAAGGTCCTCAACCATCGGGTGGAGGACCTGGAGCACGCCGAGGCGGCTCAATCTATGCGTTCAAAGTAAAGCAGGGTGTCTACCGGACAGGGGAGGATGACCGCTTCGTTTGAATAGATCTTGTCGCCCAGTCGCCATTTGCCGGTGGGTATGCACACCTTGCGTCTGCGTTGCCCCTTTTTCAGTACCGGCGCTACTAAGATCCGGTTGCCCAGAAGGAATTGGTCGGTAATGCCGCCGTAGCCGCAGTGGGGGTAGGCGTATTCCATGGCCCGCACCATGGGTGCACCGGTTTGGCTGGCCGCTTTGGCACAGGCGATGATATAGTCACCGTATTTGGCATGCAGGCGCTCATTTCTTGGCAAATGCGACGGGTCTCTGGACTTGCCCAGATCCCAAATGTTAAGACTGTACTGCATCATGGGCATCAGCGCAGAGGCCTCGCAATAGCGGGCAAACAACTCGTGATCCAACTTTTCTGCCGGACCGCGAAAGTCATTGATCTGCCCGCCGCCGATCATATCCGGGCAGCAGTAAGGATAGCCGGACAGCCCTTGAATGAGCACATTTGGCAGCAGTGCGCCCAGTCCCAGAAAGTTCCAACGATGGCTTTTATCCGCCAGTCGCTGGGCAACGCCCATGCCGCCGCACTGGAAGCAGGCGCGGAGTTCATTAAAACGATAGTGCCGGGCAGACAACGCCCACAGCTTACTTTGACTGTTGGCGTCTACGCCCCCGTAGGTACGGTCGTCGTCCCGGTAATACATGGCGTCACCGGCGTCCTGCTTAAATCCGTCAATGCCCAGTTCATCGGTCAAATACCGGGTGCAGGCAAAGAACCAGTCCTGTGCCGCCGGGTTGGAGAAATCCAGCAGATAGTCGGCGCCGTTCCACCATTTCCGCCTGGCCGGTCGTCCGTTCTTGTCCAGCACCAGCAGGTTTTCGTCCTTCAGCTTTTGAAAGTCCGCTGCCTGTTCGCTGACAAAGGGCGCGATCCACAAAATAACCTTAAAGCCTAAGGTGTGCAGTTCGTCAGTCATCTTTTTGGCGTCTGCAAATTTTGCCGGGTCAAAGCGCCAATCCCCAAAGGAACGCTGCCAGCCGTCGTCAATAATCAGCTCACCGGCAGGCATTCCGCAATCCAGAATAGATTTGGCATAGTCCACAATGCCCTGTTGGGTCTGGTTGTGCTCAAACTGGATCCAGGTACAATACTGGGGAATGCGGAACATTAACTCGTCCGGGTAGGTGCCATCCGGCGGCATAAAGTGATCCACCGCATAGTGATAAGCGCCGCGCAGGGTGTGGTCGTCTGCCTGGTACAGGCCGATCTTGGCTTTGCTGCCGGTGCAGGTGATGCGGCCGAAAACGAAACGGGTCTTAAACCCGGCCTCCGACCATATAACCCGCCCCTTGTTGCTGACAAAGAGCGTGTTTGCCTGGCCGTAGGAGCGCACCACCGTGGTGTCTACCTGCATCACTTTCTTGGCGTTGACCGGCATTAGGTAGCCGTAGTTGGTGTGGCCGCCGTACCAATATTCACCGGGCAGCATGGTCAGTTGCAGCTTGTGCATTGAATAAAATCCCCCAAAATATTGATTTTCCATAGCATACCATTCCGGCAGGGTCCTGTCAAATTCTGCCGGTGTGCATAGGATAAAATAAGAACTTGATCGGAGTGATAAAAATGAAAGTGAAGAAATATGACTGCCGGTACGCTTGTGCGTACCGTAACGCTGGTGGTGGCTCTGCTGAATCTGGTGCTGACCAGCTTTGGTAAAACCCGCTGCCGTTCTCAGATGAACAGATCTATACCGGTCTGTCCGCTTTAGTAACGGTGGCAGCCGCCTTGGCAGCCTGGTGGAAGAATAACAGCTTTACCTGCTGCGCCCGCCAGCTGATGAGGTGCTGCGGGTGTTGCAACAAGAGGGCGCCACAGAGGACGAGAGCGTGGCGGGAGACCCTGGAACAGGAGGGTGACTGATGTCTGCACTTTATTATTGCCGGCAGACGACCACTGCCTGCAAGGGCATACCGTACCCCAGCAAGACCCATCCTTATCGGTACGGCACCTCCGGCTGCGTTTATACCAGCGGTTGTGGGGTGTGTGCTTCCTTAATGGCACTGCGCAATTCCACCACTCGAGTGTTTAATACCCGCCAGTGGACCCACCGCTGCCTGGGTATGGGTGCCCGGGCGGCGGAAGGCACGGATATGGCCGTGGTGGCCCGGTATATGAAAGAAAAAATACGGTCTGGACTACGCAGTTACCACAGATATGGACCGGCTGGTGGCACATCTGAAACAGGGCTATAAGGCTATTATCAATGTAAGCGGCGGAGGCAAAATGCTCTTTTCCAACAGCGGGCACTATGTGCTGGCCGCAGGCATCGACAAAAACGGCAATTTAATTATTTTGGACCCGTATTGGTATGACGGCAAGTTCACTTTGACTGCCGCACGCCGCAAATACACGCGGGTGAAAAACGGCAGAGAGGTGTATGTGCGCCCGGCTGACTTGAAAGGCGATGTGCTGTCCCTGTGGTTGTTTACCCCAAAGCGCGATGTGCGCCTGGCGTATTCCACACATGATATACATTACCGCAAGTCTGCGCCCACGGCACCCACCGTAAACCCGGCACGTATCATTTGACAGCCGTGCGGGGGATCTACAAGGGCGCAGGCGCTTCCAGTGGGCGAAAACCGTGGGGAAATTGACGGAGAACGGCAAGGCCCACGCTACCGCGTCTAATCCTAAAGCAGACGCATATCTGAAGAAAGGCACCGCCGTTACCCTGACGGATATTCGCTTGCTGTCCACCGGCAATCTGTGGGGGCATTGCCCCTCCGGCTGGCTTTGTATTTGGGAGAAGCAGGGGAATAAGACTTTCATCAAGTAGGCACAAAAGAGAAAAGGCGTGCGCAGTTGCGCACACCTTTTTTATTTTAGGCAAAAAAAGACGCTCAACGCAAATGCGTTGAGCGCTTTTTGGAGTGATACGGATTCGAACCGGTGACCTCGTCCTTACCAAGGACGTGCCTCTGCCACCTGAGCCATATCAGCATATATTGGCGACCCGGAACGGGTTCGAACCGTCGACCGTCCAGCGTGACAGGCTGGCGTTCTAACCAACTGAACTACCGGGCCAATTGGCTGTGTTGCGAGTTGTATTATAACCGCTACGAACGCACTTGTCAAGCACTTTTTTGCAATTTTTTGAAATATGGTGCTTTTGTTGAATCTCGATACCCTATGTAGTATAATAGAAACAGGTTCTGACTTGGAGGAACAAAGTAATGCGATTGACTTCCGGTGCCTCGGACGGCACGAGTAAATTATATAATAGACGGTATTCGCTTATGTGTGCCGCCAATTTTAAGGAGCGGGCACCCGGTACCCATAGTGAGCGCAAAGCACAGTCTTTTCTGGCCGGTGAGCTGGAGCAGTGGGCGGACGATGTGCAGGTAGAAAAAAATTTTTGATGTGCACCCCCACGCCTTTATGGGTTGGATCCCGGCGGCCGGTGTGGTGGCTATGCTCTCCGTTCTGTTTTACTGGCTCACTTTTCGCGGCGTGGTGCAAGGGGCTGCGCTGGCGGTGATTGCGCTGTTGCTTACCGTTTGGCGGTGATTTGTTTGGTGGGGGAGTTTTTGCTGTATCGGCGAATGCATTGACCCGCTGTTTCCAAAGAAAACATCCCGCAATGTGATGGCGGTGCGTAAGCCCAGCGGAGAAGTCCGGCGGCGGATCATTTTTGGCGGACATACGGACGCAGCCAACGAGTGGACTTATTCTCTACACGGCGGGCTAAAGAGTCTGGCGCTGGTGATGGCAGGGTCTATCGGCGGGCTTCTGTTTGTGACCGTTTTTAACATGATTTGGCTTTGCAATGCCATTTTCGGCAGCGGTTACACCTCGGCCTTTTGGCTGGTGATGGGGGTGCTGGAGTTGGTGTTGGTACCGTTTTTGTTGCCATTCTCTTTTTTATCAACTGGCGTGTGGTGGTTGACGGTGCGAACGACAATTTAAGTGCGGATTTTATCGCTATGGGTGTTCTGCGGGAGATGGCGGAGCAAGATATTCGATTTGAGCACACGGAGGTGTGTGCGCTGCTCACCGGCTCGGAAGAGGCAGGACTGCGGGGAGCCCTGGCCTATGCCAAGCGGCACAAGACGGAGCTTCAGCAGGTGGAAACGGTATTTATCGCCATGGACACCATGCGAGAGATTGAACAGCTGCAGATCTACACCAGCGGCTGTACCGGTACCCAAAAGAATTCCAACGCCGTAGGCGAGCTGATTTATGAGGCCGGGGAGAACTGCGGCATTGAAATGCGAGAGACCGACTTGTATCCCGGCGCTATTGACGCTGAGGGCTTTAGCCGCTACGGGCTGGAGGCCGCCGGCTTTTGCGGGGTGAACCACGACCCCCGCACCTACTACCATACCCGGCTGGACACGCCGGATAATATTAGTGAGGCTTGTATCAATCTGTCGCTGGATATTTGCCTGGAGGCCGCCGGTCTGTATGACCGTTCCGGCGGGCTGGACGCCTTCCGTGAAGAGGGCAAAAAACGCTTTAAGCGCGGCCACAATTAAGTCATTTTGCAGTGTGCCTGCCGTACCGGCACCGCTGCGAGAAATATAAGGGGGAACTGACTTATGCAAACCATTACACCAAACACCAGTTTGGCCCAGGTGATTCAAAATCCGCTGGGTCGGGATTTGCTGGAAAAAGTGCTGCTGAACTTCGGCTTTAAGCCGGAAGATTTTGAGCGCTCCGCATTGTCTAAGCTGAAAGTGAAAGCACTCAGCCCACTTACCGGCGGCGTGATCAAAAAGAGCACGGTGCAGATGTTCTGCGATCTGCTGAACAGCGAGAGCAACGCCATTATTGCGCCGGACGACAGCCCCATTACGCCCCAGTGGTGGAAAGAGGCAGTATTTTACCAAATTTATCCACGTTCTTTTAAGGATTCCAACGGCGACGGTATCGGCGACATTAACGGCATTATCGAAAAGCTGGATTATCTTAAGGACCTGGGGGTGGACTGCATTTGGTGCAGCCCCATGTACAAAAGTCCCAATGACGATAACGGCTACGATATTTCCGACTACTACGATATTATGGACGACTTTGGCACCATGGCGGATTTTGACCGTCTGCTTAGTGAAGTCCATCAGCGGGGCATGCGGCTGATTATGGACCTGGTTGTGAACCATACTTCTGACGAGCACCCCTGGTTTGAGGCCGCCAAGCAGGACCGGCATAATAAGTACCATCAGTATTATATTTGGCGCCGGGACGACGGCAGTCACACCCCGCCTAACAACTGGGAGAGCCTGTTCTCCGGTTCTGCCTGGAATTATTATGAAGCGGTGGACAGTTGGGCTATGCACGCCTTTTCCAAGAAGCAGATGGACCTGAATTGGGAGAATCCGGCGGTACGCCACGATATTTATAAGATGATCAACTGGTGGCTGGACAAGGGCATTGACGGCTTCCGTATGGATGTGATCAACTTTATTTCCAAGTGGCCCAGTTTGCCGGACGGAGACCCGGTGGTGGGCAAGACGCTGGGCTTTTGCGGGGCGGAATTTTACTTCTACGGTCCCTGCCTGCACGCGTATTTGCACGAGATGAACCGCAACTGCTTTGGTCGCGGCGACAAGGAATATGTGACCGTTGGCGAGTGCGGCGGTTTAGGTATTGAGACGGCAAAGCTGACAACGGCAGATACCCGCCAGGAGCTGTCTATGGTGTTTAACTTTGACCACTTGGATAATCCGGGACATATGCGCTTTGACGAGTACCAGTATGATCTGCGCAAGGCGGTAAAGACCATACTCAAGTGGCAGGTGGAGTACACCAATCACTGCTGGCCTACGCTGCTGTTTGAAAATCACGACAATCCCCGGGTGACATCTAAAGTGGACCCAACGGATACATACACCTCGGAGATCGCCAAGTTGTGCGCCGTGCTGGAAATGACCTTAAAAGGCAGCCCCTTTATTTATCAGGGCCAGGAGCTGGGTATGACCAACACCCATTTTGACAGTATGGATGATGTGCGGGATGTGGAGAGCATCAATTTCTATAATAAGCTTGTGGCCAAGGGCAAAAAGCCGGAGAAAGCGCTGCGGATTATTAACGGCGGCTCACGGGACCACGGCCGAACCCCAATGCAGTGGACGGCAGAGCCGGGCGCCGGGTTTACCGACGGCACCCCTTGGATTGGAATCAACAAGAATGCCGTGCGCTTGAATGCTGCCGATGAGGCAAAGGTGCCGGACAGCGTGCTCAACGACTTTAAGCGGCTGATTGCTCTGCGCCACGCCAATCCGGCGCTGGTGTACGGCGAGTTTACTCAATTGTGCCCGGAGAATAAGAATGTGGTTTGCTACAAGCGCACCTTGGACGGCAACACTTTCTTTGTGGAGCTGAATCTGACCGGTAAGCGGCAAATCGTCCTTATGACCCGGCTGGTTTCCAACGCTTGTATTCCAACTACCACGACCACCGGGATGTGCTGATGCCCTTTGAGGCCAACGTGTATTTGGCAGAGGGAGAGGCCAAGGCTTGATGCGGGACTGGCACATTCACCTGGAGCGGGGTCCGTACACCTTAGAGTGGGCGGAGCAGTTTTGTCCGCCGGGCGGAAAAACTGGGAATTCGCGAGATCTGCCTGTTAGAGCATTCGGTGCGCTTTTTTGAGTTTCCACCCCACCCTTTGCACAGGCGCGGGCGGTATAACGATTATCAGCGACATTGGTTTGACGAAAAAGTGCAGACCGCCCGCCATTTGGATGAATTCAAGCGCTTTGGCGATAGACTGCGGGCAAAGAATTACCCGGTGAAGATCAAGCTTGGGCTGGAAATCTGTTATTTTCCGCAACACGCGGATGTGATCGAGCAGGTAACCCGGGATGGCTATTTTGACCTGCTGCTGGGCAGCGTCCACTGGATCGACAACTGGACCTTTAACCAGCGGAGAAACCAGTGGCAGGGCAGGGATGTAAACGCACTGTACCGCCGGTATTTTGAGTTGCAAAATCAGGCGGCAGACAGCGGTCTGTTTGATATTTTGGCCCACCCGGACCTGATCCGCTGCTTCGGAATTACTCCGGATTTCAACTTAAATGAGCAGTATAAAACCCTGTGCCAAAAGGTAAAGGCACAGGGTATGCTGCTGGAGATGAACGGCGCCAAGGGACCGGGTCTGCACCCGGATTTTTTGGCTGTCGCCAAGGCTTGCGGCGTGCAGTTCTCTGCCGGGTCAGACGCGTATTGTCCGGAAGATGTGGGCAAAAACTTGCCTGCCATCTATCGCCGACTGGCAGAGGGCTAAATGCCGTAGATCCCGCTTTGTTCGTCTAAGAACCAGGGAATTTTCGGCGGGTAAAAAGTAAATAACATAAACAGCGCACTGACTGCCAGGAGTAGGAAAATACCTGCGGTTTGTGCGCTTTTTCCTTGCAGTTTGCCGTTGTGTGTCAGCACAGCGTCTATCCAAAAAAACGCTGCCTACGCCCAGGATAAAGGAAATAATATCCAGCGCCATAATATCCCTGCCGATGATCCCCTTATAGGTGAAGAAGAAGGCTGTGATCACTCCAATGCCGGTAATGGCGCCCACACAGTGCCGCGCCCAGGCGCTGTTGACCCTTGGTGCTGCGCAGAGTGATTAGGCACCACAGGAGAAAGGGAAACCACAGGAGTTTTAGGTGTTCCCAGGGGCTTTCATTTACCGGGCACACCAGCGCCACCAGTCGATTGTCCCCGGTCCATGGGTAAATAAAGTGCCACAAGGTGCCCACAATGCTAACAAAGGCAAATCCGCACCATTGCAGCCCGGTTTTGTCTCTCATACAATCACCGATAGAAGTGATGCAGATTTTTGGGGGATTATACAGTTAGCGCCTTGATTGTTGTTGGGCGTTTTTGCGGTGCGGTGTGGGCACCGCACCCTACATTGCCAACGAATAGAGCGGGCGGATACTATCCGCCCCTACGGTCGATCGGATACAAAAATGCCCTCGTAGGGGCGGCAATCTGCCGCCCGCCATGTTCACCGGACTGTTTCTTCCAAATTTGTCTTCGCCAAATTTGGAGCAGCTTGTCGTTGGTTCGAGTCAATAAATTGTGAAAGAAAAGCCGATACGCGGAAGCGTATTGGCTTTTCCTTTGGCTCCCCCAAGTTGGACTCGAACAACGACCCTGCGGTTAACAGCCGCATGCTCTACCAACTGAGCTATTGAGGAATATCAACACTCATAGTGTAGCAGAATTGGCAGGGCGTGTCAATAGAGAATTTGCGCTATTTTTCATTCTTTTTGCCTAACAGGCGGCGCTGCAAGGGCTGCATGATCCGATTATAAACAGGAATCAAAAGGCTAAAGATTACCAGCACCTCCGCAAAGAGCAGCAAGGCGTAGACCCAATTGTATGCAGTAGTGCCCACGGTCATCACTTTGCCCAACAAACGCGGCAGGGGTATGCCCAGAGGAAGAAGTGAAAAAGATAAATAAACAGTGTGTTCCGCCCCAAATACTCTAAATAGCGGCTTTGCAGGCAGTTTGATAATGCCGCAAAGAACAGACAGCCGCTAAGCGCACTCACCACCATGGGCACCAGCTCGCCATAGTAAGAATATGCCATCACCAGCCCGTGACCGTTGATGTGCAGATTGAGCAACCCGAAACCAACGGAAGGCACGATGAATAGTAAACCGGGTGCTTTTAATTTTAACACACTTTCTCGCAGCAAATACCCAACGGCCATAAAGAACACAGCCACCATGCCGTCTGTGTAGCGCCAAAACATCGCGGCGGAGTCACGGAAAAAGTGCGCATAGGCATATCCGGCAAGCAGAGAAATCAGCGCAGCCAGAAACAGCGGCGTGCGCTTGCCTTTTGTCCATTTCAGCAAGAAGTAGAACAGTATCTCCGCCACAAAAAAAGCAGTAGATAAACCAAGCTCTGCCGGTGTATTCATTCATATTCGGCAGTCCGCTGACAGCGCCCAGCAAAAACGATTTGACCGGAAATGCAACGCCTCTTATCACTTGTTTGGCCACTCCTACTGCAGCGCAGCACACCAAATACAGCAAATAGGGCAGAAGCAGATAGACACATTTCTTCTTTAGAAAAGCACCGAATTTAGGCTGCTTGGCGCTGAAAGTCAGCCCGGAGGCAAAGAAAAACAGCGGCATAAAGTAGGATCCGATCCAGCCGTTCACCACGGTTGGCAGTGCCTCCGTATGGTACAGGATCACCGAGCAAATGCCCAGTGCCTTGAGTATATCTACGCTGCCGATCCGCTTAGCCATCCCGGTTACCTGCCTTCTGCTTCCACTATACCATAAACGGCTGCAATTTCCAAGTGGTACAAGTTGCTTTTTGCCTTGCCGTAAGGTCGGGGGTGTGCTATACTACTTGCAAAGATCAAAAAGGGGGTGTCTGCTTGCAGAACCCATTGTCTATATTGCCTACCCGGCTGCTGCCCTGGTTTGCCCAGAACGCCCGCCCGCTGCCTTGGCGGCAGGACCGCCGGCCGTACCATGTGTGGCTGTCGGAAATTATGCTGCAACAAACCCGGGTAGAGGCGGTTTGGAACTATTATTTGCGCTTTCTTGCCGCTTTGCCTACGGTGGAGGATTTGGCTGCCGCGGAGGAGGACAAACTGCTAAAATTGTGGGAGGGTCTTGGGTATTATAATCGCGCTCGTAATCTGCAAAAGTGCGCCCGGGTGATCGTCAATGACCTGCACGGTGAATTCCCTACGGATTATGACGGCTGGCTGGCCCTGCCGGGAATTGGGCCGTATACCGCCGGAGCGGTAGCATCCATCTGCTTTGATTGCCCGGTGGCGGCGGTAGACGGCAATGTGCTGCGGGTGATTACCCGTTTTACGGAAAATGCGGCCCCCATTGACTTGCAGACCACAAAAGCCCGGATCAAAGCAGATCTGGAGCAGGTGTACCCGGCAGGGGCTTGCGGTACTTTCACGCAAGCGCTGATGGAATTGGGCGCCTGCGTTTGTACGCCAAAATCGCCGAAGTGTTCGGTTTGTCCCTTAGGCGATGTGTGTGCCGCCAATATTTCCGGTAGCCAGACGGATTTTCCGGTAAAGTTGCCTAAGCGGGCAAAGCGGCACCAAAACCGTACGGTGTTTTTTTTTGACCTGCGGGGACAGGAGTTGCCCTTTCCAAACGAAGGCGATAAGGGGCTGCTGTCCGGTCTGTGGCAGTTGCCCGATACAGACGATTTCTTGAATGAGGAGTCAGCCGTTGCTTACTTGCAAAATGTTGGTTTGGAGCCGTTGGAATTGCAAAAGATTGTGCATGCAAACCATGTTTTCACGCATATTCACTGGGATATGCGCTGCTATTATATGACCGTGCGAGAGACCGCCGGGAGTTACACCTGGGTGCCGCTGGAGGAAGTGCGGCGGGACTATGCGCTGCCTACGGCTTATCGCCAATTTTTGAGGTAGAAGATGACCACTGATTTTATACACGGCAGACCGATGAAACAGATCGTTCTGTTTTCGCTGCCGATTATGCTCAGCTCCCTTTTGCAATACACCTATAATATGGTGGATAATATTATTGTTGGGCGCTATGTGTCTACAAACGCGCTGGCCGCCGTTGGTAATATTGCGCCCATCAGCAGTTTTGCCATCGGCGCTGCATTCGGACTTACTGCCGGGTTTACCATACCGGTGGCCCAGTGCTTTGGTGCCGGGGATCAAGAGGAAACCAATCGCCAGGCCGGTAACGGTATCGGTTTGTCGCTGATTACAGGTGTGCTGTTTTCCGCGCTGGCGCTGCTGGTTCTGCACCCGATGCTGGGGTGGATTCATACCCCGAAAGAGATCTATGACCTGTCTGTGCAGTATGCGGCAATTATGTATCTGGGTGTGCCGGCACAGCTGCTTTACAATGTGTTTACCGGTATTGCTCGCAGCGTTGGGGACAGCAAAAGCCCCTGTTGTTTTTGCTGATCAGCGTGGCTGTTAATTTGGTGCTGGACCTGTTTTTGTGGCACATTTCGGTTGGGGCGTGGCAGGTGCCGCTTGGGCAACTTTGATCTCTCAAATCGTGGCAGCTGTGTCTGCCGGGATTTATGTGTTCCGGGGCATACCGGTTTTGCAGCTGAAAGCGCGTATGCTGGTACCTACCGCTAAGCGCACCCGCCGCCAGCTGGCGCTGGGCATTCCGGTGTCCTTGCAGTTTACCATTACCAGTATCGGCTCTATGATTTTGCAAAGCGCCGTGAACGGCTTTGGCGCCGATGTGGTGGCGGCTTTTACTGCCGCCGGTCGGGCGGAGAGCATTACCAATATTCCTATGAGCAATCTGGCGGTGGCCGCGTCTACCTTTGTGGCCCAGAATTATGGCGCCGGGCAGTATCGGCGAATTCTCACCACCGTGCGCAAGGTGTTTGTGGTGGATCTGGGGTTGTCTGTTCTCTGCTCCCTGGTACTCTTTTTCGGCGGAGAGCAGATCGTGGGTCTGTTTATGACGGATTATAACAGCCAAATTGTGTACGCTGCAAAGAATACCTGTTTGCCATCTCCCTGTGTTACAGCTTGGTAAGCGTACTGTTTGTGCTGCGTAATACCCTGCAGGGTCTGGGCTGTACCTACGCAAATGCAGTGGCAGGTGCTGGAGAGTTAATAGGCAGAATTGCCGTTTCGTATCTTTTTACACCGCTGTTTGGGTTCAAAGCTGTCTGTTTTGCCGGTCCTGTGGCTTGGTTACTTGCAGACCTACCCCTAATTGTGCTATACTGGAGAAAAGCCAAGCAAATGCGTGAGTTGTCAAATCAATAAGGGGGATTCATTATGACTTATTACATTGCTATGGGCATCGGCGTAGCGTTTCACTGGCCTTCGTCTTTGTCCGCTCCGGGGGGAACTCTGTTCGAAACCTGATTTTCAAATCCGTGTCCAGTCTGTTCTTTATGCTGTCGGCGGTGTTTGCTGTGATTGAGAATTACACCAATGCTGCCCAGTATGGCTCGCTGATCATTATGGGCGGTGCCTTGGGACTTGTGGGTGACATTCTGTTGGATTTGAAGGGGTTTACAAAAAGGACGCCAATAATTATCTAAAAGGCGGCTTTATCTTCTTTCTGATCGGTCATGTATTTTATACCGCGGCTTTGATCCATTTTACCAAGCTGGATTGGTGGAAGGTCCTGATCAGCGCCGCAGTTGCTATTGCCGTTGGCGCAGTGATGATCGCTACCGCCAACATCATGCGGGTGCATTATGGCAAGTATCGCCGCATTGTATTCTTTTACGTGTGCTTTTGATCATGACCAATGTCACCGCTATTTTCGCCGCCTTTACTACCGGCGAAAAGTCCATGATCCTAATGGCTATCGGTGCAACGCTCTTTACCATTTCGGACGCGATTCTCAGCAATACCTATTTCGGTCGCGGGTTTGACGGCAGCATTTGGCTGTTCCTGAACCACTTTGCCTACTACGCCGGACAGTATCTGATCGCTTCCTCTGTGTTCTTCTTTGGTAAATAATATCACTGCTTTTCGGGCTCCTCTTGTGCGCAAGGGGAGCCGTTATTTTATTTTTATGGGGCAGGGGCTTGCTCCCGCTGTTAGGGTCGCCGCATTTGGAGTGGTTGCGACCCTCCGATTTTGCCAAACTTGCATTTTTTCTTCAAATGGCGTATAATCTAATGCGTTTGAGTAATCGCTCAAAGGGGGAACTTTTATTTCTATTCAAAAAAGAAATTAAGCTGCGGCTGCCGTTAGCGCTTGCATGATTTTGTGCAGCACCGCGCCGGCACTGGCTTCGCCTGTTGCCGCCGCTACGGCGCAGACCCAGATTGCGCCCGGTCCTGCCTTGCCGGTGAACATTATGAATACCGAGCAGCAGACGAACGCGGTACACGCCAAAATCAAGGTCACCGACCTGACCGGCAAGCATGCCACCCTGTCCTGGGACAGCGGCAGTCCCTTTGCCATCTACAATGTGTACCAGTATGATTACATTCTCAAAAGCTGGAGCCTGCATACGCAGGTGCGGGTAAATACGGTGGAATTGACGGACCTGACCCCGGCCATGTTCTATAAATTCAAGATCACTGTGCCCGGCAGCGACGTTCTCCAGGAGAGCACCGTGGGGGAGACGGATTTTTATACCCGACCCTCTGCCAGTAAAATGAAGCTGTCTGTTTCAGGTGCCACAGAGGTGACCCTGAAATGGAGCACCAAGCATTCTCCAGCCTACTACGAACTGTACCGTGCAAAGAAGAACGGCAAGTACAAAAAAATCGCCAAAATCAGCGGCAAAAAGCGCACTTTTACCGATGTAGATGTGTCGCCCAAGACCGTGTATTCTTACAAGATTCGCGGCGTGGTGGAAAACAGAGAAACCAAGACCAAAAGTCGCTTTTCCGACCCGGTAACGGTGAAAACTGCCAAGACCCTGAAGCTGCCGAAAGTCTCCGGCGCCTGCAAAACCTACGCTTATTATGACGCGGTGACGGATAAAACTTCGCCTGCTTATGCGGTACTGAATTCCAGAACCTACCGGGGCGTGACCTACAAGACCACCACCGACGAGACCACCGGTATTCGTATGGTAGGGGAATATTATTTGCGCCGCCCTGGGCACCTTTTACGGCACCACCAAGGGCACCAAATATAAGGTCACCCTGGATACCGGCAAAACCTTTAAGATCATTTTGTGTGATACCAAATCCAACCGCCATACGGACAAAAAGCACCAGTACGCCAAGAAAAATAAGGATGTGGTGGAATTCTATGTGGACCGCACCAAGATCCCCGCCAGGGTCAACGGCAATTATAACCGCTTGGAGCCGTTTCATGGCAAAATTCAGTCCATCGAGCAGTTGACGGAATGGGATAGTGCAGAATCATAAAGGCGTCAAAAAAGCACCCGATTGGGTGCTTTTTTTGTGGTTAAAAAGGTGCTTGAATTACAGAATTCTCTTGCGGCCGGCATGTTTTAATCACCACTGTTTCGTTAAAATGTCTATTCGTTCAAAAAAAAGCTTGCATTTTGTAAAAATCGGTTGACATTCCATATATTAAAATATATAATACCCAATGGAAAAAGGAGGAGTGGGTGAATTATGCCCATTTCTCCTGCTTTTATATCCTGTGGCGCCGAGGGCGCTGCGCAAAATGGAGCGTGAATCTTTATGGCAAAAAAATGGACAGCTGTGCTGATGGCCATTCTCATGGTGCTTACCGCATTTCCGGTGACCACCGCGATGGCAGCCGGCAGCACCGAGGCAAGTAAGCCGGCAGTCGGTACGACCCAGGGTCGTCCCTTTGTTAGCGATAATCCGTCTCATTGGTACCGTATTCCCAGTATGGTCACCTTGGACGACGGCACCATTGTAGCTGCAGCCGACGCCGTTGGGACGGCGGCATGGACGGCGGCGGTAACGATGTGATCACCGCGCGTTCTACGGATAACGGCGACACCTGGTCTTACACATGGGCCGGCTATTACGGCGATAACGGCAATAAGTTTAACAAGGCGTCTACCAGTTATTGCGACAGCAATATTGCAACTGACGGCAAGACCCTTTATATGCTGTCTACCTTCTTTGCTTCCGGCGTTGCCATTAACGGCACTTCTGCGAACGCACAGCCTTCTAAGGACACCGGTTTGGATAGTCAGGGTCGTCTACTGCTTGCTCGTAACGGCGGCGACTATGATTATTATGTGGGCGCGGTAGGTGCTGACGGCTATGCCAGCATTTACAGAACCAGCGACAGCACGGTTGTCAGCCACTATAAGGTAAACGGCGAGTTTGAGCTGTTTAAGGATGGCGCTTATGTTGGCTGCGTTTGGTATTCTAACTGTGAGTTCCAGGCCAAGAAGTGCCAGTACCTGTTTTTCCGTACTTCAGCGGACTACGGCAAAACCTGGAGCGCACCGTCCTTGGTGAATGCCAGAAAGAGCGGTGAGAAGTTCTTGGGCGCAGGTCCCGGTCGTGCCATCGTAACGGATGACGGCACCATTTGTATGCCGGTTTATGTTTACGGCGACAATGCTTGGGGTTCCGGCGACGCTTCTCAGGCAACCAGCTTTATTTACAGTAAAGACCGGGGCAAGACCTGGAGCCGTACGGCGAACTTTACTAGAACGTCCGATTTTGGCGGCAAAGGTTGGTCCAGTGAGGCGCAGCTTGTAGATTTAGGTAACGGCGTTGTGCGCTGCTTCTACCGTAACGGTAAGAAAAAGATTATGTACTGCGACGCCACCTGGAACGGCTCTGGCTATCAGTGGGGCGATGTGGTAGATACTGGGATTGACATTTGGGGTAACTGCCAGCTGTCTGCCGTTATGTATCCCTATCTAATTGACGGCAAGCGTGCCATTCTGGTTTCTTCTCCCTCCTCAACAGAGGGTCGTAAAACCGGTGCCATCTTTACCTTGCTACTGAATGACGACAATACTGTTTCTACCGAATATGCCAAAAAGACCATTACCGCAGAGGGCGCAACCTTTGCGTACTCTTGCTTGACGGTGCTGAAAGACGGCCGCGTGGCAGATTTGTACGAGACGGATGCCTGTGACTTTACCTATAAAGTTTTTGATATCCAATCCCTCACCGGTATGGATGTGGATGTTCCCACCACAACGGATATTCAGATGAATGTGGGTCAAAAGAAGACCTTAACCTTCTCTGCGCAGAATGTGAATAACTCTGCAAGCGATATTGTGTCTTTGTCTGCTGCGAAGGAAGTACCCGGTGCCACTGCCAATAAGGCAACGGATGTCAATTACAGCGGCGATTCCGTTTCTGTAAAGCGTGCTTTGTACACCTTTACCTCTACCGGCACAGAGTACACTATTGCCCACGCCGGTATGTACTTAAGTGTGGGTACAAACGGTAAGGCCGGCTATCCCGGTGCGTCTACAGCTGCCAATGTTACATTGCGTGCAGTAGACGGTGGCTTCCAGCTGTTGCAGGACGGCCATTACGGCCTGTATTTCCAGCAAAAGGATTCTAAGGGTAATACCGTGAATCACTTTGAGCGGTGGGACTTTACCGGTAAGGGCAAGAACGACCAGGACGAGGCCGAGGTATTGGCAGCCACCACCTTCCAACTGTATCGCAGAATCCGCACCGGCGAGACCGGCAGCACGGAGCTGCCCGGCTATATTCAGGTGAATACCGTGGATGACGGCGAGGAATATTTGATTGTCTATCACGGTACGGACGGCTATTTCCTGCTGAATCCCTCTACTTCTACAACGAATATGTATGCCCATTGCTTAAAGGCAAACGGCGGCAGCACCATTGACGGCTACAATGTTACCGTTACTGCCAACGCAGTAGGTAATGCTGTGGTACAGGCAGGGCTGAATACTTATAATATTACGGTTGTGGACGGCGACTTGGCTGTGACCGGTGTGGTTAAGTATGACCCGGTAATTTATACTCACGGTGACGCTTCCGGTAAGGGTCAACCGTATATGTATTGTGGTTCCTTGATTTCCGACGGCTCTCAAGCCGGCGAAAAAGAGACTCATTATACGGTTAGTGACAGCCGTTATACCATTACCGGTATTCAGTGCGTGGAGGATCCTGCTGCGGATATTAAGTATGCGGATGGTAAGCTGAGCGGTACTTTGCATATTGCAGATACGGTTGAGTATGCAAATTATAACAAGGGCGAGACGGTTACCATTGAGACCAATCTGACGGATGCAGACGGAAATATTTGGACCCAAACCGATAAGTTGTATGTGGCTTCTAACCCGGTAGCGGGGCACTCTGTTGGTACACAGAATCTGTACACAAATGTAGTCGTTGCGTCTTCTGCTTTAGGCGCTATATATGTGGCAGAGGATTCTTATGGTAATACTGACAGAAAGAATTACTCCGGCACAATGGGTATTGAAAATGCGTATAATATCGAAGATGCGAATGCTTTAACTTTTGAAGATAGCTGGGGATCAGCCCGCGGAAATTTTGTATTCTACTAGTGCCGGTGATAAAATTGCCGGTCTGTCTGACAACTACAAGAAAGCCAGTGGAGAAAATTGTCTTAAAGTGAAAGACAACTCAATGGTATCTGCGTACTACTATTATGATATGAGTAGTGATTCAAATGCAGGTATTGCCCGGAATAATGCAGACGGCACCAGTTATTCCTTTAAGCTGGCCTATGTGCCTATGAAGAGTAGCGGTTCCCGTACAGACAGCAGCACGGTTTCTTTCCCGTCTGCAGATTCTCTGAACTATGTGACCGGTACCGGCTTCTCTGCCGATCGTATTTACTTTGACAATTACACCATGGGTGCCGGTGTTAAACAGTATCAGACCATAACCGGCACATCTTCCGTGCAGCCTAATCAGCAGGAAGAGCAGGCTGTGTTGGCTGAGACTCACGTCTTAAGTTGCAGCGAATACTAAGAAATCCGGCCTGATTTCAAATACTGTTAAGAAACTATTTAAACCTGGGTTTGACCCTACGTGTAAAGGTTTGCAACAAGAGCAACGAGCGTACGCCGTACAATGAGGCGGTGAGCAAGGTGCGTGTGTCCACGGACTACACCAAGGAGACTTGGGACAAGTACACCACTGCGCTGCTGAACACAGAGGCATACCTGAACAATTACACCCTGCTGACCACAGACGAGACCACCCAGGATGTGGGCACGGTTTTGGATTCTACTTATACTGGCCTGACCAAGCGTGCAGACTTTACGGAACTGGAAAAGGTGGTAGAGCAGAACAAGGCGGCTTATGATAAGGGCTTTGCCGGCAATGTAACCGATACGGACCAGAATAAGTACACGGTGGACAGCTGGCAGAACTTTGAGAACGCCTATAAAGCCGGTGCGGATCTGTTGGCGCAGTATCCTGAAAAGGGAAGAAACAATGTGGCAGGCTTTACCGTAGGTCCCGATTCTGCGGAAAAGACCACCCAGACTCAAATTGATGAGACCGCAACCCAGCTGAAAAACTCCGGCCTTGTGGTTGCCGCTGACGCCAGCGCCTATGAATCTGCCCGCAGCATCAGCGCCACCATTGACCGCACCGCGTTCCCGGACGGCGGTACCGCCATTACCAATACGGTAACCAACGGCAACGGCACCATTTATAAAGCATACAATGGCAAGGATTATGTGAATGTGCCTGCTACGCAACAGGGTACGGTAGACGGCTTTACTACGGATTTGCTGAGTAATATGAATGTAGGCGAGTCCTCCCAGAGTGGCCGCACCTTTACCGTTGCCTGCACTGTCAACGGCCTTGCCTTTGAAACGAAAGAGGGTAAAACGCTGTATTACTACGGCACCATTGCCCATTTGGATTTCTCTGCTTACAAGTCTCAGGATACCGTTTGCGTTGTGCATACGCAACCGGCGATACAAAGATTGACCTTGCCAAGTGCAATTATCAGTTGGCGCTGCTGGTTCAGCGGGATACCACCATTACGGTTACCACTGCCACCAGACCCAATGTGATTGTTGCCGACTACTTTGGCACGATTTTAGGCGCATTTGAGGGCGCCACCAGCGTAACTGTAAAGGGCAACACCGTAGCGGTGGGCGATACAGTGATTACCGCCAAGGATTCTCCCAAGTACAAATTTACCGGTTGGACCTGGAGCGAAGGCACCCATCAGGTGCCGGCGGGTCAGGTTGCGCAGATTGTGCAGAGAGGTACACCCACCGGTGTGGATGTGGACTACACCGTCAGCAACAGAGGCACGGCGGCAAACGCCTTGATCAACGGCGCTACCCAGTACACCGCACCGGGTATCAACAAACCCTTAGAGCTGACCTCTGACAACGCAGCGTACTGGACCCGTACTGTAAACGGTGTGGAGACCTTGGCTTCCTACGAGCAGAAAGTTACCCTGTTCAGCGCAAATACGGATACCACTTACACGGCATACGCCAGCTTAAACGATCTGCCCAAAGATTTGCAGGAGCAGGCAGAGAGCGGCACGCCGGCTTTGAATGGCGTAGGCTTCTTTGCAGACAACAAGTTTACCTTGTCCTGTGATTATTCTGCCGGTGCTAATGTGACCGTCTTGGAGGTGGGTGTGATTTACTCCGCCACTAAGAACGGAAAGGACACCCTTGTGAAGGGCGGCGACGGTGCGACAACGGTTGTGTCCCGCAATGTTGCCAACTGGACAGGCAGTCCCAATTCCGGCACCTTTACCATGACCAAGAAGGGCAGCGATACGGGCAGCCATTATATGCGTATGTATGTGAGCTACCGTGCTTCCCGTATGAACACCCAGGTACCCTTTGTGGTTTATGGTGATATTTATCAGTGCGTAAACGGTGCCGTTACCGCAGTTAACTAAAGAAGGAGGACAATAGAATGAAAGCGTATGATACTCCGACTTAGATGTAGAGTGGTTCACCGCCCAAACAGCCACTGAGCCAGAGCACCACGGACCCGGATAAGGAAAATCCCGAACACAGAGTTCATAATCTAAGCATAGAAAACACCCTCGACCAAATGGTCGAGGGTGTTGTTTTTGTTTAATACCGGGTTTAGCCGTTCACCACGTTCTGCGGTTTGCCGTCTAAGTAAGCGGCAATATTTGCTTGCAGAATGCCAAGCAGTCTGGCACGGGTCTCATAGCCGCCCAGGCAATGTGGGGGGTGATGCGGCAATTTTTTGCGTGCAGCAGAGGGTTGTCTGTTGCCGGCGGCTCGGTAGAGAGCACATCCAGCCCGGCGCCTGCCAGTTTGCCGCTGTTTAACGCTTGCGCCAATGCATTCTCATCCACCACCGGTCCTCGGCTGGTGTTGATAAAGATCGCGTCGTCTTTCATCTTGTCAAAGGCCGCCGCGTTCATCATTCCCTGGGTGTCCGGTGTCAGGGGACAGTGGCAAGTGATGATGTCGCTGTTTGCCAGCACCGTATCCGCATCTGCAAATCGGGTGCTGTGCAGCCCGTCAAGGGGCTTTTCGTGCGGGGTGCACACCAGCACTTGCATGCCGAATGTTTCTGCAATCTGAGCCACTCTGTGCCCGATTGCGCCAAACCCAAAGATGCCCAAGGTTTTGCCGTCTAATTCCATCAGCGGTGTTTTCCAAAAACAAAAAGTCCGGGCAACGGCACCATTCACCGTTTTCTACCGCCTGTGTATGCACTGCAACCTGGTTGGTAAAGGACAGGATAAAAGCAAACACCAGCTGCGCCACCGCATTGGTGGAGTAAGCGGGAATGTTGCACACGGTAATACCCAGCTCCTTGGCTGCCGCACAGTCTACCACATTGTAGCCGGTGGATTGCAGCCCAATGTATTCCAGCTCCGGGCGCAACGCTTCCAGCGTTGCACGGTCAAGGACGGTTTTGTTGATAATCAGCAAATTTGCACCTTTTGCGCGTTCTACCACTTGGTCTGCCGTTGTACGGTCATAGACCTTATAGTCGCCATAGTTGCCCATCCAGTCCCAGCTTTGGTCGCCGGGGTTGGTTGTATAGCCGTCTAAATTTACAATTTTCATAAAATCACGCCTTTCTGTCCAAATTATAACCCAGTCCGTCTTAAAATGCAACCGGTACTTGCGCCGGGCACGCCGGGCGGTTATAATAATAAGCAAGGACGCACCCGCATAGTATGTACGGGTGATTTTTTGTGAAGCGTGTTTTTCCCGCTGCGCTGTGCGTGGCGTTTTGTGTTTGTGACCTGCCTGTCTCTGCAAGTGCTGTTGCGGCAGTCTGTGCCCTCGGCGGTGCAGTACCCCAAGGCGCGCTACAATTTGGTCATCGACCCGGGCCACGGCGGCATGGATGTGGGCACGGTGGCAGCGGACGGCACGGCAGAGAAAGAGATCAACCTGGCCATTGCCCGGGATTTGTATGCTTTGCGGTGATCAGCGGCATACCCGCCTCTATGACCCGCACCGGGGACTACCTGGTCTACAAGGCCGGAGACGACAAAAAAGCGCTCAGATTTGTATAACCGTTTTGACTATATTAACAGCGTGGATAACGCGGTGCTGGTTTCTATTCATCAAAACCATTTTGCCGATACTTCCCAGTGGGGGATGCAGATCTGGTACACGGTAAACGATCCGTTGAGCAAGTCGCTGGCTGCTAATATTTTAGCTTATGACAAGCAGCACTTGCAGCCGGGTAATCGTCGGGAGAACAAGCCGTCGGACGACAGCTATTACCTGCTTTATAAAGCCAAAGTGCCCTCCGTGATGGTGGAGTGCGGCTTTATGAGCAATGTAAAAGAAAATAATCAGTTAAAACAGGATGCTTATCGGCGCCGCGTGGCCTTTTGCATTTTGGCAGGGCTTAGCGACACCATGAAAACAGGGGAGTTACCGTAATGGCAAAACAGAGGAGTATGTATATTTGCAGCGAATGCGGCTACGAGAGCGGCAAGTGGTACGGCAAGTGCCCGGGCTGCGGCGAGTGGAACACCATGAATGAGGAGACCCCGGCGGTCAAATCCACCGGGCACCAAGCGCAGCAGCGGCGGTTATGCCTCGCGACCGTTGAAACGTTTGTCGGAAATTACAGAAGACGTGGAGCGGCGTATTTCCACCGGTATTCATGAGTTTGACCGGGTGCTGGGCGGCGGTATCGTAGAGGGCAGCCTGGTGCTTTTAGGTGGCGATCCGGGTATCGGCAAGTCCACCATTTTGCCGCAAGCCTGCCAGTATTTGGGGCAGCGCCATACCATTCTCTATGTAAGCGGCGAGGAGTCTGCCAATCAGATCAAGCTGCGTGCCAATCGGCTGGGTGTGACTACGGACAGCCTGTATATTTTGGCAGAGACGGATGTGGGCAGTATTGCCGAGACCATTCGCAGCGAAAAGCCGGATATTGTGATCATTGATTCCATTCAAACCATGGTGTACGATCAGGTGACTTCTTCTGCCGGATCCGTGACCCAGGTGCGGGAGTGCACCAATATTTTTATGCACACGGCCAAACCTACGGTATCCCTATTTTTGTAGTGGGCCATGTGAACAAGGACGGCGCCATTGCCGGACCTAAGGTACTGGAGCATATTGTGGATACGGTGCTGTACTTTGAAGGCGAGCGGAACTACTCTTACCGTATTCTCCGAGGGGTGAAGAACCGCTTCGGCTCCACCAATGAGATTGGCGTGTTTGAGATGACCCAAGAGGGGCTTTTGGAAGTAGAAAATCCCTCGTTGATGATGCTCTCCGGTCGTCCGAAGAACGCCAGCGGCACCTGTGTGGCCTGTGTAATGGAAGGCTCTCGCCCAATTTTGGCGGAGGTGCAGGGATTGGTAACGGCCACCGGCTTCGGCACGCCCCGGCGTATGAGCACCGGCTTTGATTTTAACCGTATGGCAATGCTCATTGCGGTATTGGAAAAGCGGGCGGGCTTTTTCTTCAACACCATGGATGCTTATATCAATGTGGTCAGCGGTCTGCGGTTGGACGAGCCGGCGGCGGATCTGTCTGTGGCAATGGCGCTGGTGTCCTCGCTGAAGGACGCGGTGATCGGCGACAAAGTGCTGGCCTTTGGCGAGATCGGCTTGGCAGGTGAAATTCGCGCTGTCAGCCATTGCGAACAGCGCGTGCAGGAGGCCGGTCGCCTGGGTTTCCAGCGCTGTGTGATCCCATTCCATAATTACAAATCCCTGTCTAGGGACCTTAAAAAAGAATTGGATATTGTGCCGGTGCGCACCGTTCGCGACGCATTCAGTGCCTTGACGGTGAAAGACTGATAATTTGACATAATAAAGGACCCTGCTGTTTGCAAGGTCCTTTTGTTTTTTATCGGCATATAAAAAGCCACTGTAACCGAAATTACAGTGGACTTGGTGGAGCATAGGGGATTCGAACCCTGACCTCCACACTGCCAGTGTGGCGCGCTCCCAACTGCGCTAATGCCCCGTAGCTATCTCGCTTTGGTAGTATAGCATAGCGTATATGGGAAAGTCAAGAGAATTTTTTACAAAAAAATGCAAAAAACACAGATTTTTTCTCTTTTGCATAGAATGAGATAGGTTCGTAGGAGGGGTGACAGTGGCGAGTATCAGCCTTTGTATGATCGTGCGGGACGAGGGAAGCAGTGCTGGGGCGCTGTTTGGAGAGTGTGGCGCCGGCGGTAGATGAGATCATTCTTGTAGACACCGGCAGTGTGGACGGCACCAAGGCGGTGGCGGCTGCCTATACCGATCGAATTTTTGTCTTTGCCTGGGTAGTATGATTTGCAGCGGCACGCAATGCGTCCTTTGCCAAAGCGACAGGGGGATTATATTCTGTGGCTGGATGCAGACGATGTGCTGTTGCCGGAGGATCTGGATGCGTTGTTGTGTCTGAAAAATCGGCTGGACCAATCCCCGGCGGATGTGGTGATGATGCGCTACAATACCGGCTTTGACAGTCGTGGCAATCCCACTTTTTTCTTTGATCGAGAGCGGTTGGTGCGCCGTGCGGCGGGACCGGTTTGGCACGGTCGGGTACACGAATATATTCAGTGCCCGGGCACCAGAATTACAGTAAATATTGCCGTGACGCATCGATCAATCAAGACAGCGTACACCACCCGAAACCTACGAATCTATGAAAAGATGGCGGCGGCAGGGGAGTCGTTTACGCCCCGAGATCGATTCTACTACGGGCGGGAGTTATACTACCATCGGCAGTTTGACCGTGCGGTACAGGAATTGCAGGCGTTTTTTGGCGCCGGCGACGGCTGGCTGCCGGATCAGTTGGAGGCCTGCAAGTATCTGAGTGCAGCCCTGCACGTCCAAGGGGATCGGAAGGGTGCGTTTGCTGCATTGTGCCGGAGCCTTTGTCTTGGGGGCACCTCGGGCGGACCTGGTATGCGGTTGCGGTGATCTGTTACTGGAACAAGGGGATTATCCGGCGGCGATTTGTTGGTACAGGTGGGCGCTGGAACTGCCCCGGGACCTGCATAGCGGCTTTGTAAACACGGATGACACCGGGTACTTGCCGTACCTGCGGCTTTGCGTTTGTTATGATCGTATGGGTGATTACGCAGCGGCTGCCCGCTGCAATGCCCAAGCCGCAGCGTACCGACCCGATGATGCCGCCGTGCAGCAGAACGCAGCCTATTTTGCCGCATTGCAGCACCCTGCCGACCCGTCGTCTACTGGAGAGAATAAGGAGCAAAATCGATGAATACAACCATTTATAAAAATCAACCTTGCTGCGACGCTTGCTGCAAGCCTGCCTGTTCCTGCTGTCCCACCGTTGTTGGGCCTACCCGGTCCAACAGGGCCTACCGGTCCCACCGGCCCCACCAGGTCCGGGTGTTGGCGCTACCGGCCCTACCGGTCCTATGGGTCCTACGGGTGCTACCGGTGCGGCCGGCAGCAACGGACAAATGGGTCCCACCGGTCCCACCGGCGCACCGGGTAGCAACGGCCAATGGGTCCCACCGGTCCAACAGGTGCAACCGGAGAAATGGGGCC